>Ga0006562J51391_1097030_pt1 | contig 10996 bp, 5 predicted proteins | sample Ararhi6_input_d2_FD_51391 | JGI IMG/M metagenome (IMG submission 51391) | reverse complement strand
TGGGCTGCGACTTCGACGTCCGCCGCTCCGCTGGTGGTCGTCCAGTCGCTCGGCGAACCACATCGCGCAGCCCGGGCAAGCGAACCGAGAGCGCAGACTTCGCGAGCTCGAGCGTCAACCGCGCCGGCTCTCGTACGCGGCGACCTCGAGTCGGTCTCGCGGCCGTTGTCTCGCTCAGGTAGATGTCGGCCAAGGTCGCTGCCGCGCGCGTCAGGCTGTAGTTCCGCGTGACGAGATCTCTACCGAACCGCCCGAGCGCCGCCAACTCGTCATCACTCGCGTCCAGGAGTCGGGTGAGTTCAGCAGTGCAACGTTCGACCGAACGCGGTGCATCACCGACGCCGTACCAGCCCTGCTTCAGGAAGGTCGGCGCCGAGTGCTCGTCTGCAACGGCCCAGAATCCAGCCTCACCTTGAACGAGGAGCGGTCGCCCCACCGCCATCGCCCGAAGGGCAGAGCCACCCATGCCCACGGCGACGTCGGCCGCGAGGTAGTACGGTAGCGGGTCCATCCGCTCGCCCAGAAGGCGAACGACTTCGCGACCCGCCTGGGCATTGGCCTGCGCTGCGGCGCTGGCAACGAGACGACGCGAGTCGCCGTCGCCAACGATCGCGAGCCGAACGTTCCGGTTCTTCGCCAACGCACCGACCGTTTCGGTCAACACGAGTAGTCCCTCGAGCTTCAGCATCTGTGCGAGTCGCCCGACCACTACGACGAGCGTGTCATCGGCTTCGGCACCGCATTCCGCCCGCGCGGCGGCGATCTCCGAGTAAGGTCGCGCGGCGGGGTGGAACAAGCCGGTGTCGACCGGCGGCTCAAGCAGGTATGCACGGCGCCCCTCGGCGATCGCCCGGCCGGTCAGCTCACGCGTTCCCAGCACGAGGGGCACAGCGGGGGGGAGCAGATAGGGGTAGTCCATCGACAGAATGGTGGACAGGAGCGGAATACCTCGGCCGGCGACGACTGAGTATGCGGCATCCACCGTCGGCATCCATTCATAGGTGTGCACGAGGTCCGCGTCCACTCTGCGCGCGAGAGACCACAGCTCACGCATGCGCAGCGCTGAGACTGCGTTCTCTCGAAGTTTGGTCAGGTGAAGCTGCACGCCCGCTCGTCTTGCTCGATCAGCCAGGACACCGTCGGGCGCGTAGAGGATCAATTCAATTCGCGGGTCAGACGCCATCGCTTCAACGAGCTCGAGCGCGTTGATCTGGCTACCCCCGAGTTCCATGCTGTGCGGTGCCACGAGCACCCGCAACGGGCGGGGCGTGTTCATGAGCGCAGCGCCGCCCGCAGCGCCGCGGCGACGCGACCCTGCTGCGACTCGGTGAGGTGCGGGAACATCGGCAGTGACAGGATCGCGCCCGCAGCGGCCTCCGCGACGGGGAAGGCGCCCCGCGCGACCCCGAGTCCCGCATACGCCTCGGTGAACGGGACGGGCGTCGGGTAGTGGATGCCGACGCCGATCCCGGCCGCGCCGAGCTCGGCCATGACGCGGTCGCGGTCGTCCACCCGGACGACATACACGTGCCAGACGTCCTCGTTTCCGGGGCGCACGGCCGGGAGCCGGACCCCGGGGATGTCGGCGAGGAGGTCCGCGTAGCGGTCGGCGGCCGCGCGCCGCGCCGCGTTCCAGTCGTCGAGTCGGCGCAGCTTGGCCCGCAGCACCGTGGCCTGCACGGCATCGAGCCGGGCGTTCACGCCGATCCGGTCGTGCACGTACTTGACCGAGCTGCCGTGGGCGCCGAGGTTCCGCACGATCGCGGCGATCCCCGCGTCGTCGGTCATGACGGCGCCGGCGTCGCCGGCGGCCCCGAGGTTCTTCCCCGGGTAGAAGCTGGTGGCCGCGACCGTGCCCAGCGCGCCGGCGCGCCCCGCGGCGCTCACGGCGCCCTGCGACTGGGCCGCATCCTCGACGACGACCAGGCCGTGACGTTCGGCGAGCGCGATGATCGGCTCCATGGGGGCGGTCTGCCCGAACAGGTGCACCGGGGCGATCGCCCGCGTGCGCGGGGTGACGGCCGCGGCCACGGCATCCGGGTCGATCAGCAGGAAGTCGTCATCCACGTCGACGAACACCGGCACCGCGCCGACCCGCGAGGCCGCCTCCGCGGTCGCGATGAACGTGTTGGCGGGCATGATGATCTCGTCGCCCGGCTCGACGCCGATCGCCCGATACGCGAGTTCGAGCGCGTCGGTGCCGTTGGAGACGCCCACCACGTGCTGGACGCCGATGTAGTCGGCGTACTCCTGCTCGAAGGCATCCACTTCCGGCCCGCCGATGAAGGCGGCGGATGCCAGCTGACGCCGCCAGACCGGCAGGACGTCGTCGACGATCTCGGCCTGCTGTGCGGCGAGATCGAGAAAAGGTACGGTCATGTGTGCTCCCCCGGCACTCGTGCGGACATGGATGCCCGTTGCTGTCTTCACCTGTGACTCCTCAAGGGCCGGGCCGGCACACCTGCCCAGGTGTCCCCCGCCGGCACGTCGTCGAGCACTGCTGCTCCCATGCCGACGGTGGCGCCGGCGCCGATCCCGACGCCCTGCCGGACCGCGGCGTTCATCCCGAGGTAGGCGGCTTCGCCGACCCGGACCCCACCGCCGAGCGCGACCCCCGCCGCCAGGGTCGCATAGTCCTCGAGGACGTCGTCGTGCGTGATCGTGCAGTTCGGCATGACGACCGCGTGGGCGCCGATCGCGGCATCCGCCGTGACGACGACCCCGTCCAGCAGGATGCTGCCGGGCCCGATGCTGCTCGTGTCGCCGACCCGCGCCGAGCGGGCGACATACCGCGCGTAGCGTTCCGCGGTGACGTCCTGATCCCGGAGTCGCTGAACGATGGCGCGTCGCGCCGCGCCCTTTCCGACGCACACGATCAGCTGCTCGTCCCGCGCCGCGGCGTCGTCGATCCCGCCGACGACCGGGACGCCGCCGATCTCGGTGCCGTGCAGCGCCGCGTCGTCGTCCAGGATCCCGACGACACCGGTGATGCCGGCCGCCAGTACTTCTCTCGCCAGGCCGCTTGCCCCCACAAGCAGCAGCCCGGCGCTCATCCGAGCGCCTCGGTCACGGGATCTCGCAGCACGTCGATGACGCGGTCCTGATCGGCCTCGGTGAGGGCATGGTAGACCGGCAGGATCAGCGTGCCGTCGGTGATCCGCTCGGTGGCCGGCAGCGACCCGTCCACCGCGAGATCGCGGTACGGCGCCTGGCGATGCGCCGCCATGATGCCGCGCCGCGCGGAGATGTCCGCCCGCGCGAGCGCCTCCAGCAGGCCGTCCCGGTCCGTGGGGTAGTCATCCTCCACCTCGACCCAGAAGGACTGCACGTTGCCGGTGCCGTACTCCGGATCGGCGACCGGCCGCAGCCCGGGGATCCCGCGGATCGCCGCGCGGTACCGCGCCGCGATCTCGCGACGCCGGCGCACGATCTCGGGAAGGCGCCCCAGCTGCACGAGCCCGACGGCAGCCTGCATGTCGGTCATGCGGAAGTTGTATCCGACTTCCGAGTACTCCTCGGCCGGCGGGAGGACGGAGCCGTGGCGGTCGGCCGCCGACACCGTCATCGCGTGCTCGCGCAGCCGGCGGGCGCGCTGCGCCCAGTCCCCTCGGGTCGTCGTCAGCATCCCGCCCTCACCCGTGGTGAGGAGCTTGCGCGGATGGAACGACCAGGCCGCGATCGTCGCGCCGGCGCCCACGGGTCGCCCCTTGTAGGTCGATCCGGCGCCGCAGGCGGCGTCTTCGATGACGACGATGCCGTAGGTGTCGGTGGCGGTGCGGACATCGTCGATGTCGACGGGCACGCCGCCCTGATCGACCGCGATGACGGCCTTCGTCGCCGACGTGATCGCCACCCGCACGGTCTCGCCCGTGAGGTTCCCCGTGATGGGGTCGACGTCGGCGAAGACCGGGCGCGCACCGACGTAGCGGACCGCGTTGGTCGTGGCGATGAACGACAGCGACGGCACGACGACGTCATCGCCCGGCCCGACCCCCGCGACGATGAGCGCGAGGTGCAGGGCCGTGGTGCAGCTCGAGGTCGCGACCGCGTACGGCGCCTGCATCGCCGCGGCGAACTCCTGCTCGAACTGCGCGACGCGCGGCCCCTGCGCCACCCACCCGCTCGCGATGACCTCCGCGACGGCCTCGGCCTCTTCTCGGCCGAGCCAGGGGACCATGACGTTGATGCGCTCGCTCACGCGGTCACCGCCACGCGGCCGGCCGCGATCTCCTCACGCAACGGCCGCCACCACTCCACGAGCTGACGCAGGCCCTCCTCGAGCCCGATGGTCGCCTCGAACCCGAGGTCACGCTTCGCGGCGCGGGTGTCGGCCAGCCGGCGCACCACGCCGTTGACCGGGCGATCGGGACCGTGCTCGACGCCGAGGTGCTCGGCGCCCATCACCCGCAGCAGGGCCTCGGCCAGGTCGAGCAGGCTCGTCTCCGTGCCGCTCGCGATGTTGTAGGTGCCGTCGACGACGCCGCTGCGGGCGGCGAGGACGTTGGCGCGGGCGATGTCGGGAACGCAGACGAAGTCCATCGTCTGCTGCCCGTCGCCGAAGATGAGCGGCGGGCGGCCGTCGGCGATGCGCTCCATCCAGCGCACGAGCACTTCCGTGTAGACGCCGTGGACGTCCATCCGGGGGCCGTACACGTTGAAGTAGCGCAGCAGCACGTAGTCGAGGCCCTGCATCGCGCGGAAGCTGCGCACCAGCCCCTCGTTGAACGTCTTGGCGGCGCCGTAGATGGTGTCGTTGTTCTCGTGGTGGTGGCGTTCGTCCGTCGGGAAGGTCTCGGCCATGCCGTACACCGATGCGCTCGACGCGGCGATCAGCTTCGAGACCCGGTGCCGCGCAGCGGACTCGACGACGTTGAACGTGCCGTCGACGAGCACCTCGAGGGCGAGGCGGGGGTCCTCCGCGCACTGCGTGATGCGGATGGCGGCCTGGTGGAAGACGACATCGGTGCCGGCGACCAGGTCGTCGACGAGACGCGCGTCGCGGATGTCGCCCTCGACGAGGACTGCTCGCCCGGTCTCCAGCGCGGCGTCGAGGTTGGCGACCCGGCCTCGGACGAGGTTGTCGAGCACGATCACGCGCTCGGCGCCGGCCTCCAGAAGCTGGTCGACGAGTGTCGAGCCGATCGTCCCGGCGCCGCCGGTGACGAGGATGCGGGCTCCTTCGAGCTGGGTCATGCTGCCGCCCTCCGGGGCTGGATGTCGAGGGTGAGGGGTGCCGGCGCGCCGCCGGCACCGAGGCTGCGCTGCGCGGCGTCGAGCACGGAGAGCACGCGCAGGCCGGATTCGCCGTCGGTGCGGGCCGGGCGACCCTCGCGGATCGCGGCGGCGAACTCGCCGACGACGCCGCCGAGTGCCTCCCGCTCGGGCAGCGCCGGTGACCACGTGTCGCCGAGCCGGTAGGAGATGTTCGCGTCGCGCGTGTCTGCGGTGGTGGACTTCGACACCGCGGCGATGTCGACGCCGCGGTCGTAGACGCTGAGCCGCTGCTGCGGGTTGAGGTCGTCCCACACGAGGGTGCGCTTCGTGCCGCCGATGACCATCTGGCGGATCTTCGTCGGGCTCAGCCAGTTGACGTGCACGTGCGCCATCGCGCCGCATTCGAGCGGCATGGCGAGGTAGCCGACGCAGGACTTCCCGGTCCCGAGCGGATCCGATCCGTGCGCCGAGACGGATGCCGCGGCCAGGCCGCCCGGCAGGACGAAGTCCATGATCGACAGGTCGTGCGGCGCGAGGTCCCAGAAGACGTCGACGTCCGGCTGGATGAGACCGAGGTTGATGCGGACGCTGTCGACGAACAGGATGTCGCCGAGCGCCCCGTCGGCGATGAGCTCGCGGATCTTCAGCACGGCGGGCGTGTAGCAGTAGGTGTGGTCGGCCATGAGCACGAGTCCGCGTTCGTTCGCCCGGTCCACCATCTGCCGCCCGCGCACGCGGTCGTCGGCGAGCGGCTTCTCGACCATGACGTGCTTGCCGGCGTCGAGCGCTGCCATCACGATCGGGTGGTGTGTGCGTGCCGGCGTCGCGATCGCGATCGCGTCGACCTGCGGGTCGGCCAGCACCTCGTCGAGGCTCGACGTGATCGGCACGCCGCCCACACCGTCCGACACCTTGCGCGCGCGATCGAGGTCGAGGTCGCAGATGCCTGCGAGTTCCCAGTCCGTGCTCGCCCGGAAGTTGCGTGCGAGGTTGGGTCCCCAATACCCGGCCCCCACCACGACTGCCCTTTTCTTGTCTGTCATGCTTCTCCCCAGTTGCATGTGGCCGTCACCGGCCTTCTTGATACGTCGCGGTCATTCGACCGGGACGAATGTCACGTCCACCCAGTAGTTGTGCGCGGACAGGTTCGCCGGGAATCCGGTCGAGTAGGTGTAGGCGCTGCCCTGCGCCGGGATGGTGAACACGCCGGTCGCCGTCTGGGCGGCCAGCGCGTTCAGATCGACCGCGTAGCGTCCCGTGGTGCTGTGGAGACCGACCCGGTACTCCACGCCGGGCTCGAGCCGGATGGGCGAGGCGAAGGCCGCCTCCTGCCAGCCGTCGGCGGTCTCGTTCCCGACGGTGACCTGGCCCATGAGCTGGCCGTCCGCCCGCCACAGGAATCCGGTGTGGATGCCGGTGTTGGCCGCCCCCTTGTAGAACCGCACGCCGGTGGCGTCGCCGGCGACGTTGACGGTGAACCGCGTCGCCACCTGCACGCTGTCCGGGTCGTTCCACGCGGCGTTCTGCGGTGTGGCATCGCCGAAGATTGTGGCCGCGGCGATCACGGGCGGCTCGTCCACGGTCGTGAAGGTCCAGGTCGCGTCGGTGACCACGACGCCCGCCGCGGTCGCGGTCGCGGTGTAGCCGGTGGACCAGGCCAACGGGTCGGTCGGCGTGAACGTGACCGTGCAACCGGTCTCGTCGTACGCGACCGCACCGGCCACGGGGCCGGTCGGTCCGCTGACCGCCAGCGACGCACCCGTCACGCCGGATGCGAAGGTCGCGGAGACCGCCGCGTTGGGCGCGACACCGGTCGCGGCCGGCGCGGGGGTCGTGCTTGTGACGGCCACGGTGGCCGCAGGTTCGGGCGTCGGCTCAGGGGTCGCCTCCGGCGTCGGCGCCGGTGCAGGCGTCGGGGTCGGCGTGGGCGTCGGGGGCGGCGTCGGTGTCGGTGTCGGCGTGGGTGTCGGGGTCGGCGTCGGTGTGGGCGTCGGGGTCGGCGTCGGTGTCGGGGTGGGTGCGAGCGCCGGGTCGAACATGATCTCGGCGTCGACGAAGTACGATCCCGACTTCCACGACGACAGCGGGAACCCGCCGTTCGGGCCGTAGAAGAACCGGCCGTTGTCCCCCGCCGGGGCGGTGATACTGCCGGAGACGAGTGGCTGAAGGAAGTACTCGCTCGTGTGCGCGTACCGTCCGGTGGCGGAGAAGTACGAGGCCGTGTACGTCGTACCGGGGTTGACCGTCACCGGCTGGGCGAGTTCGGCGCGCTGCCAGCCCGACGCCGTCTCCGCCGTGAACTGCACCTGGGCGAGAACTTCGCCGCCCGGACCCCAGAGGGTGCCGCGGTGGCTGCCCGTATTGGCCGCACCCTTGTAGAACCGGATCGCCGTCACCACGCCGACCTCACTGACCGTGAAGCGCGTGCCGACCTCGACGGGATCCGTATCGGACACCGCGTCCACCTGGGGCAGGTCGTCCCCGAACAGCGTCTGGGTGAGCTTGCCGGTGGTGAAGCGCCACGTCTCGAGTGTGGACGACTGCACCCGAACCGTGACGGCGTAGGTCGTCTCGAACGCGAGCGGCGTCGTGGGCGTGAACGAGAGCGTTCGCGTGCTGCTGTCGAAGGCCGACGCGCCGGCGACCACACCCTCGGGGCCGGTGACCGACATGGTCAGCGATCGGCTGCCGATGTCTCCGTCGATCACGGCCGAGATGTCGGCCGCGTGGGACACCCCCACGGCGTCGCGACCCGGGCTCATGGAGGCCACCGAGAGCGGTGCCGCGGCGTCCGGAACGAATTCGACGTCGACGAAGTAGTTGGCCGAGTTCCACGAGCTGTTCGGCATCACGCCGCCGCTGCCGTACCGGTACCGCCCGTTGGCTCCGCTCACCGTGGTCAGCGGGCCGCTGGTGACGGGGGATGTGAGCGCGCCCGCCGTGTAGGAGTAGTTCCCCTGCGGCGCCAGGTACGACACGGTGTAGACCACGCCCGGGGTCAGGGCGACCGGGGCGCTGAGCACGGCACGCTGCCAGCCGGTCGCCGTCTCGTTCGTGAACGTGACCTGGGCCAGACGCTGGCCGTTGGGCCCCCACAGGCTGCCGACGTGGGTCCCCCCGTTGCCGGCGGCCTTGTGGAAGCGGAGCGCCCGGACCTCGCCGGCGACCGAGGTGGTGAACGCCAGCCCGAGTTCGACCGACGAGGAGTCGGGGTCCTTCGCGGCCGGCGTGGCCGAGGCGAAGAAGCTGATCGGGGCGTCCGGATCGAGGGTCGAGAACGCCCACGAGAACGTCGCGGCCGCGCCCCCCTCCGCGCCGACCACGCCGGAGAGCGTGACGTCGATCTGGGCAGCCGGCGGCAGATCCGTCGCGGGAGTGAAGGTGGCAGTGGTGCCGGCCGCGTTCAGCGCCCAGCTTCCGGCGATCGCCTGTCCCCCTGCACTGACCGAACCGGTGTAGCCGGCCTGGATCGGCGTGTCGAAGGTCGCCGAGATGCTCGCATCGGCCGCCACATCCGTGGCTCCTGCCGCGGGCGCGCGCGACACGATCGTCGGCGTCGCCGGGGCCGTCTCGACGACGACGTCCACGCCGTATCCCGTCGTCGACGTCTGGGTCGGGAAGCCGCCCGAGTAGCTGAACACCGACCCGCCGGCCGCGACCGACAGCGGTCCGCGCGAGTACGCGCTGCCGAACAGCCCGGCGGTCACGGCGTAGCCGCCGGCCGGTGCCGTGTAGGACGCGACATATGTCACACCCGGCTGGATCGTGACGGGCGTGTCGAGCGTGGCGACCTGCCAGCCGAGCGCCGACTCGTTCGCGAACGTCGCCGTCGACAGCAGTGTGCCCCCCGCGGTCCACAGCGACGCGGCGTGCGTGCCGCCGTTCTGCGGTCCCTTGAAGAACCGGATGCCGGTGACCTGGCCGGGCAGCGAGCTGCTGAACTTCACACCGAGCGTGACCGCATCCCGGTCGGCGGCGGATGCGACGTCGGGCACCCAGCTCTCCAGGAACAGCGAGCAGGGGCACACTCCTTCGGGACGCTCCTCCGCGCGGGTCGTGAAGCTCCAGGCGGCACCGTCCTCCAGCGCCACGCCGGCGGCATCGGTGGCCGCAGGTGTGACGGTGTACGTGGTGCTGGCCGCCAGCGGCGCATCGGGCAGATAGCGCACCGTGCGGGTCTGCGCGTCGTAGACGGTCGAACCGGCGACGGGCTGGTCGTCCGGCCCGGTGACCGTCATCGACACCGTCGCGGGGTCGGCCGGGCGGGTGAAGGTCGCGGAGATCGTGGTCGCGACGTCGACGCTCGCCGCTCCCGCCTGCGGCGTCCTGCTGAGGATCCGCAGGGGCGACGTGTCGGACTTGGTGAAGAGCACGTCGACGTAGTAGTTCGACTCGTGCCAGGTGCCGGCCGGGAACTGGCCGGCGATTCCGAAGACCCCGGCCGCGGACGCGCCCACCGCCGACGGAACCGTGACGGGCGTCGAGGGTGTCGCGTGATACGGCCAGTACTGGGCCTTCATCGCGTAGCCGCCGTTGGGAGCGGTGTAGGAGACGGTGTAGTCCTGGCCGGCGATCACCTGGATCGGGACGGTGAACTGTGCGCTCTGCCACCCCTCGGCCGACTCGTTGCCGAAGGTGACGGTGCCGAGCCGGGTGCCGGCTGCGTCCCACAGCGACCCGGTGTGCACCCCGGTGTTGGCGGCACCCTTGAAGAAGCGCACCCCCGCGACGAAGCCGTCGACATCCGGCGTGAAGCGCATGCCGAGTTCGACCGCCTGGGTGTCATCGGCCGATGCCAGCACCGGCTCGATCGCGCCCAGTGCGGAGAAGGGACCGGTGACGGTGATGGACCGCCCGACGCCCGCGGCGCTGAAGTTGGCGCTGTCGTCGATCGCGCGGGCTTTGACGGTCACGGCGCCGGACCCCTGCTGGATGCCGGTGTAGGTCCACGATGTGGTGCCCGTCGCCGGATGCCAGGTGGCTCCCCCGTCGAGGGAGACTTCGACCCCGGCGACGACGCCGCCGACATCGGAGGCGGTCCCCGTCACCGTCACCCGCGTGCCGTTGGCGACGGTCGCGCCCGAGGCGGGACTGGTGATCGTCGTCGTCGGGGCGGTCGTGTCGGCGCTCTTCGTCGCGGCGGTGAGCCCGGCCATGAGCGTGGTCGGCTGGGCGTCCATGTCGGCGAGGAGGTTGACCTGAGCCTGCTGCATGCGCGGGTCGGCGGGTGCTCCGTTGCCGTCGTGGGTCTGGTCGAGGCCCCACGCCCACTGGATGCTCGCCGCCGAGAAGACCAGCGCGCCGCTCGCGGCGCGGTACAGCGTCAGGTGATGCTCGGTGGTTCCCTGGACCACGACGTTGCCGTGGTCGATGAGGTACTCCGGGGTGGGCCCCACGGTGGTGGACAGCCGGATCAGTCCCGCCGGCCGGAAACCGTTGTCGATGTCCTCGTTGGACTCGTAGCCGATCGTGTGCGGCGCCAGCGCGGCCGATGTCCCGGCGGCGAGCGACGCCAGCGGCGTGTGACGCCACAGTCGCGTCTTGCCTTCGGCAGCGTTCACCGTCACGGGAAGGTCGTCGTAGTTGGCGACGTACATCGTGCCGCTGAGAGCGTTCTCCGGCAGGTGGCCGCCTTGCGCGGCGCCGGCGAACCGCGGGTCCCGCCAGGTACCGGTCCATTCGGACGCGGGGTCGATCTTCGCGTTGGCCCAGGTCTCCTTGTACGAGGTGAGCGTGCGGTACGCCGTCGCGGAGCCGTCGATCGACGGCTCGTACCGGACAC
>Ga0006562J51391_1023980_pt1 | contig 11050 bp, 10 predicted proteins | sample Ararhi6_input_d2_FD_51391 | JGI IMG/M metagenome (IMG submission 51391) | reverse complement strand
GTGCTCGCCATCAAGCAGACGCTGTACCGCACCTCCGGCGACAGCCCGATCGTCGAGGCGCTCATCGACGCCGCGGAGAACGGCAAGCAGGTGCTCGCGCTCGTCGAGGTGAAGGCGCGATTCGACGAAGCCGCCAACATCGTGTGGGCGCGCAAGCTCGAGAAGGCGGGCGTGCACGTCGTGTACGGGCTGGTCGGCCTGAAGACGCACTGCAAGCTGCTGCACGTCATCCGCGAGGAAGACGGGATGCTGCGCAGCTACAGTCACATCGGCACGGGCAACTACAACCCCAAGACGAGCCGGATGTACGAGGACTTCGGGCTGTTCACCGCCGATGAGCAGGTGGGTCGCGACCTCACCCGCCTGTTCAACGAGCTGTCCGGCTACGCGATCGAGAAGAAGTTCAAGCGGCTCCTCGTCGCGCCGCTGCACCTGCGGAAGGGGCTCCTCCGGCAGATCGACCGCGAGCGCCGCAACGCCTTGGCCGGCAAGCCCGCGCACATCCGCATCAAGGTCAACTCGATGGTCGATGAGCAGATCATCGATTCGCTCTACCGCGCGAGCCAGGCCGGCGTGCGCGTGGACGTGTGGGTTCGGGGCATCTGCTCCCTGCGCACCGACCTCCCCGGCGTGAGCGACTCCATCACGGTCCGCTCGATCCTCGGCCGCTACCTCGAGCACTCCCGCATCTTCGCCTTCCACAACAACGGCGACCCGCAGGTGTTCATCGGCAGCGCCGACATGATGCACCGGAACCTCGACCGCCGCGTCGAGGCGCTCGTGCGGGTCGTGGCCCCCGCCCACGTCAAGGAGCTCATCGAGCTGTTCGACACGGCGATGGCCGACACGACGAGCTCCTGGCACCTGGGCGCGGACGGCGTCTGGACGCGGCACAGCGTGGGCGAGGACGGCAAGCCGCTCGTCGACCTGCAGGAGCTGACGATGTCCCAGATCCAGCGCCGCCGCCGGGCGCGCTCGGCCCGATGACCGATATGGCCGTCTACGCCGCGGGCGGGGTCGTCTGGCGTCTCGTCGAGGGCAAGCTGATGGTGCTCGTCATCCACCGCACCGCCTATGCCGACGTGACCCTCCCCAAGGGCAAGGTCGACCCCGGTGAGACGCTCGCCGAGACCGCCGCGCGCGAGATTTTCGAAGAGACCGGCATCGCCGTCTCCCTCGGCATCCCCGTGGGCGTCTCCCGGTACCGGATGCCGAACAAGCGGCAGAAGATCGTGCACTACTGGGCCGCGGAGGCCACCGACGACGCCATCCGCGCCTCGGCGTTCGTGCCGAACAAGGAGATCGCGGCCCTCGAATGGGTCACGCCGAAGAAGGCGCTCAGCCACCTCAGCTACCCCGTCGACGTGGAGATCCTGGAGCAGTTCCTGACGTTCGTCGGCGACGGCATCCTGTCGACCTTCCCCATCGTCGTGCTCCGGCACGCGAAGGCGACACCGCGGGAGGCCTGGGACGGCGCGGATGCCGCGCGCCCCCTCACGGCACGCGGCACCAAGCAGGCGCAGGCGATCGTCGGGCCGCTCCGCGCGTTCGGGGTCCGCAAGCTCATCTCCAGCGACGCCGTGCGGTGCGTCACGACCGTCACCCCGCTCGCCGCCGCGCTCGGCCGCACGATCGACCGCACGCCGCTGCTGAGCCAGGACGCGTGGGAGGAGGGCGCCTCGGACGCGCGCGCAGTCGTCGGCAAGCGGGTGCGCAGCCGCAAGCCGGCCGTGCTCTGCTCGCACGGTCCCGTGCTGCCGGAGATCCTCGCGGAGCTGGCCCTCGCGACCGGGACCCTGCGCGGGTCGTACCTGGGCAGCGCGTCGGCGCTGGACCCCGGCTCGTTCTCCGTCGTTCACCTGTCGGCCACCAACCCGGGGTCGGGGATCGTCTCGATTGAGACGCACGTCCCGAAGGTGTGAGCCGGGGCGTGCCGCGCGCCAGGGTGTCCCGATCCGTTCACCTGTCGTTCACCCGGAGAGCGCACTCTGGTCAGAGACGGTGAATACCGTCGGGACGGGCCCTGCACCAGGGCACAACCTGACAACCCGAAGGATCACACAGTGAAGCTTTCCCGCATCGCCCAGCTGGGCGCTGTCGCCGCCATCGCGGCCCTCACGCTCACCGCCTGCGCTTCCAACGAGCAGACCCCCGGCGCCACCGCCCCGGAGGAGACCACGTCCGCGCTGACCGGTCAGCTCGTCGGACAGGGCGCGTCGTCGCAGCAGGTCGCCGTGCAGTCCTGGACCGCCATGTTCCTCGACGCCAACCCCGACGCCCAGGTCGACTACGACCCGGCCGGCTCCGGCACGGGCCGCGAGTCGTTCCAGCAGGGCGCCGTGAACTTCGCCGGCTCCGACCGCGCGTTCAAGATCGACGAGATCTCGGCCGGGGGCTTCGGTGCGTGCGCCGACGGCTCCGGCATCGTCGAGATCCCCGCCTACATCTCCCCCATCGCCGTCATCTTCAACGTCCCGGGCGTCGACGCGCTCGACCTGGACGCCGCCACGGTCGCCGGGATCTTCGCCGGCACCATCACCAACTGGAACGACCCGGCCATCGCCGCCACCAACGACGGCGTGGAGCTGCCCGACCTCGCGATCAACCCCGTGCACCGCTCGGACAAGTCCGGCACGACCGGCAACTTCACCGACTACCTCGCCGCGAACGCGCCCGACGTCTGGACGTGGGACAGCGTCGAGGAGTGGCCCGCCGGTGTCGTCGGCGAAGCCGCCGAGAAGACCTCGGGCGTCGTCAACGCCGTCAAGGCCGGCGAGGGCTCGGTCGGCTACGCCGACTCGTCGCAGGCCGGCGGCATCTCGTCCGTCAACATCAAGGTCGGCGACGAGTTCGTCGGCCACTCCGCCGAGGGCGCTGCGGCGACCCTCGACGCCTCCGCCATCGAGGAGGGCCGCTCCGAGGGCGACCTCGCCTTCGAGATCGACCGCACGACGACCGAGGCCGGCGCGTACCCCCTCCTCCTCGTCAGCTACCTCATCGGCTGCGAGCAGTACGAGGACGCCGATGTCGCGGCGCTGACGAAGGCGTTCTTCACGACCGCCGTCAGCGAGGAGGGCCAGCAGTCCGCCGCCGAGAACGCCGGCAGCGCCCCGATCTCCGACGACCTGCGCACGCAGTCGCTCGCCGCGATCGAGCTGATCAAGTAATCCCCTGCGGCCCCTCGGCGCACGCCGAGGGGCCGCACCCCGTCGACAAGAGAGCAGCGATGACAGCCCCCACCGCCGAAGCACCCGCGCGGGCCGTGGCGAAGAAGCGCGCCGGAGACATCTGGTTCTCCGGCACGGCGCTGTTCGCCGGGTCGATGATCGTGGTGACGCTCGCCGCCGTCGCCATCTTCCTCATCGTCCAGTCGCTGCCCGCCTTCAGCGCGACGAGCGAGACCGCCTCGCTGCTCAAGGCGGACTTCTGGTCCTACGTCCTGCCGCTGCTGTTCGGCACGATCTGGGCGGCCTTCCTCGCCCTCCTCGTCGCCGTGCCGCTGTCGATCGGCATCGCCCTGTTCATCACGCACTACGCCCCGCGGCGGCTCGCACAGACCCTCGGGTACATCGTCGACCTGCTGGCGGCGGTGCCGTCGGTGGTGTTCGGCCTCTGGGGCATCCTCGTCTTCGCGCCGGCCCTCGTCCCCACCTACTCGTGGCTGAACGAGTACCTCGGCTGGATCCCGTTCTTCTCCGGCCAGGTGCTCAACAGCGGCCGGACGATCCTCACCGCCGCACTCGTCCTCGCCGTCATGGTCGTCCCGATCATCACCGCCATCTGCCGCGAGATCTTCCTGCAGACGCCGCGGCTGCACGAGGAGGCGGCGCTCGCGCTCGGCGCGACCCGCTGGGAGATGATCCGGATGGCGGTGCTGCCGTTCGGCCGCTCCGGCATCGTCTCGGCCTCCATGCTCGGCCTCGGCCGCGCGCTCGGCGAGACGATGGCCGTCGCCATGGTGCTCTCGGCCACGAACGTCGTCAGCCTGCAGCTGCTCACCTCGCAGAACCCGTCCACGATCGCCGCCAACATCGCGCTGACGTTCCCCGAGGCGTACAAGCTCAACATCAACGTCCTCATCGCGACGGGCCTCATCCTCTTCATCGTCACCTTCGCGGTCAACGCCGTGGCCCGCTGGATCGTGGGCCGGCGCAAGGAATTCTCGGGGGCCAACTGACATGACCACGATCGCCCCCACCCCGACCCCGGTGCGCACCGGTTCCGCGCACACGAGCCTCACGAGCGGCCGCCTGCCGCGGTGGGCTCCGTGGGCGCTGCTCGTGCTCGCCCTCGCCGTCTCGGCCGCCGTGTTCCTCCTCGTCAGCGCCGCGGCGGGCACCGAGTTCCCGATCGCCGGCTGGCTCGTGGTCGGCGCCGTTCTCTACCTCGCGCTCATCTACGTGCTGTCGCGCATCGTCGAGGGGGCCCGGCGCGCGTTCGACCGCTTCGTGACGGGCATCGTCTCGTGCGCGTTCGCGATCGCCATGGTCCCGCTCGTCTCCGTCGCCGTCACGGTGATCGGCCGCGGCCTCGCTCGCTTCGACGGCACCTTCTTCTCCTCCTCGATGCGCGGCATCCTGGGAGAGGGCGGCGGCGCCCTGCACGCCATCACGGGCACGCTCCTCATCACCGGCGCCGCCGCGCTCATCTCGATCCCGATCGGCCTGATGACGGCGATCTACCTCATCGAGTACGGCCAGAACTCGCGCCTCGGCCGGGCCATCACCTTCCTCGTCGACGTCATGACCGGCATCCCCTCGATCGTCGCGGGCCTGTTCGCGTACGCCGTGTTCGCCCTCATCTTCGGCCCCGGCGTCCGCATGGGCATCGCCGGCGCCATCGCCCTCGCGGTGCTGATGATCCCCGTCGTCGTGCGCTCCAGCGAGGAGATGCTGCGGCTCGTGCCGAACGAGCTGCGTGAAGCCGCCTACGCGCTCGGGGTGCCGAAGTGGCTCACGATCGTCAAGGTCGTGCTCCCCACCTCGATCGCCGGCATCACGACCGGCATCATGCTCGCCATCGCCCGCGTCATCGGGGAGACCGCGCCACTGCTCATCACGGCCGGCTTCACCGACTCGATGAACTACGACCTCGGCGACGGGCGCATGCAGACCCTCCCCGTCTACATCTACTCCCAGTACGCCTACCAGGGCATCCCGCCGGAGGCGTACGTCGACCGCGCCTGGGCGGCCGCCCTCACCCTCATCCTCATCGTCATGGCCCTGAACCTCGTCGCGCGCGTCGTCGCGAAGGTGTTCGCGCCCAAGACCGGCCGCTGACCCGGCCTGATCGGAAGCAACTCGTGTCCAAGAGCATCGAAGTCAACGACCTCAACGTCTACTACGGCGACTTCCTCGCCGTCGAAGGCGTCGGCCTGGAGATCCAGCCGCGGAGCGTCACCGCGTTCATCGGCCCCTCCGGCTGCGGCAAGTCCACGTTCCTGCGCACCCTCAACCGCATGCACGAAGTCATCCCCGGCGCACGCGTCGAGGGCGAGGTGCTGCTCGACGGCGACGACCTGTACGGCCCCGGGGTCGACCCCGTGCTCGTGCGCCGCCAGATCGGCATGGTCTTCCAGCGTCCGAACCCGTTCCCGACGATGTCGATCCGCGAGAACGTGCTGGCGGGCGTCAAGCTCAACAACCGCCGCATCTCCAAGTCGGATGCCGACGCACTCGTGGAGCGCTCGCTCGTCGGCGCCAACCTGTGGAACGAGGTCAAGGACCGCCTCGACAAGCCCGGCTCGGGCCTCTCCGGCGGCCAGCAGCAGCGCCTCTGCATCGCCCGCGCGATCGCCGTCTCCCCCGACGTCCTGCTCATGGACGAGCCCTGCTCGGCTCTCGACCCGATCTCGACGTACGCGATCGAGGAGCTCATCGGGGAGCTGAAGAAGGACTACACGATCGTCATCGTCACCCACAACATGCAGCAGGCCTCGCGGGTGAGCGACCGGACGGCGTTCTTCAACATCGCCGGGACCGGCAAGCCCGGCAAGCTCATCGAGTACGACGACACCGCGACGATGTTCACGACGCCGTCCGTGCAGGCCACCGAGGACTACGTGTCGGGGCGCTTCGGGTAAGCACTGGGGTATCGGGGTTCGCGCCTACCGGCGGAGATCGTGCCGGGGTGCCGGGGATATGGCATCCGTTCGGCCCTGGCGAGCACGAAACCCGCCGCTGCGTCGTGGCCGGGCAGCGAATCCGCCGGGGGTCGTTCGGGGCGCCGGCTCCTCCCCCGACGAGCGTGACATGAATGTGTCCACCGGATGCCGGTGAGCGCGGTGGCCGGCGGCCCCACGGCGGCAGGGTGTCGGGCATGTGCACGAGCGAGCGGCCGATCGTCGCGACCCGGGAACTGCGCGAGCGCGGGGTCACGCGGTCCGGGATCACGCGGGCTCTCCGCGCGGGCCAGCTCGTCCGGGTGCGGCGCGGCGTCTACGCGATGCTCGACGCCTGTCCGCTCCCGGTGATCGCGGCGGCGCACGGCGGCGCGCTGGCCTGCGTCACGGCCGCACGGCACCTCGGCCTGTGGGTCCTCGAAGACGACGCGCGGGCGCACGTGTGGATGGGTCCGGCTGGCCACCGCAGGCATGACGACGGATGCGGATGTGTCGAGCACTGGGATGACGGCCCGCCGCGCGACGCGTTCGGGGCGCCGTCGATCCCCCGCATCCTTCGCCAGATGCTCGGATGCCTCGGCGTCGAGGCCTTCTTCGTGGCGCTGGAATCGGCGCGGCGGCAGCGACGCATCACCCGAGATGGGCTTGAGTGGCTCCGGGCGAACACGAATGCCGTCGGGCGGAAGGCGATCGCGGTCTCGCGAGCCGACGCCGACAGCGGCCTGGAATCCCTGCTGCGCTGGCGGCTCCGCGTCCACCGCCTGCGAATTCGCACGCAGGTGACGATCGTCGGCGTCGGGCGGGTGGATGTGCTCATCGGCGAGCGGCTCATCGTCGAGACCGACGGCGCTGCCAACCATGACCGACCGACCGAACGCCACCGAGACCTCGTCCGGGATGCCGACGCCGCCGCCCTCGGGTACCGGACGCTGCGGTTCGACTATGCCCTCGTCGTGCACGACTGGGCGCGGGTCGAGGCGGCGATCGTCGGGGCGATCGTCGCCGGCCACCACCTGGCGGCCTGAACCCCGTGCCGGATGCCGCACCGCGTCGGCATGCCGGTCGGTCGGTGCGTGGGCCGGAACCCAACGGCGGAGATCATGCGTGCAACGCCGTGCGTCGGCATCCATCCGCCCGCGACCGATACGGAATCCGCCGTTGGGACGGCGGCGCGTCAAGCGTCAGTCCCGCGGACTCCGCAGATACGCGTTCATGGATGCCGTGAACGCGGCGTCGTGCGGCAGCTCCTGCCCGTCGACGGCGACGATCGGCGCCGCGAGACGGACGCTCGAGACGAGCCAGGCGGCATCCGCGGTCACCAGGTCGGCGGCGGGGATCGTCTCGTAGGCGGTCGCGAATCCCTGCAGCGCGAGGTGCTCGAACAGGCTGAGCTGCGTCGTGCCGTGCAGGATGCCGCCGTTCGGCGCCGGCGTGACGAACGTGTCGCCGCGACGGAGGATCAGCGACGCGGTCGGCGCCTCCAGCACGAACCCGTCGCTGGAGACGAACACGGCGTCGTCCGCTCCGCGCCGCTTCGCCTCGCGGATCGCGGCCATGTTCACCGCGTACGAGAGCGTCTTCGCGCCGAGCAGCAGCCACGGTGCGCGGGCCGGCACGCCGATGTCGTACCCGCGGTCGAGGGTCACCACACGGATGCCGGTGGTGCGCGCCGCGGTGAAATCCCCCGCCGTCGCGGCGGTGACCCAGGCCGTCGGGGCGGGCCCGTGCTCGACCCCGCGGCTGAGGATGAGCTTGATGACGGCCTCGCCGTCGCCGCAGCGCGCCGCGGCCCGCGCGATCGCCTCCCGCCACTGGGCGATGTGCGGCTCGGGCAGGTCGCACAAGTGCGCGGAGTGCGCGAGGCGCTCCAGGTGCGCCTCCACCTCCTGCGCGTGCCCGTCTACGACGCCGATCGACTCGAAGATGCCGTCGCCGCGCTGTGTGCTCAGCTCGCCGACGGTGAGCGCGGGGGCCGAGGGATCCACCTCCGTGAACGTCGTCGAGAAGTCGGTGCGGTCGTCATCGGATGCCGCGGGATCGATCATGAGGGCGAAGCGCCAGGCCATGCCCCGAGCCTAGCCGCCGGGAATACCCGCTCCGCGGTCTCGGTTACACTGGATCGGCCGGGCCGCAGTAACCCCGGGCTCCATCTTCTGCCGCTGCGAGCGGCCTCGCGCCGAGAGGCGTTCTGCGGCCCGGCACTTTCATGCCCGCGCGCCGCGCCGGAAGAACAGCGCGCCTCAGGTCAGCGCATCCCGGCGCCACAGTGCCGCGCAGGCGGTGAGATCCTCGCCGTACGTCGACAGGCGCAGGGCCCGCGTCGTGAACCCCGTGGCCCGGTCCGGCTCGGCGGCGTCGTAGTCGTCGGCGAGATCGGTCGCTCCCGCCGCCTCGACGCGCGAGAACGACGCGGCGCGATCCAGCGCGACGGCGAAGTCCCCGGTGAAGACGCCCCGCAGGATCTCGTCGATCAGCGACGTCAGCTCGTCCGGGCCTGCCGGGGTCGGGGCGCCCGCGACGACGTCGTCCGGTGACGCGAGCCGCGCCCGCCCCCGCTCGTACAGCAGTGCCGCGGTCTGCGCGTCGTCGTGGATCATCAGCTGCAGCAGATACAGCCGCCACAAAGCACCGGGCAGCGAGCGCGCGGGCGAGCGCGACCACAGTTCGGCGATCGTGTCGATGCCGTGGTGGTCCGTGAAGGCCACGAGCCGGTCGACGACCTCGCCCTCCGGGTCGCTGCGCACGCGGGACAGCAGAGCGGATGCCGTCACGTGCGCGACGCGCGACACCTCCGCCGGATCCTCCGCGGCGAACGCACGGTCGAACGTCGAGGCAGGGCGGCGCAACGGCTTGTGGAACTCCCTCGGCTCGTCGCTCATGCCTTCCAGGCTACCGGCGCGGGAAAAGGCCGGCTCGGTCAGGCCGTGGGGATCGCGACGATCGGGTCGGTCGTCGGGTCGCCCTCCGGAGCTCCCCCGGCCTGTTCCACCGTGACCGCGATCGTGTCACCGGGCTGCATCGGGCCACTCAGCAGGGCCGTGCTCTCGGCGCCGTCGCGCTCGAAGGTGCCGGCCGAGATGGCCTCCTCGCCGCGCACGAACCACAGCTCGAAGGTGCGATCGGAGGGGATCTCCGGCAGTCCCTCGGCGACCAGGACGACCTTGCCGAGCGACTCCGACCAGTGCACGGTGGCCTCGCCACCGTCTGCCAGCTCGGCCGTGGCCGACGCGGCATCCGGCGCCTGCTCGATCTCCTCGAGCGCCTGCACGGCGGGCGGGTCGGCCCACAGATTCGCGAGAGCGCCCGCGCCCCAGCCGAGCCCGACGAGCAGCACGATGGATGCCACGAGGCCGAACAGGGCGCGCGTCCACGTCCGCCGCTCGATGGCCTGCACGACCTCCGTCGGCGGCCCGGCACTCGGTGCCGGCGGCGCATCGGCGGCGACTGAGGCGGGAACAGGCGGGAGCGGCGGCACGGTGGGGGCCGCGACATCCGCCGCTTCATCCGCGGGTGCAGCGCTCTCCCGCGCGATGCGACTCAGCAGGCGCGAGCGCATGTCCACCGGCGGGGCGACATCGGCGACGCCTTCGGCCAGTACCGCGGCGGTCTCGGCATCCACATCCGCGATCGATGCCCACTCGGGGTGAGATGCGAGCGCCTCGGCGTACGCGCGCTCGTCCTCCGGCGACAGCGCGCCGAGGGCGTGACCGGCCGACAGTTCGGCGAACTCCTCTTCGTTCACAGCGCCACCCCCATCTCCGTGCGCAGGCGCGACAGTCCGTCGCGCATTCTCGTCTTGATCGTTCCGAGCGGCGCGCCCACCAGTGCCGCCACTTCGCTCTGACTGTAACCACCGAAGTAGGCGAGGGTCAGCGCCTCACGCTGCGGATCAGGGAGCGCGGCCAGCGCGCGCGCCACCCGTCTGCTCTCGATCCTCAATTCGACCTGCTCGTCCACGTTCTGCTGCGGTGTGCTGAGATCCCGGAGACCGGCTTTCACATCCCGGTCCGCACTGGCTTGCGACGACCGAACCCGGTCGACGGCCCGCCGATGCGCGATGGTCAGCACCCATGACCTTCCCTGCCCCTTGTTCGGAGCGAACGAATCGGCGGATTGCCACACGTCGAGGAAGACTTCCTGCAGCACCTCCTCGCTCTGCGCACGGTTCACGAGCACGCGCAGGATGAGGCCGAAGGCGCGCGGAGCGAGCATGTCGTAGAGCCGCGCGAAGGCGTCCTGGTCGCCCGCGGCCACGCGAACGAGGAGGTCGGCGGCGTGATCAGGCGCCGGTCCGTCCTCGGGCACGTCAACTCCGTCGATGACCATCTCCTCCAGCATGCCTCATCCCTTCCCGTCGTGGCCGCAGGCGGATCACCCGAATGTGAAGGAGTAGACCTGCACTCCCGGGGCGACCCGCACCTCGAGGACGCCCGCGCGGATGTCCTCGCCGTCCACCACCGCGTAGGAGCGCGGCGTGCCGTCGACCGTGATCGTGTCGATGGACCCGTCCACGTGCGTCACCGTCAGCGCGCCCTGTCCGGCGAGCACCATCCGCACCTCGTCGGCACGATAGGAGAGTCGGATGCCGGCGGCCGCGGTACCGGATGGGGTGGCGAACTGCGTCTGCACGTCCCACTCCCCGTCGAGGGCGAAGCTGTCGGCGGGCTGGTCCGCGGGGTAGCCGTAGGCCGCCTCCCCGGCGCGATAGGCGCCGGGGCCGGCGAAGTTCACATCCTTCGACGAGCCGAGGAACGTCTCCCGCGTCGTGGAGCCGAGCTCGGGGGTGTCATCGTCCACGTCCGTCGCCGGCGGCAGTGCGACGCCGGGGTCGGCATCCTGCAGCAGCGCACGGATGAGCGCCTCGGTGCGGGCGTAGCCGCCCTCCCCGAAGGAGATGTGCCGCACCGTGCCCTCGGCGTCGATGAGGTA
>Ga0006562J51391_1029840_pt1 | contig 11071 bp, 13 predicted proteins | sample Ararhi6_input_d2_FD_51391 | JGI IMG/M metagenome (IMG submission 51391) | reverse complement strand
GAGCTGCCTCCCGTCTCGTGGACGGGCGTCTCGCTCGGCTAGAGCAGGGTCGTCCCCAGCATCCGGTGGCCGATGGCGATGGACTCGCCATCGACCGCCGATAGGGGCGAGGTGAGGAAGGCGACCAGGTCGGCGATCTGGTCCGGAGACGATTCCCCGCCCCGCCCCGGTGCGACCTGGGCGTCGGGGGTCTCGGTGACGAGGCCCGGGTTGATCACGTTGACGGCGACGCCCGTGCCGGCCAGCTCGTCGGCGAGGTTCTTCGCGATGAGGATGGTGGATGCGTTGCGCACCACGGCGGTGATGTTTCCGCTGATGTAGGCGTTCTGGCCGCTGATCGCGACGATCCGGCCGAAGCCGGCCTCCCGCATCGCGGGGATCACCGCGCGAGCGACCCGGAGGAACGACAGCGCCTTGCCGTCGATCGCGCTCAGGATATGCTCGGGGTCGGAACTGCGGGCGGGGTCGAGGGTCTGCGCCGGCGGCGCGGCCGTCACGACCAGGCCGTCGATGCGTCCGTGACGCTCCAGCACGGTGTCGATGCCGCGGCGCACGGACTCCTCGTCCGAGGCGTCCAGCGTGACTCCCTCGGAGGCGTTGCGGGAAGCGACGACCACGGTCGCGCCCTCAGCACGGAGGCGGTCGGCGACCGCAGAGCCGATGAAGCCGGTGCCGCCGACGACGAGGACGACGCGATTCTCAAGCTGAAGATCCATACCCGTCCCAACCCCGTCGAGTCCACAAGAATTGCACGGCTGAGCCGTGGTTTCTGTGCAATTTGTGCGTACTCGACGGTGGGTGGAGGGCGTCAGCGGGAGGCGGCGGGGGCCGTGGTGGGCGCGGGCGACTGCAGCGCCTGGGGGATGAGCTTCCGGATGGCGTCCGGCTGCGACGACAGCACCACCACATCCACCCGGCGGTTCTGCGCCAGGTCCGAGTCGGTCGTGCCGGTGTGCCCGGCGACCGGACGCGCCGAGCCGAAACTGACCGCGGCGATGCGCTCCTGCGGGAAGCCGTTCACCTCGACCAGGTGCCGGAGCACGCTGGTCGCTCGGCCCGCGGAGAGCTCCCAGTTGGTCGGATACGGTGCTCCGGGTTGCCGCAGGTCGGCGTGGCCCTCCACCGAGACCTCGTACGCTTCCGGAGCGAGCACCGGTCCGATGTCGTTCAGAACGGACACGGCGCGCGGGCTGAGCTCCGCGCGGTTCGAGTCGAAGAACGTCGAGTTGCCGACCAGCCCGATCGTGAGGCCGCGCTCGTCGATCTTCAGCTCCACCGCATCCTGCAGGCCGTCGCGGGTGAGGGCGGCCTGGATGAGGTCCTTCAGGTGCTGCAGGTTCTGCGCCTCCTGCTCGGCGAGGGCGAAGTCGGTGGATTTGCCGGACTCGTCGACGTGCTTGGGCGGCACCACGACCCCGGATGCGGTGTCGACCTTCTGGGTCTTCACCTGCCCGAAGCCGGTCGCCAGCGAATCCTTCAGCTGCTCGAACTTCTTCGCATCCACCGTCGACATGGCGAAGAGCACGATGAACATGCACATGAGCACGGTGACCATGTCCATGTAGGAGGCCATCCAGCGCTCCTCGTTCTCGTGCTCCTCCGGCTCCTCGTGTCTCTTCCGACGGCGGGCCGACATGTCAGGCCGCTTCCTCGACGGGATCCTTCGAACCGCGTGCCGGCTTGGCGGCCTTCGCGGCGCCCTTCTCGGCGTCGCCGTCGGGGACCATCGCGCGCAGGCGCTCGCCGAGGAGGCGCGGCTGCGAGCCGGACTGCACCGCGAGCACGCCCTCCATGAGCAGGGTCATGCGCTCCACATCCAGTTCGGACAGCCGGCGCAGGCGCGCGCCCAGCGGGAGCCAGAGGAAGTTGGCCGACAGCAGACCCCAGAGGGTCGCGACGAACGCGCTGGCGATCATCGGTCCGAGCTCGCCCGGCTCGGCCAGGTTCTCGAGCACGTGGGTCAGGGAGACGACGGTTCCGATGATGCCGATCGTTGGCGCATACCCGCCCATCGCGCTGAAGAACTTCGCGGCGACCCGGTCCTTCTTCGACCGTGTCGCGATCTCGTCCTCCAGCAGCACGCGCAGCTCGTCGCCGTCGGTGCCGTCCGCGATGTTCTGCAGCGCGCGCTTGAGGAACGGGTCGTCGACGTTGTCGGCCTCCTGCTCCATGGCGAGCAGGCCGTTGGCGCGCGCCTTCTCCGCCAGGCCGACGACCTGGTCGATCACCTGCTGCGGCGGCTCCACCTTCCCGCGGAGCGCGCGGGGGAGCGCCTTGACCGCGGTCAGGAAGTCCTTGATCGTTCCGCTGGCGATCCCGACCGCGATGGTGGCCCCGAAGACCAGCACCATGGGGGCGGGCAGCAGCAGCGCGCTCAGGTGCGCGCCCTCCATCGTCACCATCGCGACGACGGCGCCGAACGCGAGGACGATGCCGATGATCGTTGCCGGGTCCATTACTTCTTCCTTGCTCGCAGGGGGACGGCGCGGGCTTCGGGGTGAGCCCTCCCCGTCTCGTCGTCTTCCAGGCCGGTGAGCGTCACGAGCCCGAGCGGCGGCGCGGGAACGGGTCGCGGGCCGGCGGCGGGGAGATCGTGGGCGAGCGCGATCACGCGCGCCCGGTACGCGGCGATCTTCTCGATCACTTCGGACATGGACTCGGTGACGATGAACTTCGCCCCGTCGACCATGACGAGAGTGGTGTCCGGACTGGCGTGGATGCGCTCGATGAGGTCGGGGTTGACCGCAAACTGGCTGTCGTTCAATCGGGTGACGACGATCATGGGCGCGAATCCTGGTCTCGGCTCCGGGTGAGCCGTCACGAGTGCACTATCGGCCCGCGTCGGTCGGTCGTTAGGGGGACGCGGGGTGGATGGGGAGTGGAAGTGCTGTGGCTAACGGACACCGATACCCTGCCGATAGTCCAACCCGTGACGACTCTGCAGGCCCCGTCGCCGGACGCCCCCGAGGCGCCGGTCTACGACTTCCGGCGGCCGACGACGCTCGCGCGCGAGCATTCGCGCGTTCTGGAGCTGGCGTTCGAGACGTTCGCCCGGCAGTGGGGCACGCAGCTGACCGCGAAGGTGCGCGTGCTCAGCCAGGTGGAGTGCGACTTCGTCCAGTTGCAGACGTACGACGAGTACGCGGCGTCGCTTCCGGCGACCACGGCCATGGTGCTGTGCGAGCTGGAGCACATCGCCCCGAAGGCGGTCATCCAGTTCCCGACCACGGCCGCCCTCTCGTGGGTGAACGCGATGCTCGGCGGTCAGGGCACCCCGGTCGATCACGAGCGCACCTTCACCCAGATCGAGCACGCGCTGGTGCGCCGGCTGATGGATGACGCACTGGAGGATCTGCGCTATTCGCTCGGCTCCATCCTGCTCGCTCCGATCACGGTGGACGCCATCCAGTACAACTCGCAGTTCGCGCAGGCCGCCGCGACTTCCGAGCTGATGATCGTGGCGGGCTTCGAGCTGCGGGTCGGCGAGAACGTCGCCCGTGCGACCGTCGCCCTGCCCGCCGTCGCGCTGCTCCCGCAATTGGGCGAGACGAACCCGACCCACAGCACCGAGAACGCGCGCGAGCTGGTCGACGCCCAGCTGGCGCGCGTCCCCGTGGATGTGGCCCTGCGGCTGGCCCCGGCGGCCGTGCGTCCCAGCGTTGTGTTGGGGCTGGCGGTCGGCGACCTGCTCCCGCTCCCGCATCCACAGCACCGACCTTTCGATCTCACGGTCGGCGGGCAGACCGTCGCTTCGGCCGCTCTCGGCTCGAGCGGCTCGCGTCTCGCCTGCGTGATCGTCAACACAGAGGACTGATTCCGATGAGCATGACCAGCACCGCACACGCCTCCGGCCTCTCGCTCGGGCAGGCGCAGGCCGCCGCCGAGGCGCTCGCCCGCGCGCTGCCGACCGGCGCGCCGCTGACCCCGCTGCTGTCGCAGGGGTCGGATGTGCAGGACGCGGCACGTGCCGTTGTCGCGACCTTCGTCGGCGCCGTCTCCGCCGATCTCGCCGTCGTGCTGCTCGAGGCGCCGCAGCTGGTCGACGAGGGTGCGGACGGCGCGCCGGTGGTGGCGCTCCAGGATGTGCTGCAGCCGGCCCTCGAGGCCGCCAGCGACACGCTCGGCGCGGGCGTTCTGGATGACGCCCGCCCGGACGACGCCTCGGAACTGTTCGCCGACCCGGCCACCTCGGTCTTCGCCCTGTCCGGTCTGTCCGGGGTCGCCGGCTGGTTCGCGGTCCGCGGCCGCGCGTCGGTCGCCGAGCGTACGGGCAACAGCGCGCTGGGCGGCAAGCTGGCGCGCATCAGCAACGTCGAGATGGCGCTGACCGTCGAGATCGGCCGCACCCGCATGGCCGTGCGCGACGTGCTCGCGATGGAGCCGGGCGCCGTCATCGAGCTCGACCGCTCTGCCGGGTCGCCCGCCGACGTGCTGCTCAACGGCCGCCTGATCGCGCACGGCGAGATCGTGGTCGTCGACCAGGACTACGCGGTCCGCATCACGAAGATCCTCGACACGGCGGAAGACCTGGACTGACGCGCGGCGGCAGTCACCGTCACCGCAGCGGCGTCCACCCCGGCGGCAGCGCGCCGCCGAGCCCGGCGCGCTCGGCATCCGCTGCTGCCGACCAGCCCTGCGCGGCGCCTTCGGCGTCGAACCCTCCCCGGGCCAGGCGGAACCCGACGTCCTCGTGCTGGGTGCGCGGCGGTCCGCCGCGCCGGACGGACGCCCGTACGTTCCACGCGTCGTCGGCGAACCCGCCACCGCGGAACACCCGGTAGTCGCGGTACCGGCCCGGGTCGAGGAGGTCCCAGCACCACTCCCACACGTTGCCGAGGGTGTCGAACAGGCCGTTGAGATTGGGCAGCCGCAGCCCGACGTCTGCGGGAACCGTCAGACCGTCGGCGCTCGTCCAAGCGACCTCGGGCAGCGGTCCGTAGTGCGGGCCCGTCGAGCCGGCTCGGCACGCGAACTCCCACTCGGCCTCGGTCGGCAGGCGGTAGCCGTCCGCATCCACGTGCCAGGTCACGTCCTCGCCGTCGAAGGTATAGGCGGGGTCGAACCCTTCCCACTCCGAGGCCGCGTTGCAGATGCGCACAGCGCGCAGCCAGCTGATCCGGGTCGCCGGGCGGCGAGGATGCGGGGCCGGCTCGCCGATCAACTCGGCGACCTGCTGCTCGGTCACGGCGAACACGCCCAGCTCGAACGGTTCCAGTTCCACCGTCCAGCGCCGCTTGAGCCGGGCGTCGTGCAGCTGCACGCTCCCGCCCCCAACGCTCGCCATCTCGAAGTCCACGCCTCCACCCTCCCACGCAGCGCCGAAGTGCACGTCGTGGCGGGTATTCGGCGCGGATAGCGACCACGACGCGCACCTCGGCGAACCCCTAACGGCACGGACCAGGCGGCCGATAGTGCGCAGCGTGGAGACCCTGTTCGTTGCGTTGCGCGTCGCGGTGGTGCTCGGCGTCATCGTCGCGCTGCTGTGGTTCGTGCAGCGACGGGTGACGAAGGGCCGCACGTCGGCGCGAGGCCGCCGCGGCAACGCCGTGACCGTCGTCGGACGTCAGGGCATCGGCCAGAAGGCGTCGGTCGTCGTCGTGGATGTCGACGGCAGCCGCTTCGTGCTGGGCGTCACCGAGCGCCAGGTCAGCGTCCTCCATTCCGGNGACCGCCCGCAGGACGCGGACGTCACCCCGCTCAAACCCGTGCGCGAGGTGGAGGCCAGGACCGGCACCACGGACGCGCCGGCGAGCACAGGCAGTACAGGCACCACCAGCAGCACCAGCACCACGACGACCACCAGGCAGGATGCCGACTTCCTCACGGCGCAGGGACGCGCCTCGCTCTTCGACGAGGCACTCAAAGGCTCGATCCTGTCCCCGGCAACGTGGCGTCAGGCGAGTTCGGCGGTGCGCCCCAAGAAGTGACGGCGCCGGAGGTCACGGCGCGCACAGTGCGCGCCCGCATGCCCCGCCTCGCGGTAGCCGGCGTCCTGGTCGCACTGATCGTCGCGGCCGTCGTCCTCCTCAGCGCCACCGCCGCGCACGCCGTGCCAACGCCCGTCCCGACCCCGTCCGGACCGGCCGGGCCCACGGGCGGTTCCGGCGGCATCACCCTCGACATCAACGGCCCGAACGGCACGCCGAGCGCCGCCATCCTGACGCTGCTCGGCATCACCGTGCTCTCGGTGGCGCCCGCGCTGCTGCTGATGATGTCGTCGTTCACGAAGATCTTCGTCGTGCTCGCGATCACGCGGAACGCGCTCGCGCTCCCGTCCATCCCGCCGAACCAGGTGCTCGCGGGGCTGTCGCTGTTCCTCAGCCTGTTCATCATGAGCCCGGTTCTCGTCGACATTAACAACACGGCCGTGCAGCCGTATCTCGCCGGGCACATCGACTTCACGGCGGCCGCACACGCGGCTGAGGCGCCGCTGCGCGGCTTCATGGCGGCGCACACCCGCGAGGAGGACATCGCGTTGATGACCCGCGCCGCGGGCCGCCCCAACCCGGAGAGCGTGAGCGCGGTGCCACTGCTGACGCTCATCCCCGCGTTCATGATCTCCGAGCTGCGTGCCGCGTTCATCATCGGCTTCGTCATCTTCGTGCCGTTCCTGGTGATCGACATGGTGGTCTCGGCGGCGCTCATGTCGATGGGCATGATGATGCTCCCGCCGGTGATGATCTCGCTGCCGTTCAAGATCCTGCTGTTCGTGCTGGTCGACGGCTGGGGGCTCATCATCACGAGCCTGATCACGAGCTACGGGGGCGGTGGCGGATGAACCCGAACGCCGTCCTCGACATCGCCATGCAGGGCCTCATGGTCACCGCGAAGCTGGCCGCGCCGATCGTGGTCACCGCGCTGGTCGTCGGCTTCGCGATCTCGCTGGTGCAGTCGATCACGCAGATCCAGGAGGTCACCCTCTCGTTCGTGCCGAAGGCGGCGGCCGTGGCCATCGCGTTGATCATCTGCGGCCAGTGGATGATCGCCGAGCTCGTCTCCTTCACCCACGTGCTCTTCGACAAGATCCCGCAGCTGCTGGGCGGTGGCTGATGTCCATCCCCATCGACCTGGCCGCGATCGAGGCGATCGCGCTGGCCTCCCTCCGCATGGTCGCCTTCCTGGTGATCGCGCCGCCGTTCTCGTACAACGGCTTCCCGGCGCAGGTGAAGGGGATGCTCGCCATCGGGCTCGCCGTCGCCGTCGCCCCGCGCGTGGGCGCCGGCTACCGGTCGGCCGACACCGGAGCGTTCTTGCTCGACATGGTGCGCGAGCTCGCCGTGGGGGCGACGCTCGGGTTCCTGGTCTTCGTGGTGTTCGCGGCGATCCAGTCGGCGGGCAGCCTGATCGACCTGTTCGGCGGCTTCCAGCTGGCGCAGGCGTTCGATCCGCAGTCGATGATCAACGGCGCGCAGTTCACGCGGATGTTCCAGCTCACGGCCCTCGCACTGCTGTTCGCGTCGGGCGGCTACCAGCTGATCATCGGCGGCCTCATCCGCACGTTCGACGCCGTCCCGCTCGCCGCGGGCCTCAGCATGGCCGACCCGGCGAAGCAGATGGTCGACGGGCTGACCCAGATGTTCCTCGCGGCACTGCAGATCGCCGGGCCGCTGATCGTGGTGCTGTTCCTCGCCGACGTGGGCCTCGGCCTCCTCACCCGGGTCGCCCCCGCGCTGAACGCCTTCTCGCTCGGCTTCCCGCTGAAGATCATGCTCACCGTCGTGCTCGCGGCCATCGTCTTCGTCGCGCTTCCGGGCGTCGTCTCCGGGCTCACCGACACCGCCGTCAAGACCATGCTGGGGGTGGGCCGATGAGCGACGCGCAGGAACGCACCGAGCAGGCGACCGAGAAGCGGATGAAGGAGGCGCGCTCCAAGGGCCGCCTCTCGAAGTCGACCGACCTGACCGCCTGGGTCGGCGTCGGAGCCGCCGCCGTCATGCTGCCGTTCACGCTCCAGGCCGGCAGCACCGCGGCGATCGAGCAGCTGTTCTCGGTCCGCTCCGTGATCGAGAGCCCGGACCCGGCGAAGGCGGTCGCCGCCCTCGGCGACGGTCTCGGCAGCATCATGGCGACGATCGGACCGCTGCTGGCGGTCGGTGCCCTCGCCGTGGTGGGCGCCGCGGCCGTGCAGGGCGGCATCCACTTCAAGAAGCTCGAGGGCAAGTACGAGCAGTTCAACCTGGTGCAGGGCATCGGCCGGGTGTTCGGGATGCGCGCCCTCTGGGAGGGCGCCAAGACCTTGCTGAAGTCGGCCGTTGTCGCGATCGGGCTGTTCCTGGTCGTCCAGGGGCTGATGCCGGTGCTGCTCACCTCCGGTTCGATGCCGCTCGCCTCTCTGCTCTCGGCCGCATCCGGCGGCACGGCCGGGCTGCTGCAGGCGGCGATCGGCGCGGGCCTCGTGCTCGCCGGACTCGACGTGCTCGTGGTCATGCGCCGCAACCGCAAGCACACGCGCATGAGCAAGCAGGAGGTGCGCGACGAGAACAAGAACACCGAGGGCGACCCGTTGGTGCGTTCGCACCGGCGCTCCCGGCAGCTGGCGATGAGCCGCAACCGCATGATCGCGGCGATCGGCGGGTCGGATGTGGTGCTCGTCAACCCGACGCACATCGCCGTGGCGGTGAAGTACGAACCGGGCAAGTCGGCCCCGCGGGTCGTCGCGAAGGGTGCGGGCGCCATCGCCCTGCGCATCCGCGAGAAGGCGGAAGAGGAGCGCGTGCCGATCGTCAAGGACATCCCGCTCGCCCGAGCGCTGCACGCGGGGTGCGAGATCGGGGACGAGATCCCGGTCGAGCTCTACAACGCGGTCGCGCGGGTGCTCGCCTTCGTCATGTCGCTCAAGCAGCGCGGTTCCGCCGCCGGGATGCACACCATGCGACCGCAGCTCCAGGGAGGGATGTCGTGAAGCCGAACAAGGGTCTCGCCGCCAAGGTCGCCGTGCCGATCGGGGTCGTCGGCATCATCATGCTGCTCGTCGTCCCGGTGCCGTCGTGGATCCTCGACATGCTCATCATCGTCAACATCATGCTGGCGCTGGTCATCCTGCTCACGACGATGTTCGTCAAGAAGCCGCTCGACTTCTCCGTCTTCCCGTCGCTGCTGCTGGTGGCGACCCTGTTCCGGCTCGGCCTCAACGTCGCCTCCACGCGCCTGGTGCTGGGCGACGGGTTCGCCGGGCAGGTCATCCAGGCGTTCGGGCATGTGGCGGTCGGCGGCTCGATCATCATCGGCGCAGTCGTCTTCCTCATCCTGGTGGTCATCCAGTTCATCGTCGTCACCAAGGGCGCAGAGCGCGTGGCCGAGGTGGGCGCCCGCTTCACCCTCGACGCCATGCCGGGCAAGCAGATGGCGATCGACGCCGACCTCAACGCAGGGCTCATCACCGAGGAGCAGGCGCGGGCGCGGCGCGCGGAGGTCTCGGCCGAGGCGGACTTCTACGGCGCGATGGACGGCGCATCGAAGTTCGTCAAGGGCGATGCGATCGCGGGCATCCTCATCATCGTCATCAACGTCGTCGGCGGCATCGCGATCGGCATGATCCAGCGGGGCATGGAGCTCGGCGACGCGGTCAACTCCTACACGCTGCTCACCATCGGCGACGGTCTCGTCTCGCAGATCCCCGCGTTGCTCATGGCCGTGTCGACGGGCATGATCGTGACCCGGTCGAACGCCGAGTCCGAGATGGGCACGACGGCGAGCAACCAGCTCAGCCAGTCGCGCAACGCCCTGATGATCGCGGGATGCGCCGCGATCGTCATGGCGCTCATTCCCGGCATGCCGCCCATCCCGTTCGTGCTCGTCGGCGCGTTCCTCATCCTCGCGTCGCAGCGGATCAAGACCGCACAGGCGGCGGCGAAGAAGGCGCAGGCGGCGCAGAACGCCGTCGCCACGGCGACCAAGTCGGAGACGACGGAAGACCTCATCGAGCAGATGCGGGTCCACGCCCTCGAGATCACGCTCGCCCCCGACCTCGTCGACATCGTCAGCGGCGCCTCCGACGACCTGCTCGCGCGCGTGCGGGCGCTGCGCCGCAAGATCGCGCTCGAACTGGGCGTGATCGTCCCACCGGTCCGCACCCGCGACAGCGCGGAGCTGCCGCCGTCCACCTACGTGATCAAGATCGCCGGGGTGGAGGCCGGCCGCGGGCAGGCGCCCTCCGGCCGGGTGCTCGCCCTCGGCGACGCCCTCGACAACCTGCCGGGCACGCCGACCGTCGAGCCGGTGTTCGGCCTGCCGGCGAAGTGGATCCCGTCCGAGATGCGGCACAGCGCCGAGCTGGGCGGTGCCACCGTCATCGACCGGGTCTCCGTGCTCATCACGCACCTGTCGTCGATCATCACGGCGAACGCGGCACGCCTCCTCACCCGGGAGGATGTGCGTCTCCTCACCGAGGGCGTCAAGCAGGTGAACCCGCCCGCGGTGGAGGAGCTCATCCCTGCTCTGCTCTCCCTGGCGGAGGTGCAGCGCGTGCTGCAGGGGCTGCTCGCCGAACAGGTGCCGATCAACGACCTGCCGCGCATCCTGGAGGCGCTGACGCTGCGCGCGAAGGTGTCGAACGACCCGGAGGGACTGGTCGAGGCTGCCCGCGCGGCCCTCGGACCGGCCGTCGTCGCCCCCCACCTCGACGAGGGGACGCTGCGCGTCATCATGATCGATCCCGGGCTCGAGCAGTCGATGCTCGAGGGCCTGCGTCCGTCAGAGGGCGGCACGCAGATCGTGCTCGACCCTGTGCGGCTGGAGGCGGTTCTCGCCTCCGTGCGCGACACCGCGGCGCGGCTCGACGACTCGGGCGTCTCGGCGGTCCTGGTCTGCGCACCTGCGCTGCGCCCGGCGATCCGGCGGCTGGTCGCCGGCCAGATCGCGGGGCTCGCCGTGCTCTCCTATCAGGAGGTGACCGCCGTGCAGGCGGCGATCGAGACGGTGGGGGTGGTCCGCGGTGCGGAGTCGATCGCGGCCTGAGTGGGTCGGCGGCGACGAGGAGGTCCTCCCGGCCGTCTCGACGTCATCGCTCGCGTTCCAAGCGGTCCTCGACGACCTCGTGCGAGCCGTCGACGCGCCCGACCTCGCCCCGCCC
>Ga0006562J51391_1018503_pt1 | contig 11080 bp, 7 predicted proteins | sample Ararhi6_input_d2_FD_51391 | JGI IMG/M metagenome (IMG submission 51391) | reverse complement strand
CGGTGCTCGAGGTAGAGGCCGGTCGCCGCCGCCGCGATGGCGAGCAGGACGATCCAGGCGGTCGGTCGCCGCGTCATGGATGGGCGGCGGCCTCTAGCGCCTTCTCGACGCCGTCGTAGGTCAGCACCGTCGACAGCTTGCGGCCGTCGCCACCGTTCTTCGGATACACGACGTACAGCGGCACGCCGACCGAGTGGTACTGCTCCAGGAACGCCGCGATGGTCGCGTTGACGTCGGTCCAGTCACCCTTCATGTAGACCGTGCCGGTGCGCTTGAGCAGAGCCTTGAAGGCGTCGGTGTCGAGCACCGCCTTCTCGTTGGCCTTGCATGTGATGCACCAGTCGGCCGTCATGTCGACGAACACCGGGGTGCCCGCGGCGCGCAGTTCGGTGAGCTTCGCGGGGGAATACGGCACGGAGCCGTCCTGCGCCGTGACCGTCGCGCCCGAGGCCGCAGGCAGGCCGTGCACCGTCCACAGCGCGGCGGCGGCGCCGACCGCGAGCACGCCGGTGAACACCCAGGCGAGCGGGCGACCGCCGCGGCTGCGGCCGTACCACCACAGGGCCATGGCCAGCAGCACGCCGCCACCGAGCACGAGGGCGGCGGCATCCGCGCCGCGCTGCTTCGTCAGCACCCAGAGCAGCCAGACGGCCGTCAGGTACATCGGGAAGGCCAGCGCCTGCTTGAGGGTCTCCATCCAGCGCCCCGGACGCGGGAGCAGACGCGCGACGGCGGGGACGAAGCCCATCAGGAGGAACGGCAGCGCCAGGCCCAGGCCGAGCGCCAGGAAGATCAGGAAGGCCACGGGCAACGAGGCCGCGAACGCGAACGCGATCGCGGAGCCCATGAACGGCGCGGTGCAGGGGCTCGCCACCACGACCGCGAGCACGCCGGTGAAGAAGTCGCCGGACGGGTCCGAGCGCGAGGCCAGGCCACCGCCGAGGTTGCCGAGCGAGCCACCGATCTCGAACACTCCCGACATCGACAGGCCGACCGCCAGCATCACGTAGACGAGCAGGCCGATGGCCAGGGGCTGCTGGAACTGGGCGCCCCATTGCAGACCGTGTCCGGCCGCGCGAATGCCCACGATGACCAGACCGAGCGCGGCGAACGCGACGAGCACGCCCGCCGTGTACCAGAGCGCGTGCCGACGCGCGGCGGCGGGGCTCTCGCCGCTTTCGAGCACCGTGATCGCCTTGAGCGAGAGCACCGGCAGCACGCAGGGCATGAGGTTGAGGACGAGACCACCCAGCAGCGCGAGGCCGATGGCCGCGAGGATGCCGACCGGCGCGTCGCCGCCCGGCGTGAGGCCGGGAGGCGGCGGCGTCGGAGCGACCTCGGCCGACGTGGCCGCCCGATCGTCGGCCTTGCCGCCGCCGATCGTCGCGGTGCCCGCCGCCAGGTCGACCTTCACCTGGCGCTTCATGACGGGATAGCAGACGCCGTTCTCCAGGCAGCCCTGGTAGGCGACGTCGAGCACGACGTCCTTCGCGTTGCCGGCGCCCGTGAGCGGAACCGGGAGTTCCACCTGGTCGTAGTAGACGATGGTGTCGCCGAAGTGTTCGTCGTGATGCGCCGTGCCGCTCGGCCAGTCGGGCTCGCCCGCGGCGACGCCGGCCGGCGAGGTCACCTTGATCTCCGTCTTGTCGCGATAGAGGTAGTAGTCCTTCGGCATCGTCCAGCGCAGCAGGAGGCTGGCGTGATCCTTCACGAGCGCCTCGAACCGGAAGGCCTGATCGGCCGGCAGCGGCTCGGCGTCGGTGCCGGGAACGGCCTTGGGCGGGCCGAGCAGCGAGGCCGCGCTGGCGGCCGGCGCCACGGGCGTGTCGGCGGGAATCGTCGACGGGCCGCCGATCGCGAGCTTCAGGTGCTCGGTGTGCGGCGGATAGCAGATCTTCGGCTCGACCTCGTGGCAGCCCTGGTACTGGACGTCGAGCGCGAGGGTCTTCGTCCCGGCGTCGACGAGCGTGTAAGGCACCGTGGCGGCGATATCGCCGTGGTAGATCTCGACGTCGCCAAGGTACTCGTCGTGTTTCTTCAGGCCGTCCGGTAGCGTCGGCTCGCCGAGCTTCACGGCCGCGGGTTCCGCCGCCACGATCTTGATACGCCCGCGATAGAGGTAATAGTCGGGCGCGATCGTCCAGTGCAGCTTCACGGTGCCGGGCTGGCTCGCGTCGGACGTCAGCCGGAACGCCTGGGTGACGGGGAGCAGGTCGTCTTCGCCTTGGGCGAACGCGGGCAGGGCGGCAAGCAGGCCGAGGCCGGCGATCAGGTTCCGCGCGAAGCGGGCAAACGACGTCATGGCGACTCCGTGGATCGGTGCGGTGACGAACCGCGATGGGCGTCGGACATTATGACCGGCGCTACCCTGATTAGCTTGCATCGACGCTGGCTTCGAGCCAGGCCATGTAAGGCGCGTGGCCCTCCACGAGCGGCAGCGCGACGATCTCGGGCACGTCGTACGGATGGTTCGCCACGACCCAGGCCTCGACGGCCGGGAACGCCTCGCGCAGCGTCTTCACCAGCAGCAGGTCTTCGGACTCGGTGACGATCTCGCCCTTCCAGCGGTAGGTGGACCGCACGCCGGGCAGGTGGTTCACGCAGGCGGCGAGGCCGGCTTCGATCAGGCCACGGGCGAGGGTGGCGGCGGGTTCGCCGGGCGGGCAGGCGATGAGGATGGCGACGGGTTCGGACATGCGTCGCATTGTGGACACCTGTCGCACCTTTTTTGAACCCGGGACCTTGAACGGTTGGCCCGAGGCGCCATCTCTCGCGCATCCCGAAGCCCTTCCGATCCAGGGCGGCTTCTGGCTAAAATTCTGGCACTCACCCTGGCCAAGTGCTAACAGGGTGGACGAATTTCCTTATCCGTCAAACACATGCTTGGAGAAGTCATGAGCAAACTGCGCCCGTTGCACGATCGCGTCATCGTCAAGCGTCTCGAAGAAGAGCGCGTCTCGGCCGGTGGCATCGTCATCCCCGACAGCGCGACCGAGAAGCCGACCCGCGGCAGGGTCATCGCCGCCGGCACCGGTCTGCTGCTCGCCAGCGGCCAGCTGCGCCCGATGGGTGTGAAGGAAGGCGACGTGGTCCTGTTCGGCAAGTACTCCGGCCAGGAGATCAAGGTCGACGGCGAAGAGCTGGTCTTCCTGAAGGAAGACGACATCGTGGCGATTCTCGAAGGCTGATTCCTCAGCGTCTTCGGATGGCGAGTCGCAAGACTCCATAGCCCTTTCATCCTTATTCAAGAATTTTCGAGGCAAGAATTTTTATGGCTGCTAAAGAAGTCCGCTTCGGCGAAGACGTCCGCGCTCGCATGCTGAAGGGTGTCAACACCCTCGCCAATGCCGTCAAGGTCACCCTCGGCCCGAAGGGCCGCAATGTCGTGCTCGAGAAGAGCTTCGGCGCCCCGACTGTCACCAAGGACGGCGTCTCGGTCGCGAAGGAAATCGAACTCGCCGACAAGTACGAGAACATCGGCGCCCAGATCGTGAAGGAAGCCGCCTCGAAGACCTCCGACGTGGCCGGTGACGGCACCACGACGGCCACCGTCCTCGCCCAGGCGTTCATCCAGGAAGGCCTCAAGGCCGTCGCCGCCGGCATCAACCCGATGGACCTCAAGCGCGGTATCGACCAGGCCGTCACGGCCGCCGTCGCCGAGCTGAAGAGCCTGTCCAAGCCGACGGCCGACGACAAGGCCATCGCGCAGGTCGGTACGATCTCCGCCAACTCCGATTCGAACATCGGCGACATCATCGCGACCGCGATGGGCAAGGTCGGCAAGGAAGGCGTGATCACGGTCGAGGAAGGCTCGGGCCTCGAGAACGAACTCGACGTCGTCGAAGGCATGCAGTTCGACCGCGGCTACCTCTCGCCGTACTTCATCAACAACCAGCAGTCGCAGCAGGTCGAGCTGGACGACCCGTTCATCCTCATCCACGACAAGAAGATCTCGAACGTCCGCGAGCTCCTGCCGGTGCTCGAGGCCGTCGCCAAGGCCGCCAAGCCGCTGCTGATCGTCGCCGAGGAAGTCGAAGGCGAAGCCCTGGCGACCCTCGTCGTCAACACGATCCGTGGCATCGTCAAGGTCGCCGCCGTCAAGGCGCCGGGCTTCGGCGATCGTCGCAAGGCCATCCTGGAAGACATCGCCATCCTCACCAACGGCGTCGTCATCTCCGAGGAAGTGGGCCTGCAGCTCGACAAGGCCACGATCAACGATCTGGGCCGCGCCAAGCGCGTCGTGATCACCAAGGAAAACACCACGATCATCGACGGTGCCGGCGAAGCCGAGCGCATCCAGTCGCGCATCGGTCAGATCAAGGCGCAGATCGAAGAGACCTCGTCCGACTACGACCGCGAGAAGCTGCAGGAGCGCGTCGCCAAGCTCGCCGGTGGCGTGGCCGTGATCAAGGTCGGTGCCGCGACGGAAGTCGAGATGAAGGAAAAGAAGGCCCGCGTCGAGGACGCCCTGCACGCCACGCGTGCGGCCGTCGAGGAAGGTGTGGTCCCGGGCGGCGGCGTCGCCCTGATCCGTGCGCTCAAGGCGCTGGAAGGCCTCAAGGGCAAGAACACGGACCAGGACCTCGGCATCGCGATCACCCGTCGCACGCTGGAAGCTCCGCTGCGCGCCATCGTCACGAACGCCGGCGACGAAGCTTCGGTCATCGTCAACAAGGTCAAGGACGGCTCGGGTAACTTCGGTTACAACGCCGCCAATGGCGAGTTCGGCGACATGATCGAGTTCGGCATCCTGGATCCGACCAAGGTCACGCGTTCGGCCCTGCAGTTCGCCGCCTCGGTGGCCGGTTCGATCATCACGACCGAAGCGGCCGTGAGCGAGTTGCCGAAGAAGGACGAAGGCCACGGCCATGGCGCCCCGGGCGGCATGGGTGGCATGGGCGGCATGGACTTCTAAGTCCCGCTTCCCGACGCAGTCGCTTCAACGAAAAGGGCCTCGCGCAAGCGAGGCCCTTTTTTGTGGGAGCGATAACTCGATCAGTTCTCGGCGCCCGCGGCGGCCTGCGCTTCCTCGTCGCCGGGCTGATGCGCGACGGTGCTCGCGCCGACCGTCATGTACTGCGCCACGAGCGGATCCAGCTTCCGCTTCATGCGCAGCATCGCGATGTTCCCCATCGAGATGTCCGCGTACTTAAGCATCGGGTCTTCGATGGCGGGTTGCTCGCCGAGCGAGTTGGTCAGCGTGGCGAGCCGGGGCGCCATCACCTGCGTCAGCGCGAAATAGGCGTCGTCGTGCACGCCGGCCTGCTCGAGCAGGCGACCCGGGAGCATCCACGACGCGAGATCGCCGTGCGTCGGCGCCGGACCGTCGGCATGCGCATCGATCAGGAGGTAGGGCACTGTCTGGGTCAGCATGTTGCCGCCGTCGACGAAGCCGAGCGTATCGAAGGCCTCGGTGAGCGCGGGAAGGTGATCGCCGTAGAACAGCAGCAGCGTCGGCCGCTCACGTTGCTTCAGCAGCTCCGCGAGACGGCCCAGTTCCGCGTCGGCATGGCGCATGTGGTAGATGTAATTGCGGACCTGGAGCTTCGCGCTGGCGCTGAGCCCGTCGGGTACGTCGATCGCGTCGCGCTCCTTTTCGTCGATGTTGATCGACTTGTCGTAAGGGCCATGCGCTTCCATGCTGATCGCGAACACGAGTCGCGGTGGACCCGAATCCTTCAGCTGCGCCATGATCTCGTCGGTCATCGCGCTGTCCGCCATGTATTCACCGTCCCGGCGGAAGCCCTTCGGGAAGTCGGGCTGGGAAACGAAGCGGTCGAAGCCCAGCGTCCGGAAGGCGGTCGTGCGGTTCCAGAACGCGGCGTCGTTGCCGTGCACGGCGATCGTTTCGTAACCGTGCGAGCGCAGCGTGCGAACCATGCCCGGCACGACGCCCGCGTGCATCTGCAGGTACGGGAACTGCATCGTCGGGAAGTAACGGAGCGAGAGTCCGGTGAGCACCTCGAACTCGGTCCGGATGGTGCCGCCGCCATACGTCGGCACGTGCAGTCGGCCGGCACTCCCCTCCTTGGCGAGGCGATGGAGATTCGGGGCGAACACCTGGTCGTCGAGACCCTTGACGATCGCCGGATCGAAGAACGATTCGCTCTGCACCACGACGATGTCGGGAGTCTGTCGCGCGTTCGTGGCGGCGGACGCCATGTGCGCACGCAGGTCGCCATCGGCGTCGGCGATGAATCGCGTCGCTTCGGCGGCGTCGGGTTTGCGGGCCTTGCCGGCGCCCATGAGCCGGAACTGCATGATGTTGGTGACGACGCCATTGAGGTCGGCGTTGCTCGCCGCGGACCAGGGCTGCATGCCCAGGCGGTCCTTTCCGTACATCGCCGTCCACGCCGGCACGCCCGCGAGCAGGGTGCCGAAGAGGCCCGCGACGGCGAGGCCCGTCACGAGGCGGCGACCGTGCGTGCGGCGGGCGAACAGGGGCGGCTCGTAGCGCGCGAGCGCGACGATCAGCGCGATCGTGGCGAGGATCGCGAGGTAGGGCAGGGGATCGGATGGGAGGTAGCCACCGAGGAGGTGCAGCCCGCCGTTCTTCAGCTGCTCGATCATCCGGAAATCGGCCGGCAACAGCGGCGAACCGAGATTCTTCATCTTGATCGCGCTCACCGCGAGCACCGCGCCCTGCAGCATGAACGCCACGCCGAAGGACAGCCATGCGCGGCGTGTCAGCACGAGGAGCAGCGAGGCGAGAAGAAGTCCCGGGAGCGCGTTGGCGAACAGGTGCCACGGGCGTTCCGCCCACGCCATGCTGGAAACGCCAGGGTTACCGTCGAGGAAGCCGGTGTAGAGGACGAACGCCACGGCAAGGCAGGCGATCAGCGCCGCCCGGGTCGTCACGTCGCGCCAACGCGATGAATCGAAAGTCATAACGTCCTCTGCTCGGCCCCTGTCGCAAGGGACGTGGACTGTAACGCAGCGGACATGAATCGGTTGTCAGACTGTCATATGACGAATCGGCGAAGAATCGCGCGTCGACGCGTCGGAAAGCCCGCGCGTGGCGTCGCAGCGCCGTCCGTCGCGGGTAGTGCACAATGACCGCCTGATGAATGCCACGACGCCTGCTCAGCGCGAGAGCACAGAACTACGCGCACTGATCGACACCCGTTACGCGGATGTGATGGCCGCGTGCCGCGCTGCGCGCATTCCGTTGCACGACGATGCCGGCGTCGCCGAGCGGGTGCGACGCACCTTGCTCGCCTCCGACTTCGCGTTCGACGTGCTGCGGCGACAGCCGGAACTTCTGGGTCCTGCCGGGCTCGAGCGGCTGCGGGCGAGCGCGGATGCGGGCACGCGCGGCGCCACGCTCGACCTGTCGGCGGATGAAGACCTCTGCATGGCGACGCTGCGCCGGTTCCGGCACGCCGAGGCCCTGCGCATCGTGTTCCGCGACGTCAACGGGCTGGACGACATCGATGAAACCCTGTCGTCGACCAGCGTGCTCTACGAGACGCTCCTCGAGGCGGCGCTGCGCTGGTCGGAGAGCGCGCTGCACGCACGTTACGGACAGCCGCGCGACGGCGCGGGCGTGGCGCAGCGGATGGTCGTGCTGGGTTTCGGCAAGCTCGGCGGCAACGAGCTGAATTTCTCGTCCGACATCGATCTCGTCCTCGCCTATGCGCACGGCGGCGAGACCGACGGCGCGCGGCCGCTCGACAACGCGGAGTACTTCGTCCGCGAAGCGCGACAGCTGGTGCGCCTGCTCGCGGAGCCCACCGTGGACGGCATCTGCGCGCGGGTCGACCTGCGGCTGCGCCCGTTCGGTCAGGCGGGGCGCCTCGCGCTGCCGTTCAGCGCGATGGAGCAGTACTACCAGCGCGAGGGCCGCGACTGGGAACGCTACGCGTGGATCAAGGCGCGTCCCGTCGCGGGCGATCGGCTGACCGGGCGCGAGCTGCAGGACATGCTGCGGCCGTTCGTCTACCGGCGTTACCTCGATTACACCGCGTTCGCAGGACTGCGCGAGATGAAGGCGCTGATCGACGCCGAAGTCGCACGCAAGGACCTTGCGGGAAATCTCAAGCTCGGCCCGGGCGGCATCCGCGAGATCGAATTCGTGGTGCAGCTCATACAGATGATCCGCGGCGGGCGCGATCCGTCGCTCCGCGTGCGCGGCCTGCTCCCGGCCCTCAAGGCCTGCGAGGCACGCGGCTACATTCCCGCCGCCCGAGCGAAGCTGCTGCGCGCGGCCTATGTCTTCCTCCGGCGCCTCGAGAACCGCGTGCAGATGCTGCGCGACGCGCAGACGCACGACATCCCCGACGACGCGCTGTCGCGCGAGCGGCTGGCGCTTGGACTCGGTTACGCGAGCTGGGACGAGCTGGCGGTGGAACTGGCGCGCCATCGCAGCGCGGTCTCCGCGGAATTCGCCGCGGTCCTCGTGCCGGAGGCCGGCGGCACCGCCACGGCGCCGGTCGCCGACATCGCCTTGTGGGCGGCCGCGCGCGACGAATCCCTGACCTCCGCCGCGATGGAAGCGTCGGGCTTCGTGCCGGGTGCCGACGTCGCCGCCGAGATGGTCAGGCTGCCGCAGGCCGCCGCCGTGCGGTCGATGTCGGCGCGCTCGGCCGAACGCCTCGAACGCCTGATGCCGCAGCTGATCGACGCCGCGCGCGGCAGCGTGTCGCCCACGGCGAGCCTGCTGCGCATGCTGCGCCTCGTGCAGGCGGTGGCGCGCCGCTCGTCGTACCTCGCGCTGCTCGACGAACAGCCCAACGCGCGGCGCCGCGTGGCGAGCGTGTTCGCGGACAGCGCGTTCCTCGCGGAACGCGTCATCGCGCAGCCGCTGCTGCTCGACGACGTGCTCGACCCGCGCATCGACAAGCTGCCGCTGAAGCGCGCGGACATCGCCGCGGAGATCGCCCGCACGCTCGGCGCTCTGGACGAGCGCGACGCCGAGCGCGAGCTCGAACGCATCAACGAATTCCGCTCGAGCATCGCGTTCCGGCTCGGTCTCGCGTTCAACGACGGCCGGGCCGACGCGACAGCCACCGCGCGGCGCCTGGGCGGCCTCGCGGAAGCCGTGGTCGCGGCGATCCTCGCGCTCGCCACGCGCGAGCTCACCGCCCAGCACGGACGCCTGCCCGGCGAGGGCAGCGGCTTCGCGGTGCTCGGGTACGGCAGCCTGGGTGGGGAGGAGCTGGGCTTCGCCTCCGACCTCGATCTCGTGTTCGTCTACGACGGCCGGCGCGCCAACGCGATGAGCGATGGCCCGCGGTCGGTCGACGGCACGCGCTGGTACCAGCGGCTGGCCCAGCGCGTCATGCACTGGCTCAGCGTGCAGACGCATGCCGGCAAGCTCTACGACGTCGACACGCGCCTGCGGCCCGATGGCTCGAAGGGGCTGCTGGTCGCGAGCGTCGACGCGTTCGAGGCCTATCAGCGCGACCGCGCCTGGACGTGGGAGCACCAGGCGTTGCTGCGCGCGCGCCCCGTGGCCGGCGACCCGAAGCTGGGCGACATGCTCATGGCCATCCGGCGCGACATCCTTGGGACGCCGCGCGACGTCGCGCGGGTGTACGACGAGGTGGGCACCATGCGTGCCCGCTGGCGCGCGGAGCGCGATCGCTCGGATGCGTCGCGCATCGACCTCAAGCAGGGGCCCGGTGCGCTGATCGACATCGAGTTCGTGCTGCAGGGCATGGTGCTCGCGCACGCGGCCACGCATCCGTCGATCCTCGACACGCCCGCGAGCAGCGCCCTGATCGACGTGCTGCGCGACGTGGGAGTTCTGACGGAGGCGCAGGCCGATACGTTGCACGTGGCCCACGCCGATCTGTTGCAGATGGGGCTGACCTGCACGCTCGACCTGCGCTCGCGCATCGCGGCGCGCACGCCGGAACTGGAGGCGCTGTGCGCGTCGGTGCGCCAGGTGACGGCCGCGCTGGGCTTCGATTTCGACCGACGCGACGAGGCCGCGGTGCAAGGTGCCTGAGCGTCCGCGCGGCGCTATGCTGTGCGGCCGCTCATGGATGCGATACCGATGACCCGTACCCCGTTGCTGATCGACACCGACCCCGGCGTGGACGACGCCCTCGCCATTCTCATGGCGCACGAGCATGCGGACGTGTCCGCCCTGACCGTCGCCGCCGGCAACGTGGGGCTCGGGCATACGGTGCGCAACGCGCTGACGCTGGTGGAGCTCATCGGCGCCACCACCCCGGTGTTCCCGGGCTGCCCGTCGCCGCTGGTGCGCGATCCGGACGAGGATGCCGCTTTCGTCCACGGTGCCGACGGGTTCGGTGACGTGGGCTTCGACGAGCCGGCCCATCCGGCGCAGGCCGAGCACGCCGCGCTGGCGCTCCTGCGGCTGACCCGCGAGCGTCCGGGCGAGCTCACGCTCGTGGCGCTCGGCCCGCTGACGAACCTCGCGCTGGCCGTGCGCCTCGACCCGTCGCTGCCGGAGCGCGTCAAGCGCCTCGTCATCATGGGTGGCGCGGTCACGGGTCACGGCAACACCGGCAAAATCCCCGCCGAGTTCAACATCGGCTTCGACCCCGAGGCCGCGCACGTCGTGTTCGAGGCGTTTCCGATGTTCGACCTCGTGGACTGGGAGGCGACGGTGCGCCATGCGTTCCCGGACGACGTCTACGAAGGCTGGGTGGCCTCGGGCGACGCCAGGGCGACGTTCTTCGAGAAGATCTTCGGCACCGCCCGTCGCTTCAACGCCGAGCACGAGCGCACCGGCTTCATCGCCGCCGACGCCCTGGCCATGGCCGTGGCGATCGACCCCGGGATGATCCTGCGCGCCGAGACCCGCCACGTGGCGATCGAACTGGACGGCCGCCTGACCCGCGGCGCGACGGTCGTCGACTGGCAGCGGCGCCTGGGCGGCCGGCCGAACGCCCGCATCGTGCTCGAGGTCGACCAGGCCCGCTTCGGCGAGCTGATCGCGGGGGCCCTGGGGGCCTGAGCCGGCCCCTGGGGCAGGTTGCGCCCTGGCCGGGCGCTGGTTACAATGCCGCTCTTTTCACCCCGCTATTTCTCAGGTTCAAGCCATGAAAGAGAACATCCACCCGAATTACCAGCCGGTCGTCTTCCAGGACCTGTCGTCGGATTTCGC
>Ga0006562J51391_1006080_pt1 | contig 11098 bp, 12 predicted proteins | sample Ararhi6_input_d2_FD_51391 | JGI IMG/M metagenome (IMG submission 51391) | reverse complement strand
CGGTGGGCTCGGCGACCCGCGCCTTCCTCGCCGTGGCCGCTCTGGGGGCGGGGCTGCTTCACGCGGCGCTCGCCCCCAGCGCACCCCCTGCTCTGCTGGCCGCCTTCCTCCTGCTCGCGGTGGCGGAGCTGGGATGGGCGGCCGCGACCCTCGCGCGCGATCGTCCTCCGGCGTTCCGCCTCGTCCCCGCGCTGGCCCTCCTCCCGGTCGGGCTCTGGGCAGCGCTCGCCATCGTCGGAGCAACGGCGTCCGGCGGCACGGTCATCGCGCTCCCGCTCATTCCGATGGGCGCGGCCTCCCTGCTGGATGTCGCCGTCGCAGCCACCGCAGCGGTCGTCATCCGCGCCGGCAAGGCCCGACCCGACCAGGGCGGACTGCGCTTCTTCCTCGCGCTCGTGCTGAGCGCCTGCGCGGTCTGCGCCGTCACCATCCCGGCCCTCGGGCTCACCGACGCGGGCATCGCCGCCGTCACGGTGCATCACCACCACTGACGACGCGCCGGGCACGCTCCCGCGCGGCCGGGTCAGCGACGCGTCAGCGACGCGTCAGCGGCGGGTCAGTGCGAACGACTCCGCGCCGAACCGCACGATCGACCCCGGGTCGACCTCGTGCCGCGTCTTCGGATCGCAGGCGAACGTGCCTTCACCCGGGTAGGTGATCGTGGTGCCGTTGGCGGAGCCCAGGTCCATCACCCAGAACACGCCGTCGTACTGACCGAACGCCAGATGCGCGCGCGACACCGACTTCACGTCGTCCTGGATCGTGATCAGCTGCACGTGACCGGGGTCGTCCATCTCCGTCCCCGGCGTGTGGACGGCCGGGTTGCGCCCGATCACGCCGTTGCCGCTCGTCTCGATGTGCTGTCCGTCGCTGAAGTCCAGCACGAAGGTCACCGCCACGTCCGACCCCTCTCCTGATGCATCGTCAGCACTCATCTCATCCGGCCTGCTGGGCACCCGCGACCGGGATCGTCACCGGCCGGGCGTCGCGCATGAAGCGCTCCACATCCGGGTCGACGGTGATGTCGCTCGGCCGCAGCGGCCTCGTCAGGTACAGCCCGTCGAGCGTCGTGATCCTGCTCAGGGCGACGTACGTCTGCCCCGAGGTGAACGCGCGCGTCCCGAGATCGACGATCGCCGCGTCGTAGGTCTTGCCCTGCGACTTGTGGATGGTGACCGCCCACGCCAGCCGCAGCGGGAACTGCGTGAACTCCGCCACGACGTCCTTCGTCAGCTTCTTCGTCTCGGGCGACCAGGTGTACTTGAACTTCTCCCAGATCGCCGGCTCGACCTCGTGCACCTCGCCGTCGACATCCACGTAGACGTTGGAGTCGATGCGCGTGACCGTGCCGATGGTGCCGTTCACCCAGCGCGGCCCGTCGCCCTGGCCCACGTCGTTGCGCAGGAACATCACCTGGGCGCCCACCTTGAGCTCGAGCGACTCGTCGGCCGGGAAATTGCGTCCGCCGAAGTCACCGCTGACCTCCGCCTTCGCGGTGAGGGCACGGCCCGGGAGGCGCTCCAGCGCCTGCGCGTTGATGCGGTTGACCGTGTCGTTGCGGGTGGCGAGGGTGATGGTGCCGTCGTCGGGCGCCGGGCGCGCGCCGACCTCGTTCAACCGGTCCGCGATCTCCTTGGTGACCTGTCCGTGGCGCACGGCGTTGAGCATGAACCGGAAGTCGGATTCGTGCTGGCGGTGCACCTGCAGCAGCTCGACGATGCGCAGATCGGTCTCCTGCCAGACGCGCGCGTCGAAGAACCACATCGAGCGGTAGGTGTCGGCGAAGTACGCGCGCTCCTCGCGGTCGCCGGGAACCGGGGCCAGCTGGTACGGATCGCCGAACAGTACGACCTGGACGCCGCCGAACGGCTCGCCCGCCCGCTGACGTGCCTGGCGCAGGCTGCGATCCACCGCATCCATCAGGTCGGCGTTCACCATCGAGACCTCGTCGATGACGAGCGTGTCGATGCTGTTCAGCAGCTTGCGCAGCTCGGCGCTCTGGTCGATGGCGTGGTCGGCGATGACGCCGATCGGCAGCCGGAACAGCGAGTGGATGGTCTGGCCGCCGACATTGAGCGCGGCAACACCCGTCGGCGCCGCGATGACGAGCGACTTCTCGGTGTTCCACGAGAGGTGGTTGAGCAGCGTCGACTTGCCTGTGCCGGCACGGCCGGTCACGAAGACATGCTCGCGGGTGTGCTCGATGAGCTCGAACACCGCCTGCTGCTCCGGCGAGAGGGAAAGCCGGCCCATCCCCGCCCCTTCCGTGTCGCCCGACCTGCCGGACTACTCTAACCCGGCGCAGCTCCCCGGAGCCGCTCATCCACAGGACCCTAGGATGGCCTCATGGCTGTGGGGGATGCGCACGCGCACCGACGCGCCGTCCTGATCTGGTCGGGTGTCGGCGTCCTCCTGGTCGCCGCTGTGCTTGCGGGCTTCGGCGCGGTGCAGCGGGCGTATTACAGCCCGACCGGGTTCGTCACGGCGTTCGCGGAGTCGATCGCCTCCCATGACGTATCCACAGCTCTCGCCATGCCGGGAGCCAACCCGACCTCCTCGGCCCTGGACGCCGCGCGGCTCCCGGTGGGCGCCTCCCGCGAGCTCCTGCGCTCCGACATCCTGCCGGCCGTGCGCGATATCGCCGTCACCTCCGACACGACCGGAGCGGACGGCGTCCACACCGTCGTCGTGCGGGCCGTCGCGAACGGCGACCCCGTGTCGGCGACGTTCCGCGTCCGTCAGACGGGAGCTGTGCTCGGGATTCTGCCCACCTGGTCGTTCGCGACCTCGCCCGTCGGCGTCGCGCGCATCACCGTCGCGCACGCCTCCACCTTCACCGTCGGCCGCCACACCGTGAACCCGCGCGCCGCATCGCCCGATCAGCCCGCCGACGCCTTCACCGTCTCCGCCGAGTACCTCGTGCTGCCGCTCGCGCCCCTCGAACTGAGCCACAGCTCGCGCTACGTCCGCGCCACGCCCGTCGCCGCATCCGCCTCGCCCGGCCGGATCACCGAGACCACGGTGGATGCGCAGCCCACCCCAGCGTTCACGTCCGCGGTGCAGAAGCAGGTCGACGGCTTCCTCGACCGCTGCGCCGAGCAGCACGTGCTGCAACCCGCCGGGTGCCCCTTCGGCGTCGAGATCGACGACCGGGTGCAGGGCGACCCCTCCTGGTCGATCGACACCTACCCCGACGTCCGGCTGCAGGTGGGGGACACGGGATGGGTCACCGGTCGGATGGTCGGCGTCGCGCACCTCGACGTGACCGTCCAGTCGCTGTTCGACGGAACGGTGACCCCGCGCAGCGATCCGGAGCCTTTCGCGATGAGCCTCAGCAGTGTCACCATCCGTTCGGACGGCTCGCTCGACATCGTCGTCGCACAGGAGCCCTGAGCGCGAGCATCAGCCACGGTCCGGGCCGTCTCCGCGGGTGATCAGCGGGAGACGCGGTCGCGGTCGGCCATGCGCGCCAGCCGCTCGTTGTACGCCTTCAGTTCGGCCTCGCCCGTGCGATCCGCATTGCGGTCGCGCCGCTTCGTCTCGCGCTCGTCACTGCGGCTCCACTGGATCGCCACGACGATGGCGAGGATCACCGTGGGGATCTCGCCGATGCTCCACGCGATGCCGCCGCCGGCCTGCTGGTCGACGAGCGGGGAGTCCCCCCAGGTTCGGCCCATGGCCCCGAACCAATCGGCCAGCAGCAGTCCGTGCATCTGCATGATCGAGAGCCCGAAGAACGCGTGGAACGCCATCGTGAGCAGCAGCAGGAGCAGTCGGAACGGGTACGGGAGGCGGTACTTGACCGGGTCGATCCCGATCAGCGACTGCACGAAGAGGTAGCCCGTGATCAGGAAGTGGACGATCATCCACTCGTGCCCGATGTGGTCGGTCGTCGCCCAGCGGAAGACGGGCGTGTAGTAGAAGACCCAAAGCGACCCGGCGAACAGGATCGCCGCGACGATCGGGTTGGAGATCACACCTGCGAAACGCGAGTGCACGGCGAGGAGCAGCCACTCCCGGCCGCCGCGCGAGCCGTCGCGACGCTTCCGGATCGCCCGCGCCGCCAGGGTGATCGGCGCACCGGGGACGAGCAGCAGGGGCACCCCCATCGTCAGCACCATGTGCGCCGACATGTGGGCCGAGAACAGGTACTTCTCGTAGACGTTGACGCCGCCGTTGGTGATGTAGAACAACAGGACGATGCCCAGCGTCCACAGCACCGTGCGGTAGATCGGCCACGCGTCGCCGCGCTTGCGCAGCCGCCAGACGCCGGCGAAGTAGAAGAACAGTCCGAAGGCGCAGGCCAGCACCCACAGCAGGTCGAAGTTCCACGAGGTGAACAGCCGGTCCCAGGTGAGAGCGGGAGGCAGCTTCTCTCCGGTGAGGATCTCGGCGGGCGTCGGGGTGGCGGCACGGGTCTGCGGGACGGGCGTGACCGTCCGGGCGAGCGCTGCTGCGACGCCGGACGCGATGCCCATGAACGCGAGCTCGGCCACGACGATCCACCAGAAGCTCCGCGGCTCGCCCGACTGCTTGAGCCGACCGATCAGGTACCGCCGCTGCGTGAGGCCGAACAGGCCGAGCACGACGAGCGCGGCGACCTTGACCAGCACCAGGATGCCGTACGGCGTCGCCAGCTCGGCCAGGGTCCCGACGCGGAGCTCGGCGTTGACATATCCGGACGCGGCGACGACCACGAAGCAGATCAGCGCGACGGTCGAGTACCGCTCCAGGACGGTGACGAGTCGCCCGTTGCCCAGCCGCTGCTTCACCACGATGAGCGTCACCAGGCCGCCCAGCCAGATCGCCGCGAACAGTACGTGGAGCCCGAACGACGTCACCGCGGCGTCGTGACCGGCTGCCTCCGCGCTGTGGCCCTGCTGCGCCATCGGCACGACGGTCGCCATGGCCAGCAGGGTGACGAAGACGATCGCCGTCTGGTTGCGAACCGCGAAGCACAGCACCGTGACGGCCGCGGCGATGAGGGTGATCCCGAGCCACGCCTGGCCCAGCGAAACGCTGGTGATGAACGAGCTGAGCCCATTGCTGAAGGTCGCGTCGAACGACCAGGGCACGTTCGACACGCTGACGAAGGTGAACAGTCCCGTCGCTGCGGACGCGACCGTCATCACCGCGGCGCTGCCGGCGGCGAAATCGAGGGCGTTGCCGTACTCGTCGCGATCCGGGCTGAACGCGAAGCAGGCCAGGACCAGGGCGCCCACCGTGCCGGCCAGGCTGAGGTTGACCACCAGGGTCGCCGCGGGCAGACCCCAGCGCACGAGCGCACCCGGGTCCGCGAGCAGCGGCGCGTTCGCTCCTCCGCCGAACGCGAGGGCGGCGATCATCGCCGCCACAGCTGCGACGAGCAGCGCGGCAGGGCCGATCACACGGAGGATTCGAGGCACCTGTCCAGCCTACGTCCCCCGCCCTGGACGGCCGCCCACAGCCTGTTCGCCCGTATGCCCGCCGGAGATACGACGAGGGCGGCGCCGCACGATGCGGCGCCGCCCTCAGGCAAAGCTGGGAAGGACTACTTGACGGCAGCCTTGAGCTTCGAGCCCGCGGTCAGCTTGACGCGGTGGCCGGCCGGGATGGAGATCTCCTCGCCGGTCTGCGGGTTGCGGCCGGTGCGGGCAGCGGTCTCGCTGCGCTCGGCGGCGAGCCAGCCGGGGATGGTGACCTTGCCACCCTTGGCGACGGTCTCGCTGATGGTGCTGAAGAACGCGTCGACGACGCTCGAGACGGTGGCCTGGCTCTGACCCGACGCCGCAGCGACGGCAGCAACGAGCTCGGTCTTGTTCAGGTTGTCAGCCATTGAGTGTCCTCCTCGGACCTTGTGCTGGATCTACAGCTATCTTGTGGAACGGTTGAGGCCACTGAGGGCCGTAACGTTTGGTCGGTTGACCGCCTTGAATGTATCAGAAACCCGCGGAAACACGCGGAACTTCGTCCTCTTTCGCCGACATCGGACCGGATGCGCAGCTTCGAGCATCCATTCGGGTACGGCAAAGGGGCGCCCGGCCGAAGCCGGACGCCCCTCGAGGTGCGTCGTCGCGCTGGCTTACCAGCTCGACTTGGTGATGCCGGGCAGCTCGCCGCGGTGCGCCATGTCACGGAAACGGACACGCGAGATACCGAACTTGCTGAGGTTTCCGCGCGGACGGCCGTCGACCGCGTCGCGGTTGCGCACGCGGATCGGGGAGGCGTCGCGGGGCAGCTTCTGCAGGCCCAGGCGAGCGGCCTCACGGGACTCGTCGGAGCCGTTCGGGTCGACGAGAGCCTTCTTCAGCTCGGCACGCTTCGCGGCGTAGCGCTCGACGATGACCTTGCGCTGCTCGTTCTTGGCGATCTTTGACTTCTTGGCCATGTTTAGCGCTCCTCTCGGAAGTCGACGTGCTTGCGCACTACGGGGTCGTACTTCTTGAGCACGAGTCGGTCGGGGTCGTTGCGGCGGTTCTTGCGAGTCACGTAGGTGTACCCGGTGCCCGCCGTCGAACGGAGCTTGATGATCGGACGGACGTCCTGCTGCTTCGCCATGCTTAGATCTTCTCCCCACGGGCCAGGAGGTCCTTGACCACGGACTCGATGCCACGGGCATCGATGACCTTGATGCCCTTGGCGCTCAGCGTCAGGGTGACGTTACGGCGAAGCGACGGCACGTAGTACGTCTTCTTCTGGATGTTCGGGTCGAACCGGCGCTTCGTGCGACGGTGCGAGTGCGAGATGTTGTGACCGAAGCCGGGAACGGCTCCAGTCACCTGGCACACTGCTGCCATTGCTTTCTTCTCCAATACCGTGGTACCGGTCGGCACCACCCAAGGTCACTTGTCGGCATACGACTTCCCCGTCGTCTTCGTGATGGGGGTTTCGCATACGATCTGAGCGGGAGGAGCCCACTCAGCCAAACATCCATGCTACGGCATGGACGCGGTGCCGGCCAAATCGCTCTTGGCCGTGCACGAGGCGCACAGCCCGAAGACATCGACGACGTGCTGTGCCTGCGTGAATCCGTGGGCCGCGGCGGCCTGCCGCGCCCACTGCTCGACCGCGTCCGCCTCGATCTCCACCGTCAGCCCGCAGTTGCGGCAGATCAGGTGGTGATGGTGGCCGGTGGTGCAGGCGCGGTACAGGCTCTCGCCCTCGGGCGACTGGAGCGAGTCGGCGTCGCCTTCGGCCGCAAGGTCGGCGAGCGCGCGGTACACGGTGGCCAGGCCGATGGGCGAGCCCGCCTCGTGCAGGCTCAGGTGCAGCCCCTGCGCGCTGATGAAGCCCTCCGTCGAGGTCAGAGCCTCGCGGACGGCCTCCCGCTGCCAGGTGTTCCGCTTCACCATCCCAGGCTAGCCCGCCTGGCTCACGAGTCGCCGAGAAGTCGTCGCCGCACCGCGGCGGCGCACACGCCGACCGCCAACGATGCGGCAGACGACGTAGATCAGGAACGAGATGGTCGTCACGTACGGGCTGATGGGGAGCGCGCTGCCCAGGGCGAGCAGGATGCCGCCCACCACCGAGACCAGAGCGAACAGCACGCTGAGCACCGGCACGCCGAGGGGCGACGACGAGATGCGCATCGCGGCCGCGGCGGGTGTGACCAGCAGCGAGAGCACGAGCAGCGCGCCGACGATCTGGACGGACACCGCGACCGCAAGCCCGAGCAGCACCATGAAGGCCAGGGCGACGAAACGGGTCGGGACGCCGCGTGAGGCGGCGACGTCCGCATCCAGGCTGTCGAAGGTCAGCGGGCGCCACATCAGCAGCAGCGCGACCAGCACGATCGCGCCGATGATCAGCAGCCAGCCGAGCTGCGGGTCGTCGACCGACACGATCTGCCCGGTGAGCAGCCCGAACTTGTTCGCGCTGCGACCGGGGTAGAGCGCGAGCGCCAGGATGCCGAGCCCGAGCCCGAAAGGCATCAGCACGGCGATGATCGAGTTGCGGTCACGGGCTTTCGCCCCGAGGAGACCGATCAGGACGGCCGCGACCAGCGATCCGGCGAGCGACCCCGCCACGACGTTGACGCCGAACAGCAGGGCGATCGCCGCTCCGGCGAACGACAGCTCGCTGATGCCGTGCACCGCGAATGCCATGTCCCGCTGCATCACGAACACGCCGATCAGACCGCCGACGATACCCAGGATCGCTCCGGCGAAGATCGAGTTCTTCACGAGCAGGAGCAGCTCGCCGTAGTCGCTGAAGTCGAACAGCTGCTGCCAGATGTCGAGGTGCATCATGCCGCCGGCTCCGGGTGCTCGGTGCGGGTGTGGATGTGGTGGTCGTGCGTCTCGGCGTCCGGGATGCCGACGACCACGATCCTGCCGCGGCTGCGGATGACATCCACCGGCGTCCCGTACAGGTCGGTCAGCACGTCGCTGCGGAGCACCTCGTCCGGTGTGCCCGTGCGGAAGCGTCCGCCGGCCAGATACAGGACGCGGTCCACCATCCCGAGCACCGGGTTCACGTCGTGGGTCACGAAGACGACGGCGCTCCCGTGGTCGCGGCGACGGCGGTCGATGAGCTCGCTCACGCCGCGCTGGTGCTGGAGGTCGAGCGACAGCAGCGGCTCGTCGCAGAGCAGCAGGGCCGGGTCGCCGGCGAGCGCCTGCGCCACACGCAGTCGCTGCTGCTCGCCGCCGGACAGCGAGCCGACCGCCGTGTCGGCGTAACGGCGCGCGCCGACGGAGTCGATCAGCCGGTCGACCTGCTCGCGGTCGGAGCGGTGGGGGAGCGGCAGCCCCCAGCGGTGACCGTTGACGCCGAGGGCGACGAGGTCGCGGGCGCGCATGGGCGTGCCCGCCGGGATGAGCTTCTGCTGCGGGATGTAGCCGATCCGTCGGTCGCCCCGGCGTACCGGTTGCCCCTCGAAGGCGATCTCTCCGCTGTCGAGGTGCTGCTGCCCGAGGATGGTCCGCAGCAGGCTCGTCTTACCCGAGCCGTTCGGCCCGAGCACCGCGACGAACTCGCCCGCGTGCACGTCGAGGTCGAGACCGCTCCAGAGGGTGCGGTCGCCGAAGCCGAGCGACGCATCGCGCAGCCGGAGCACCACGTCCCGGGAGTCGGGGACGGGCACGCGTTCGAGCGGTTCGGTCACTTCGCCAGCGCACCCTTCACGGCGTCGAGGTTGCCGCTCATCCACTCGATGTAGTGCATGCCCTCTGGCAGAGTCTCGGTGACCGGGACGACCGGGATGCCGGCCGCCTTGGCCGCAGCGAGGACCTTCTCGGTCTCGGCGCCGGTGGTCTGCTCGTTGTAGGCGAGGAGCTTCACCTGGTGACCGCTGAACAGCTGCAGGGTGTCCTTCAGCACGATGGGGGAGACGTCGTTCTCCTCCTCGATGGCCTCGCTGAACTTCTCGGGGGTCTTGTTGACCAGCCCGATGGCATCGAGCAGGTACAGCGGCACAGGTTCGGTGATGGCCACGCCTTCGCCCGCGTAGGTCGACTTCAGCTGCGCCTCGGTGGCCTCGAGTGCCGACAGCTTCTCGCCGAATGCCGAGGCGTTCCTCTCGAAGGTCGCCTTCTGCGACGGGTCCGCGGCGGACAGGGCGGCGGTGAGCGCATCGGCGAACTTCTGCACCGTGGGGAAGTCGTACCAGACGTGTTCGTTGAGTTCGCCGTCCACGGGCTTCTTGCCCGAGAGATCGACGACGTTCAGCACCTTGACGCCGCTGTTCTTCGCGCCCTTAACGAGGTTCTGCATGTAGTCGTCGTAGCCGCCGCCGTTCTCGATGACGACGTCGGCCTTCGACACCGCGAGCTGGTTCTGGGCGCTCGCCTCGAAGGAATGCGGATCCTGCGCGGGGTCGGTCATCAGCGAGGTGACGTGCACGGCGTCGCCGCCGATGGTGGTCGCGATGTCGCCGTATACATCGGTGCTGGCGACGACGCGGACGGTGCCGTCGTCGGAGCCGGCCGACGACGAGGAGGAGCAGCCGGCCAGGGTCAGGGCGATGGCGGCCGCGGTGAGGGCGGAGACGAGAGAACGCGTCTTCATGGGTGAGCCTGTCTAAGTCGCGAACGACGTGAAGAAGTGGATGCCCGCGGTCGCGGGCACCGGCTCACACTACGGCTTATTGAAAATGATTGTCAAATTCAGTCGAGGAGCAGCGCAGGCTCTTCGATGATCGACGCGACGTCCGCCAGGAAGCGCGATGCCACATCCCCGTCGACGACACGGTGGTCGAACGACGCGCCCAGTGTGGTGACGAAGCGCGGGCGGACCTCGCCGTCGACCACCCAGGGCTTCTGCTTGATCGTTCCGAGGGCGACGATGCCGACCTCGCCCGGGTTCAGGATGGGCGTGCCGGTGTCCATCCCGAACACGCCGATGTTCGTGATGGTGATCGTGCCGCCGCTCATGTCTGCCGGCGGCGTCTTGCCGTCGCGGGCTGTGAGGGTCAGCTGCTCGAGGGCTCGCGCCAGCTCGAGCAGCGTCATGCCCTGCGCCTCCTTGATGTTCGGCACGATGAGGCCGCGGGGGGTCGCCGCGGCGATCCCGAGGTTCACGTAGTGGCGGACGATGATCTCCTCGTCCGTCCACGCCGAGTTGACGGTGGGGTTGCGACGGACGGCCCAGATGATGGCCTTCGCCATGATCAGCAGCGGAGACACCTTGATGCCGGCGAAGTCGGCCGAGTTCTTGAGCCGCTTGACGAACTCCATGGTGCGGGTGGCATCCACGTCGACGAAGAGGCTGACGTGCGGGGCGCTGAACGCGCTCGACGTCATCGCGTTGGCGATCGCCTTGCGGACGCCCTTGACCGGGATGCGCTCCTCGCGGTCGTCCGGCCACTCCGGCGTCTGGATGTTGCGGAACACGGTGACCTGAGAGGCCTCGCGCAGCACGTCGTCACGGGTGACGTCGCCGACAGGACCGGTCGGAGTGACGACGGTGATGTCGACGCCCAGGTCTTTGGCGAGCTTGCGGACGGGCGGCTTGGCGATCACCGGGCCGCCGGCGTGCGGCGTCGGAGCGGTGTGTGCCACAGGTGCTGGGTGGGGTGCAGGCGCGGCGGGTGCCGGGGCCGGGGCGGTCTGCGCAGCCGTGGCCGCGGGAGCGGGAGCCGACGGGGCGGCGGGTGCGGCCTGCTGTGCGACGGATCCGG
>Ga0006562J51391_1007274_pt1 | contig 11100 bp, 10 predicted proteins | sample Ararhi6_input_d2_FD_51391 | JGI IMG/M metagenome (IMG submission 51391) | reverse complement strand
TGAGGTAATTGAACAGCGTGAGGCCCTGCATCTTCACGAAGGCCTGCTGCGCGGCATTGAGTGCCGTCTGCTGCTGCGCGAACTTGCTCGACGCACTGGCGTAGTCGAGCTCGGTGAGGTTCGACAGCGTGCTGGCGTACTGCAGGCTGACGTCCGCGCCGATCTGCGTCTGCTGATCGAGCGTGTTCATGCGCGCGCCGATCTTCGTGCGCGTGTCGAGAAAACTCGTCGCGGCCTGATCCAGGTTCTGCAGCTGCGCGTTGATCTGGTTGTTCATCGGGGCGCCACCACCCGGTGTCTCGAACGCGGCGATGATGCCAGCCACCGTCGAGAAGACGTCCTGCGATGACGACGGCGCGACGGCGAAGGTATCGCCCGTCGCGGGCGTGCCCGTGAGGTTGAGCTGCGTACCCTTGAAATTGATGGTGCCGGTTTCGCCGGTGTAGGTGCCGGTGGAGACGGGTGGCAGCGTCGCATCGGTCGCATCGCGCACTTCGTACGTGGTCGGCGACGTGAACGTGATCGAATACTTGCCGCCATCCCACGCGGAGGCGTCGGTCACCGATGTCGCGCCCACCACCGCGGTACCGGTATTGGCCGCGCCCGCCGACGTGATGAAGGTGCCGTTGCCGCCACGGATCTGCATGAAGACGTCCGAACCGCTGTCGCCCGTCGCCACCTGCATGCCGGCCGCTGCGGCGACCATGCGCTGGTTCTGGTCGCCGCCATAGCTGACGCTGAGGTCGTCGATCGTGAAGGGCTGCGTACTGGTCCGGCTGCCGGCGAAAATGTACTCGCCCTGCCCGTCGCGGGTGTTGGCGAGGGCCACGAGTTGCTTGAGCGTCTGGCGCAGCTCGGTGGCGATGGACTGACGCGACTCGTTGGTCTGCGTGCCGTTCATGCCCTCGAGCGTGATCGAGCGGATGCGATCGAGGATGTCGCCCGCGGAGTTCAGTGCCTGCTCCTCGGTCGACAGGCGCGACGTCGCGGACTGGATGTTGCGCGTGTACTGGTCGTTCTGCGCGGCGGCGGAACTGGTATCCACCGCGCGCGCGGCGGCGGCGGGATTGTCGGAGGGCGACTGGATGGCCTTGCCGTTGCCGAGCGCCAGCTGCGTCTGCGACAGCTGGTACTGGCGATCGAGCATCGTGTTGACCGCCTGCTGCTGGCCCCAGGACGTTGAAATGCGCATCGTCAGCCTCGTACCGCGCTCAGGAGGGAATCGAAAATGGTGTTGGCCGCGTTGATCACCTGCGCCGACGCCGCGTACGCCTGCTGGAAACGAAGCAGGTTGGAGGCCTCTTCGTCCAGGTTGACGCCGGAAAGGCTCTGCTGCGACGCCATGGCCTGATCGAGGATGCTCTGTTGCGCGTCGAGCGCGGTGTTGGCCTGCGCGCCTGCCGTGCCCACCTGGGCGATCAGCTGGCTGTAGGACTTGCCCACCGTCGTGACGCCGTTGTCCAGCACGCCCTTGTTGGCGACGTCCGCCAGCGCGAGCGCGTTCCCGTTGTCGCCGCTGGCCGAACCCGCCGGCTTCACGGAGAACGTGTCGTTAGCGGCAGGAACACCCGACAGCTTTAGCGTCCAGCCGTTTCCGGTGATCGTGTCGCCGTCCGTGTAGTTCTGCAGTGGGCCTCCATTGACCCGGTAGGTGGTGGGCGATTCGAAGACGATATCGACGGGCGTCCTGAAGTTCGGATCCGCGACGTCCGTCACCGTCAGCTTGCCGGGGACGCCCTTGCCCGTATTGGTCGATGCCTTGGTGGCCGCCAGCGGACCGGAGGCCGCGATCTTGTTGGTATCGGACACAACCACGCTGATCGTGGAGGCCGCGTTGCGCGTGGGCTGGATCTGCACGCTGTCGCCGGCCTGCGGGGTACCGGAGGGCACCGTGATCGCGAGGCCGTCGATGAGGATCGGGTCGCCGGGCGCGCCGGTACCCGTGGAAGGCACCGTGACGCCCGCGGTGGTCGACACCACCCACTTGGCACCGTCGTAACGCACGATGTAATCGGAGGCACCGAGCTTGCCGACGTCGGTGACGGTGGCCGTGACCTGCGCGTTGCCCTTGTTGTTGCTGTTGTTGAGCACCGCCGGATCGGCGATGTCGAAGAACTTGCCGCCGGCGTCGCCATTGAGGTCGATGCCCTGCGCGTGCTGCTTGTTGAACGCGTCCGTCATCGCGATCGCCGCGCGCCCGAGCTGGTTCCTCGCTGGATCCAGCACGTTCGTGCGGAAATCGAACGTGGCGCCCAGCGAGCCGGAACCGAGCTGGCTGCTGATGATCGAACCGCTCGGGCCGACCACTTCGAGGCGGGACGCGTCGTACGGGTTGTTGGCGGTGGAGAGCTGGGTGGACGCCGTGCCGTTCACGAGCGGCAGGCCGTTTCCTACCGAGACGGTGACCATGTTGTTGCCGGCATCGCTGACGTTGACGCCGACGATCTGCGAGAGCTGCGAAATCGCCTGGTCGCGCGCGTCGAGAAGGTCGTTCGGCGCCGCGCCGCCGACGGACGCGCGCTGGATCTGGCCGTTGAGGTCCGCGATGCTCTTGGCGAGGCTGTTGATGGAGTCGACGGACGTGCTGATCTGCTGGTTGGTCTGCTTGTCGATCTGCTGGAACTGCGACGACAGCGAGCGGAACGTGGCCACCAGCGTGTTCGCCTTGCCGATCAGCGCCTGGCGGCTCGCCGTGTCGATGGGCGCGTTCGCGACGTCGCTGACCGCGCCGAAGAAACCATCGAGCGCCGTCTGCAGGTTCGCCGAGCCGCTGACCGCATTGTTCGCCGCGGCCGTGAAACCGGCGTACTGCACCGCCCTGCTCTGCCCGGAACTGGCCGACCAGACGGCTTGCGTCAGGAACTGGCTGTACGCGCGCTGGACACTGGTCGCGTCGGCGCCCTGTCCGATGTAGTAGCCGCCGCTGAACTGCGGGGCCCGCGCGTTGAAGGTCGTCGTCTGCCGCGTGTAACCCGCGGTGTTGACGTTGCTGATGTTGTGTCCGACGGTCGACAGGCCGACTTGCGAGGCAAGCAGGCCCGAAATTCCGGTGGAGAGCAGATCGGCCATCGTCGTTATCCTTTACCTTGCGTTCCGTCAGAGGTCTTCGGCGAAGCGTTCCAGCGCCGCGAGCGCCTGCTTCATGACGGGACCGTTGGCGATATCGGTGAGCTTCTTGGCGTAGCTGGGATCGGTCGCGTAGCCGCCCTTGACGAGCGCGTACGCGAAACCGGCCACATCGTCGCCGCGTCCCACGGCCGCCGCGTAGCGGGGACTGCTCGAAACCATGTCGGCGTAATCCTGGAAGGATTCGGACGGCGAGTCGTACGCGCGGAAGCTGTCCTTCCTGCGCACCGCCACGCCGTCTTCGTATTCCAGCGTCGGGACGTTGACGCGCTTGCCGTCCCAGCTGCTGCCCGCCTTGATGCCGAACATGTTGAAGCTGGTGGTGCCGCCCTGGGCGGGCATGTGCTTGCCCCAGCCGGTCTCGAGCGCCGCCTGCGCGAGGAGCGCGCGCACGGAGACGCCGAGCTTCTTCGCCGCCTCGATCGCGTGCGGCGCGAGCTTCTGGACGAAATCCTCGGGGCTGGTCATCTTGCCCACCGCGTTGGCGACCGCGTTGGCTCCCTCGCCGACGGCGCGCCCGGCGCGACCGATCATGCGCTCGAGCGAGTTCATCAGGCCGCTTTCCTGGTCCGACGGCGACGACACCGCGGCCGCCGTGCTGGCGTCGCCGGTGACGCCGGCGAAGAGGTCGGCGGACCCGCCGGTCGACGGCGCGGCGCCGCCGAGCTGGCGGATGAGCATGTCGGCGATACCGATGCCCTTGCCCTGCGACAACGTCAGCGAGAGCTGGTGGTCGAACATGTCGCGGTAGGCCGTGCCGGCCTGCGATCCCATGATGTCGTCGCCCATGGCCGCGCTCGCGTCGCGCATGGACTTCAGCATCATCTGGGTGAAGATCGATTCGAACTGCTTCGCGACGACCGGAAGGGCCGTCTTCGAATCCGTCTGCGCGGCCGAGCGCAGGCCGGCGAACGCGGACATGTCCGTGTAGGTACCGAGCCGCTGGTTGTCGACCGTGATCGCCATGTCAGATCACCACGAGTTCGGCGTGCAGGGCACCGGATTCCTTGAGCGCCTGCAGGATGGAGATGAGGTCGCTCGGCGACGCCCCGACCTGGTTGACCGCTCGCACGATGGCGTCGAGGCTGGTGCCCGGGCCGAACTTGAACATGTGGCCGCCCTCTTCGCTCACGGCGACCTGGCTGCTCGGGACCACCGCCGTCTGCCCGCGGCTGAACGGCGCCGGCTGGCTGACCTGCGGCTGCTCGCTGATCGTGACCTGGATCGCGCCGTGGGCGACCGCGGCCGCCCCGACCTTGACGTCGGAACCGATGACCACCGTGCCGGTGCGCGAATTGACGATGATGCGCGCCGGCGCGTCGCCGGGCGTGACCTCCAGAGCCTGGATCGTCGACAGCCAGGACACGCGCTGCGACGGATCCATCGGCGCGCGCACCGCGACCGAGCCGGAGTCCAGGGCGTTCGCCGTTCCGGCGCCGAAGTTCTGGTTCACGGCCTGCGCGATGCGCGCCGCGGTGGTGAAGTCGGCCGTGTTGAGGTTCAGCATGAGGTCGCCACCCTTGTCGAAGGACGTGGCGACGCTGCGCTCGATGCTCGCGCCACCGGGAATGCGGCCGCTGGCGGAAATGTTCACCTGGACGCTGGAGCCGCTCTTGCCCTGCGCGCTGACGCCGCCGACGACGACGCTGCCCTGGGCGATGGCGTAGACCTGTCCATCGGCGCCCTTGAGGGGCGACATGAGCAGTTCGCCACCGCGGATGCTCTTGGCGTTGCCGATCGAGGCGACGGTGACGTCGATGCGCTGACCGGGCTTGGCGAACGGCGGAAGCTCGGCCGTGATGGTCACGGCCGCGGCGTTCTTCAGCTGCGGGCGGACGTTGGCCGGCACGTTGACGCCGAACTGCTGGAGCATGTTCTCCAGGCTCTGCGTCGTGAAGGGTGCCTGGCTGGTCTGGTCGCCGCTGCCGTCGAGGCCGACCACGAGGCCGTAGCCGATCAGCTGGTTGCTGCGGACGCCGCCAACCTGCACGAGATCGCGGATGCGGTCGGCGTGCGCCGGCACGATGGCGCCGAGCGCGAGCACGGCCGCGACGGTGCGCGCGATGGCGCGGAAGCGATGCATGGCGCTCATCAGAACGGCATCCACTTGGAGTCGAAGAAGCGCGACAGCCAGCCGCGCGTGTTCGAATCGGCGAGCGTGCCCTTGCCCACGTATTCGATACGGGCGTCGGCGACGCGGCTCGACGCGACGATGTTGTCGTTGCCGATGTCCTGCGGACGGACGATGCCCGAGATGCGCACGAGCTCCTCGCCCTGGTTGATCGTGAGCCACTTCTCGCCGCGCACCACGAGGGCGCCGTTGGACAGGCGCTGCGCCACCGTCACGGTGATCTCGCCGGTCAGCTGGTTGCTCTGGCTCGACGCGCCGTCGCCATCGAACGCGTTGTTGCTGGACAGCGCGCTGTCGGCGCTCTTGCCGCCGATGCGCAGACCCTGCCCGAGAATCGTGGGCGATGCGATGTTGTTGCCGTTCTTCTTGCTGGTGCTGGTCGCGGCCTTCTTGCTGGCCTGCGTCGACTCGACCAGCGCGATCGTCAGGATGTCACCGATGCGATGCGCGCGCGGGTCGGCGAACAGCTCCATCGACTGCTGATCGGCATAGATGGACCCGGTGGCGCGCGGCTGCGCGGCGGGCTCTTCGGGAAGCGTCGCCGTATACATCGGCTTCGGCGTGGGCGGCACGATCGCACAGCCCGCGAGCGTGGCGAGCGGCAGCGCGGCGGCGAGAAGGCGGACGAAGAAACGGTTCATGACGTGTCTCAGGTCTTGTTGGAGATGAACTGGAGCATCTGGTCCGCGGCGGAGATCGCTTTCGAATTCATCTCGTAGGCGCGCTGCGTCTCGATCATGTTCACCATCTCCTCGACCACGTTGACGTTCGACGTTTCGAGGGAGTTCTGCTGGATCGTGCCCAGGCCATTGAGCCCGGCCGTACCCGTCTGCGGGGCGCCGCTGGCGGCGGTTTCGAGATAGAGGTTGTCGCCGCGCGGCTCGAGACCCGCGGGGTTGACGAAGTCGGCCAGCTGGATGGTGCCGATCTGCTGCGAGGCCGCGCTGCCGGCCGTCGTCACGCTGACGGTGCCATCCTTGCCGATGCTGATCGTCGACGCGTTGGCGGGAATGGTGATCGCCGGCTCGATCGGATAGCCGTCGTTGGTGACGATCTGGCCGTCCTGGTCGCGCTTGAGGCCACCGTCGCGCGTGTAGCCGACGGTGCCGTCCGGCATCGTCACCTGCAGGAAGCCACGGCCGTCGATGCGGACGTCGAGGGGGTTGTCCGACTGCTGCACGCCGCCCTGCTCGAACATCTTCTGCGTGCCGACCACGCGCACGCCGGTGCCGATCATGAGGCCCGTCGGCGACTGCGTCTGTTCCGTCGTCTGCGCGCCGGCCTGGCCGCGGTTCTGGTAGGCGAGGTCTTCGAACTCCGCGCGCGAGCGCTTGAACGCGGTGGTGTTCGTGTTGGCCAGGTTGTTCGAGACGACGTCCATGCGCGTCTGCTGCGCATCGAGGCCGGTCTTGGCGATCCAGAGGGACGTGAACATCGTTGACTCCTGCGCGTGCGCGCTTGACGTGCCGGCGACGGGTTTCCGTCGCGGCGGCGGTGGTTACCCCACCTGTAGCAATTTCGATGCCGACTGGGCGTTTTCGTCGGCCGTCTTGATCGAGCGAACCTGCATTTCGAACTCGCGGGAGAGCGAAATCATCTTCACGAGCACGTCGGAAGGGTTCACGTTGCTGGCTTCGATGGCGCCGGAGACCACCTTCACGTCGGCGTCGGCCTGGGCCTGGCTGCCGTCCTTCATGTGCATCAGCCCGTCCGATCCGAGGCTGATCTGGTCGTTGCCGGGATTGACGAGCTTGATCCGGTCGGTCGTGGCGACCGTCGCGGGCGATTCGCCCAGCGGCACGATCGAGATCGTTCCGTCCGAGCCGATCTTCACGCTGGAGGCCTGCGGGATGGTGATGGGACCGCCGCCGCCCAGCACCGCGTTGCCGCGCGCGTCGGTCAGGAGGCCCTGGTCGTCGATGCGCAGGTTGCCGGCGCGCGTGTAGCCCTCGGTGCCGTTCGCCGTCTGCACGGCGATCCAGCCGTTGCCCTGCACGGATACGTCGAGGTCGTTGCCGGTCTGCGTCTGGGTGCCCTGCGTGGTATCCCATCCCGTGCCCTGCGCCACGCCGTTGATGCGCGTCTGCAGGCCATCGCCCTGCACCGGCACGCTCTGGAACGCGGACAGCTCCGCCTTGAATCCGGTGGTGTTGGCGTTGGCGAGATTGTGCGCCACTTCGGCCTGCGCCCGCATGATCTGCGTGGCGCCGGTCATCGCGACATATACGGAGCGGTCCATGGCGGGATCCCTGTCTGATGGGCGGTACGCGGCCTGTGCCGCGTACCGCCGTCACGCTTAGTTGCGGATGTTGATGATCGTCTGGGTCAGCTTGTCGTCGGTCGAGATCACCTGCGCGTTCGCCTGGTAGTTGCGCTGCGCCTTGATCATGTTGACCAGCTGGGCCGTGAGGTCCGCCGTGTTGGACGACTCCAGCGAGCCCGCGACCACCGTGCCGACGTCGCCCGAGTTCGCCACGCCACGGATCGGCTGGCCCGACTCCGAGGACGGCACCCAGTTGGTGTCGTTGAGCTGGCGCAGGCCCTGGTTGTTGGCGAACGTCGCGATGGCGACCTGGCCCAGCGGCGTGGTCACGCCGTTCGAATAGATGGCCGAGACGGTGCCGTCCTTCGCCACGTCGATCTTCGAGAACTTGCCGGCGGCGTAACCGTCGGTCGGGGCGGCGGTCGTGGCGAAGGTGTCGCCGAACTGCGTGACCTTGTTCACGTCGATCGTCAGGTCGATCGGGGCCGCGCCCGGATTCGGGGACGCCGCGCCGAAGTTGAGCTTGCCGCCGACCGGCGTGGTGATCGCGCCACCGCTGGTGAACGCGATGGGCTGCGCGCCGCCGACCTGCGTGCCGTCGACGGTCATGTACGCGTTCCACGTGTTCGGGTTGGTCGCGTCCTTCACGTAGTACACGTTGGTGGTGTGCGACGCGCCCAGCGAATCGTAGGCCTGGAACGTGGAGAGGTAGTTGTAGGTCTTGTCGTTCGTCGGATCGAACGCGCCGCCGGTCGGCGCCGTGGCGCTCGACGACAGGTTCGCGGTCAGCGAGACGGTCGAGCTGGCCTTCGCGGGGCTCGTGCCGGTGGTGATCTTCAGGTCGGTGAGCGAGCTCATGTCGAAGCCACCCGAGGCGGTCGGCGGATACGCCTGCACGTACTGGCCCGTGGCCGTGACGATGTTGCCCTTGTCGTCCGGATGGAAGTTGCCCGCTCGCGTGTACGAGTAGCCGGAACCGTCGCGGATCGTGAAGAAGCCCGCGCCGCTGAGCGCGAAATCGTACGAGTTGCCGGTCTGGGTGTTGTTGCCGTCGCTGAACTGCTGGGCGATGTTCGTCAGGCGGACGCCGCTACCGGCCGCGTTGGCCGAGAGGTTCTGTCCCGCCACCGAGTAGACCTGCGAGAACTCGGCGCGCGAGCCCTTGAAGCCGACGGTGTTGACGTTGGCGATGTTGTTCGCGGTGACCTCGAGGTCGGCGGACGCCGCGTTGATGCCGCTGAGGGCGATATCGAAAGGCATGGTGGATTCCTCGCTGTACTTACAGGATTTGCGCGATCTGACTGAGCAGGGCGCCGCCGTAGCCGGCCACCTGCAGGTACGTGCCGTCGGTGCCCGAAGCACCGACGCCTTCCACCTTGCCGCGAACGAACGTGTCGATCGCGGTTCCGCCGGAAGTCGCGGAAAGCTGGTAGACGCCGTCGGCGAGCTGCGTGCCGTCGTCGGACTTGCCGTCCCAGGTGAACTTGACGAGGCCGGCATCCGGCTGGCCGAGCGACATCGTGCGGACGACGTTGCCCGCCTGGTCCTTGATCTGCACGTTGACGTACGTACCGGAATTGCCGACGTTCACGGCGCCGCCGAGCGTGCCATCCGTCAGCTTCGCCGCCTTCGACGGCACCAGCACCTCGGTGCCGACGAGCGACGCCGCGCGCACGAACTGGTCGCCGCTGAGGTTGCTCGCCAGCGAGTCGAACGACTGCTGGAGCTGCTGCGTCGCGGCCACCTGCGAGAACTGCGCCAGCTGGGCGACAGTCTGGGTGGCGTCCATCGGCTTGGTGGGATCCTGGTTGGTCATCTGCGTGACGATGAGCTTGAGGAAATCCGACTGGCTCAGGGTCTGCTGCTGGAGCTGGCTGGACGACGAGGCCGCCGCGCTGCCACTACCGATGGAATCGACTGCCATGGGTTGGTCCTTACTTGCCGAGGTCGAGCGTCTTCTGCATGAGCTGCTTGGCGCTGTTCATGACTTCGACGTTGTTCTGGTAGGAGCGCGACGCGGAGATCATGTTGACCAGCTCGTCGACCGGGTTGACGTTGCTTGAATAGACGTAGCCGCTTTCGTCCGCGAGCGGATTGGAGGGCTCGAAGCGCGACTGGATGGGCGCCTGGCTTTCCGTCACCCCCATCGTGCGCACGCCCGCGTTCTCCATCTGGCCGTTGACCTGCTGCTGCACCGCGGAGAACAGCGGCTGCTTCGCGTGGTAGGCGGCCGCCTCGCTGCTGGCGACGCTGTCGGCGTTGGCCATGTTGCTGGCGGTGGTGTTCAGGCGCGCGGACTGCGCGGCCATGCCGGAGCCGGCGACGTCGAAAATCTTGATCAGGCTCATGAGCTGCTCCCGGTGATCGCAAGACGCATGGTGTGGATCTGGCCGTTGATGAAGCCGAGCGAGGCCTGGTAGTGGATCGCGTTGGCCGCGAACTGCGCCTGCTCGACCTGCGTGTCGACGGTGTTGCCGTCCATGGTGGGCTGGGTCTCGACCCGGTAGGCCATGCGGTCGGCGTCGGCGAGGGCCACCGCGGGATTGCCGCCGATGTGCCCCGACGAGGTCGCGGTCATGGGCAAGGCATTGCCCTCCACGGCGCCGGTCGCCGCGGCCATCACCTTGCGGAAGTCGAGGTCGCGGGCCAGGAAGCCTGGCGTATCGGCGTTGGCGAGGTTCGAGGAGATCACCTCGGCACGGCGCTGCCACAGGCCCAGGGCCTGCGCGTGGACGCCGAACAGCGAATCGGGTTTGTCGAGCATGGGTCCTGCCCCCTCGTGACCTTGGCGAAGAGGCAGGAGCAAGTCGCGTGCCATGCATGCGACGGCCACGAAAAACGGCGCCGTGGCGCCGTTTTCCGGGATCGGGGAGCGGGGTCGAACCGACTGGCGCCGGAATTCCGACGCGCCGTACGCGCTGTGACGACGGTGATCCGTCGCCCGGCGATCAGGCCGGGAGCAGTTCGAGGACGGTCGTCGCCAGGATGTCGGGCTGGAACTTGGCGATGAAGCGGTCGGCGCCGACGCGGTCGACCATCGCCTCGTTGAACACCCCGCTCAGGGAGCTGTGCAGCAGGACCTTCAGATGACGCAGCTGCGCGTCGTCGCGGATGGCGCGCGTGAGGGCGTAGCCGTCCATCAGGGGCATTTCGATGTCGGACACGACCAGCGCCACGCGCTCGTCGACCGGGCCCATGGCCAGGGTGCCGAGCACGTCCAGGCCTTCACGGCCGTCCTTCGCCACCACGCACTCGAGGTCCATCTTGCGGAACAGGTCGACCAGCTGCGTGCGTGCCACGAGGGAATCGTCGACCACCAGCACCCGGCGGTTGCGCGCGTGCTGGACCACGGCGGCCTGCTGGATGCGGTCCGAGAGCTCGACCGCCTGGGGGTCGACGCTCGCCAGCACCTGCTCCACGTCGACCACCGCGAGGAGGTCGCCATCGAGCCGCGTGACGGCGTTGACGCGGGCGCCGTAACCCAGCGCGGCGGGCGGCGCCGTCATGTTGGCACCGTCGACATGCACGATGCGGTCGACGTCGGACACCAGAAAACCCTGCACCGAGCGATTGAACTCGG
>Ga0006562J51391_1001018_pt1 | contig 11110 bp, 9 predicted proteins | sample Ararhi6_input_d2_FD_51391 | JGI IMG/M metagenome (IMG submission 51391) | reverse complement strand
ACTATCTATTCCTAGCGCCACGATTGAGATCATATACAGAAGTTGCTGATGATGCAATTACCATTCCAGACTTTTTTGACAAACGGTTTAAAGACTCATCTACTTTATTGAAAGCTGTCTCAGCTGTCATCATTATGATTTTCTTTACGCTTTACACCTCATCAGGTATGGTATCAGGCGGACGCTTATTTGAATCAGCGTTTGGTGCTGATTATATGTTTGGTTTAATCTTAACTTCTAGTATCGTGATTTTGTACACACTATTCGGCGGCTTTTTGGCAGTTAGTTTAACTGATTTTGTTCAAGGAGCTATTATGTTTTTAGCATTAGTGCTCGTGCCGATCGTTGCCTTTACTCAATTAGGTGGACCTGTTGCCACATTCAATGATATTCAACAGATTGACCCTAAATTGCTTGATATTTTTAGAGGAACGAGCGTCATTGGCATTATTTCCTTCCTCGCTTGGGGACTCGGTTACTTTGGACAGCCGCACATTATTGTTCGCTTTATGGCGATTACGACTGTAAAAGATTTAAAGCCAGCACGTCGTATCGGTATGAGCTGGATGATTGTGTCTGTCATTGGTTCACTATCTGTCGGTTTAGTCGGCGTGGCGTATGTTCATGAAACAAGCACCACTTTGGCAGACCCAGAAACCATCTTTATTGTGTTTTCTAAAGTGTTATTCCATCCATATATTACTGGATTTTTACTTTCTGCCATTTTAGCTGCAATTATGAGTTCAATTTCTTCTCAGCTGCTTGTCACTGCAAGTGCGATGACAGAGGATTTATACCGTACATTCTTTAGAAGAAAAGCCTCTGACAAAGAACTTGTGATGATTGGACGTATCTCTGTACTAGTCGTAGCGATTGTTGCCATTGGTCTCTCTCTAAACCCAAGTGATACGATTCTTGACCTTGTCGGTTATGCTTGGGCTGGATTTGGATCTTCATTCGGTCCAGTCATCTTGTTATGTCTATACTGGAAACGAATGAATCATCATGGCGCTTTAGCCGGAATGATTGTTGGGGCTGTTGTCGTTCTCGTTTGGATTTCAACAGGCTTAAACAACACGACTGGATTGTATGAAATGGTTCCTGGATTTATTTTAAGTGGTTTGACTGCTATTATTGTCAGCCTCTTAACAAATAAACCGTCTAAAGCTTCTAAAAAGCTATTTAACAAAATGGAAGACCATCTCGAAGAAGAAACAAAATAACCAGACATGAGGAGTCATCTGCATTATGCGGATGACTCTCTTTATTTTTCAATAAAATGCTTTTCTTTCTCCCGTTTCTGAATAAAATAGAAGTTGTGCAGCCATATGGGCTGTGAGAAGATCATATACATGATGTGAAACGTACATGAAGTGAAAGGAGCGATACGCATGTTTTGGACAATTGAATGGGATACGGTCTTGAAATTAGCCGTTGCCACCTTAATCGGTTTGATCATCGGTCTTGAACGCGAACTTAAGAAAAAGCCGCTTGGGCTGAAAACGTGTATTGTCATTGCTGTCAGCTCCTGCGTATTAACCATCATCAGCATTGATGCAGCCTACAATTTCCCTCGAGTCTCTAAGCTTCAAATGGACCCACTCAGGTTACCGGCGCAAATTATATCTGGTGTTGGTTTTATTGGAGCAGGTGTGATTCTTCGCAAAAGCAATGACGTCATCTCAGGTCTTACGACATCTGCGATGATTTGGGGAGCAGCAGGACTTGGGGTTGCAACAGGTGCAGGTTTTTATAAAGAAGCCTTCCTCAGTCTTTTCTTTATTCTTGTCAGTGTGGAATTTTTACCTTGGCTCTTCCAGCGGATTGGACCCATTCGCTTACAGGAAAAAGAAATCCGCATCAGAATGTCACTTTCTGATCGAAACCGCATGACAGAGATTTTAAAAGAAATGAAAGCACTCAATATTCGTATTCATTCTGTACGTATTGATGATTTAAAGGAAAAAGACTATCCGATCATGGAAGTACGTGTTCGCGTACATAAAGACCGCTATACAACCGATGTGTACTTTGATATTAAAGATTTAGAAGGCGTTGTTGGTGTGAAGTGTGATACAGTGTAGGATAAAAAGCCCCTTGCTATGTGAAACAGCAAGGGGCTTTTGATTTATGTTGTTAGCTGATGAAAGTCAAAAGGCGTAATTGGGGTTTTGTCCTCAATTTCCTTTCGAAAACGCGCCAGTATGGCACTTTCGTCAGCGCTTAGTGTTCGGAGATCAAATGCTTGATGTAAAAGCCCATAAATAAGCATATGACGCAGCATAAGGAAATCTGGTATTGTCGCCAACCATGCGTCATCAAGCTCATTCTCCTGTCGATAGCCTTTGAGAAAATGGCTCATAAATTCACCCGTAAATTCAGCTTTATCCTCATACGGAATCACCGGATACCAAAGAACGTTGTATAGCAAAATGCTCATATCGTTGATAAACCAGTGATACCCACAATCATCAAAATCAAATGCAATGATTTCTCCCTGATGATAATGGAAGTTCCCGTGATGTAAATCCGCATGCACCAGTCCATAGACATCCTTGGATATTCGGAGCTGGTGAAGCTTTTGCATCAGTTCATCTTTTCTCTGCAACACAACCGTTTGATCAGAGGGAATATACGTTTCAAGCTTTAATTGCTCCTCCTCATACCACTCTTGACGCTTATAGCGAGGATCTTTCACTTGATATTGTTTAGTCGTTTGATGCATACGCCCTGTATAGGCTCCTAACGCTTGAAACAACTGTCCATTCCAATCTGCTTCGGTCACTTTTCTGCCAGGCGCCTTTTCGTACACTCTCAGCAAAAAAGCGCCTCCTGCTTGATCGGGAATCGCTTCAACATCTTTTCCTCTTGCGGATAAAACCGGTTTAGCTACTGAGATTCCATGTTGAGATAAATACCGAATCCAGTCCATTTCTCCTAAAATATATGTGCGAGAGCGGCGTATGGTATGGGTAATTTTCAATATATAACTCGACCCTTTTTCATCCGTATATTCATACACATAATTTTCTGCATCGGCTAGAAATGTGACCTGTTCTGGCTGAAAATGATAGAGTAGAGCCGCTTTCTTTAAGACCATTTGTTCATCGTATCGTGCTTTTACTTCTTTATGCATGCTGATTCTCCTTTTATCGTCTTTTTACTTATACATGACGGTAATCAGCATTTATACGAGCATCAACATACCTGCCTTTCCTTTTGATTTCCTCACATACTTTGACAAAAGTTGAAAGATTCCTCTAATTAGAAATAAAAAACCTTTGCAGTCCTAGGAAGGACGAGTACTGGCGCGGAGCGAATGTCACATTCGTGAGCACCAGCACTCAGGACTGACAAAGAATGTGAGATTTGTCTACACGCTAAAAACCGCCAAAAGGCGGTTTTTATTTAGTCATATATATGGACCGTTGGTTCTTTGTCTTCAGCATTTTTTGTGATGAGGGCTTCTTGCTGATCAGAAGAGGTGATGTTGATTTCTATATTGGTGCTCTTATAGTAATCCATGACTTCACCTGTTAAGTATTGCGTGAATGCCACGACTTCTGTTTTGCCGTAGAATTGCATTGGAATTTCTACTTTCATTTTTTGCAAGTTCCCGTTTTTATAGAAACCTTTGCCTACCACACCTGTGTAATTCGGGAAGTAGTCTTCTACCTTTGTCTTGAAGCGGTCAAATCGCTCTGAATCATCTTTGTAGCTGCTCTTGGCATTATCTGAAGGGAAGAAGACATTCTCTTCTTTAATCGTATCCCAACTGCCAATATCAGCTGATCCTGCTTTTACATCAGTTTTAGCGATGAAGTTTCCTGGAACAATAGATGATTTTGGTGCTTGTTTATAAAGAGCAATCATGACTGGGACTTTTTGCAGTCCGTCCATTTGACGAATTCGTTTAATGACTTGTTCCGCAATTTTTTCGCCCTCTGCTAAAAGTTTCTTTGAATTCTTCGATGAATCGATGGTCACCTCTTGCTGAGGATCTCCGATATTTTCGCGATAATAATAGACAGAGTTAAGCGCAAGACCGATAACAACCCCGCCAAGCTGTAAGCTATTTTTATCTTTTCTGATTAAGTAATTATGTTCTAGCATGGAAGCTAAGTAGATTGGACTATTTTCATTTTTTGACTTTGTTGAACCTGAGTTTGGAAGAGCAGGGTTTAAGCCTAAGTTCTTAAAGTCTTTGTCTTCTTTTTCAGCTTTTTTCAGATCACTGCCTGTTTTTTTGCGGGCAAGCCAGCTGAGAACAGTATCTTCATCTAAATGCTGTCCTTCTTGGAACAGATAGTCGTTTGTATTGAATGATTCTGTTGCCAGGCGCATGAGTCCTGTTTCAAATTCATCAATGTCTAAGCGTGTATTGAGACGCTCTGCAGTTAGTCCTCTTGCCGCTCCTTGTTTAAACGGCAGCACCATTTTGTAATAGGAATCAGAGATGTTGTACATTGGGATGATCGCTGTTTCTTTCGTTTCATCCGTTTTTTGTGTAACCTCTTCCTCATCCTTTCCCCCAAAAGGTGCACACGCTGACAATACCAGTGTGAGCATTGTCAGCAGCAATAGCAACTTTTTCAATAGAAAACACTCCTCTTATTTCTTTAGCTCCTCGAGCATTTTGGCTTCGTCCCAAATTTCAATATTGAGTTCTTCTGCCTTTGTCAGCTTGCTTCCAGCTGCTTCGCCGGCAATGACTAAGTCTGTTTTTTTACTTACGCTACCTGCTAACTTGCCGCCTAATGCTTCGATCGCTGCCTTTGCATCATTTCGCGACATTTCTTCTAATTTTCCCGTCAGCACAATCGTTTTTCCTGCAAAGTAGGAATCACTTTCTTCTACTTTCACCGGTTTTGGCCCTGTGTAGGTCATATTGACCCCAAGTTCTTTTAGTTCATTTAGCAGATCTAGTATTTCTTCTTTCTCAAAGTACGTGACGACTGCATCGGCCATTTTTTCACCAATTTCATCTACTTCAAGTAATTGTTCTTTCGTTGCTTGTTTTAACTGATCGATATCCTCAAAGTGCATGGCCAACGTCTTCGCTGCTTTAGAACCAATAAATCGAATACCGAGTCCAAATAATAACCGTTCAAGAGAGTTTTCTTTCGATTGCTCGATCGAACGCAGTAAGTTATCGACTGACTTTTCGCCCATTCGTTCTAGCTGAATCAACTCTTCTTTTGTTAAACGGTAAAGGTCTGATACACGAGAGACAAGCTGTTCTTTGAAAAGTTGTGTAATGACTCGCTCGCCTAGCCCATCAATATTCATCGCATTACGAGACACAAAGTGAATGAGTCCTTCACGTATTTGAGCGGGGCATTGTGGATTGATGCACCGAAGCGCCACTTCTCCTTCAATTCTGACCAGCTCACTATGACACTCTGGACATTCAGTCGGCATGTGAAACGGCTCTTCTTCTCCTGTTCGCTGATCAACAAGAACCCCTGCAACCTCTGGGATAATATCGCCCGCTTTTTTGACAATCACTTGATCAAAAAGGCGGATATCCTTCTCTTTGATTAAATCTTCATTATGAAGAGATGCACGTTGCACTGTCGTCCCTGCCACTTTTACAGGCTCAAGAATCGCTGTTGGGGTGATGACGCCAGTACGCCCCACACTTAGTTCAATATCAATCAGCTTCGTCACGACTTCTTCGGCCGGAAATTTGTACGCAACAGCCCAGCGTGGACTTTTTGCTGTGAAGCCTAGTTCTTCTTGCTGAGCCAATGAATTGACTTTAATGACAATGCCATCGATTTCGTATGAGAAATCAGCACGCTTTGTTTTCAGTGTTTCAATGAGGTCGATCACTTCTTCAATGGTTTGGCACATCCGTCTTTCTTTGTTCGTTTTAAAGCCAAGCTCATCGAGAAGATCAAGTCCTGCGCTTTGCGTTTCAACACCAATTTCATCAAGCTCCGCTATACTGTAGACGAAGATATCAAGGTTTCGTTTCGCTGCAATTTTCGTATCGAGCTGACGAAGTGAGCCAGCAGCCGCATTACGCGGGTTCGCAAACGGCTCTTCTTCGTTTTGTAATCTTTTTTCGTTAAGGGCTTCAAAAGAAGGTTTTGGCATAAATGCCTCGCCTCTCACTTCAATCGACAGAGGCCGATTGATTTTGAGCGGGATGGAACGAATGGTTTTGAGGTTCTCGGTAATATCCTCACCTGTTGTGCCATCACCCCGCGTGGCACCCCGGACAAACACGCCATTTTCATAACGGAGAGAAACAGCGAGTCCGTCAATTTTCAGCTCGACATTGTAAGCGACGTCGTCACCGACTGCTTGACGAACCCGGCGGTCAAAATCAAGAAGGTCCTGTTCATGAAACGCATTGCCGAGACTGAGCATCGGTGTGCCGTGACGTACTTTTTGGAAGGCGTCTAAAACAGCTCCTCCTACTCTTTGCGAGGGTGAATCCGCTGCTTTTAAATCAGGGTATTCTTCCTCCAGAGAAATCAGCTCACGCATCCGCGCATCATATTCAGCGTCAGGAACACTTGGACGATCCAGTGTGTGATATTCGTAGTTGTATTGATTCAAAATCTGGTGTAGTTCCTCGATCCGGCGTTTCGCTGCTTCTTTATCCATCTGCTTCTTCCTTTCACTTCATCCGTTTTGTCAGTCCTATCAGTTTATTGCTTTTCGATTGGCGCAAATGCGGCAAGGAGACGCTTAATGCCTGTAGGGCTTGGGAAGGCAATATCAAGCTCTGTACTATCTCCACTACCTTTTACACTCACAACCGTGCCAACGCCCCATTTTTTATGAGCGGCTTTATCACCGACAGCCCAGCCAATGCTGCCGCCGCCTGTGTTTTGAATGGTTTGCGTTTGGGGACGTGAGACAGGCCCTCGTCTTTGCGGTCTTTCTCTCGTTTGGCCAAACGGTGTTTTCGTTTCTTTTTTCTCATTTAGGTTGTCCAATAAATCAGCTGGTATTTCTCTGATAAATCGTGATTCCAGATTCATGTTCGTCCGGCCGAATAACGTTCTCATCTTCGCACTTGATAAATAAAGCTCTTCTTCGGCCCGTGTGATCCCTACATAAGCAAGACGGCGCTCTTCTTCCATCTCGGCATCTTCCATTAGTGAACGGCTGTGCGGGAAGACGCCTTCTTCCATACCCATTAAGAACACAACAGGGAATTCAAGTCCTTTTGCTGCGTGGAGGGTCATTAAAATGACCGCATCCTGATCTTCTTCCTCAGCCTCATCCAGCTTATCAATGTCTGCGACGAGGGCGAGGTCTGTCAGGAAGGTGACAAGTGATTTATCTTCATTTTGTTCTTCAAAGTTTTTAGTGACCGATAGAAACTCGTCAATATTTTCTAAACGGCTTTGTGCTTCAATCGTTTTTTCGATCTTCAGCGCTTCACGGTAACCTGTTTTCTCTAGGATCTCTTCCGTTAATTCAGTGACAGATAAATAATCCTGCATGTTTGTCATTTGGTCAATGAGCTGTTTGAACTCATCAAGTGCATTGGCTGCTCTTGCACTGAGTCCAATGAAATCCACCTGACCAAGTGCTTCAAACATAGAGAGATCATTCATTTCTGCGTATGCGGCAATTTTATCAACAGAAGTCGCCCCAATTCCACGCTTTGGTACGTTGACAATGCGCGCAAAACTAATGTCGTCATCTGGATTTGCCACAAGGCGTAAGTATGCCAAAATGTCCTTGATCTCTTTTCTGTCATAGAACTTCGTGCCGCCGACGATGTTGTATTGAATGTTCGCCTTCATTAACGTTTCCTCTATGACACGTGACTGAGCGTTCGTTCGATAGAGGATCGCAAAATCAGATAACTTACGCTTGCCGCTCTGATGGAGCTGACGTATCTTGCCAGCGACAAATTGACCTTCACCGAATTCATTATCTGCACGGTAATAGGCAATCTTCGCTCCTTCGTCATTTTCTGTCCAAAGGTTTTTTGGCTTACGGTTTGAATTGTTTTGAATGACCGTGTTTGCAGCATTCAGAATACGTTTAGTCGATCTGTAATTTTGCTCAAGCAAAATCACTTCACTGGACGGATAATCTTTTTCAAAGGAAAGAATGTTTGTAATATCCGCTCCACGCCAGCGGTAGATGGACTGATCCGAGTCACCGACCACACATATATTTTGAAAACGCTGAGCGAGCAATTTCACAAGCATGTACTGCGCTCTGTTTGTATCCTGATACTCATCGACATGAATGTATTGGAATTTTCGCTGATAGTGTTCTAATACTTCAGGGATCCGCTCAAACAGACGAATCGTCATCATAATAAGATCATCAAAATCGAGTGATTGGTTTTTGAGTAATCGTTTTTGATAATCTGTGTAGACGTCGCTGACCACTTGATCGTAAAAGTCACCGGCTGTTTTTGCGTATTCCTCTGCGTCAATGAGTTCGTTTTTTGCACTACTGATTGAACCTAAAATGCTACGTGGATCAAACTTTTTAGGATCGATATTTCGTTCTTTTAAAATGTTTTTAATGACTGAAAGCTGATCAGATGTGTCTAATATAGAAAAGTTGCGATTCACACCAATACGGTCAATATCGCGTCGTAAAATGCGCACACACATGCTGTGGAACGTAGAGATCCAAATGTCATCCGCACCAGGCCCTAAAATGGCTTGTACACGCTCACGCATTTCTCTTGCTGCTTTATTTGTAAAGGTAATCGCTAAAATATTCCACGGTGCCACATGCTTTTCTGCCATTAAATACGCAATTCGATGCGTGAGCACTCGTGTTTTTCCACTACCTGCTCCTGCCATCAGTAGCAGCGGCCCGTCTGTTGCTTTGACCGCTTCTTTCTGCGCGTCATTCAGCCCTTCTAATAGATGATTCGATATTTCATTCATTTCATTCACCGCCAATTCGAACTTATGTTCTATTTTAACCCGTTTCGTCTTGTTTGACTATGATGACTTTTTCACTGCGTCGACTGTCTTTAACGCTTCTTGAAAATTGTCATAAATGACGTTTCCCACTACGACAACGTCTGCATGCTGTGCAAAGTCTTTCGCCTGCTCTTTGCTTTCAATACCGCCGCCATAAAATAGAACCGTTTCATGTAGCACTGCTTTGGTTTCTTTCACAAGCTCTATGTCTCCAAGCGTCCCGCTGTATTCTAAGTAAAAGATGGGCAGTTTCATCAAGTGCTCTGCCACTCTCGCATATGCCCTTACGTCATCTATATCCAGTGCCGTATTTGCCTCTGTCAGCTTAGCCGCTTTACACTCTTCGTTTAAGATGACATATCCTTCCGGCACAATCTCTTCCATTGACATCAAATCACCGTATTCCTTCATCGCATCCTTATGCAGACCAACAATCCAATCAGGATGAGCGCTGTTTAACACAGTGGGGATAAAATACAAGTCAAAGCCAGGCACAATCATCTCATGTGTCGAGATTTCAAGGACACATGGCACAAGAAAGCGGCGCACCTTTGACATCAGTTGCAGCACGTTGTCTTCTGTCACGTTGTCACTGCCGCCAATCAAAATGGCATCCGTACCGGATTCACAAATCGCTTCAAGTTGTTCATCGGAAATCTCTTTATTTGGATCGAGTTTAAAGACATGCTTCCACTCGGTAACATCATACATGAAAAACGTTCCTCCATTCGTTTCATTCCATTTAAATATTATAACAAAATCAGACACCGCAAAAAATGGGTAACCTCCTTCAGCTAAAAGTTTCATTCTTTTGAAAATAGTCGATTTTCACTTTAGGCGAGGTGAATGGAGACTATATGAAAACTCCACTTCAAGAGGAGCTGAGGGAGATCAATAGATGGATGCTGAACTGAAATGAGAGCTACTTCATCTCATCACATGATATTATACACGAAAGGAACATTTTACTATCGACCAAGCAGGTGAATGATTTGAAAAGAACCATCACATATGATCAAACGATCGACATCGGATACATCTATCTCATCCCGCCTCGAATCGGGACAATCAAAGAAACCATTGAATTAGACGTGAATGAATGTGTGAACGTAGACATCGACAAAGAGGGCCGAGTGGCTGGGCTGGAGTTATTTGCAGAAGAAGCCAAGGTGTTGAAGCACACACCCGTTTATGAGGACGAGCTTTCGTTACGTTTTACGGATCAGGAAGTTCTCTCAACCTATCATTTATCGGGCATTGAATTTCTTTTCTCGACGCCTGATCACAAAGGGTTGATCGGTTTTACGATTGTCGATCCTCTTCGATATCACATCAAAAAAAAGACAAGAAAAAACCGTTTTGAATGGTCAAAACGGTTTTTCTAAACTATTGTCTCACTTCATTAAAATAATGAACAGATGTCATGGCCCCTTCATCGACCATCTTGTTGTCTTGAATATCTAACGGATCAGGGTGACCAGCTTTTTCAGGAACCTTTTCATCTGATCGGAACATCCTTGCCCATTTTTTGAGATGCTGTTTATTTTTCACTGCTAATAACACTGCACCACCAACCCCTAATCCTGCAAGTACATACGCATTCGGACGCTTATTCATGTATGTTCCCTCCCCTTATGATCTTATTTGTAAGTTACCCCGCCTCTTCATTTCTAAACGTCACAATCTGTTGAAGTGGTTTCTCTTTCAATGAAAAGTGGAATAACAACAATAATGATAGAGAAAAGAGGGGATTTTCGTGACAACAACTTTCATCGTCATTGGCGCATTATTAGTGATTTTTTTCATCATACCAATCATTTTATTCATCTGGATTTGGATGCGAGATGAAAAACAGGAAGAGCATTCTGTCCTACGAAATTATCCGGTCATTGGAAAGCTACGGTTTATTTTTGAAAAAATAGGACCTGAGCTTCGTCAATATCTGTTTCTAAATGATCGAGAGGAGCTTCCTTTCTCAAGAAGAGAATACGAGCAAGCTGTCATGTCTGGGAAGTACAAAAGCCGGACAATGGGCTTTGGATCAAAACGTGATTTTGACAAGCCTGGTTACTATATTCGCAACGTCCTATTTCCAAAGCAGCGAGATGAGTTACGCATCGATCAATCTGAAAAAATCCAAACAAAAGTGTATCAGATCGATCAAGACAATTTGTTGAGAAGAAGTG
>Ga0006562J51391_1054903_pt1 | contig 11120 bp, 10 predicted proteins | sample Ararhi6_input_d2_FD_51391 | JGI IMG/M metagenome (IMG submission 51391) | reverse complement strand
TTCACGAGGATGCCGGGCGACCACTGGCAGAAGCTCGCGAACATGCGCGCCTACCTCGCGTACATGTGGGGTCATCCGGGCAAGCAGCTGCTGTTCATGGGCCAGGAGTTCGGCCAGCTGTCGGAGTGGTCCGAGGGCCGGGGCCTGGACTGGTGGATCCTCGACCAGCCGCCGCACCGCCAGCTGCACGACTTCGTCGCCGCGCTGAACCGCGTATACCGCGACAATGCGCCGCTGTGGGCGCGGGACAGCGACGGGGACGCGTTCCAGCGTCTGGGCGCTCCCGCATGGAACCCGAACGTCATCGCCTTCGCGCGCCGCGACCACCACGGCAACACCGTGGCGGTCGTCTGCAACTTCTCCGGCGCCCCCATCCACGATTTCGCCCTCGACCTCCCCGAAGCCGGGGAGTGGTCGGAGCTGCTGAACTCGGACGCGCTGATCTACGGCGGCTCCGGCGTCGGCAACATGGGAACGGTGCACGCCGACGGCGCCGGCCGCGCGCACATGGTCCTGCCGCCCCTGGGCGTGCTGTGGCTCGGCCACCGGACCGCGGCCGGCGACGACGCGGTGTAGAAGACCGGTCTAGAAGAGCAGGCTGGAGAGCCGGCCCCGCGCGCGGATGACGCGGGGGTCGGCGGTGCCGATCAGGCCGAACAGCTCGAGGAGGCGCTCGCGCACGGGGGCGCGCTCGTCGCCCGGGAGCGACGCGAACAGGTCGAGCAGACGATCGAACGCGTCCTCGACGTGGCCGCCGGCCAGGTCGAGATCGGCGACCGTGAACTGGGCGGGGATGTCGGTCGGCGCGGCCGCGGCGGCGGCGCGGGCGGCCTGCAGGTCGACGCCCTGGATGCGCTCCAGGAGGCGGACCTGCCCGAGACCGGCGCGCGCGTCCTCGTCCCGCGGATTCTCCGCGAGAGCGCGCTCGTAGGCGGCGACGGCGCGCGTGTAATCGCCGGCTTCGATGGCGTCGAACGCCTCGAGATGCAGCGGCGGGAGCTGCGGCTCCTCGGCATCCGTCTCCGGCGCGTCCCCGACGGGGACGGTGCCGGTCACGCCGTGCTGAGCGGCGAGCTGGAGCAGCTGTGCGAACACCTCGCGCACCTGCTGCTCCGGGACCGCGCCCGTGAACAGGGGAACCGGCTGGCCGGCGATGAGCGCGACCACCATCGGGATCGACTGCGCCCGGAAACCCTGCGCGAGCTGCGGGTTCGCGTCGACATCGACCTTCGCGAGGACGAGCCGGCCGCCGAGCTCTGCCACGACCTTCTCGAGGATGGGGCTCAGCTGCTTGCACGGCCCGCACCACTCGGCCCAGAGGTCCACGACGACCGGGACGGAGCGGGACAGCTCCAGGACCTGCCCGAACGTCTCGTCGGTCGCGTCGAACACGAGCGACGGGACCGCGCCGGACGGCGCGCCATCGGAGGCCGCACCGGCGGCCTGGGCGGGCTGGGCTGCCCGCGCTCGGAGAGTGGACAGGTCGACGGCGCCGCGGAGGACGGCGCCGGGAGCGATGTCGCTCACTGATTCACCACCTTGGCAGAGAGGATGTTGGACGAGTAGCCCAGGAACCGGATGCTCTCGCTGGAGCTCTGGGCGGGAACGAAGAAGAAGAGCTGGTCGGCGAAGGTCGTCGTGAAGCCGGTGGCGGACTGCGTCACACCGGCGAGGGTCTTCACGATCGGGTTCGAGTCGACCTTGATGACGGCGTCGGCGTTCGTGGGGGTGACTGTGTCGCTCTCGTTGATCGTGACGGCCACGATCGCGCCGCTGTCGAGCGTTGCGAGGGCGACGGGGGCCTGCGTCCCCGCCGTGGCCGCGAACGTCAGCTTCCCGGTCTCCTGCCCCGTCTGGTTGAACTGCTCGAGCCGCCCGGCTCGGTCCCGCGCGACCTCCGCGCGGAACGTGTCGGTGTCCTCGTCGAAGAACGCGGCGAACTCACTGTCGTCGCCGTTGTTGAGGACGTCGGCGTACGCCGTGGCGATCTGATCCGGCGGGAGGACGAGGAAGGGCGAGTTGGGCTCGACGGCGGTGGCGCCGACGTAGTCGGGCGCGACGTTCATGCTGGTGTCCGCGGCGAGGTTCGCGATGTAGGTGAGCTTGTAGTCGGCCCACGCATCCTCCTGCGACATCGTCATGATCGTGGACTGCTTGTCCTGGGGGTCGTCGACGACCGCCATGAACGTCCGCGGCCAGCCGTCGAACGCCTGCGGGAGCACGAGCGAGAGCGGTCCGCTCGGGATCGGGTCGAGCGCGGGGTGGTCGGCGAGCTGGGCGCGCAGCGTGTAGTTGGTCTCGCGCTCCGCGAGGGCGGGACCCGCGAGCCTGGCCGCCGCGGCGGCGGCATCCTTCGCCTCGTCCGCTGTCGCGACCTGCTCGGCGATCCGCGTCACGATGCGCTGGGCCTGCGCCTTCGTGACGGCCGGCTGGCCCTGCCCTGCCGGGACGATGACGGTCTCGGTGGGCGTGGGGGTGGGTGTCCCGCCGAGCTGCGGCCACGCGTCGGCGGTGCAGCCGGTGAACAGCAGCGCGGAGACCGCGACGATGGGCACCGCCGCGAAGGCGCGCTTGCCCGCGGAGATCCTCCGCCGCGTCGGCGTGGCGCTGATGACGCCCTTGTCGGACCCCTCGACCGCGAGGTCGATGGGCTCGGTCTGCGCCATCGGCAGGCCCTTGCGGCGCGGGCCGCGGGAACGGCGCGCGTGGCGGAGACCGAGGATGTAGAGCACGATGCCGGCGGCCATGACGAGGCACCCGCCGACGATGAGCGGACCGGCCCACGGGGTCGTGACGCCGGTCGGCCAGGTCAGAGTGAGGCGGGACGGCGCGGGCTGCTCGCCGTCGGCCGCCACGAGCAGGCTCATCTCCTCGGGCAGCTGCAGCGACGTGACGAGCACGTCCTCCTGCTGGAACTCGTCGAGCCACAGGTCGGAGCCCGCCGGGGTGAGGGGGGCCGGTTCGGCGGTCTCCTCGCCCTCGGCCGGCTCCTCCGGCTCGGGAGCCGCGACGAACTCGGCGACCGGGTCGCCGTCGTCGTCGAGCGTCACGCGCACATGGTCGCTCGTGGCGAGCCACTGGGTCATGTCCGTCGTGCGCCCGTACGCGGCGAAGATCTCACCGTCGCCCCGCGCGCGGAGCGTCTGCGCGCCGCGGTGGCTGTTCAGGACGCCGCCGTCGACGACGATGTACGGAGCGGTCTCGTCGATCTCGATCGCGCGCGTCTCGGTCTCCGGGCCCTGGAACACGGTGCGCTGGGCGATGCCGGCACCGATCATCAGCGTGGCCAGCACGAAAGCGGCCACAGCCCACACGAAACGCACGAAACGACACCTCTCTGCCTCCGCGGCGCGCGGGGAGGCACAATCGACGTTCCAGACTAGCGAATACCGGCTGAATGTCGCCCGGGAGCGGGCGAGGCGTCCTCACGGAAGGTGGTCGCGTGCGTATCCTGACAGCACAGAGACCCCCCGGAAAGAGGGCCCGTGAAGATCCAGCATCCGTTCCGCACCGCGCTCATCGCGACCCTCGGTGTGGGAGTCGGCATCATGCTCATCACGAGCATCACGACCCTGCAGACCGTGCTGCTGTACGTGGGCACGGCCCTGTTCCTGTCGCTGGGCCTCGACCCGCTCGTGTCGTGGCTCGAGCGGCGTGGCCTCCCCCGGTGGGCGGCGCTGCTCGTCACCTTCGTGGGGGTGCTCGCGGTCTTCGCGGGGCTCATCCTCATGGTCGTGCCGATCATCGTGGGGCAGATCACACAGCTGGTGACCCAGATCCAGACGCTCGTCGAGGATGCCGTGGCCGGCACGTGGGACCCGGTGGACGCCGCGAAGCAGTGGCTGCACGACGCCTTCCCGCTGCTGAACGTGGACCAGGTCTTCGAATACGTCTCGAACTGGTACGAATCCCTCGACATGGGTGAGATCGGCCAGTCGGTGGGCACGACGGTGCTCGGCATCGGCGGGGGCATCATCGCCGCGTCGACCGGCGCCATCATCGTCCTCATCCTCACGATCTACTTCACGTCCTCCACGCCGTCGCTCAAGGCCGCCGTCTACCAGCTGGTCCCGGCCTCTAAGCGGGAGCGGTTCGTGGACCTGTCCGAGCAGATCACCGCGTCGGTGGGCTACTACGTCATGGGGCAGGCATCGCTCGGCATCATCAACGGGATCCTGAGCGCGATCTTCCTTAGCATCATCGGCGCCCCGTTCCCCGCCGTGCTCGCCGTGATCGCGTTCTTCTTCTCGCTCATCCCGCTCGTCGGAACGCTCACCGGCTCGGCGATCATCGTCCTGACCTGCCTCATCCCCGGGCTCGGCTCGCCGCTGACGGCGCTCGTCGCGCTCATCTGGTACCTGATCTACATGCAGGTGGAGGCCTACCTGCTCTCCCCGCGCATCATGAACCGCGCCGTCTCGGTGCCCGGCGCCGTGGTCGTCATCGCGGCCCTCGCGGGCGGTTCGCTGCTCGGGCTCCTGGGCGCGCTCATCGCGATCCCGGTGGCGGCCAGCATCCTCATCATCTACCGCCAGGTGATCATCCCGCGGCAGAACGAGCTCTGACCGCCGGTCGGCGGCCGCCGCTCAGCCGACGACCGCGCCGTGCCACTCGGTGGGCAGCGGCAGGGCGTCCGGGTTCACGGCCGCGACGATCTCCGTCAGCACGCGGCGGGTCTGCGTCTCCCCCACCCACAGGTGCTTGCCGCCGTCCACGGCGATGACGGTCGCGTGCCCGATGGGCGCGAAGCGGCGCCGGGCCTCCTCCGGGCGGAGGTAGTCGTCGAACTCCGGCACCACGACGATGACGCTCCGCGGGACGCCCTCCCACGCCGCGATGTCCTCGTCGGTCGCGCGGTGCAGCGGCGGGGAGAGCAGGATGATGCCCTCCACATCGTGATCCCGGCCGTACTTGAGTGCGAGCTCCGTGCCGAACGACCAGCCGACGAGCCACGGGCGGGGCAGACCGCGCTCGCGGACGAAGTCCATCGCCGCGGCGACGTCGAACGCCTCGCCGCGTCCGCCGTCGAACGCGCCTTCGCTCGTCCCGCGCGGAGAGCTCGTCCCCCGCGTGTTGAAGCGCAGCACCGCGAGGTCGGCGAGGGCCGGGAGGCGCCCCGCGGCCTTGCGCAGGACGTGCGAGTCCATGAACCCGCCCGCCGTCGGCAGCGGGTGCAGCGTCACGAGCGTCGCGACAGGCTCGGTCTCCGCCGGGAGCGCGAGCTCCCCCACGAGCGTCAGCCCGTCGATGGTCTCGAATGCGATGTCCTCGCGCCGCGCGGGCAGCAGGACGGGGCCGCGGATCTCCATGTCAGCTGATCCTCCAGCATGCCGTGTGCCAGTGTCGACGCGCCGCGAGGTCCGCGGCATCGCCCAGCACGCCGTCGGCGCGCCAGATGACGAGATGTGCGGTACCGGGCACGACGTCGCGCCCGCAACCCGGGCACGTGTAGGTCTTCTGCGCCTGTGCGGCGGAGACGGGCTGCACGGTCCACGCCGCGCCACGACGGGTCTCCGTGCGCTTCCAGCCGCTCAGCAGGCGTTCGAGGGAGTCGTCACCGGGTTGCGGGCGACGACGGTTCGACCTCGGCATGCGCTCAGTACCAGCCGACGCTCTGCGAGTGGCCCCACGCGCCGCACGGGTCGCCGTACCGGCCGGAGATGTACCCGAGGCCCCAGGCGATCTGCGTCGCGGGGTTGGTCTCCCAGTCGGCGCCCGCAGACGCCATCTTCTTGCCGGGGAGGGCCTGCGGGATGCCGTACGCACCGCTGGAGGCGTTGTAGGCGTTCACCCGCCAGCCGGATTCCTTCTTCCACAGCGCCACGAGGCACGCGAACTGGTCGTCGCCCCAGCCGCGGGCGGTGACCATCTCGTAGGCGATCGCCTGCGCGCTGCCGGGGTCGGGCGAGACGAACGGCGGCGACCAGGTCGACGACGTCGAGGTGCCGGTCCGCTTCTTCGCGGCCTCCGGGGTGGGCGTCGGGGTGGGCGTCGGCTTCGGCGCGACGTAGACCGTGTAGGTGAGGGCGCCGCGGTCGAGCGTCGTCGCGGTCCCCGCGTCGGCGACGTACGCCTGCGCGTCCTGGATGGAGCTCGCGTACAGCGACACCGGCTCGATCTCGCTGGCCTCCGCCTGCGAGACCGACGCGCCGACCGGGCCGATGTAGGCCGCGACGAACCCGGCGACCGCGAGGGCCGCGAAGACCGACAGCACACGGCGACGGCGGGACCAGCGGGCCGATGCCGGAGGCCGGCGGACGACGGGGGTCACCGGCCCCGCCACCTCTCGGGATGACGCGGGGATCAGCTCGCCTTCGGAAGTCACAGTGCCGCGAGTCTACCGGCTGGTCCGCGGTCGTGCCATCCGGGCGTCGCGGGACGGGCTCAGCCGACGGCGAGCATGACCTCGACGACGGCGTCCAGCACCGCATCCACCTGGTCCTCGCGGTAGCCCCGCCGCTGCATGCGGAAGGCGACGCTGCGCACCTGGTCGGCGGTGATGTGCTCACCGGATTCGAGGTAGCCGGCGATCTTGTCGGCGACGACGTCGACCTCGTCGACGCGGTAGCCGTACGTGAGCAGCCCGACCCGCTCGAAGCGGTGACCGCGCGGGCGGTTGAGCCGGTCGAGGATCTCCTGCCCGAGCCGGCGGGAACGCCCGACCCAGCCGCGCGCCCCCGCGCGGGACAGCGCGTGCTCCCGCTCCCGCGCGGCGAACGCATCCTCGAGGCGCCCGAGCGCGGCGTCCACCGCGGCGATCTGGTAGCCGTGCTTCACGAGCGGGAAGCCCACCTGGCGGACGTCGGCCGAGGAGATCCGCGCGTCGTCGTCGTCTTCGAAGGCGGCGCGGGCGACGGCGAGGAATTCGTCGACCGCGGCGATGTCGTAGCCCTTGAATCGGCCGGTCGCGAGCGGGAAGGGCGTCGACTCCGTGGTCGTGCCGATCGGGATTTCGGAGGTCATGCGCTCACCAGGGGGAAGAAGAGGAAGTACATCGCCAGCGCCGTGATCGTCGACGGCAGGATGGAGTCGAGCCGGTCGAGCACGCCGCCGTGCCCGGGCAGCCACGAGCTCATGTCCTTGATGCCGAGGTCCCGCTTGATCATCGATTCGCCGAGATCGCCGACGGTGGCCGAGCCGAGCACGACGAGGCCGAAGACGATCCCGACCCAGAACGGGACGTGCAGGAGGAAGATCCCCATCAGCACGGCGGCGGCCACGGCCGCGAGGGCGGCGCCCGCGAAACCCTCCCACGTCTTCTTGGGGCTGATGAGGGGCGCCATGGGATGCCGGCCGAAGGCGAGTCCGCTCGCGTAGGCGCCGGTGTCCGCGGCGACGACCGTCGCGATCATCGTGAGGACCCACAGCTCGCCCTGCTCCTGACGGAGGAGCACGAGGCAGAGGCTCCCGAGGAACGGGACGTAGAGCGGCAGCAGGCCGGCGACGAGCGCGTCCGAGACGACCTCGCCGTAGCGCCGGCCGTCCGCCGTCGCCATCTGGGCCATGAGCCGCCACACGACGAGGGTGGCGACCACGGCGAAGGTGATGACCCAGTGCGTCCAGTGGCCGGTGAAGTAGGCGGCGAGCAGGATCGCGGTGCCCGCGAGCAGCTGCACCACGAGGTCCACGCGACGCCCCGCCGTCTGCAGCGCGCGGGAGAACTCGAACAGGCCGAGGAGGCACACCGGGATCGCGAAGAGGAGGAAGATCCACTTCACGAACAGCAGCGCGCCGATCACGACGGCGCCGATCGCGATGCCGATGATCGTCGCCAGCAGCAGGTTCCGACCGGTCCGCTCGTTGATCCGCTCGTTGGCCTGCTCGAAATCGGTGCGGGCCTTCTCGATCTGCAGTTCGAATTCCGAGCGCGCCGCACGCACATGCTGCTGGAACGACGCCGGATCGACGGCGCGACGCGCGGCGCGCGACGTCGGCATCCGCTCGTCCGGCGCCGGGTCGCCGGATGACTCGGTCATGGGTGGTCAGACCTCGAGGAGTTCGGCTTCTTTGCGCGTGAGAGCCTCGTCGATGGCGTCCACGCGGGCGCGGGTGAGGGCATCGAGCTCCTTCTCCGCGCGCACGAGGTCGTCCTCGCCGACATCGCTCTTCAGCGCGTCGAGGTCGTCCTTGCCCTTGCGGCGGATGCCGCGCAGGTGCACCTTCGCGTCCTCGCCCTTCGTGCGGACGAGCTTGACGTACTCCTTGCGGCGCTCCTGCGTCAGCTCCGGGAGCGTCACCCGCACGATGTTGCCGTCATTCGTGGGATTCGCGCCCAGGTTCGGGGTGTCGCGGATCGCCTGCTCGATCGCCTTGAGGGCGGACTTGTCGTACGGGGTCACGATGATCGTGCGTGCCTCGGGATTGTTCAGGGAGGCGAGCTGCGCGAGCGGGGTGGGCGAGCCGTAGTAGTCCACGAGGATCTTCTGGAACATCTGCGGGTTGGCGCGGCCCGTGCGGACGGTGGCGAAGTCCTCCTTCGCCGCCTCCACGGCACGGTCCATGCGCGCTGTCGTGTCGGCCAGGATGTCGGCGATCACGGTCACTCCATTCGTCGGTACGTCGGATCAAGTCTAGTGCGGCGGGCCTCGGGCTCAGACGGTGACGAGCGTGCCGATCCGCTCCCCGAGGAGGGCGCGGGTGACGTTGCCGGCCGGCTCCATCCCGAACACGCGCATGTCGATCCCGTTGTCCATGCAGAGGCTGAACGCCGTCGAATCGACGACCTTGAGGCCGCGCTGCAGCGCATCGCGGTAGGTGATCTCGTCGATGCGGCTCGCCGTGGCATCCGTCTTCGGGTCGGCGGTGTACACGCCGTCGACGCCGTTCTTGGCGACCAGGACCTCGTCGGCGCCGATCTCGAGGGCGCGCTGGGCGGCCACGGTGTCGGTGGAGAAGTACGGCAGCCCGGCGCCGGCGCCGAAGATGACGACGCGGCCCTTCTCCATGTGCCGCTCGGCGCGGCGCGGAATGTAGGGTTCGGCGACCTGGGTCATCGCGATGGCGGACTGCACGCGGGTGGCAGCGCCCGCCTGCTCGAGGAAGTCCTGCAGGGCGAGCGCGTTCATGACGGTGCCGAGCATGCCCATGTAGTCGGCGCGCCCACGGTCCATGCCGCGCTGGCTGAGCTCCGCGCCGCGGAAGAAGTTGCCGCCGCCGACCACGATGGAGATCTCCACGCGGTCCACGGCCGCCGCGATCTCACGCGCGATCTGACCGACCACATCCGGGTTCACTCCGAGCTGGCCACCCCCGAACGCCTCGCCGGACAGTTTCAGGAGGACGCGTCGGCGTCCGGTGTTCTCATCGATCACAGGGGTGGGTTCCTCTCGTCGCGTGTGCAGACTATCGAATGGCGGGCATGGAAAAGGGCCCGCATCCGGAGATGCGGGCCCTTTCCACGACTACGCGCCGACCTTGAAGCGGGCGAAGCCGGTGACGGTGATGCCGGCGTCCTGCGCGACCTTCGCGACGGACAGCTTGTTGTCCTTCGCGTAGTCCTGGTCGAGCAGGGCGACCTGCTTGAAGAACGCGTTGACGCGACCTTCGACGATCTTCGGCAGGGCCGCCTCGGGCTTGCCCTCGTTGCGGGAGATCTCGGTGACGATCTCGCGCTCCTTCTCCACGTCGGCCTCGGGGACCTCGTCGCGGGACAGGTAGGAGGGGTTCGCGAAGGAGATGTGCTGCGCGATGGAGCGAGCCGTCTCGGCGTCGGCACCCGTGTAGGCGACCACGACGCCGACCTGCGGGGGCAGGTCCTTGCTCGTCTTGTGCAGGTACACCTGGAACGCGTCGCCGGTGAGCGTCCGGACGCGCCGCAGCTCGACCTTCTCGCCGATGATGGCGGCCTCGTCGGAGATGAGCTGCTCGACCGTCTGCCCGTTCGCGTCGGCGGCGAGGGCGGCCTCCGCCGAGTCGGCACCGGCAGCGGCAGCCGCGGCGAGCACCTTGTCGGCGAGGGCGATGAAGCGGTCGTTCTTGGCGACGAAGTCGGTCTCGCAGGCGAGCTCGATCATCGTGACCGCGCCGTTCTGCTCGGTCGCGGCGACGAGGCCTTCGCTCGTGGAGCGGTCGGCGCGCTTCGCGTTGCCCTTCGCGCCCTTGAGGCGCAGGATCTCGACGGCCTTCTCGAGGTCGCCGTCGGCCTCTTCGAGCGCCTTCTTCGTGTCGACCATGCCCGTGCCGAGCTGCTCGCGCAGCGCCTTGATGTCGGCGATGGTGAAGTTTGCCATGGGTGGTGGCTCCTTGGTTCGTGGTGTGGGAGCCCCGGCGGGCGGGTCACGCCCGCCGGGGCGACGACTTACTCGGCTGCGGGGGCCTCGTCGGCAGCGGCCTCGGCCGGAGCCTCGGTCTCGGCAGCCTCGGCCGGAGCCTCGGTCTCGGGGGCCTCGGCCGGAGCCTCGGTCTCGGCGTCGGCGGCGGGCGCCTCGGAAGCGGCCTCGGCCGGAGCGGACTCGAGGAGCTCACGCTCCCAGTCTGCCAGCGGCTCAGCGGCCTCGGCGGACTCGTCGGTGGGCTGGTGGCGCTGGATGAGGCCCTCGGCGGCGGCGTCGGCGATGATGCGGGTGAGCAGGCCCACCGAGCGGATCGCGTCGTCGTTGCCGGGGATCGGGTACTGGAACTCGTCCGGGTCGGCGTTCGTGTCGAGGATGCCGATCACGGGGATGCCGAGCTTCTTGGCCTCGTCGATGGCGAGGTGCTCGCGCTTGGCGTCGACGACCCACATGGCCGACGGCGTCTTCTGGAGGTTGCGGATGCCGCCGAGCGACTTGTGCAGCTTGTCCAGCTCGCGCTTCTTGAGCAGCAGCTCCTTCTTCGTGAAGCCGCTCTCGGAGGGGTTCTCGAAGTCGAGCTCCTCGAGCTCCTTCATGCGCGCGAGGCGCTTGCTGACGGTGGAGAAGTTGGTGAGGAGGCCACCGAGCCAGCGCTGGTTGACGTAGGGCTGGCCGACGCGGGTCGCCTGCTCGGCGATGACTTCCTGGGCCTGCTTCTTCGTGCCGACGAAGAGGATGGTGCCGCCGTGCGCGACCGTCTCCTTGACGTACTCGTAGGCCTGGTCGATGTAGGCCAGCGACTGCTGCAGGTCGATGATGTGGATGCCGGAGCGCTCGGTGAGGATGAAG
>Ga0006562J51391_1007961_pt1 | contig 11140 bp, 6 predicted proteins | sample Ararhi6_input_d2_FD_51391 | JGI IMG/M metagenome (IMG submission 51391) | reverse complement strand
ACGTATCCGCTGCCCATCGTCGATCACGCGACCGCGCGCGCAGCAACGCTCGACCGCTACGCCGTCACCAAGGCACATCGCACATCGGGCGCTGAGGCCGCGGCGCTCAGCAAGGCCAGCGCCGACGATTGAAGATCGCCACGCGCCAAAAACAACGGGCCGGTGTGTTACCGGCCCGTTGTTGTTTCTGCGAGGCGCCTCGTCAGCCGGCGTTGGCCGCCGGCGCACGCTCGCCGATGAGGTTGCGCAGATGCTGCAGCAGTTCCTCTTCGTTGTACGGCTTACCGAGGTAGACGTTCACGCCGATCTCCGCTGCGTAACGGCGGTGTTTGTCCGCCGTACGCGAGGTGATCATGATGATCGGCGTGGCGCCGATGCGTTCGTCCGCACGTACGTTGCGCGTGAGGTCGAAGCCGTCCATGTGCGGCATCTCGATGTCGACGAGCATTGCGTCAGGCGTGATCTCCTGCAACTGACGCAGCGCATCCACACCGTCGCGTGCGAGCACGGCCTGGTAGCCGGAGCGCGTGAGCAGACGCTGCGTGACCTTGCGCACCGTCAGCGAATCGTCGACCACCATGACGATCGGCTGTGTGGCGAGGCCCGGCACGGCGTCGGTGCTGCCGTCGCGCTGCAGCTCGGCCACGGCGCCCGTGGCTTCCGGGTCTGACAGGCTGCGCGCAACCGCTTCGCGCTCGAAGCGCTGCGTGAGCACCACGGGGTTGTAGATGAGCACGATTTCGCCGTCGCCCAGCGTCGTTGCACCGGCAATGCCTTCCAGACGCGCGAGGTGCGGGCCAATGTGCTTGACCACCACTTCGCGGTTGCCGATCACTTCGTCGACGTGCACGGCGGCACGGTCAGCACCGTTGCGCACCACCACAGCCGGCGAGTACTTGCGTCCGCCCGTGACAGACGTTGCTTCTTCAAGCAGCGCGCCAAAGTAGTGGAACGGCACCGGCCCGGTCGGCAATTGCAGCGCAGCCGCGTTGTACGCCTCGGCCAGCGCCTGCGGGCGCAGTTGCTGCACGTGGTCGATCATGCCCGACGGAATCGCGTACACACGCTCGCTCACACGCACCAGCAGCACCTGCGTAATCGCAGTCGTCAGCGGCAGGTGGATGGTGAAGCGCGTGCCGACTTCCGGCGTGGTCTGCAGCGAGATCCGGCCGCCCAGGGCGACGGTTTCCGCACGCACCACGTCCATGCCCACGCCGCGGCCGGCCAGTTCCGACACCTGATCGGCAGTGGAGAAACCCGGCGTGAAGATCATCTCGGTGAGGCGCGCGTCGCTGGCTTCTTCGTCGGCGGCCAGCAGTTGACGCTCCAATGCTCGGGCGCGGATGCGGTCGAGATTCAGCCCGGCACCGTCGTCGACGAAGTGCAGCACGACTTCGTTACCCTCTTGCTGCACTTCCAGCGTGAGTTCACCGGCGGGGGCCTTGCCCTTGGCGCGGCGCTCGTCGGCGGATTCAATGCCGTGCGCCACCGCGTTGCGGATCATGTGCTCGAGCGGACCGCCCATGCGGTCCAGCACGCTGCGATCCAGTTCCACCGTACCGCCCTTGATGAACAGCCGGACTTCCTTGCCGGTTTCCGCTGCGGCCTGGCGCGCCACGCGATACAGACGGTCGGCCACGGTATCGAACTGCACCATGCGCGCGCGCATCAGGCTGCGCTGCAGACCGCGCGTGAGGCGCGCCTGCGTTTCCAGATCGAGCGATGCCTGATCGAAACCGCGGAACAAGTTCTGCTGCACCGTCGCCACGTCGTTGACGGACTCGGCCATCATTCGCGTGAGTTCCTGCAAGCGCGTGAAGCGGTCGAACTCCAGGGGGTCGAACGCTTCGGAGTGTGCTGCCGCATCGGCAATGCGCGACTCCATCTGCGTTTCGGCCTGGATTTCGATCTCGCGCACCTGCGAGCGCAAACGCGCCACGTTGTCGTTCAGTTCCGACAGATAGGTCTTCAGCGCATCGACTTCCGACTCAAGGCGCGCACGCGCCGCACCGACTTCACCCGCATCGTTGATGAGCGAATCGAGCGCACGCGCCTGCACCCGCACCATCGCCCGCTGGCGTTCGGCCACTTCCAGCGCCTCGGCTTCGGGGCTGCGCGTACCGGTCAGATCCACGCTCGTCGACACTGCAACCGCCGGCAGCATCGACGCGGAGGACGATGCCTGCGCATCGGCGGTTTGCTGCACATCGGCGGCATCGGCAAGGCCGGCGTCGAGCGGCAGCAGGTTGCCCGCGCCCAGCGCATCGACGTGCGCCTGAATGCGGTCGAACCAGACGTAGAGCTTGCGGAACAGCGCGTCGTCCACGCGGTTCTGGCGCAAGCCGCCTTCAATGGCGCTCTCCATTTCGTGCGCGGCCTGGCCCAGCGTCATGGCGCCCGCCATGCGCGCACTGCCCTTGACGGTGTGCAGATTGCGCAGCAGCAGGCCAGCGGCATTGCGGTCCTGCGGCGCGGCTTCCCACGCACGCAGATGCTGGCCCAACTCGGGCAGCGCAACGTGCGCTTCCTCCAGGAAAATCTCGAGCAGCGCCGGGTCGAGCGCGTCGGTCGGCGCCTGGCGGACCAGTTCGCCCACAGCGGGCTCGGCCACCGGCGACTCGTGCGCGGGCACGAACGTCGACGTCACCTGTGCCGGTTCAAAGTCGGGCTCGCCAGCCAGGCCCGCGGTTTCGTTCTCGGCTTGTTCGGCTTCGGTAAAGGCGGCAGGCGCCGGCTCCAGCGGCAGGCGCGGACGCACGAGCAGCCGCTCGCACAGTTCGTCCAGGCTGCGGCGCAGCGGCTCGTCGGTCTCCGGCCAGAGGCTGGCGGCAAATTGATGCAGCATGCCGCGCATGCGCTCGACGGCTTGATCGAGCAGGCGGAAGTCGCCCGGATGCATCGCCACCGGACGGCTGTTCAGGTTCAGCAGCACCTGCTCCAGCGCGGCAGCCAACTGGCGCACGGGTTCCAGTTCAACTACGGCGGAGCTGCCTTGCAGCGTGTGCGCGGCGCGCAGGGCCAGCTCGCTCGGCGGCGTGCGGCCTTCGTGGCGCCACTCCGAGAAATCCACGCCCAGGCGGCGGATCAGATCATCGGCTTCCTGCAGGTAGACGTTGTACAGCGCCACGCTGATGCGGACCGGACCAATCTCCTTCACGCCATCGTCGTGCGGTGCTTCTTCGGGCTCGCCGGTCTGCGCGAACGGGAACGGGATCACCTTGGCGTCGGCATCGGCATCGGCAGCCACCGGTTCAGCGGCCGCTTCCTGAATCGTCTCTTCGACGTGTTCCGCAACCGGCTCGGCGGCCTCATGCTCGACCAGCGGTGCGGTCGCCTCGGGCATCGGCGCCTCGACTTCAGGCAGCGCAGGTTCGTCATCCCACGTGAGCGCGACCGCGTCCTCGGCTTCGGTTTCGGTTTCAGCAACGGGGGCATCCGGCGCGGCCAGTTCCAACGATGGTTCAGCGACTGCGTCGTGCGATGCGGTGTCAGCCACCGGCGCTTCCACCGGTTGCGGCTCCGCGTATTCAGCAGCCGGAGCGACTTCGGCCGGCTCAGACGCTTCGGACGCCGGCACGGCCTCCAGCCACACGAACGGACCGCCGTGGCGCACGCGCTCTGCGGCGGCGACCAGCGGTTCGATGGCGTGATCGGCTTGCGGCGACTGGGCAATGGCAGCAGCCCACGTCGACAGTTCCGACTCGGCGCGCGTCAGCAGCGCGGCAAGGTCGTGCGTCGGCACGCGGCTCTCCGCCAGCCAGACATTCATCACCTGCTCGATGGCCCAGGCGGCTTCGCCATAGCGTGTGAGGCCGACCATGCGGCCCGAGCCCTTGAGCGTGTGGAACGCACGGCGCAGCTGCGTGAGCAGGTCCAGGTCCGAGCCGGCAGCCAGGCCGCCCGTACCCATGTCGGCAGCGGCCTGCAGGCCCTGCAGGTCGGCGCGCACGCCGGCCAGCACTTCTTCGGCTTCGGACAGGAAGATGTCGAGCAGCTCGGCATCAATGGATTGGGTATCCCGCGCGGCAGCGGGCGCAGGCGCGGCGGCCGCAGGCACGGCAGCCGGTGCCGCCAATGCGGCCTGCATGCGCTCAAGCGCGCCGGCGCTGCCAACCTGCCATGCGTCGAACTGGGCCAGCGCCTCTTCCAGGCGACGGCGGCGAGCCGGATCATCGTCGATGGCGGCGGCGTCGCGCGCTTCCTGCAGCGCCGTACGCAACTCCGCGGCGAGCGGGTCGGTCGGGTCGACCGGTTGTTTGGCCAGCAGCCGATCCAGCAACGATTGCAGCGGCGATGCGGCATCGGCATTGGCGATGTCTGCACCGGCCTGCGCTTCGGACTGCGGCTCGCGGCGGGCCAGCATGCCGGCTTCCGTATCGAAGGCGAACTCGCGCCACGCGGTTTCGCGCTCTGTCGGCGTCAGCTGGCCTTCGATGACGATCTCATCGACCTGCCCGCCCGTCAGCTCGGTGCTGGCTGACAGGGCGTCGAGCAGGGCCTGCAGGCCGCTGACATTGGCGGCCAGCGCAGCGAGGTAGCGTTCGCGATCGGCGGTCGCGCCCTCGCCCGCGGCTTGCAGCGCGTCGATGGTCGATTGCGCCGCTTCGGTGGCGTGGACCGCCTCATAGGCGTCGAGCGCAGCAAAGGCACTCTGCATCTCGCCGAACAGGCGGGCGGCTTCCTGCAGCCCGCCGCTTTCTGCACCTTCGCGCTCGAAGGCGTCGAGGTGCGTTTCGGCAGAGGCCAGCAGCGTTTGCAGCGCACGAACCTGATCGGCACGCGAGCGGCGTTCAGCAGCCTGCTCGGCCAGCAGCGTGAGCCATGCCGGCGCCGGCACGGCGTGACCGTCTTGCGTGGCGCGGGCGTGTTCGGCCAGCTCGCTGCAGCGGGCGGCAAACCACGCGCTGCGCAAGTCGCCGGATTCGCCATGCAGCGCCCAGGGGCGCGCGAGCATGCGCGAGAGAAATTGCAGCGTGGGCGCAACGTCCTGCCCGGCAGCTTCGGTCAGGCGGTTCGACAGGTCGGACAAAGCCGGCTGGCCCAACGCATCGGCATGCAGCGCCAGCGTCTGGAGTGCAGCGTCGAGCTCGTCGGCAGCAGGCGCGGGTTGTTGGCTCAGCGTTTCGAGCGAGCGGCCGACGCGTTGCAGCGTGTCGCTGGCGTCGGTCGGCAGCAATGCGTAGTACTGGCGTGTGTGCAGTGCGCCGGCAGGCGCGTGCGTGGGCGGAATCGCAAAGGCCTGCACGCAGGCCACGATGTCCGGGCCCAGCGTGTCGTCGCCCACGGGCACAGCCGGTGCGTTGCTGTACGCCATGCCGGCCAGCAAATACAGCGCGTCGGTCAGCAGGCCTTGCGGTAGGTGGACGTTGTTGTGCGAATACTGGCGCAGCAGCAGGTTGACGCGTGCGGCCAGGCGCTTGGCCGTCATGTCGGCCGGTACCAGGCCAGCACGGAGGGCACCAAAGGTCAGGGCCAGCACGAGCCACAGATCGCGCTGCAGATCGTCCCCGGCGCGGCGCGGTTCACGCTCCAGCGCGCGGATGCCATGCAGCAAATCTTCCAGCGGCGCGTAGGCCGCTGCGGCGGCAGCCGGATCCACCACCGCACCGTCGGCGTTGGAGGCCGGCGCACGCAGCGCAGTCAGCAATGCGAGTTCGAACTTGCGACGCAGGCGTGCCAGCCCCGGCAGATCGCGCGAGGGCAGCAGCAGCGCCGGCAGGTGGCGCAGCTCATCGGCCCACAGGTCGGCCGGGTGAATGCGTTCTTCGCCCAGGCGGGCGAGCACGGCTTGATACGGCTGGAACAGGCGCAGCGGCTCTTCGGCCATGCCGGCCATCAGGTCGGAGACGTATTCCTGCAGCGCCTGCACGGCGCGCGAGAACACGTCCAGCGTCTGGGCGTCGGCGGCGACGCTGCCGGTATCCACCGCCTCGAGCAGGCGCTTGGCGGCCTGGCAATACACGTCGACACCACGCAGGCCGACGATCAGCAGCGCGCCGGCGGCCTGGTGCAGATACTGGCCGGCCAGGCGCAGCGACGTCGTATCGCGCGCACCGATGACTTCCGGATCGGCGATCACATCGGCCGCATATTCGCCGAACTCGCGCACGGCATCGTCCAACGCGGCGCGCATGTTGGGCGCCACCCACGCCAGCGCGGAAAGATCACGCGCGGGCACGGCAGGCTTCGGGACGGACTTCTGACGCCCGGCTGGGGCTCCCACCGCCTCGACAGAGGCGGATTCGGGCTGGGCGGAAGATTGATGACGCATGTGTGCTTCCAAAAAGCAGGTGGCGGTTGCCGCGATTGCCCCGGGGTGGCCCCTTCGGCGTTCCCGCCCGAAATCCAGAGGTGACGAGATCAGGCGATGCGGAACCGCGCCACCGAGTCACGCAGTTCTTCGGCAAGCTGCGTGAGCTGGCGCACCGACTGCGCGGTCTGGCGCGTACCGGTCGACGTCTGTTCCGTGATGTGCAGGATCTGTTCGATGTTCTGCGCAACGTCCGAAGCCAGCGTCGCTTCGTGCGACGTCGTCTGCGAAATGCTCTCGATCAGTTCGGCAAGCTGGCGTGACACACGACCGATCTCCACCAGTGCGGCACCGGCGTTATCGGACAGCTTCGCCCCTTCCACCACACCCGCCGTGCTGCGCTCCATGGCGTGCACCGCGTCTTGCGTGTCGGTCTGAATCGTGCGGATCAGCGCGCCGATCTGCTTGGCTGCCTCGGCGGAACGTTCTGCCAGGCGCTGCACTTCTTCTGCCACCACCGAGAAGCCGCGGCCGGCTTCACCAGCGGATGCCGCCTGGATGGCAGCGTTCAGTGCCAGCACGTTGGTCTGCTCGGTAATGTCCGAGATCAGCTCCACGATTTCACCGATCTCCTGCGACGATTCACCCAGGCGCTTGATCCGCTTCGAGGTTTCCTGAATCTGGTCACGGATGTCGTTCATGCCCGTGATGGCGTTCTGCACGGCCTGCTGACCTTGCTCTGCAGCGGCCAGCGAGGCGCGTGCAACGTTGGCCGATTCGGCTGCGCCGCGCGAGACCTGCGTAATGCGGTCCGCCATCTCCACCACCGACTGACCGGTCTGGCGAATCTGGCGCGACTGTTCTTCCGATGCGGCCACGAGGCTTTCCGACGTGGTCTGCACCGCCGACGATGCCTGCGTCACCTGCTCGGCCGTCTGCTGCACCCGGCCGACCAGCTCGCGCAGTTCTTCCACGGTGTAGTTCACCGAGTCGGCGATGGCGCCGGTAATGTCTTCCGACACGGTGGCCTGCTTGGTCAAGTCACCGTCTGCAATGTCCTGCAGCTCGTTCATCAGACGCAGAATTGCAGCCTGGGTGGAATCGTTGTTGCGCTTTTCCACCATCCGGCGCTCTTCAGCTTCGCGCTGACGGGCTTCTGCTTCCATCGTACGCACGCGCGAATCGCGCAGGTACAGGGCGGCCAGGCCGGCCAGGCAGACCACGGTCAGGATGGCCGACAGCACCACCGCACCGAGCGTCACCGGACGACTGCGCACGCTGCCGGCATAGGCGGACTGCAGGTCCGACAGGTCGGCACGCAGCTTTTCGTTGTCGTTGAAGATCTGCTGCTGGGCGCGCTTGGCGGCGATCAGGCCCGGCAGGTTTTCCAGAATGATCTGCGTGGTCTTCTGCACGTTGTCGAAGCGGGTCGACAGCTCTTGCAGGTAGCCCTTCGTCTCGGCATCGGTGGCAGCCGACAGGCGCAGCGCTTCCGAGCCGTTGAGCAGGCCGTTCAGGGTTTCGCGGAAGGTGTTGGTGTCCTTACCGAGCAGGAACGCCGTTTCCGGGTTCACGCCTTCGCCGGCCAGGAACTCGTTCATGTTCTTACCCAGACGCTGCGTCAACATCACCAGCTGCGACGAGGCGGCCACTTCACGGGCCGGCGCGTTGGTCTGCAGCTTCATCGACGAGATCTGCTCGGCTTCTTCCAGCAGTTCGGGGTTCGACGCGTTGAACACGTTCAGCGTCTTACCCACCGCCACCAGCGTCTTTTCCTGCGCCAGAATGGCCTGCGCGCTCTTGTCGCTGCGCTTCCACTCTTCGATCGACTTGTCGAGCAGCGCTTCGGCTTCGCCGCCCGAGGCGCGCACGCCGCGCTCGGAATTGCCGTTCTTCAGCGCATCGAGGTTTTCCTGCAGACGCGCGCGGCTTTCCTTGAGCTGCGCGAATGCGTTGGTGTTACCCAGCAGCGCCACCGGCACCGCCTTGGCCAGACGCTGCGAGTGCATCAGCGTGTCACCGGCAATTTCAATCTGCACCGAACCGTTGTTGGCCTGGCGGTTATCCAGGTACACCGAGATCAGCAGGGCCAGCAGACCAACCACCAGGCCGATCGTGAACACGCGCTGCTGCGCGGCAAACGGCACGCGCTCCATCCAGCCGACCACGGCATCCATGGGCGAGCGGCCCAGCTGCGTGGGCGGGCCAGCGGGATTGTCGTCATCCGCATGGGGCGCATTGTCCAACTGCGCCAACTGCACGGAAGCCGCTGATGCGCCCTCCGCTGCAACCTCCGGCGCCCCTGCCTGACCGGCACGGCGACCTGCGTTGAACCACTTGAACCCCATAGGACCCTCTTTTCTTGTCGATGCTGCCGTCCCGTTCTGTCGAGATCAGCCGCATGGATTTCCCGTCCGCGTCCGCGCCTTGTTCCACCTGGCGTGGTACGCACCTTCGGCGGTGCCTGTGAATACACTTGGCCACCTGGCGCGCCCTGTTGCACGCGCCGCGCACCGCCTCTTGCCCCTGCACACCCCGCTCCCGTTGCGGCGTGCCCAATCGTTCTTGCTGGCTCTAAGGCTCTACGGCCTGATTGCCCAATCGCTTTACGTGCGGCTGCGGCCAACCTGCAGAAACGCCGGATCGGCCAGCAACTGCCGCACATCCAGTTCGCGCCATTGCGTGCCCTGGGCGTCGCGCCAGGCGCGGCCCAACCACGGACGCCCTTCTTCCACCGTGGCTTCCGCGGGCTGCAGATCGCTCAGGCTGCGCAGGCCGGCCACGCGCGGCACGACAATCGCGCACGCACGCTGCGGGTCTTTGGACAGCACCACGATCTTGGCGCCGCTGCCACTGCCCGTCGGCGCTTCACCGCAGAACAGGCCGAAATCGATCACGCCGAGCAGGTTGCCGCGCGCATTCACGAGACCGAGGTACCACGGCTGCGTGAGCGGCACGCGTGCGGGCGGCTGGTAGTCCAGCACCTCGCCGGTTTCGGTCAGCGACAGCAGCCAGTGGTGCTCGCCGATCTGCACGCCCAGAAAGCCTTCCGTCGACGACTTGGCGCGCGCCTCCTGCAGGCGGCGGGCCAGCATCGCCTGGTATTCGTGCAGGCGCTGGCGGGAGGTCAGGTTGGTGCGCTGTTCGTTCACGTCTGGCTCATGTCCGGTGCTGGTTCTTTGCTGCGCGCGGTCTTGATGTCGCGCTTTTAAACGAACTGCCGCAGGATCACTGCGCCAGCTTGGCGATCTTCTCGAGCAGCTCTTCGGCCTTGACCGGCTTGACGATGTAGTCCGATGCGCCCTGGCGCATGCCCCACACGCGGTCGGTCTCCAGGCCCTTGGTCGTGCACATGATCACGGGGATGCCCTGGAAGCGCTCGTCCTTCTTGATGGCGCGGGTCGCCTGGTAGCCGTTCTGGCCCGGCATCACCACATCCATCAGGATCAGGTCGAAGGTTTCGGCTTCGAGCTTGGTCATGGCCTGCTCGCTATCGGCCGCGACCGTCACCTTGAAACCGTTCTTGCCGAGAATCTCCGACAGATGCAGCGCTTCGGTCGGAGAATCATCGACCACCAACACTTTCTTGATTGCCATACAAACAGTCCTTCATTAAGAGAGATGCCGTCACTGCGCGGCAGCTTGCGCCACCGGCAAATGCGTCTGGACCGCCTCCAGCAGCGCTTCCTTCGAGAACGGCTTGGCGAGATGGTCCACCGCCCCGACCGACTTGCCGCGCGCGCGGTCGAAAATTCCGTCGCGCGAAGACAGCATGATCACAGGCGTGGCATGAAACTTTGGGCTTTTCTTGATCAGCGAGCAGGTCTGGTAGCCGTCGAGATTCGGCATCAGGATGTCGCAGAACACGAGATCGGGCTTCAGGTCACCCACCTTGGCCAGTGCGTCGAAGCCGTCTTCGGCCAGCACGACCTGGCACCCGGCCTGGGTGAGGAAAATCTGCGCGGTACGGCGGATGGTGCTGGAATCGTCGATTACCAGCACTTTGCAGCCTGTCAGGGAATGCGCCAGCGGAGAGTTCGCCAGCGGTTGAGAGTCAGCCAGTTGTTCCACCCGCGCGGATTGCATCATGTTCTCGCAGTGCGCGACCACGGGTCGCCACGACATTCTGACCGGATGGATCGCGGCAAATCGCCGCGCAGCGTGCCCTCCAAACGGAAAGGGCCCACGCTGGCGACGACTTCAAAACTACGCCCCCCGGCCCGCTTATGAAGTGTGAAGCTCAGAATTTGACGAAGTGTGACAAGTCACCTATTCGCCGTCAATGGCGCCGGCCGTCCGCCGAGCGCTTGTGGCATGGAAGCGACGAGCCGATTCATCGAACCGTCACTTCCTGATACTTGGCTGTCAGCAAGAGGGCAAACACTCACTTGCTGACGGGAGACAGGTCAGATCCGGATCAGATCTGCACCATTTCGAAATCTTCCTTGCGCGCGCCGCATTCCGGGCACGTCCAGTTGATGGGCACGTCTTCCCACTTCGTGCCGGGCGCAATGCCGTCGTCCGGGGCGCCTTGTTCTTCGTCGTAGATCCAGCCGCAAATCAGGCACATCCACGTCTTGTATTCAATCTGTTGTTCCATAGGGCAAAGCTTCGGTGGGTTCCGTCTATTAAAATGGCAGGCCAGATGGTACCGAATCACGCCCGGCTACGCCAGAACAGGCGCCGGGCAGACACGGTGTTTGACTGCATCCAACCCGGATCTGCGGCAAACCACCGCATAATCGCCTCGAACCGCCTTTAAACCGTACCGCAGCGCCGCTCTGCTCGGCGCCACGCTCTCTTCCAACACCCTCCATGTCGACTCCCTCCCGCAGCGCCGCCCTGTTTGAACGTGCCCAGAAGACCATCCCCGGCGGGGTGAACTCGCCG
>Ga0006562J51391_1020658_pt1 | contig 11141 bp, 7 predicted proteins | sample Ararhi6_input_d2_FD_51391 | JGI IMG/M metagenome (IMG submission 51391) | reverse complement strand
TCCTCAGGCGAGTCTGTGTCGTCGGGTGCGACACCGTCGGCCGGATCGGAGCGATCCGCGCGCACGAGCGCGATCCCGCCGAGGATGAGCAGGCCGCCCAGCAGCTGGAGCAACCCGAGCTGCTCGCCCAGCAGCAGCCACGCGTACAGGGTCGCCGCGACGACCTCCAGCAGACCGGTGAACGACGCGAGTCGAGAACCGAGCAGCTCCGTCGCGGTGATGCTCGCGGCGTAAGCGACGGCCGTGGCGAACACCCCGACAACGGTGAGCGGCACCCACCACGCCACCGACTGGCCGAACAGCGGCACGTCGGCGAAGCTCACCGTGACCGGCAGCACGCCCGTCGCGCCGACGGCGCCGAGGGCGATCGCCCCGATCAGGAGGCCGCCGGAGGCCAGGGCGACGGGCGGGAGTCCGTCGCTCGGTCTCGCGGCGATGACGTAGAAGGCCGCGCATCCGCCCATGGCGAGCACCGCCAGCACGAGCCCGAGCGGGTCGAGCGCGCCGGACCCGCCGGGCGAGACGACCAGCACGAGTCCGCCGATCGCCAGCACAGAGCCGGCCAGGACGACGACCCGCGGAGCGCGACGGGTACGCACCCATACGGCGACGACAAGCAGGACGGGCGCGAGGTACTCGACGAGGATGCCCGTGCTCACGGGGATGCGCTGGATGGCCGCGAAGTACAACACCTGGGTGCCGGCGACGCCGACGAGCGCCATCCCGAGCAGTCGCCAGCGGCCTCGCCAGACGGCAGCCCAACGGCCGCGCACCGCGATCAGCGCGAACGGCAGCAGCACGACCCCGCCGATCAGAGCGCGCGCGGTCACGGCGGCGACGGGCGACCACCCGCTCTCGAGCAGCGGTTTGATGAAGGCGCCCGACAGCCCGAACGTCGCCGCAGAGAGCACGGCGATGAGCAGGCCGAGAGAAGTCGGATGCCGATGCGTCATGGGGTCACCTGTCAGGGTCGTCAGCGATGATGGTCCTGACGGTACGCTCGTCATGAGTAAGGAGTCAACTTGCATTTTGCCCCTGACACAGAGGATGCTCTGGAGTTCGCCGTCCTGCTCGGCAACACGGTGCCCGACGCCTCGCGCAGCGGCGAGGACGAGCTCGCGACTCCGGAGCAGCTGGTCGCGCTGCTCACCGAGAACCGCTACTCGGGTCGGGTCGACGGCGACGAAGCCGAACTGCGGGCCGTCCACGAGACGCGCGACCGCATCCGCCGCACCTGGACGCTCAACCGCGACGAGGCGGCCGTCGAGGTCAACGCCATGCTGGCAGAGGCGCACGCCCTGCCGTACCTGATGCGCCACGACGGGTTCGACTGGCACCTGCACGCCACGGCCCAGGATGCGCCGCTCGCCGAGCGCATCCGCGTCGAGATCGCGCTGGCCCTGGTGGATGTGATCCGCTCGGACGAGACGGGCCGCCTGCGCGTGTGCGCGGCCGACGACTGCACCGGCCTCCTGCTCGACCTCTCCCGCAACGGTTCCAAGCGCTTCTGCAGCGTGCGCTGCGGCAACCGGATGAACATGGTCGCCTTTCGCGCCCGCAAAGAGCAGGACGCGTAGCCGACCGGCTCAGAAGTCGGACAGGTTGCCGCGGATGCCGCCGTCGCCGAACTCGCGCCGCAGGATCCCGCGCCGCCGCAGCACCGGGACGAGCTCGTCCAGGTTGCGATGCAGCGTCACCGGGTGCAGGTCGCCGGAGAAGATGAAGCCGTCGTTCGACGCCTCCTCCCCCAGCTCCTCGATGAAGTCGGCGATCTGCTCGGCCGTTCCGACGAATCCGTCGCGGTCGGCGATGCGACCCTTGACGACCTTCGGTGCGACCAGGTCGCGCAGCGTGACACCGTCGCGGATGCCCTGCTTGCCGAACAGCCCCTTGATGCTGCCCTGCGACACGTGGTCGCCGAACACCGAGACGTCGAACGGCTCGTCGAGCGACAGCTGCGTCAGATCGGTCTCCAGATCGCTCGACTGGCCGGCGAGCTCCCGGTACAGTTCCGCGTCGGTGGGATGCTTCGACGCCTCGACGACCCGCCGCGCCTCCTCGTCGCTCGGCACGACCTCCGGCTTGAAGACGAACAGCACCTTGATGGAGTCGGGGTCGCGCCCGGCCGCCACCGCCGCCTCACGCACCTTGGCCCGATAGTCGCGGATGCTCTGCGCGTCCAGCGGGGCGAGGGCGAGCTGCACGTCGGAGTGCGTCCCAGCGAACGCGATGCCGCGCGGCGAGCCGCCCGGCGAGACGATCGCCGGGTCGCCCTCGGTGAACGGCACGGCGTTGAGCGGCCCAGCCACCCGGAAGTACTCGCCCTCGTGTTCGAACGGCCGGATCTTCGAGCCGTCGGCGAAGTGGCGCGTCGCGGCGTCCTCGATGAGCGCGTCGTCATCCCAGCTGTGCCACAGCCGCCGGATCACGGTGAGCCACTCCTCCGCGCGGTCATAGGCCGCATCGTGCGAGAGCGCCGGGAGCCCGAGGTGCCGTGCGCTGCCGACGTCGGTGACCACGTTGACCCCGAGCCGGTGACCGCTTAGGTGGTGCAGACTCGCGAACTGGCGGGCGGCGACGTACGGAGGGTAGGCGCCGGCGTTGATCGTCGGAGCGACGCCCAGGTGCTGCGTCGCATCCAGCAGATAGGGCGAGAGGATGAGCGGGTCGTGCTTCGGGCCGCCGTACGCCTCGCGCACCCGCAGGTCGACGGTCTCCGGGAAGCCGATCGACAGGGCGTCCTCGATGATGACCAGATCGAGTCCGGCCTGCTCGAGTTCGCGCGCCGACTGCTGGTACAGGTCGGGTCGCGTCCAGCGGTAGTCCCACTCCCAATACGGCCGGCCCCAGCCCTGAGGCCCGAAGCCGCGGCTGAAGAACCAGCCGAAGTGCTGCAGTCGTGCCATGCTCGCCTACCTCCCCGCCACGGCGCTCAGCGGCGCCGACGCCAGCTCTGCGTCCCCCGCGACGGCCGCATCCGCGACCACCACATCCGCCGCAGCGACCGCCGCGATGCCTCGCGCCAGATCCGCGATCAGGTCGTCCGCGTCCTCCAGGCCGATCGACAGGCGCAGCAGCCCTGGGCCGATCCCGATCCCGTCGCGGACGTGCCGGGGCAGGTGCGCGTGCGTGGTCGAGGCCGGGTGGAGGATGAGCGACCGCACGTCTCCGATGTGCGTCATGCGACTGAACAGCTCGACGGCGTCGTAGAACCGTTCGGCCGCTGCGGCACCGCCCGCGAGCGTGAACCCGAGGACCGCGCCCTGACCGCGCGGCAGGTACCGCTGGGCGAGGGGATGCGACGGGTGCGACGGCAGGCCCGCGTATTCGACCCCGGTGACCTCGGGCTGCGCTTCGAGCCAGCGGGCGACGGCGAGCGCGGTGTCCGACTGCCGCTGCACGCGGAGCGAGAGCGTCTCGATGCCCTGCTGGATGAGGAACGCGTTCAGCGGGGACAGCACCGGCCCGAAGAGCGACGCGACGACGGATCGGGTGAACGCCGTGTAGGCGGCCGCGCCGTGCGTGGCTACGTAGCTCGCGCCGTCCAGCCAGTCGTCGGGCCCGGTCAGGTGCGCGAACGGCGANGTCGCCCAGTCGTAGCTGCCCTGGTCGACGACCAGGCCGCCGAGCGTGGAGCCGTGGCCGCCGAGGTACTTGCTGGCGGAGTGCACGACGATGTCCGCGCCGTGGTCGCCCGGCCGCAGCAGGTATGGGGTGGCGAGCGTGTTGTCGACGATGAAGGGGATGCCGTTCGCGTGCGCGACGGCCGCGACGCCGGCGATGTCGAGGATCTCGGTGCCGGGGTTCGCGATCGACTCCCCGAAGAGCACCCGCGTGGTGGGCCGGATGCGCCGCCGCCATTCCGCGAGGTCGGTCGGGTCGTCGACGAACTCGATCTCGACGCCGAGCCTGCGCAGGCCGTTCTCGAACAGCCCGCGGGTGCCCGAGTAGACGCTCTGGGCTGACAGGATGTGGTCGCCGGCCTGCACGAGGCCGAGCACGGCGACCGTCAGCGCGGCCTGGCCGCTGCCGACCGCGATCGCCTCGCGGCCGTGCTCCAGGGCGGCGACGCGGCGCTCGAGGGCGGCGGTCGTCGGGTTGCCGGAGCGGCTGTAGGTGTACCCGGGCTCGTCGCCGCCGAAGCGGCCTTCCGCCTGCGCGAAGCTGTCGAACTCGAAACCCGCGGTGAGGTAGATGGGTGTGACCCGGGCGCCGTGGGCGGCATCGCGGGCCTCTCCCGCGTGCACCTGGGCTGTGCTGAACTCCGACATCCCCCTATGGTGCGGCACCACCCCCGCTGCGGCGCCTTCTGTTGCACAAAGCTACGCGGTGCAGGCATTACGGGATGGGGTACTCTGGTCGCGCGATATGCGAACGGTGCGTTCGCATAATGAACGACTTACGACGAAGTGAGGTTCCCGTGCAGTTCCACCACCACGGCTACGTGTCCGGCGACCCGCGCGTCCACGAGCCGGCCGGCACCGGGATCGACCGCCCCGCCGAGCTGCCGGACGAGATGGATGTGCTCATCGTGGGCACCGGCCCCGCCGGGATGATCGCCGCAGCCCAGCTCTCCCAGTTCCCGAACGTCACGACACGGATCGTGGAACGCCGCCCGGGCCGGCTCGCCATCGGGCAGGCCGACGGCATCCAGGCCCGCAGCGTCGAGACGTTCCAGGCGTTCGGCTTCGCCGAGCGGATCATCGCCGAGGCCTACCGCATCACCGAGATGGCGTTCTGGAAGCCGGACCCCGCCGACCCGTCCCGCATCATCCGCACCGCGCGGCCGGTCGACGACCCCACCGGAGTCAGCGAGTTCCCCCACCTGATCGTCAACCAGGCCCGCGTGCTCGACTACTTCGCCGAGGTGATGGCGAACTCGCCGGCCAGGATGACGCCCGACTACGGCTACGAGTTCGTGCGGCTCGAGGTCGGCGAGGGCGAGCATCCCGTCGCCGTCACCCTGCGCCGGACGGCCGGACCCGACGAGGGCGCCGAGCACGTGGTGCACGCGAAGTACGTCGTCGGGGCGGACGGCGCGCGCAGCAAGGTCCGCGAGGCGATCGGCTGCCACCTGGCCGGCGACCAGGCGAATCACGCCTGGGGTGTGATGGATGCGCTGGCCGTCACCGACTTCCCGGACATCCGCACCAAGTGCTCGATCCAGTCGGAGGCGGGCAACATCCTGCTCATCCCCCGCGAAGGCGGCTACCTGTTCCGGATGTACGTCGACCTCGGCGAGGTCTCGGCCGAAGACAAGGGCGCCATCCGGGCCACCTCCATCGAGCAGATCATCGAGCAGGCCAACCGCATCCTGCACCCGTACACGCTGGATGTGCGCAACGTCGCCTGGCACAGCGTGTACGAGGTCGGTCACCGGCTCACCGACCGCTTCGACGACGTGCTGCCGGAGGAGCTCGGGATGCGAACCCCGCGCGTCTTCATCACCGGCGACGCCTGCCATACGCACAGCGCGAAGGCCGGCCAGGGCATGAACGTCTCGATGCAGGACGGCTTCAACATCGGCTGGAAGCTCGGGCACGTGCTCGACGGCCGCAGCCCGGAGAGCCTGCTCGCCACCTACTCCGCCGAGCGGCAGGTCGTCGCGAAGGACCTCATCGACTTCGACAAACAGTGGTCGACCCTGATGGCGAAGAAGCCGGAGGAGTTCGAGAGCCCGTCGGAGCTGGAGGACTTCTACGTGCGCACGGCCGAGTTCCCGGCCGGGTTCATGACCCAGTACGCGCCGTCGCTGATCGTCGGGGAGCAGGTCCACCAGGAGCTCGCGACCGGTTTTCCGATCGGCAAGCGCTTCAAGTCCGCTCCCGTGGAACGGGTGTGCGACGGCAACCCGGTGCACCTGGGCCACCATGCGCGCGCCGACGGCCGGTGGCGCATCTACGTCTTCGCCGACGCCGCCCGGGCCGGTGAGCCCTCGGCGGTGGCCGACCTCGCCTCCTGGCTGTCGTCGTCGCCCGAGTCGCCGCTCGCCGCGACGCCTGCCGGCGCAGACCCGGACGCCTGGTTCGACGTCAAGGTGATCTATCAGCAGGACCACACGGCGGTCGACCTGGGCGCGGTCCCCGAGCTCTTCCTCCCGCGCGTGGGGCCATTCGGCCTGATCGACTACGAGAAGGTGTACGCCGCCGACGCGGACGACGACATCTTCGCGGTCCGCGGGATCGACCGCGCCGGTGCGATCGTCGTCGTGCGGCCCGACCAGTATGTGTCGGCGGTCCTGCCCCTTGCGGCCACGGACGAGCTGGCGGCGTTCTTCCGACCGGTCCTGCTCAGCCGGGAGCTGGCCGGCTGACGCTCGAGAGTCCGACGGTCGTCTAGCCTGGCGGGCGTGGACCGCTTCGAGACCATCGCCGAGGGCGTGCACGCAGTACGCATCCCCATGCCGGGCGGCGGGCTGCCGTACAGCCTGGCCTACCTCGTCGAGGACGATCGTGGACGCCTCCATGTCATCGACCCCGGCTCCCCCACGGTCGAGGCGGCCGGCGCGCTCCTGGGCGCGGTGGATGCGCTGGGCCGCGCGCCGCGCGACATCGCGTCGATCGTCATCACGCACCTCCATGCCGACCACGCGGGAGGCGCCGCGGCCGTGCGCGCAGCGAGCGGCGCCACCCTGCTGATGCACGCGCGCGAGGCCGAGGCCGCCGCGGCGATCACCCGAGGGATCCCCGAGCCGGACCTGGACGCGTGGGGCGTTCCCGCCGACCGCCGCCCGGAGCTGCTTGCGGCCGTCGCCTCACCGATCGCGGCCGGGCTGCCCGCGCCGGACGCCGTGCTCGCGGACGGGGACCTTCTCGACATTACGGGCCGTCGCCTCCGGGCACTATGGACGCCCGGGCACACTCCCGGCCATCTGTGCCTCCATGAGGAGGATGCCGGGCTCGTCTTCACCGGGGATCACGTGCTGCCGACCGTCAACTCGGGTCTCGGCCTCGGCGGCCCGACGGCCACCAACCCCATCGCCGACTACCTCGCCGGGCTCAGCCGCATCGGGGAGCTGGACGCGCTCGCCCTGCCCGGGCACGAGCATCCCTTCACCGGCCTGGCGGAGCGCACAGCCGCCCTGCGCGAGCACCACCTCCGCCGGTCACGCGAGGTCGCCGCGCATCCCGGCGGCACCGTGTGGGAGATCGCGCGCGACCTGACCTGGACCGGCGGCTGGGACTCCCTCTCCGGCTTCACCCTGCTCTCCGCCCTCGCCCAAACCGCCCAGCACCGCGACTTCGTCGCCCCCTGACGCCTCCTTGCCCGTTCCCACCCACCGTCGAGTCCGCACAAATTGCACACGAAACGCCGCGCGAGCGTGCAAAGTTTGCGGACTCGACGGTGGGTGGGAGGGGGTCAGCGGAGGTCGGACTCGATGGCGGCGGCGGCGGTGCGCAGGCGCGCTCCGATCGCGGCGGCGTCCACGTCGTTCGCGACGTAGACGACGGCGAGAGCCGCCACGGGCTGCCCGGGCGCCACGACCGGCACGGCGATCGACGCGAGACCCGCGATCACCTCGTCGTGGCTGGTCGCGTACCCCCGGCGCTGCGCGAGTGCGGCGTCGTCGCGGGGATGCTCCCCCGGCAGCGCCCGCCACTGCGCCTCGGTCAGGGCGGACTGGATGGCGATCCCCGGCGCACCCGAGGCGAGCGGGTGCCGCGTGCCCGGCCGCTGGGCGACCGTGGCGTGCGCGTGCGACGGCTCCACGGTCACCAGCGTGACCACGTCGTGGCGGTCGAGCACCGCGAGGAAGGCCGTCATCGTGAGCTCGTTCGCGACGGCCGTCAGCTGCGGAAGGGCCGCCGACTGCAAATCGCGCGACACCGACCGTGCGAGTGTCGCCATCCGCGGCCCGAGCTCCACCGCACCGGCCGCGTCGCGCACGACGAGCCCGTGATCTTCCAGCGTGCGGAGGATGCGGTACGTGATCGAGCGGTGCAGGCCCAGCCGCGACGCGATCACCGGGATGCTGAGCGGCTCCCCCGCGTCGGCGAGCAGTTCGAGCATCCGGATGCCGCGCGACAGGGTCTGCAGCGGCGGCGTCTGCGTACTCGTCTGGCCAGAGGGTTGCGCGGCATCATCGGTAGGCACGTGTTCGATTATAGAAACGATCAGCCGTTCGACCTGTCCGAGCGCTCGAAGAACCGCAGCACCGCCGGCATCGCCTTATTCGCCACCGTGCCGTGTGTCGCTCCCGCGATCTGGTCGTACACCACGTCCGTCCCGCGCCTCTTCTCTTCTGCCACGAAAGCCGCCGTCGCCGACGGTCGCACCAGCGTGTCGTTGAGCCCTTGGGCCACCAGCACCGGCGCCGGGATCGGCATTCCGCCCGGCGTGTTGGCCGCGAGCAGTCCCGCCCACGGCTCCGTCGTCTCCGGATCGCCCGACAGGAACCGGCCGACCAGGGGCTGTGCCACATCGTGCAGGGCGCTGTTCTGGGTGAGCAGACAGAATCCCGCCATCGTCGGAACGGCTGCGACGGCGGAGGGAGTGAGGATCGAGTCGAGCGGCGCCCCGTACACCTCCGAATACGCATCGAACGCGTATGACGCGATGCTGACCCCCGAGACGTCGCCGATGTCGGCGCGCATCAGGGACGCCAGGTCGGTCGCAGGGGCGGCGACGGCGACCGCTCGCACATCGAGTTCCGGCGCGTACGCCTTCCACAGCTGAGCTGCGAAGAGGGCCGCCTGGCCGCCCTGGGAATGCCCCCACAGCAGGACCCGGTCGCTCGCGGCCGACCCGAGGAAATCGCGGGCGGCACGCGCCGCGTCGAGCACGTTCCGCCCTTCGGTCCCGCCGACGAGGTACGAGTTCGGTCCGCCGACTCCCATCCCCGTGTAGTCGCTCGAGACCACCGCGTAGCCCTGGTCGAGCAGCACCCGCAAGCCTTCGATCCACACGTACGGGTCGACCGAGCGGGACGGCGCGCACTTCTCCGCGCTCCCGGTCGTCGGATGCGCCCACGACACGATGGTCCGGCCGCCGTCGGGCGCTGGTCCGTCCGGCTCCAGCAGCATCCCGCTGTTCAGGACCGGTCGGCCTGTCAGGTCGGTGGAGCGGAACAGGATGCGCCATGCGGTCGCTCCGAACGGGCCGCCGGCCGCCAACTCGGAACGCACGATCTCGCCCGGCTTCCCCGCAGCGGCGGGCGGATCGTCGTAGAAGGTCCCGGTGTACGGCCGCGCCGCGAGGTCCTCCTCGCCGCGCACCTCTTGCGAGCATCCGCCGAGGAGTGCGGCCGTCAGCACGGCGACGAGTGCGCCGCCTGTTCCGGCATACGCCCTTCTCGCCCGCTTCCGCACCCGACCATGGTGGCATGCAGCATGCCCGGCCGCGCGAGTCTGCCCTGCGCAGATTCGCGACGGGCAGAAGCCGCAGACACCGCGGTCCGCGGCTCCCACACTGGGCTCATGGACACCGACAAGACCTCTCCCGTGCAACGGCTGCTCGACGTCCCTTCCCTTGCCACCAGCGCCGTTTAATGGTCCGAGTTGTGTTGCTTATTCAAGTGAAGGCGCGGCTGCGCCGCGCTCCCCAAAGATGACCTGTTCTAATTCTTGATAGACGGCCATACGGGGCAGCAGATGCTTGGCCAATGTATCGCGTGCAAATGCCTCCGCAGTACTACCCGCACCCGACAATGAGAGCAGCCGCCGTAGGCCTTCTGCGATCGTTCCCGCAGCTCGCTTTATATCGTCGTGGTCATTGCCACGGCGGACGCTTGCAGCTATCGCCTCTGCGCGAATCGTTTGAGCCTCGCCGATCTTGTCCAATGCACCCTCGCTCACACACAATTCGGCAATTACCTCTTCATCGAAGAGATAGGCCTCGATATGGCGTCGACTTAGGACACGAGTACCGATCGCTTCAAGCGCAGCGATTTCCTCCTCGCTTTTGTAATCCCGGTCGACCACACGCGTGACCAGCGTCCCTGCCGAGATCGTCTGAATCGCATGTCCTACGCCCAACCGGTCGCGGGTAGTATCGCTGGAATTTCCAACGGAAATGAAATCCGCTTCAGGGTGAGTCGACTTGAAGATTCTTCGATAACACTCGGCATCGTAGGCGGCATTGACGTCAGCGGGTCCCGTACTCGGGCGGCCCTCACATAGCACAACGTGCTCAGGAGCAACCAGCGCGGCAACATCGCCCAGCGCCACATTAAGAGTGCGAGCCCAGAATTCCCGGGACGGCTCAATAGGTGTCAGGTTTACTGGAAAGTCGTAATCAACGCCTTCCATGTCGATAAACGCGACTGAACCAGGATCGGCCTTCGCGATTTCCCATGCCTTTCGCATGAAACCAATGCTGTGACTCGCTAACCAAAGCTGACAGCCAGGCGGGAGCAGGTCAACTAGCGCTACCAGGAGGCTCGCCTGAATCCGCGAATTCAGATGCGTCTCCGGTTCGTCAATGCACCAGATCGAGTTGTTGAAATATTCACGTTTGATCACACCGTCAAGCAAGAGATCGAACGCCGCCTTCTCTCCCGCGGACAGGTTCTTGTAAAGGAAGCCGTTGGAATTACCTTTCGCGAAGTAGAAGGTGCCTTCCGAAGCGCTGGTGCCAGCTACCCCGCCAACACCCGTGAGTTCGAGGTCCGGGAAAACAACTCGCATTGCGTCTCGCACCTGCCCGATGACGCGATCCCGGATCGCAGCCCTGGGCATGTCGGCGGGAAGCGACTCGTCGTACACACCGTCGATCGTCTGCATCAACAGGCGCTGGTAGTTTTCGGATACCGCCATGTCGTTGTCGATCATTCGGTTCGTGCGCGGCTGGTCCAAAGGCGAGCCGAGCCGGGTGAAAGACGAAACATTGAAGTCTGCTTCATTCCGGAATGCGGTCCTGACGTAGATCAACCGCTTCAGATCTTCCGGGCCACTAGGAAGCGGCTCATGGAAGTCGACTCGCACGTGTTGGGGCCACGAGATAGGTGGCGTACCCACTTTGGCCCCGTATGCCTCATCCCATCCCACTCCGGGGCCGCCACTGAGTCCGTGCCACGTCTTCAGGCCGTCAAAAAGCGACGATTTCCCCGACCCATTCGGCCCAGCAAGAACTACCAATTTAGCGGTGGCTGGGATGCCCGAGATAGTCGTCTCCGTAAAGCGCTTGAATCCCGTGAGATGAAT
>Ga0006562J51391_1021236_pt1 | contig 11150 bp, 7 predicted proteins | sample Ararhi6_input_d2_FD_51391 | JGI IMG/M metagenome (IMG submission 51391) | reverse complement strand
GAAGGCCTCGGGCGGCGGGCAGGCGCAGAAGAGGTTGCGGTCGCCGTAGGCCTGGTCGATGCGGCGCACCGGGGGCCAGTACTTGTTGCGGACGAGCGCAGGGACGGGGTAGACCGCCTGCTCCCGCGAGTACGGGTGCGTCCAGTCGGACGAGACCGCCGACTCCGCGGTGTGCGGCGCGTTCCGCAGGGGGTTGTCGTCCGACGGCCAGTCCCCCGCCGCGACGGCGTCGGCCTCCTCGCGGATCGCGATCATCGCGGCCACGAAGCGGTCGAGCTCGGCGAGGTCCTCGCTCTCGGTCGGCTCCACCATCAGGGTGCCGGCGACGGGGAATGACATCGTCGGCGCGTGGAAGCCGTAGTCGATGAGCCGCTTGGCGACGTCGTCGACCGTGACCCCGGTGCGCTCGGTCAGCGGGCGCAGGTCGAGGATGCACTCGTGCGCGACGAGGCCGTCCTCCCCCGCGTAGAGCACCGGGAAGTGCTCCCGCAGCCGCGCAGCGACGTAGTTGGCCGACAGAACGGCCGCTCCCGTCGCATCCTTCAGCCCTTCTGCTCCCATCATCCGGACGTACGCCCAGCTGATCGGCAGGATGCTCGGGCTGCCGTACGGGGCCGCCGAGACCGGCGCTCCGCCGTGCTCGACGCGGCCGCCGCCCACGATCGGGTGCGTCGCGTCCTGCGCGAGCGGGTGGCCGGGCAGGAACGGCGCGAGGTGCGCCTTGGCCGCGACCGGGCCGACACCCGGGCCGCCGCCGCCGTGCGGGATGCAGAACGTCTTGTGCAGGTTGAGGTGGCTGACGTCGCCGCCGAAGTCGCCGAACCGGGCGTAGCCGAGCAGCGCGTTGAGATTGGCGCCGTCCACGTACACCTGGCCACCGGCGTCATGCACGGCCTGGGTGATCGCGACCACCTCGTGCTCGTACACGCCGTGCGTCGACGGGTAGGTGATCATCAGCGCGGCGAGCGTGTCGGCGTGCTCCGCGATCTTGGCGCGCAGGTCGTCGAGGTCGACGTTGCCGAGCTCGTCCGTCGCCACGACGACGACGCTCATGCCGGCGAGCACGGCGGAGGCCGCGTTCGTGCCGTGCGCGGACTGCGGGATGAGGCACACGGTGCGCTGCAGGTCGCCGCGCGACCGGTGGTACCCGCGGATCGCGAGCAGTCCGGCGAGCTCGCCCTGGCTGCCGGCGTTCGGCTGCAGCGAGACGGTGTCGTACCCCGTGACGTCGGCGAGCCACTCTTCCAGCTGGTCGATGAGCTCCAGCGAGCCGGCCACGTCGGCGGCCGGGGCGAAGGGATGCAGCGCAGCGAACTCGGGCCAGGTCACGGCCTCCATCTCGGTCGCCGCGTTGAGCTTCATGGTGCAGGAGCCGAGCGGGATCATGCCGCGGTCGAGGGCGTAGTCGCGGTCCTGCAGCAGGCGCAGGTAGCGCATCATCGCGGTCTCGGAGTGGTGCGTGTTGAACACCGGGTGGCTGAGGTACTCGGACTCGCGCGCGAGCACCGGGTCGTAGGACGCCTCGCCGGAGAGCGTGAGCGCCGGGACGCCGTCGACCGTGCCGCCGAGCACCTCGATGAGGTCGCCGAGCGGGAAGTCGCCGTCGCGGAGGTCCTCCGCCGACTCCTCGTCGATGCTCAGCGAGACGAGACCGGCGTCGGTCGCGTGCAACAGGAGGCCGCGATCGTGCGCGCGGGCGACGACGGTGGCCGCGTCGTCCACCTCGACCTGCAGCGTGTCGAAGAACGAGCGCGACACGACCTCGACACCGGATGCGCGGAGCGCCTGGGCGACGGCGGCCGTCGTCAGGTGCACCTGGCGACCGATCGCGCGCAGCCCGGCGGGGCCGTGGTAGACGGCGTACATCGCCGCCATGACGGCGAGGAGCACCTGCGCGGTGCAGATGTTCGAGGTCGCCTTCTCGCGGCGGATGTGCTGCTCGCGGGTCTGCAGCGTGAGCCGGTACGCCGGCTTCCCGACCGCATCCTGCGACACCCCGACCAGGCGGCCGGGGAGCTGCCGCTCGAGGCCCTTGCGGACCGCCATGTAGCCGGCGTGCGGGCCACCGAACCCCATCGGGACGCCGAAGCGCTGGCTGGTGCCGACGGCGACATCCGCTCCGAGCTCGCCGGGGGCGCGCAGCTGGGTGAGGGCGAGCAGGTCGGCGGCCGCGACGATCACGGCCCCCGCCTCCTTCGCCGTGCGGATGACGGCGCTCGGATCCCACACGCGCCCGGAGGCGCCCGGGTACTGCACGAACAGGCCGAAGGCGTCGCTCAGCTCCGGGGCATCCGCCGGGAGGCTCGCCAGATCGAGCACGACCAGCTCGATGCCGACCGCCTCCGCCCGGTTGCGCAGCAGCGCCAGCGTCTGCGGGAACGTGTCGACGTCGACGACGAAACGCGGCGACTTCGCCTTGGATGCGCGGCGCGCCAGCAGCATCCCCTCGACCACTGCGGTCCCCTCGTCGAGCATCGATGCGTTCGCCGTGTCGAGGCCCGTGAGGTCGGAGACCATGGTCTGGAAGTTGATCAGCGCCTCCAGCCGGCCCTGCGAGATCTCCGGCTGGTACGGCGTGTACGCGGTGTACCAGCCCGGGTTCTCGAGCACGTTCCGCTTGATCACCGCGGGCGTGATCGTGCCGTAGTAGCCGAGGCCGATCAGGCTGCGGTTGACGGTGTTGCGGGCGGCCAGCGCGCGCAGCTCGCGGAGGGCGGCGCGCTCGCTCAGCGGAGCCGGAAGCACGGACTCGCGCCCGGCGTCCACGCGGATGGAGTCGGGGACGGCCGCGAGGACGAGGTCCTCCACGGAGGCCCACTCGCGGGAGGCGGCCGCGCCGATCGCGGACAGCATGGTGCTCTGCGCGTCGCCGTCGGTGCCGATGTGACGCGCTGGGAAGAGGTCGGTCATGTGAGGTGGGGGAACCTTACTCGCCGGTCAGGGCGGCGTACTCGTCGTAGCTCAGGAGGTTGTCGGGCAGCTCGGTGAAGCGGACCTTCACCAGCCAGCCCTCGCCGAACGGGTCGGAGTTGACGAGTTCGGGGGCGTCGACCACGGCGCTGTTGGCCTCGGCGACGGTGCCGTTCACCGGGGCGAACAGCTCGCCGACCGACTTGGTCGACTCGATCTCGCCGACCACGCGGCCGGCGGTGACGTCGCTGCCCTCCTCGGGCAGCTCCACGAACACGACGTCGCCGAGCTTCTCGGCGGCGTAGGCCGTGATGCCGACGGTCGCGACGTCGCCATCGACCAGGAGCCACTCGTGCTCGGGCGTGTACTTCAGGTCTCGTTCTGCGGCCATGGCTAGCGCTTCTTTCTGCTGTAGAAGGGGAGGGCGGTGACGGTGAACGGGAGGCGGGTGCCTCGCACATCCACGTGGAGCACGGTGTTCTCGCGGGCGAAGCGGGGGGCGACGTAGGCCATCGCGATGGGCATCCCCAGCGTCGGGGAGAGCGCGCCGGAGGTGACGACGCCGACCTCGGCGTCCTCGCCGGTCGTGTCGTCGTGCGCGAAGACCGGGTAGCCGGCGCGGGCGGCGCGCTTGCCCTCCCCGGCGAGGCCGACGAGCACACGGGCCTCCGGGTCCGGCCCCTCCTCGCTGGCGGCACGACCGACGAAGTCGGTGTCCTTCGCGAGGTTGACGACCCGGCCGAGTCCCGCCTGCGCCGGCATGGTGTCGAGGCCGAGCTCGTGACCGTACAGCGGCATCCCGGCCTCGAGGCGCAGGGTATCGCGGCTGGCGAGGCCGGCGGGGACGAGGCCCTGCTCGGCTCCCGCCTCGAGCAGGGCATCCCACAGGGCGCGCGCGTTGTCGGGCGCGAGGTAGAGCTCGAAGCCGTCCTCGCCGGTGTAGCCGGTGCGGGCGATGAGCACGGGATGCGTCTCGAACTCGGCCGGGAGCGACCAGTAGTACTTGAGGGCCGAGAGGCGCTCCCCGAAGTCGGAGCCGCCGAGAGCCCCGGCGTCGGCCGACAGGCCCGGCGTCGCGAGCAGGATGGAGAGGGCGGCCGGACCCTGCACGGCGATCAGGGCGATGTCGTCGGACTCGTCGAAGACCTCGACGTCGAACGGCGCGGTCCGGTCGCGCAGCTCGGCGGCCACCGCATCCCGGTTCGACGCGTTCGCGACCACCATGTAGCGGTCGTCGCCGGTGCGGTACACGACGAGGTCGTCGACGATGCCGCCGGAGCGGGAGAGCAGGAGGCTGTACTTCGCCTGGTCGACGTTGAGGGCGGAGAGCTTGCCGGCGAGCGCATAGTCGAGCGCTTCGCCGGCCTCCGGGCCGAGGAGCACGATCTCGCCCATGTGCGACAGGTCGAACAGGCCGGCTGCGGTGCGCACGGCGTGGTGCTCGGCGAGATCGGAGGAGTACCGGACCGGCATCTGCCAGCCGGCGAAGTCGGTGAAGGAGGCGCCGGCCGCCGTATGGGCGTCGTGGAGCGGGGAGGTGCGCTCGGCGTTCGTACCGTCTGGCGTGCTCTGCGAGGTCATGAGTTCTCCGATCGCCGGCCGTCGGCCGGGGGCTGCGGGGGCGTCGCCGCTCCCGGGAAGAACTCCCCCTCTGTCATCCGGCCTGAGAGTTTCACCTCGCCTCCCCGAGGGATGCGCGGCTTTCACCGTGGGCGAGGACGGCGGGCGCCATCCTGCTTTTCAGAGTGGCCAGTCCGATGCGGTACGCGTACCTGAGAGATTGTCGGGGAGGATTGCTCCTTCGGTGTCGCGCTCGCGCGACTCTCCCGCATCGACCTCGTTGGCCCGGTATTCGGTTGTCCGGCCAGCATATCCGCTCCCGCCGTCCCGTGCGCACGCGAAGATTTGCGCCAAATCTCGGTAATGCGCCCGTCATTCCCGAGATTTGGCGCAAATCTGCGCGAGGAGGAGGCGGAGTAGGGCGGCGTTTGGTGTTCTGGTCGAGATGACACTAAGATGATCAGCACGTTAGAGTCAAGTTGACCTTTAGGTGACGGGAGCGGCCATGACGGCACGGCACGAACGCGCGAGTGCGATCCTCGCCGTGTCGACGGTCATCTTCGCCCTGCGCACCGACGACGAGACCGGCGGCGTCCCGCAGGTGTGGCTGCCGCTCGTGCGCCGAATCCGCGAACCGTTCGAGGGACGCTGGGCCCTGCCGGGCGGACCGCTGCGGGTCGGCGAGGACCTCCCCTACGCCGCTGCCCGCACGCTCAACGACACCACCGGCCTGACGCCCAGCTACCTGGAGCAGCTGTACGCCTTCGGCGACGCCGACCGCTCCCCCGGCGCCGAGCGCGTCGTCTCCGTCGTCTACTGGGCACTCGTCCGCAGCGAGGAGGCCGAGCGCGCCAGCGTCGGCGAGAACGTTCGCTGGTTCCCCGCGGACGACCTGCCCGAGCTCGCCTTCGACCACAACGTGATCGTCGAGTACGCCCTCTGGCGCCTCCGCACGAAGATGGAGTACTCCCGCATCGCACACGCGTTCCTCGGCGAGCGCTTCACGCTGGCCCAGCTGCGCGGGGTGCACGAGGCCGTGCTCGGCCGCGCCCTCGACCCGGCCAACTTCCGCCGCACGATCGAGTCCTCCGGGGCCGTCGTCGCCACCGACGAGTACCTCACCGGCACGCCGCACCGTCCGCCGCGGCTGTACCGGTACAACGACCAGATCGACCTCGCCGACGCGGGGCCGCTCCCCCGCCAGCAGCACCCGTTCGAAGGAAGAAACGCATGACCATCGCTTCGGTCGACACCACCATCCGGCTCATCGCGTCGGGGCAGCTCGACGGCGACACCTGCACCCCCGACCTGGTGGAGGCGCCGTGGACGTTCGACAGCGCGACGCCCTCCTACGGGCCCGGCGCTTCGCTCGGCGATCCCATCCCCGCGAACGCGCCTCGGCAGGGCGAGCTGCCCGAGGAGTACCGCACCGCCACGGCCCAGGAGCTCGGCGACCGCATCCGCGCCGCCAAGGAGACCCTCGGCGACCGCGTCGCGGTGATGGGCCACTTCTATCAGCGCGACGAGGTCGTCCAGTACGCCGACTTCGTGGGCGACTCCTTCCAGCTCGCCAACGCGGCCAAGGCCCGGCCGGAGGCGGAGGCGATCGTGTTCTGCGGCGTCCACTTCATGGCCGAGACGGCGGACATCGTCTCGCGTCCCGAGCAGAAGGTCATCCTCCCCAACCTCGCCGCCGGCTGCTCGATGGCCGACATGGCCGACCTCGACTCGGTCGAGGAGTGCTGGGAGCAGCTGGAGGAGCTGTACGGCACCGAGCCGGACGCCGACGGCCGCGTCCCCGTCATCCCGGTCACCTACATGAACTCGTCCGCCGCGCTGAAGGCCTTCTGCGGCGAGCACGGCGGCATCGTCTGCACCTCGTCGAACGCGGCGACCGTGCTGGAGTGGGCGTTCGAGCGGGGGCAGCGCGTGCTGTTCTTCCCCGACCAGCACCTGGGCCGCAACACGGCGAAGGCCATGGGCATCCCGGTCGAGCGGATGCCGCTGTGGAACCCGCGTAAGGCGTGGGGCGGGACGGACGCCGAGACGCTGCAGGACGCCCAGGTCATCCTGTGGCACGGCTTCTGCTCGGTGCACAAGCGCTTCACGGTCGGCCAGATCGAGCACGCGCGCGCCGAGTTCCCCGGCGTCCGCGTGATCGTGCACCCCGAGTGCCCGATGGATGTGGTGGATGCGGCCGACGAGTACGGCTCCACCGACTACATCGTCAAGGCGATCCAGGCGGCGCCCGCAGGGTCCACCTTCGCGATCGGCACCGAGATCAACCTGGTGCAGCGGCTGGCGGCGCAGTTCCCGCAGCACACGATCTTCTGCCTCGACGCGGTGGTGTGCCCCTGCTCGACGATGTACCGCATCCACCCCGGGTATCTCGCCTGGGTGCTGGAGGGGCTCGTCCGCGGCGAGGTGCTCAACCAGGTGACCGTTCCGGCGTCCGTCGCGGAGCCCGCGCGGGTGGCGCTCGAGCGGATGCTGGCGGCGCGGCCCGACACCACGATGGCGGCCTGACATGAGCCGTGTGGTCGTGGTCGGGAGCGGCATCGCGGGGCTGACCGCGGCGCTGCGAGCGCACACGCTCGGCCATGACGTCACGGTCGTGACCAAGTCGTCGTCCGTCGCCTCCGGAAGCACGCCGTACGCCCAGGGCGGCATCGCGGCGGCGCTCTTCCCCGACGACTCGGTGGAGGCGCACGTCGCCGACACCCTCCGCGCGGGGGCCGGGCTCAACGTCCGCGAAGCGGTGGAGGCGCTCTGCTCCGACGGCCCCGACCGCGTCCGCGAGCTGATCGCCCGCGGCGCGGCATTCGACCGCGACGGCGACACGCTCGCCCGCGGCCTCGAGGCCGCCCACTCCTCCGCCCGCGTGCTGCACGCCGGAGGGGATGCGACCGGCGCCGAGCTGGAGCGGGCGCTGGTCGCCGCGGTGACGGCGGCGCGCATCCCGGTCGTCGGGGGCGCGTTCCTCCGCGACGTCATCGTCGACGACGGCCGGGCCGCCGGGGTGTCGCTGTGGGTCGACGGCGAGGCACTCACCATCGACGCCGACGCGGTGGTGCTGGCCACGGGAGGCTGGGGCCAGCTGTACGCGCACACCACCAACCCGTCGGTCGCGACGGGCGACGGAGTGGCGGCGGCCTGGCGCGCCGGGGCGATGCTCGCCGATCTGGAGTTCACGCAGTTCCATCCGACCGCGCTGTACGCGGGCGATGGCGCGGCGGACGACGCGGGCGCCGGCGCGTTCCTCGTGTCCGAGGCCGTGAGGGGCGAAGGCGCGGTCCTGCGGAACGCCGCAGGCGAGCGCTTCATGCTCGACGCCCATCCCGACGCCGAGCTCGCCCCCCGCGACGTCGTCGCCCGCGGCATCGCGGTCGAGATGGCCGCGCAGGGCGGTCGCCCCGTGCTGCTGGACGCGACGGCGCTCGGCGCGGAGTTCCTCGCCCGGCGGTTCCCGACGATCGACGCCGCCTCGCGCGCCGCCGGGTACGACTGGGGCCGGCGTCCACTTCCTGTCACCCCGGCCGCGCACTACGCGATGGGCGGCGTCGCGACGGACACCGAGGGGCGCACCAGCGTCCCCGGCCTGTTCGCCGTCGGCGAGGTCGCCTGCACCGGGGCGCACGGCGGCAACCGGCTCGCCTCCAACTCCCTGCTCGAAGGTCTGGTGTTCGCCCACCTGGCGGCCGGGGCGATCGACGCTCCGTGGGCCGAGCCTCCCGCGTGGACGCAACGCGCGGTGCGGGTGGAGGCGGACGCCGCACGATCTGTCGCGGCCGGCTCGCCGCATCCCGTTCTCCGCACCTTCGACCGCGACCGGTTGCGCGCGCTGATGTGGGAGGCCGCCGGCGTGCACCGCGACGGGGCACGCCTCGCCGCGGCCGCCGACGAGCTCGCCGCCACCGCGATGCCCGACGCCGAGGCCGGGGCGAGGTCCGGAGAGGATGCGAACCTCCTCACCCTCGCCCGTCTCGTCGTCGCCGCAGCGCTCGCCCGCGAAGAGTCGCGCGGGGCGCACTTCCGCTCCGACTTCCCGCTCGCCGGCTCCGGCGAGCCCGCCCACACCGTCCTGCTCCCCCAGCCGACCCGTCTCGAGGTTCCCGCAGCATGCTGACCCGCCAGCTCATCCACACCGCCGTCCAGGCCGCCCTCGTCGAGGACGCCCCCTGGGGCGACGTGACCAGTCAGCTGCTCATCCCGGAGACGGCTCGCGCGACCGCGCGCCTGGTGGCCCGCGAGCCGGGCACCTTCGCGGGCGGCGAGGTGTTCGCGGCCGCGATGACGCTGACCGATCCGGCGATCGCCGTGACCGTGCACGTCGCCGACGGCGCGACGTTCGCGGCCGGGGATGCGCTCGCGACGGTCGAGGGACCGGCCCGCTCGGTGCTCCAGGCCGAGCGCGTCGCCCTCAACTTCGTCCAGCGCATGAGCGGTATCGCCACGCTCACGGCCGCGTTCGTCGCCGAGGTCGCCGGCACCTCCGCCCGCATCGTGGACACGCGGAAGACCACCCCGGGCCTGCGCGCGTTCGAGCGGCACGCCGTCCGCGCCGGCGGCGGCCACAACCACCGCTACTCCCTCTCGGACGCGGTCATGGCGAAGGACAACCACCTCGCCGTCCTCACCGCGCAGACCGGCCTGTCGGTGACGGATGCGCTGCTGCGGGTGCGCGAACAGCTCTCGCACACCACGCACCTGGAGGTCGAGGTCGACCGCATCGACCAGATCGCGCCGGTGCTCGCGGCCGGGGTGGACACGATCATGCTCGACAACTTCACCCTCGACGAACTGCGCGAAGGCGTCGCCCTTGTCGGCGGCCGGGCCATCGTCGAGGCCAGCGGCAACGTCAGCCTCGCGACCGTCCGCGCGATCGCGGAGACCGGCGTCGACGTGATCTCGTCCGGCGCGCTCACCCACAGCGTCCGGTCGCTCGACCTCGGACTGGACGTGGTGGTGGAGTGATCTACCTCGATGCGGCCGCCACCTCCCCGGTCCGCCGGGAGGTGCTGGAGGCGATGTGGCCGTACCTGACGGGCGACTTCGGCAACCCGTCGAGCCATCACGCCGTCGGCGAGTCGGCCGCCCGCGGGCTCGCCGACGCCCGCTCGGCGGTCGCGGACTGGCTGGGCTGCCGCGCGTCGGAGGTGACGTTCACCTCGGGCGGGACGGAAGCCGACAACCTGGCCGTGAAAGGCATTGCGCTGGCGAACCCGCGCGGACGCCACATCGTGACGACGCCGATCGAGCACGAGGCGGTGCTCGAGTCGGTGGACTACCTGGTGCGGCTGCACGGCTTCGAGGTGACCTTCGTGCCGGTCGGACTGGACGGCCTGGTCACGGCCGAAGCGTTCGCCGCCGCCGTACGGCCCGACACGACTCTGGCGAGCGTGATGCTCGGCAATAACGAGGTCGGCACGGTGCAGCCCATCGCCGAGCTTGCCGCGATCGCGCACGAGCACGGCGTCCCCTTTCATACGGATGCGGTACAGGCGGCCGGTTGGCTGGCGCTCGACGTGCGGACGTTGGGAGTGGACGCGCTGAGCGTCTCCGGCCACAAGCTCGGAGCGCCGAAGGGCGTCGGTGCGCTGCACGTGAGAGGGCGCATCCCGCTGGAGCCGGTCATCCATGGCGGAGGTCAGGAGCGCGGCCGCCGCTCGGGGACGGAGAACGTCGCCGGCGCGGTGGCCCTGGCGACGGCTGCGCGGCTCAGCATCGCCGGGCTCGAGGAGCGGGCGACGGCCGTTGCCGCAGCACGGGACGCGTTCGTCGCCGCCGTGCTCGCTGAGACGCCAGGCGCATCCCTGACCGGGCATCCCACGTCGCGGCTCCCCGGGACGGCGTCGTTCGTGTTCCCCGGGATCAACGGGGAGGCGGTGCTGCTGGAGCTGGAACGGCGCGGTGTCGTGTCGTCCAGCGGCTCGGCGTGCGCCGCCGGCAGCGAGGACGCGTCGCACGTGCTCCTCGCGCTCGGGTACCCGGAGGACGTCGCCCGCACCGCGGTGCGGTTCTCGTGGGGGCCGGAGGTGACGGCCGAGCAGCTCGCCGCGGTGGCTCCCGCCGTGGGCGAAGCGGTGCGGGCCGTGGCGGGGCTCGGCGGGTAGGCCTGTACGCGGGGGCGGGCGATAATCCTCCCGGTCGGGGCGGAAATCAAGCGTCTGTGGAGTGCTTCTGTGCCGGCCTACCGTGTCCATCGACCGACGACCACCCGCCGCGTGCGGGCGAAACCGGAAGAGGCACGACATGACCGATCGACCCTTGCCGCCCGAAGACCGGGTGGCCGCTGAGGCACCTGCCACCGCTGCGCCGCCGACGGCTCCCGTCGACGGAATCCACCCGGACGGGACGTACGGGGACGGGACGCACACCCTCCGTGAGGACGTGGTCGCCCGCGAACGCAGCGAGTTCGGCGGGATGAAGTTCGGCTCGGCCTTCTTCGGCTGGCTCACCGCAACGGGAACCGCGGTGCTGCTGACCGCGTTGGTCGCAGCGGCCGGCGCGGCCGTCGGCCTCGGCACCGCGGGGAGCGCCGACCGCGCGATCGACCAGGCCAACGCCAACGCGTCGACGGTCGGGCTCGTCGGCGCGATCGCGCTCGTCGTCATCCTGCTCGTCGCCTACTTCTGCGGCGGGTATGTGGCCGGGCGGATGGCGCGCTTCGACGGCGTCAA
>Ga0006562J51391_1058248_pt1 | contig 11190 bp, 6 predicted proteins | sample Ararhi6_input_d2_FD_51391 | JGI IMG/M metagenome (IMG submission 51391) | reverse complement strand
GGAGGTCCCGCCCGGAGCCGACCGCGCGCCCGCGCTGGTCGACGGCGCGGAACGAGACCATCAGGTGCGGGGGCACGCGGGAGAGGTCGAAGTCGGCCGCCGACACGCGCTGGTTCGCGACCGGCTGGACGCGGGCGGCGAGGGCCTCGAGGAGACTGGCCGGGGGAAGCCCGTCGTGCGACTCCGGACCGGCGCCGGCGAGCTCGTCGCCGAGCTTGGCGGCCCAGTCCGCGGCGGGGACGACGTGCCGGCGGATCGCCTTCGGCAGCGCCCGGAGGAGCGCCGTGATGAGCTCGCCGCGGAGTCCCGGCACCTGCCAGTCGAAGCCGTCCGGGCGCAGCTGGGCGAGGAGGGCGAGCGGCACGACGACGCTGACGCCGTCGTCCGGGGCTCCCGGCTCGAACCGGTAGGCCAGGGAGAGCACCTGATCGCCCTGCGTCCAGCGGGTCGGGAAGTCGCGCTCGTCCGCGCGGGAGGCGTCGTCGATGAGGTCGGCCGCGGTCATGTCCAGGAGCCGCGGCGTCCGCGCCGAGGCCTCCCGCCACCACGTCTCGAAGGACCGGACGTCGAAGACGTCGCGGGGCACCCGCGCGGCGTAGAACGCGTACACGGCCTCGTCGCCGACGAGGATGTCGCGTCGGCGCTCCCGCTCCTCGACCTTCTCCAGGTTCCGGCGGAGCTCGAGGTTCCGGCGCTCGAACGCCGTCAGCTTCTTGTCCAGGTGGTGCGTGTTCCACTCCCCGTCGACGAGCGCGTGCCGCAGGAACAGCTCACGGGCGAGGTCCCGGTCGATCCGCGCGAGCTGCACGCGGCGGCGCGGGATGATCTCGACCCCGAAGAGCGTGACCTTCTCCGCGGCGACGGCGGCGCCGGCATCCTTCGACCAGTGCGGGTCGCTGATGCTGCGGTGCGCGAGGTCGCCGGCGAGCTCCTCGGCCCACGCCGGGTCGATCGCGGCGACCGTCCGGGCGAACAGGCGCGAGGTCTCCACGAGCTCGGCCGCCATGACGGCATCCGGTGACGCCTTCCGCAGCCCCGAGCCGGGGAAGATCGCGAACCTCGCCCCGCGCGCGCCGCGGTACTCCGCGAGGGGCCGCCGCTTCGGATCGGGCTTCGCGCCGCCGGTCTTCCCGGCGCTGCGCGTGTCGAGGATGCCGATGTGCGAGAGCAGCCCGGAGAGGATCGCGCGGTGCACGGCGGCCGGGTCGGCGGCGGCCCCCTCCGTCGTGGCGCTCCGCCGCTCCCCGTCGCGCCCGCCGCGACGCTCCCCGCTCAGCTGGCGCAGCTGGCGGTGCACGTCGAACCACTCCCGCACCCGCACGTAGTTGAGGTGCTCCGCGCGGCACAGGCGCCGGAAGGCGCTCGAGCCGAGTTCGGCCTGCTGCTCCTGCAGGTGGTTCCACAGGTTCAGCAGCGTGAGGAAGTCGCTCGTCGGGTCGGTGAATCGGGCGTGGAGGCGGTCGGCCTCCTCGCGTCGCTCCTCGGGGCGCTCGCGGACGTCCTGGATCGAGAGCCCGGCGACGATCGCGAGGACGTCGGGAGTGACGTTCAGGCGCCGCGCCTCCAGCAGCATCCGGGCGAATCGCGGGTCGATGGGGAGCCGGGCGATCTCCCGGCCCATCTTCGTCAGCTTCGGGGTCGTCCCGCCGGTGATCGCCTGCAGCTCGGTGAGGAGTTCGAGCGCCGCCTTGACGCCGCGGGAGTCGGGCGGGGTGAGGAACGGGAACTCCGAGATGTCGCCGAAGCCGAGCGCGAGCATCTGCAGGATGACGGAGGCCAGCGATGTGCGGAGGATCTCCGGCTCGGTGAACTCCGGCCGGGCCGCGAAGTCCTCCTCGGCGTAGAGGCGGATGGCGATGCCGGGCGAGGTGCGCCCCGCGCGGCCGGACCGCTGCTGCGCCGACGCCTGCGAGATCGCCTCGATGGGGAGCCGCTGGATCTTCGAGCGTGCGCTGTAGCGCGAGATGCGCGCGGTGCCGGCGTCGACGACGTAGCGGATGCCGGGGACCGTGAGGCTCGTCTCGGCGACGTTCGTCGCGAGGATGATGCGGCGGCGGACGCCCCGCACGGTCGACGGCTCGAACACGCGGTGCTGCTCGGCGGCGGAGAGCCGGCCGAACAGGGGCAGGACCTCGGTGGGCCGCGCGTCCTTCGCGTACCGGCCGCGGACGGCATCCATCGCGTCGCGGATCTCCGCCTCGCCGGGCAGGAAGACGAGCACGTCGCCGTCGGACTCGCGGTCGAGCTCCCCGAGCGCGCCGAGCAGGGCATCCACGTCGTCGTCGGTGTCGTCGTGCGCGCGGTAGCGGATCTCGACGGGGTAGGTCCGGCCGGAGACCTCGATGACCGGGGCGGGCGTGCCGTCGGGCGCGGCGAAGTGGCGCGCGAAGCTCTCCGGATCGATCGTCGCGGACGTCACGATGACCTTGAGGTCGGGGCGCTCGGGGAGGATCCGCGAGAGGTACCCGATGAGGAAGTCGACGTTGAGCGAGCGCTCGTGCGCCTCGTCGATGATGATCGTGTCGTAGCGGCGCAGCAGCCGATCGCGGTGGATCTCGTTGAGGAGGATGCCGTCGGTCAGCAGCGCGACCTTCGTGTCGGCGGAGACCTGGTCGGTGAAGCGGACCTTGAAGCCCACGGTCGAGCCGAGGGGCACATCCATCTCCTGCGCGATGCGCTCGGCGATCGTCCGGGCCGCGATGCGGCGCGGCTGCGTGTGCGCGATGGACTGCCGGCCGAGCTCGAGGCAGATCTTCGGCAGCTGCGTCGTCTTGCCCGATCCGGTGGCGCCGGCCACGATGACGACCTGGTGCTCCGCGATGGCGCGCGCGATCTCCTCCCGCGCGGCGCTGACGGGCAGCTCCGGCGGGTAGAGGATGCGGGGTTCCGGCGCGGGCATAGCGTTCCATCGTATGACGGTCCGGGCCGTGGCCGGGTTCCTTAGGCTGGACCCATGACGATTCCCGCGCTCACGCTCAACGACGGCCACACCATCCCCCAGCTCGGCTTCGGCGTCTTCAAGGTCGACCCCGCCGAGACCGAGCGGATCGTCTCGGAGGCCCTCGCCGCCGGCTACCGGCACATCGACACCGCCGCGATCTACGGCAACGAGGAGGGTGTCGGCCGCGCGATCGCCGCCAGCGGCATCCCGCGCGAGGAGCTCTTCGTCACGACGAAGCTGTGGTTCGAGGACCAGGCCGGAGACAAGCCGCTCGCCGCGATCGACACGAGCCTGGACAAGCTCGGCCTCGACCGCGTCGACCTGTACCTCTCGCACTGGCCGGCACCGAAGAACGGCCACTTCGTCAACGCCTGGGAGCGCATGATCGAGATCCGGGATGCCGGCAAGGCCACGAGCATCGGCGTCTCCAACCACCTGCCCGAGCACCTCGAGAAGGTCATCGCGGCCACCGGCGTGACGCCCGCCGTCGACCAGATCGAGCTGCACCCCGCCTATCAGCAGCGCGAGGTGACGAGCTTCGCCGCCGATCGCGGCATCCTCATCGAGGCGTGGGGGCCGCTCGGCCAGGGCAAGTACCCGCTGTTCGAGGAGGAGCCCGTTGCCGCGGCGGCCGCTGCGCACGGCAAGACCCCCGCGCAGGTCGTGCTGCGCTGGCACCTCCAGCAGGGCCACATCGTGTTCCCGAAGTCGGGCACGCCGGAGCGCATCCGGGAGAACCTCGACGTCTTCGGCTTCGCGCTCACCGACGACGAGCAGGCCGCCATCACGGCGCTCGAGCGGGGCGGGCGGGTCTCCGCGCACCCCGACGAGGTGAACTAGACCCAGCCCTGCATCCAGTTGTGCAGGCGGTAGAACTCGTACGGCACCTGCATCGCCGACCACAGCGGATACCAGAAGACCGAGAGCGCGAGGGCGACCGCCAGCACGACCAGGACGACCCGCTGCCCCGCGAGCCGCCGTGCCGCCGAGGCGTGGGCGGGCCCGGCGATGTCGCGGAGCGCGAAGGTCAGCGCGAGCAGCAGGAACGGCAGCAGGGCGATCGTGTAGAACTGGAACACCGTGCGCTCCGGGAAGAGCAGCCACGGCAGCCAGGTCGCCGCGATCGCGGTGAGGAGCACGGCGTACCGCCAGTCACGGACCACGACGAAGCGGTACCCGATCCACACCGTCGCGGCGACGCTCGCGTACCAGAGCAGCGGGTTGGGCATCGAGTAGAGGATCTGCAGGCAGCCCTGCGCGCTCGCGCAGCCGTCCTGGCCGTCCGGGACGCTGCCGGTGAACATCGCCGTCGGGCGCCAGAGGAACGGCCACGCCCACGCCGGCGACATGTAGCTGTGCGGCGTCGACATGCCGGCCATCGAGGTGTAGATCGTCTCGTGGTAGCGCCAGAGGCTCTGCAGCGACAGGGGGACCCAGCTCCAGACGCCCGTCGCGGGCTGCGCGTCGGCGTCGTGGCGGCCGTAGCCGCCGTCGGTCAGCAGCCACCCCGCCCAGGAGGACAGGTAGACGACGAACGCGACGGGGACGAGCAGGACGAAGGACGCCGCGCCCTGGCGGACGGCGTCCATCGGCCAGAACGAGATGCCGAGGCGCCGCCGCTCGAGGGCATCGGTGACGACGAGGTAGAGGCCGACGGCGGCGAGCACCCAGACGCCGGACCACTTCACGGCGCACGCGGCGCCCGCCGCCGCGCCGGCCGCGACGACCCACGGCCGGTTCCAGCGCACCGGGCCCCACCGCGGGGGTGCACCACCGTCGGTGCGCGCGCGCACGATCCCGGCGAGCCGGTCGAGGTGCGCGCGGCGGTCGAGGACCATGAACCACACCGCCAGCAGGATGAAGAACGCCAGGAAGATGTCCAGCAGGGAGACGCGGCTCATGACGATCGCCTGGCCGTCGATCGCCAGGAGCCCCGCGGCGATCGTCGCGAAGACGACCGAGGGCACGAGCGCCTTGGCGAGGACGTACAGCACGAGCACGCATGCCGTGCCGATGAGGGCCGCCGCGATCCGCCAGCCGAACGACGAGTCCGCGCCGAACAGCGCCATTCCCGCGCCGATGAGGTACTTCCCGAGCGGCGGGTGCACGACGAAGCTCGGGTCCGTCGTGAAGATGTCGGTCTCCCCGGCGGCGAACCGCGCGTTGGCGTCCTCCGGCCAGGTCGCGGCGTACCCCAGGACCCATTGCGACCAGGCGTCCTTCACGTAGTAGGTCTCGTCGAAGACGAGGGCGTGCGGGTGGCCGAGGTTCACGAGCCGCAGCACGGCGGCGAGCAGGGTGACGAGCAGGGGAGCGAGCCACCCGGCGACGCGGCGGAGGCGGGGCTCGCCGGACAGCCGGGCGCGCCAGCGCTCGTAGGGGGTCGGGGGTGCCGTCGGCAGGAGGGTCTCGACCGTCGTCGTCACGTCGACCAGCCTATGCTGGGGCGGGTGATCATCCTCGCCGCGACGCCCATCGGCAACCTGGGGGATGCCTCGCCCCGCCTCGTCGCGGCGCTAGAAGCCGCCACCGTGATCGCGGCGGAGGACACCCGCACGGCGCAGCGGCTCCTGCAGGCGCTCGGCGTCGACAACCGGCCGCGGCTCGTCGCCCTCCACGAGCACAACGAGCGCCAGCGCGCCGCCGACCTCGTGGAGCGGGCGCGGGAGGAGGACCTCCTGGTCCTCAGCGACGCCGGCATGCCGACCGTGAGCGACCCCGGCTACGCGCTGGTCGTGGAGGCCGTCTCGCAGGGGGTGGCGGTCACCGCGATCCCCGGCCCGAGCGCCGTCGTCACGGCGCTCGCCGTCGCGGGACTGCCCACGGACCGCTTCACCTTCGAGGGGTTCCTCCCACGCAAGGCCGGAGACCGGCGATCGACGCTCGCCCCACTGTCCGCAGAGCGGCGCACCATGGTCTTCTTCGAGGCCCCGTCGCGCATCGCGGAGAGCCTCGCCGCAATGGCGGGCGCCTTCGGCGCCGACCGGCCCGCGGCCGTCTGCCGCGAACTGACGAAGCTGCACGAGGAGGTCGTGCGCGGACCGCTCGGCGAGCTCGCGACGTGGGCAGAGGGCGGCGTGCGCGGTGAGATCGTCGTCGTCGTCGCCGGGGCCCCGGCGCGCGAGGTGTCCGCCGAGGATGCCGTCGCCGAAGTGCATCGGCTCGTCGCCGACGGCATCCGTCTCAAGGATGCCGCCGCCGAGGTGTCGGCGCAGACGGGCCTGTCGTCGCGGACGCTGTACCAGGCGGCTCTCGCCGCCCGGTCAGCCACCTCCTGAGGCGCGCGTGACGCGCCCGATCAGCCCTTGACGGAGCCGGCGGTCAGGCCGCCGATGATGTAGCGCTGCAGCGCGAGGAACAGCACGAGCACCGGGATGGCGGCGAGGATCGCTCCGGCCGCGAACAGCCCCCAGTTGCTGGAGAGCTGGTTGGACACCCACTGGAACATGCCGACGGCGAGCGTCCAGTTGTCCTCGGAGACCAGGATGATCTTCGAGATGATGTAGTCCCCGAACGCCGAGATGAACGCCAGCAGCGCCACGACCGCGAGAATCGGAGTCACGAGCGGGAAGATCAGCCGCCAGAAGATCACGGCGTGCGAGGCGCCGTCGATCTTCGCGGACTCGTCGATCTCGATCGGGACCGTGTTGAAGAACCCGTACATGAGGAACGTGTTCACGCCCAGGGCGCCGCCGAGGTACACGCAGATCAGGGCGATCTTCGAGTTCAGGCCGAGGGCGGGGAAGACCTCGCCGAGAGCCAGCAGCATGAGGAAGATCGCGACGAACGCGAGCGCCTGCGGGAACATCTGGATGATGAGCAGCGCGGTGAGGCTCGTCCGGCGGCCCTTGAAGCGGAACCGGGAGAACGCGTAGGCCGCCGCGGCGCCCATCATGACGGCGCCGATCGCCGAGACGCCGCCGACCAGCAGCGTGTTGCCGTACCAGGTCCAGTAGCGGGTCTCCGACAGGGCGGCGTAGTTCCCGAGGTCCAGCACGCTGAAGATGGCGTTGCTGGCGGCCAGGTTGCCGTTGGGGTTCAGCGACGCGGACAGCACGTACACGAGCGGGAAGATCGCGTAGAAGAGGATCACGAGGGCGACGAGGTACTTCCAGCCGACCTCGGTCAGCCAGCGTCGCCGCCGCGCCTTCGTCCGGTCCTGGGCCGGGCCGTGGTCCGAGGTCGTCGCGCGCGTCTGAGTGGGAGCGGACATCACTGGTACTCCTCGAGCTTCTTGGTCTGGCGGAACGCCAGGGCGGAGATGAGGCCGACGACGATGAACACGAGGATCGACAGGGCGCTGGCGAGGCCGTAGTCCGCCTTGCCGCCGGAGACCCCCGAGATGTCCCAGATCGCGGAGATCAGGATGTCGGTGGATCCGAGCGCGTACGGGGCGCCGGGTATCGCGGGGCCGCCGTTGTTGAACATGTAGATGATGGTGAAGTTGTTGAAGCTGAAGGCGAAGGACGAGATCAGCAGCGGCGCCGTCGCGACGAGCACGAGCGGAAGGATGATGGAGCGCAGCTGCCGGAAGCGGCCCGCCCCGTCGATCGACGCGGCCTCCAGGGCGTCCGCGGGCAGCGCCTGGATCGCGCCGGTGCAGACGAGGAAGTAGTACGGGTAGGTCAGCCACACGTTGACGAACAGCACGGCCCCCCGGGCGAGCCACGGGTCGCCGAGCCAGTCGATGTTCGCCCCGCCGAAGAAGAACTCGTTGATGACGCCGAACTCGGCGTTGAACATGCCCCGGAACAGCAGCGCCGACATGAACGCCGGGAAGGCGTAGGGGAGGATGAACAAGGTCCGCAGGATCTTCCGGCCCTTGACCCGTTCGTCGTTGAAGATGATCGCGAAGACGAGCCCCATCGCGAAGGGGATCAGCACCGAGAGGATCGCCCACGCGAACGTCCACACGGTCACGAGGCCGAGCGGCTCGAAGAGGTCCGGATCGGTGAAGAGGCGGACGAAGTTTGCGAAGCCGACGTTCGCGGTCCAGCCCGTGGCGAGGGTCGTCCCGTCCTCGGCGGCGAAGGTGCCGTCCGCGGTGGCGGAGTAGACCGTGCCCGTCGCCGTGTCGGTGATCGTCTGCGCGTCCGGGTTCCACTCCATCGTGGAGAGGTAGACGGCGCCCGTCGTGCCTTCACGCGTGCGGATCGAGCCGTCGTTGGGGTCGTCGGAGATGGGCACCCGCAGCTCGACGACGGCGTCCTGCATGGCCGGGTCGCTGATGAGCGTGTTGCGCGGCACGACGTTCCAGCCGGGCACCTCGGTGGCGGCGCCCGATCCGGACGCGTCGCCGACGACCTGCAGCGGCTGGTCGGCGGTGCCGGCCTTGATCTCGCCGTCCTCGACGATCGCGAACCCGAGTTCGCCGTTCTGCTCGATGACGGTGAGCGGGTAGGAGGGGGAGCCCTCGACGCGGCGCTCGCCCTGGCTGAGCGCGGCGTTGACGGCCTGCTCCTGCGAACCGACGTGGCCGGCGCCGTAGTTGGTGAAGGCGATGTACGCCGTGTAGCCGAAGATGAAGACCTGGAAGATCAGCAGGAACGTCAGTCCCGGCAGGAGGTACTTCAGCGGCAGGGCTCGCTTGGTGAAGTAGATGATGTCGGCTGCCACCAGGACGAGGACCGCGGCGGCGAAGATCAGCCACGCTTCCGCCCGGAACGCGGCGACGATGCCCATCAGCCCGAAGGCGTTGATCACGGCCATGATGGCGAGCTTCACGAGGAAGCCCCAGCCGAGGCCGCGCCAGTCGCGGCCGTGGGGTTCCTTCGAGGGGGCCGGTGACAGCGGCGCCTTCGGCGGCGTCGTGTCAGCGGCGATCGTGCCCTGCGGGACCGACATGTTCATCTCCTTCGACGAGGCGAATGGTTCCGGGGGCGGGCGGCGTGCGCCGCCCGCCCCCGGAGGGGATCAGCCGATCGTGGCCTCGAGGTCGGCGACCATCTTGTCCCACGTCGACACGGGGTCGGCGCCCTTGATGATCTGCACCTGAGCGGCGTTCCACAGGTCCCAGACGGAGCCCATCTGGGGGATGTTCGGCATCGGGACGCCGTTCTGCGACGACGCGACGAAGCCGGCGATCACCGGGTCGGCCGAGACCTCTTCGGCGATGGTCGACCACGCGGGGATGCGGGGGTCGGCCTCGTAGAGGGCGCGCTGCGCGTCCTCGGTGGCGAGGTAGTTCACCAGGAACTCCTGCGCGACGAGGGCGTTCTCGCTCTCCGCGCTCAGGTAGAAGCCCTGCACGCCGACGAACGGCGATGCGGTCTCGCCACCCGCGGACGGGATCGGGTTGACCTTGACGTTCGCGCCCTGCGCGGTGAGCGCCTCGATGGCCCAGGGACCCTGGATCGTGTAGGCGGCCTTGCCGGAGGCGAACAGCTCGTTGTTCGTGTCGTAGTCGACCGTGGTCGAGATGTTCCCGGTGCCGGTCTCGCCCTTCTCGCCGAGCCACGCGGCGAAGGCCTGGCCGGCCTCGCCGCCCATGCCGACCTCGGTCGTGTAGCTGCCCGAGTCGTCCTGGACGAACACCGGCGCGCCGAACGAGGTCTGGAAGCCGTACATCGTGTACGCGTCACCGGTCTGGCCGGCCGTGTTGATCACGAACGGGCGCTCGGCGCCGGACGCGGTGCCGGCGGCGACCATCTCGTCCCACGTCGCGGGGGCGTCCTCACCGACGAGGTCGGTGTTCTGCACGAGCGCGATGGTCTCGAGGGAGTAGGGCAGCGCGTAGAGCTGGCCGTCGTAGCTGAACGCGTCCAGCGCGACCTGCTCGAACTCGCCCGCCACGTCGCCGAGGTCGAGCGTGGAGACGACACCGGCTTCGACGAGGCCGCCGAGCCAGTCGTGCGCGCCGATCGTGATGTCGGGGCCCTCGCCGGTCGGAACCTGGTTGGTGAAGTCGGTGCGGATGTCGTCGAAGTTCTTCTCGACGAGCTCGACGGTCGCGCCGGTCTCCTCTTCGAACGTCGCGGCGGCCGCCTCGATGGCCGGCTGGCGGTTGGCGTCGGTCCAGATCGTCAGCGTCACGCCGCTGGCGTCGATGGGTCCGGCGTCGGTCTCGTCCGGGGCCGGGGTGTTGCCGCCGCCGGAGCAGCCGGCGAGGAGGATGGTGGTCGCGGCGAGCGCGGCGACTCCGATTCCCAACTTGCGCATGGATTTTCCTTCCATAGGGTGGTCGATCCTGCGAGGCCTCTTACGAGGTCGCGCCGTCACGACCGATGGTGGTTGCTGCGGCCAGCCGGCCGCAACGGGTGTTTCTCAGTGCGATGTGCGCGGGAGGGTGCCCGCACACGGTGTGGTGATGTGGAGTGTCAGGACTGCGCACTCCGATCTGCTGTGTGCGGCGAGCGGATGACGGCGACGTCGCCGCCCGCAAGCTCCAGCATGCCGTCGGTTGCGGTCTGCGTCAGCAGATCCACCCCCGAAACTGACAACGAAACGGTCACGGCCGAATGGTTGATCGCGACGAGGAAGTCGGCGTCCGCACTCGTGCGCCGGACGACCTCGACACCGGCCGGGAGACCGGCGGGGGCGACGCCGGCGTCGGCGTAGACCTCGGTCATGACCGCCGCGAGACCCTCGGCATCCGGGCGGGTGCTGATGTACCAGCCGGTGCCGGCCCCGTGCCGGTTTCGCGTGATGGCCGGCTCACCGGCGGCGGGGCCGTCGACGTACACGCCGCGGACGTCGGCGCCGGAGAGGACGAGGTCCTCCTGCCAGACGTCGGCCGTGACGGGGCGGCCGGCGAAGTCGACGGTGCACGTCGCGCCTTCGCGCAGCGGCAGGTGCTCCTCGACGCGCAGCCCGAGCGCGGGCTCGAGGGGAGCGGCGAAGCCGCCCGCGTGCACGGCGTCGTTCTCGTCGACGACGGCGGAGAAGAACGAGACGACGAGCGTGCCGCCCTGCGCCACGTAGCGGTTCAGGTTGTCGGCATCCGCGGTGCGCAGCATGTACTGGGCCGGCGCGAGGACGAGCTTGTAGCCGGAGAGGTCGTGGCCCGGCAGCGCGAAGTCGGCGGTGATGCCGTCGCGCCACAGGCGCTCGTAGAAGGCGCGGATGCGCTCGCCGTGGTCGACGTCCTCGGAGGGGCGCCATTCGAGATCCTGCGCCCAGAACGACTCGAAGTCCCACAGGATCGCGACATCGGCCTGCACGCGCGAGCCGCGCACCTCGTTCAGTCCCGACAGCTTCTCGCCGAGGTCGACGACCTCGCGCCAGACGCGGGAGGTCGTGCCGGCATGGGG
>Ga0006562J51391_1021328_pt1 | contig 11190 bp, 9 predicted proteins | sample Ararhi6_input_d2_FD_51391 | JGI IMG/M metagenome (IMG submission 51391) | reverse complement strand
CGGGCGCGGCCACCGAGGTCGAGCTCAAGGAGCGCAAGCACCGCATCGAGGACGCCGTGCGCAACGCGAAGGCCGCCGTCGAGGAGGGCATCGTCGCCGGTGGTGGCGTCGCCCTCATCCAGGCCGGCAAGACCGCCTTCGAGAAGCTGGAGCTTACCGGTGACGAGGCGACCGGCGCCAACATCGTCAAGGTCGCCATCGAGGCTCCGCTGAAGCAGATCGCGATCAACGCGGGCCTCGAGGCCGGCGTCGTCGTCGAGAAGGTCCGCAACCTCCCGGTCGGCCACGGCCTCAACGCCGCGACCGGCGAGTACGTCGACATGCTGGCCTCCGGCATCAACGACCCGGTGAAGGTCACCCGCTCGGCGCTGCAGAACGCGGCGTCCATCGCGGGCCTGTTCCTCACCACCGAGGCCGTCGTCGCCGACAAGCCCGAGAAGAACCCGGCTCCGGTCGGCGACCCGGGCGCAGGCATGGACTTCTAAGTCCCCGCACCACGCAGAGAGGGCGTCTCCCCACAGGGGAGGCGCCCTCTTCGCATGCCCGGGCCGATTCATGCGTGCGACTGCACCCCGCGCAAACGGAGGAGAATCGTGCGCGGTCCGCGGTGATTCGCCACGAACGGAGGTGGACCGGCGGGTCAGTGGGCCGGATCCCCTCCGTTTCCGGCGCCCCGACGCGGGGTTCCGTTGCGAACGCGACGCGGCGGGCGAGCGCTTACGGGGCGAGCGGGCTCGGGGAGGCGGGGGAGCCGGCGAGCGGCAGCGAGACGCGGAAGGTCGCGCCGCCTCCCTCGGTGTCGACCACGTCGACCGTGCCGTTGTGGGCGGCGACGATGGAGGAGACGATGGCGAGGCCGAGGCCGCTTCCGCCGGTCTCGCGGGCGCGCGACGTGTCGGCGCGCCAGAAGCGCTGGAAGATCTTCTCGCGGATCTGCGGCGGGATTCCCTCACCGTGGTCGCGGACCTCGATGATGCCGCGCTCGGTGCGGTGGTCGATCTGCACCGCGATCTCGATCGGGCTGCCCTCCGGCGTGTAGCGCAGGGCGTTGCCCATCAGGTTGGTGACGACCTGGCGGAGCTTGTTCTCCTCCGCCATGACGATCGCGGGCTCCGACGGGGCGGGCTGCGTGAGCACCACCTTCTCGGCCGTCGTGATGGGCAGTGGCTCGGTCGCCCCGCGGCGGCTGCGACCGCGGCGCAGGCGGGCGAGCGCCGATCCCGCGAAGGCGATCGGGCCCGTGGCGTTCGCGGCGCGCGCGTCGGTGTCGGGGATGGTCATCGGGACGGTGTCGAGCCCGGGCTCCGCGGCGTCGTCGTCCGCAGGCGGAAGTGGCTCGGGCGTGAGGACCGTGACGACGCGTCCTGGGGAGCCGGCCATCGCATCCATCGCCGCGTCCTGCGCGATCTTTACCAGGTCGACGCGGCGGAGGTCGAGCGGCTTGGTCTCATCGAGCCGGGCGAGCTCGAGGAGGTCCTCCACGAGGATGCCCATGCGGATCGCCTCCTTCTCGATGCGATCCATGGCCTGCGCTACGTCCTCGGGCGTCTGCAGCGCACCCATCCGGTACAGCTCGGCGTAGCCGCGCACCGAGACCAGCGGGGTGCGGAGCTCGTGGGAGGCGTCGCCGACGAAGCGGCGCATCTGATCGATCGTGCGCGCGCGGTCGCTGAACGCGCGGTCGATGCGGTTCAGCATGGTGTTGAGGGAGCGGTTGAGCCGCCCGACCTCGGTATTGGGAGTCGCCCCGCCGAGGCGCTGGCTGAAGTCTCCGTCGGCGATGGCGGCGGCCGTCTGCTCCACCTCGCGCAGCGGCGAGAACGTCGTCGTGACCAGCATCCGCGTGAGCCCGGCGCCGACCACGATGACGATGACGCCGAAGCCGAGGAAGATCGCGAGGAAGCTCGCCATTACGGTGTCGATCTGCGATGTCGTCGTCGCGACGATCGCGGTGGCGAGCTCGCCGCTGCCCGCGAACGTCTGCGTCGTCGCAAGGGCACGGTACGTCGTGCGGCCGTCGTTGCTCGGCAGCGTGAAGCCGCCGTTCATGCTCTTCGCCTCAGGGAGGGTCAGGGTGGTGGGGATCGCCGGCCGGTGCGCGTACGGGATGTTCGACCAGTTGCTCTTCACCAGCTTGCCGCTGGAGTTGTACAGCGCCGCGAAGTAGTCCGACGGGCTCGAGTCGGTTGCGATCTGGTCGTCGTCCGACGACGGCGTGCCGAGGTACGTGTTCAGGTACGACGCGCCCGAGGCGGCCGAGAGCTGCGCATCCAGCTGGTCGAGGAGCACCGGCTTCAACATCGACATCGTGCCGATACCGGTCACGAGCAGCCCGAGCGTCAGCATGAGCACGGTCACGCCCGTGATCTTCGTGCGCAGGGAGATCGCGTTCCAGCGGTCGAGCAGACGTGAGTGCATCAGGCCGTCAGTCTATGCAGGGGATGCTGTGCCGGGCATGTGTGCGCCCGGTGCGCACCTCAGGCTTTCGCGGCCTTCAGCATGTACCCGAACCCGCGCTTGGTCTGAATGAGCGGCTCGCTGGAGTGCGCATCCACCTTGCGGCGCAGGTACGAGATGTACGACTCCACGATGCCGGCGTCGCCGTTGAAGTCGTACTCCCAGACGTGGTCGAGGATCTGCGCCTTCGAGAGCACGCGGTTCGGGTTCAGCATGAGGTAGCGCAGCAGCTTGAACTCGGTGGGGCTGAGCTCGATGGGGGTGTCGCCGACGAAGACCTCGTGCGTGTCCTGGTCCATCGTCAGCTCGCCCGCGCGGATGACGGCGTCTTCGTCGGCCTGCATCGTGCGGCGCAGGATGGCCTTGATGCGGGCGACGATCTCGTCGAGGCTGAACGGCTTGGTGACGTAGTCGTCGCCGCCGACGGTGAGGCCGGTGATCTTGTCCTCGGTGTCGTCCTTCGCCGTGAGGAACAGGATGGGCGCGGTGTAGCCCGCGCCGCGGAGGCGCTTGGTGACGCCGAAGCCGTTCATGTCCGGCAGCATGACGTCGAGGATGATGAGGTCGGGCTCCTCTTCGAGGACCGCGGAGATCGCCTGCGCGCCGTTCCCGACTGCACGGACGGCGAACCCGGCGAAACGGAGACTGGTGGTGAGGAGGTCGCGGATGTTCGGCTCGTCGTCGACGATGAGAATGCGGGGTCCTGCGTTCATGGAGACAGTATCTGCGCGTCGGCTGGGTCTTACCTGTGAGCCGTCGGTGCGCCCTAGGTGCGCAGGTCTGGCGCCCGCAGTGTGAAGAGTGGATGCTGAGATCATGTCTGAACCCACCGTCGTGATCGCCGGGGCCGGCCTGGCCGGCGCGACCGTCGCCACGGAGCTGCGCGAGCGCGGCTTCGGCGGCCGTATCCTGCTGCTCGGTGCGGAAGAGCACCATCCATACATCCGGCCGCCGCTGTCGAAGGAGTTCCTGAAGGGCGAGGCCGGGCTCGAGGATGCGGACGTGCATCCCGCCGAGTGGTACGCCGACAACGCGGTCGAGTTCATCCCGAATGTCGAGGCGGGTTCGTTCGAAGCGGACGCGCACGAGCTGTTCGTGTCGGACGGCGGCCGGATCACCTACGACAGCCTCGTCCTCGCCACCGGGGCGCGAGCGCGCCCGCTCGGTGTTCCGGGCAGCGGTCACGGCGCGGTGTTCCCGCTCCGGACCCGGGAGGACTCCGCCTGGCTGCGCGCGGCGCTCGAGGTCGGCGGCCGACGTGTCGTCATCGTCGGGTCCGGGTGGATCGGCATGGAGGTCGCGGCGGCGGCCCGCGGGTACGGCAACGACGTGACCGTGATCGGCCACTCGGCGGTCCCGCTCAGCGGGGCCATCGGTCGGGAGCTCGGCGGCGTCTTCGAGCGACTCCACCGGGACAACGGGGTCGCGTTCCGCAACGGCGCGAAGGTAGTGGGCGTCGACGGCGGCGAGGAGCAGCACGTCGTGCTCGCGTCGGGGGAGCGCATCCCCGCCGACGTGGTCGTCGCCGGTGTCGGGGCGTCGCCGAACAGCCTGGTGGCCGAGCGCTCCGGCGCGGCGGTCGCGGAGGGCGTCCTCACGGACAAGGGGATGCGGACCAGCATCGACGACGTCTACGCCGTCGGCGACGTCGCCACTCCCTTCCTTCCGGCGATCGGCCGCCACCTCCGCAGCGAGCACTGGGCGAACGCGATCGCGAGCGGGAAGGTCGCCGCCCACGCCATCCTGGGCGAGCGCGCGTCGTACGACGACATCCCGTACTTCTACTCCGACCAATACGATCTGGGCATGGAGTATTCGGGCTACGGCCCCCTCACCGCCGGCGCCCGGGTGGTGTTCCGGGGCGATGTCGACGCCCGCGAGTTCATCGCGTTCTGGTTGCGCAACGACCGGGTGGTGGCCGGCATGAACGTGAACGTGTGGGACGTGCAGGACGACATCCAGCGCCTCATCCGGCTGGGGGAGCACGTGGATGCGGACCGCCTGGCCGATCGGGACGTCGACCTTGCCGCGCTCTGAGCCGTACCTGCCGCCGCTGCGCGTGCCAGTCCGTCGGATCGGCGCGCGCACCTTCGACTTCTCGCGGCAGGTCGCGGTCATGGCCGTGGTGAACCGCACCCCCGACTCGTTCTTCGACCAGGGCCGCACGTATGCCTTCGACCGGGCGGTGGATGCGTGCTTCGAGGCCGTCGCGCTCGGCGCCGACTGGGTGGACATCGGCGGCGCGCCCTTCGCTCCGGGCGAGCCGGTCCCGGTGGAGGAGGAGATCGAGCGCGTCGTCCCGGTCGTGGCGGCGCTGCGGGCCGGGTCCGACGTGGTCATCTCGGTGGACACCTTCCACGCGGCCGTCGCCCGGGAGGCCATCGCCGCCGGAGCGACCGTCATCAACGACACCACCGGGCTGCGCGATCCCGAGCTCCCGCGGGTCGTCGCCGACAGCGAGGCCACCCTCGTCATCACGCACAGTCTCGCCGAGCCGCGACGCCCGTACCCGAAGCCCCAGTACGGGGATGTGGTGGCGGAGGTTTCCGCGTTCCTGCTCGACCGCGTCGAGCGTGCGCAGGCGGCGGGCATCCCGGAGGAGCGGATCATCGTCGACCCCGGCCACGACCTCAACAAGAACACGCTGCACTCGCTGGAGCTGACCCGCCGTCTCAGCGAGATCGCGGACCTCGGCTACCCGACTCTCGCCGCGGTGTCGAACAAGGACTTCATCGGCGAGACGCTCGACGCCCCGCGCGCCGACCGGCTGGAGGGGTCGCTCGCGGCCGCGGTCATCAGCATCGTCAACGGCGCGCGTATCGTGCGGATGCACGACGTGCGCGCCTCCGTCGCCGCCGTGCGCATGACCGAGGCTGTGCTCGGCCTCCGCCAGCCCGCCTACCTGAAGCACAACATGGGAGACGTGAATGAGTGAGCCCGCCATCCACCGCCTGTCGCCGCTGCCGTCGCAGACCGAGCTGACCGATGACGACATCACCGCCCTCTACCTGGAGGGGGCGGGCGATCCGTGGCTGCGGGTCAACTTCGTCAGCAGTGCGGACGGCGCGGCCACCCATCAGGGGCTCTCGGGCGGGCTGTCCAACGACGTCGACAGCCGCGTGTTCGAGTTGCTGCGGCGACTCTGCGATGTCGTGCTCGTCGGTGCCGGCACTGTTCGTGCCGAGGGGTACGGTGCGATGCGCGTCGCCCCGGAGTCGGCTCGCGTCCGCAGCGGCGCGGGGATGACCGCGCATCCCGTCTTCGCGATCGTGTCGGCCGGGCTCGACCTGGACCCGCGCAGCTCGATCTTCCAGGACGCCCCCGAGCGGCCGATCATCCTCACCACCGAGCTGTCGCGGCCGGAGGCGCGCGAGACGCTGTCGGAGGTGGCGGACGTCGTGGTCTGCGGTCGGGAGCGCGTGCAGGCCGAGCGCGGACTGCGGGTGCTGCACGAGCGGGGGCTCACGCGCATCCACTGCGAGGGAGGTCCGCACCTGTTCGCCGACCTGATCGCGGCGCGTGCGGTCGACGAACTCTGCCTGACGGTCAGCCCACGGCTGGAGGGCGGGACGTCGTCTCGGATCGCGACGGGCGCAGCACCGATCGCCCCGCTCGGGCTGCGGTTGGCGCACACGCTGGCGGGGGATGACACGCTGCTGCTGCGGTATGTCCGGGGCTGAGGATGCTGTGACCGCCGAGCTGCGGCCGGTGATCGATGCGGGTGTGGTGCGTCGTCTCGTCGACGCGCAGTTCCCGCGGTGGCGCGGGCTGCCCATCCGACCGGTGGACCACGACGGCTGGGACAACCGGACATTCCGGCTCGGCGACGAGCTGAGCGTCCGCCTGCCGAGCGCCGCCGGCTATCGCGAGCAGGTCGCGAAGGAGCAGGAGTGGCTGCCGCGGCTGGCCCCGCTGCTGCCATTGCCCATCCCGCAGCCGGTCACCGCGGGCGCACCGACGGCGGAATACCCGCTGCCCTGGTCGGTGTACCGGTGGCTGCCCGGCCGCCCGGTGGTGCTGCTCGGCGATGTGTCGCGGGATGCGGTGCTCGCGGAGGCGATCGGGCGCTTCCTGGTCGCACTGCGGGAGGCGCCCACCACGGGCGCGCCCCGGCCCGGCACGCACAACTTCTTCCGCGGCGCTCCGCCGGACGTCTACGGCGAGGAGGCGCTCGCCGCGTTCACGCTGCTCCCGCCCGCTGACGCCGACCGCGCGCGCGGCCTATGGGCCGAGGCGACAGCATCCCGCTGGGGTCGGCCGCCGGTGTGGTTCCACGGCGACGTCGCGCCGGGCAACCTGCTGGCGGATGCGTCGGGCGCGCTGTCCGCGGTGATCGACTTCGGCACGTCCGGTGTCGGAGACCCCGCTTGCGACCTCGTGCCCGCCTGGACGATGTTCGAGGGCGCAGCCCGCGATGCCTTCGTCGGCACCGTCGGCCTCGACGACGACACGTGGTCCCGGGCGCGCGGCTGGGCCCTCTGGAAGGCCGCCATCACGCTCCGCGACCGCCCCGCAGACCCTGAGGCGCGCGCGACCCTCGCCCGCATCCTGCGCTGACCCCGCGGCGCGCCGGCCCGCTCCCGAAGCCCCGAGATTTGCGCCAAATCTCTGTTATGCGGCGCCGATAACCGCGATTTGGCGCAAATCTCGCGCGGGCAGGTGGCGAGGGCAGGGCGGCGTGGGGAGGGCGACGCAGGGCAGCGCGCTACGCCGCCTGCAGCGCGTGCGCGTCGAGGATCGTGTACGAGTAGCCCTGTTCGGCGAGGAACCGCTGGCGGTTCTGCGCGAAGTCCTGGTCGACGGTGTCGCGCGCGACGAGCGTGTAGAAGTTCGCCGACAGCCCCGACTCCTTGGGTCGCAGCAGGCGTCCGAGCCGCTGCGCCTCCTCCTGGCGGCTGCCGTACGAGCCGGAGACCTGGATGGCTACGGTCGCCTCGGGCAGGTCCACCGAGAAGTTCGCGACCTTGCTCACGACGAGCACCTTCGTCCGGCCGTCGCGGAACTCCTGGTAGAGCCGCTCCCGCTCGTCCACGGGCGTCGCGCCGGTCAGCTGCGGTGCGTCGAGCGCCTCGGCGAGCTCGTCGATCTGGTCGAGGTACTGGCCGATGATCAGGATGCGCTCTCCCTCGTGTCGAGCCACCAGTTGACGCACGATGTCGAGTTTCGCGGGGGCCGTCGCCGCGAGGCGGTACCGCTCGTCGTCGGGGGCGGCGGCGTAGCTGAGCCGGTCCGACGGCGGCAGGTCGACGCGCACCTCGTAGCAAGCGGCCGGCGAGATGAAGCCCTGCGCTTCGATCTCCTTCCATGGGGCGTCGAAGCGCTTCGGGCCGATGAGGCTGAACACGTCGCCCTCGCGGCCGTCTTCGCGCACCAGTGTCGCGGTCAGGCCGAGGCGGCGGCGGGCCTGCAGCTCGGCCGTCAGCTTGAAGACGGGCGCAGGGAGCAGGTGCACCTCGTCGTAGACCACGAGGCCCCAGTCGAGTGCGTCGAGCAGCGCCAGGTGGGCGTACTCGCCTTTCCGCTTGGCGGTGAGGATCTGGTAGGTCGCGATCGTGACCGGCTTGACCTCCTTCACCTGCCCCGAGTACTCGCCGATCTCCTCCGCCGTCAGCGTCGTGCGGCGCAGCAGCTCGTCGCGCCACTGCCGGGCCGACACGGTGTTGGTGACGAGGATGAGCGTCGTGGTCTTCGCGGTCGCCATCGCGCCAGCGCCGACGAGCGTCTTGCCCGCGCCGCACGGGAGCACCACGACTCCGGAGCCGCCGTCGAAGAAGTTGGTGACCGCCTTGCGCTGGTAGTCGCGCAGCGCCCAGCCGTCCTCCTTCAGCCCGATCTCGTGCGGTGTTCCCGGCGTGTACCCGGCGAGGTCCTCCGCCGGCCAGCCGAGCTTCACGAGCTCCTGCTTCAGCTGCCCGCGTGCCCACGCCTCCACGACGAACGTCGTGTCGTCACGGCGCTGCAACAGCAGGGGCGCGATCCGCTTGGCGCTCGCGACCTCGGTCAGCACGGCCAGGTCGCTGGAGCGGAGCAGCAGCGTCCCCTCGTCGTCGCGCTCGATCACGAGCCGCCCGTAGCGGGCGACCGTCTCGGAGACGTCGACGGACACCGTCTGCGGGATGGGGAACTTCGAGTACCGCTCGAGCGTCCCGAGCATGTCCTCCGCGGTGTGCCCGGCGGCCCGCGCGTTCCACAGCCCCAGCCGGGTGATGCGGTAGGTGTGGATGTGCTCGGGCGCACGCTCCAGCTCGGCGAAGACGGCGAGGTCGTGGCGTGCGTCCTCCGCCTCCGGGTGTGCGACCTCCAGCAGGACGGTGCGGTCGCTCTGGACGATCAGGGGGCCATCGGACATAGCTCACCAGCCTACGCCCTGCGCCCTGGGGTTCGGCCGGGTGGCCGGGAACCGGACGCGGCCGCACCGCCGCCGCGATCACGGCGCCGGGCGCACGCCCCGGATGCTGGAGAGCGGGAGTGTCCGCTCGATGTCCGCTGCACGGTCGCGTCCGCGCAGCCGGCCGCCGCCAACCCCGGTCGGCTCCAGCAGGTAGTCGACGACGTCGCCGCCGGGCATGGCCACCTCGACGATGACGGTCTGGCGTGCCTTGACCGCCGCATCCAGCTGCCGCGCCAGCCAGCGCTCGCCCGTGTCCTCGCCGGCGTCGTCCTCGGCCTGCCGCAGCCGCGCGACCAGTTCTGCGTCGCGATCGGCCTCCTCTGCGGCGCGGGGATGCGCGAACCGCTGGCGACGGAGCGTCACCTCGCGCCCGTCCGCGTCCTCCGCCACCACCGGGTAGCGCGCGTCGCTGAGCGCCCAGAACACCACATCCCGNGGGTACCGGCTCACCAGTTCGCCGTCTCCGGTCGGGATCAGCCGCAGGGAGCTGAGCGCCTGGTCGATCTGGATGCTGCGGAGCAGCGTCGCGTCCGTCGAACGGACCGCCGACCGCACATTCTCGCGCTCCGCTCCGTGCACGCGGACGCGCCCGTGCCGCTCGGCGGCATCGGCGATCAGGTACTCGATCGGCTGCGGAAGTCCGGTCAGCGAGATCATGCTGAGGAACTCGCGGATGCCGTCCGCCGTCTCGCCCGCCGTCAGCGCACGGTCGACCGACGCGGCGGAGAGGCGGAAGGTCGCCGCGAGTGCCCGGGACTCGAGGTCGGCGATCCCGCGCAGGCGTCCTTCGATCTCCGGCGCCAGCGGCCCGGGGGAGACGATCGTGAGGTCGTGCTGCAAGTAGACGCGGTCGACCTCGGCCGGGAACGCGGCGGCCATGACCTCCGTCGCAGCCTCCGGACCGCTCTCGACCAGGGTGGTGCCTGCGGAGGACGGCGCCTGGTGCGCGGTGACACCGAGCCATTCCGCGAGGCGCGTGTGCGCATCCACGCGCCGCTGCGCCTCCTCGACGGCCGCCGGGTACAGCCAGGCGACGTGCTCGCGCAGGCTGTCGCCCCACGCGGCGCGGCTGCGCAGGGCGAGCAGGGTGCGGAGGTCGGCGGGGAGGGCGTCGAGCCACGCGGCGGTGAGGGCACGCCAGCGGTCGCGGGTGGGGGAGTGCGACCAGTCCGCCGCGGCCTCGGTCGGCAGCCACATCCCGTCGTCGACGGCGACGAGCCCGGCGCGCTCGGCGGCGGAGAGGACCACGGGGACGACGTCCGCCTCCACCGAGAGGGCCTCGGCCAGGCGCTTGACCGCCGGGAGCGCGAGTCCGCCCTTCTGCAGGCGGCGGGAGCCCTCGCGCGCGAGTTCCGCGAGCAGTTCTGACACGGCCGTCACGGCCTCGAAGGCGCGCTCGGAGGCGAGGCGGTCGGTGAAGCGGCTCTCCGTGTCCGGCACGGGCGCCAACGCGGGTGGAGGCGGGGTGCCGAGCAGCTCGGCCGGCGACGGGAGTCCGGAAGCCGGCCACGAGGCGAGGTGCTCGGTCACCGCGACGTAGACGACGACGCGGCCGACCGGCGCGTCGGAGGCAGGATCGGCGTCGGCGTCGGCGGGATGGACGAGCAGGAGGCCGTCCAGGTCGGCGAGGGCGGCCGCGGCCGACTCGACCGTGGTTCCGGCGGTCGCCGGCTCGCGGGTCAGCCGGTCGGCGAGCTCCTCCGCAGTCAGCGGTCCGCCGCCGCTGCCCAGCGCGACGAGTGCGGCGAGGCGTGTCCGGTCGAGCGGGGTCAGCGCGCGCTGGAGGGAGTCCGCGTCGAGGAGGGCGTCCGCCAGGTCGAAGAAGTCTGACACCCCCGTCCGGCGGTAGGTGCGCCGGTGCAGCGCGGAGACGAGCTCAGCGTCATCCAGCTCCCGCAGTCGTGCTGCGAGAGCGAGCGTGGTCGTCATGGCGCCGAACCGCCGGTCGCCCCGGCCCCTAGCGCCGGCCCTTGGGTCCGGTGGGCGCAGAGCCGGGCGTGCCGTTCGCCCGGTTGAGAGCGCGGTTGCGGCGGGCGCTGACGATGATCAGCACGACGATCAGCACGAACGCGATCGGAAGCGCGACCAAGGGGAAGAAGAACACCGTCGGCCAGAGGCCCTGACCCGATCCCTGGGCGGCGAACTGACCCGCTGCGGTGCCGATGAGGATGGCCGCGATGCAGACCAGGGAGACGATGACGAGCGCAGCGATGATGTACGCAAGGATGCGCTGGAGCCGCGATGCCGGCGGCGGGGTCTGTTGGGTCACGAAATCAAGGATAATTGAGGTTGGTCATACGATCCCCCATGCGAAGTGAGGTTCCCATGCCAACCGGCAAGGT
>Ga0006562J51391_1059013_pt1 | contig 11208 bp, 7 predicted proteins | sample Ararhi6_input_d2_FD_51391 | JGI IMG/M metagenome (IMG submission 51391) | reverse complement strand
GTGCGGCCGACCTTGAGGATGTCGTGGAACTCGTGCGCCTTCGCGAGGAAGGACTGCCGGAGGAGGTCGAGCTCCTCCAGCAGTGTCCGCAGGTCGAGGCCCAGCCCCACCTTGATCGCGGTCGGGTAGACGTCGTTCGTGGACTGGCTGCGGTTCGTGTGGTCGATCGGCGACAGGTACGCGTAGTCGCCCTTCGGCCGCCCGGCAATCTCGAGCGCGACGTTGGTGATGACCTCGTTCGCGTTCATGTTCGTCGAGGTGCCGGCGCCGCCCTGGACGACGCCGACGACGAACTGGTCGTGGAACTCGCCGTCGATGATCCGCTGGCAGGCCTCGTCGATGAGGCCGGCGCGCTCGTCGTCGAGGACGCCGATCTCCCGGTTGGCGCGCGCGGAGGCCTGCTTGACCATCGCGAGCCCGACGACGAGGTCGCGGTACACGGAGATGGGACGGAGGGAGATCGGGAAGTTCTCCAGGGCCCGGGCGGTATGGATGCCCCAGTAGGCATGGGCGGGGATCTCCAGCGATCCCAGTGAATCGGTTTCCGTGCGCGTCATCGCGTCCTCGGCCATGGTGTGCAGTCCTCGTGGGTCGTCACAGCGGGAAGGGTGTGCCTCGAGCCTACCCGCGGGCACATCAGGGATGGATGGACGCGGTGGACACCGCTGCCGTCGGGGCTGTACGCGCGGGCGAGTCTTCAGCGTTTGCGGGAGAAGGCTTCGAGCCGCTGCTCGGGGGTGAGCTCCGCCATCCGCGCCACCCACTCCGCGGAGAACGTCTCCGCCGTCTCGGCCGCGACGACGGGGACGACGGCGTGCGTGATGGTGTCGTCGTAGACGTGCACGAGGTGGAAGGACTGGCCGGCGTCCATCCCGTTGATCTCCGTCGCCGGGCGCTGCAGGTTCATCGTGTAGCACGTGGCCGCGGCGACGCTGACGGGCACGCCAGCGAAGGTTCCGCTGGTCGAGTAGTGCAGGTGGCCCGCGAGGATGCCGCGCACGTCCGATCCCGCGATCACGTCGGCGAGGGCGTCCTGTCGACGCAGCTCGAGGATGTCGAACAGCGGGATGTGGCTGGGCAGCGGCGGGTGGTGGAGTGCCAGGAGGGTGCCGAGCGGGGCGGGGTCGGAGAGGATGCCGCGGAGCCAGGCGAGCTGGCCGTCGTCGAGGTCGCCGTGGTGCCAGCCGGGGACGCTCGTGTCCAGCGCGATCAGGCGGAGCCCGCCGAGATCCCAGATGCCGGTGACGGGCTCGCCGGTGGGTTCCTGCCCGAGCAGAGCGCCGCGCAGCGCGGGACGCTCGTCGTGGTTCCCGGCGACCCAGACGATGGGGGCGCCGAGCCGGTCGGCGAGCGGCTGCACGGCGGCGCGTAGCGCGCGGTAGGCGTCGGGCTCGCCCAGGTCGGTGAGGTCGCCCGTGAAGACCAGCGCATCCGGGCGGATGCCGGTGCGCTCGACGGCGGCGAGCGTGGCGGCGAGGTTCGCCGCGGTGTCGTAGCGCCCGCCGAGCGGCGCGTTGCCGGCGAGCAGATGCGTGTCGCTGAGGTGCACGATCACGCGCCGCGGCGGGGCATGCCGTCCGAACTGCACTGTCTCCATGCCGACAGCCTAGGACGGGCCTCCGTCAGTGCCCGAAGATGATGAGGAGCAGTCCGCCGAGGACCGCGAGACCGCAGAGGAAGAACGACGCGTACGCGGCGACGAGCGCGACGCGCTTCTGCCCGTCGGTGAGCGGGCTCTTGCGGGCCGCCTTCGCGGCGGCCTTCGCTGCGCGACGGGCCTCCTTCTCCGTGATCACGGTGATAGCGTCGGTGAACTCGGCGGGGGCCACGACCGGTGCCCGGCCGGCGCGCACCAGCATCCGCAGCCCCAGCGCGTAGAAGGCGACGACGACGGTGCCGGCAGCGAGCGCCGCGCCGAACACCTGCAGGAACGCGAGCCAGTCGATCGAGACGTTCACTTCTCGTCCCCCTTCGGCGCGCCCGGAAGGTCGACCGGGGGTGCGGCCGGGCCGGTCCCGGGTTTCCCGGCAGCGCGGACCTTGTCGCGCGCCCGCTTGTCATCGGCGGCCTGGCGGGCATCCGCCTTGGCCTTGGCCTTGCGCTCCGCCTTCTCGCGGGCCTCCTGCTCGGCCTTCCGCCGCGCCTGCTCACGCAGGATCGCGCGCTGGCGGCGCGTCGGCGGAGGATTGCGCTTGACCTTGACGGCGAGTCCCGAGTCGGCGACCTCGCTCATGGCGTTGGAGGAATCGACCTGGTTTCGGCGCGACCGCCAGAACAGGGCGAGGATGATGGCGACGGCGAGGACCGCGTCGATCGCGATGCCCCAGCCGCCGAAAAGGACGACGAGGAGCGCCGCGAACGCGCCGACGGCGCCGGAGGCGGGGAGGGTCAGGAGCCAGCCGATCGCGATGCGACCGACCGTGCGCCAGCGCACCGTGGACCCGCGACGGCCGAGGCCCGACCCGATGACGGAGCCGGACGCGACCTGCGTCGTGGACAGGGCGAAGCCAAGGGCGCTGGAGGCGAGGATCGTCGCGGCCGTGGACGACTCCGCGGAGAAGCCCTGCGCCGGCTTGACGTCGGTGAGACCCTTGCCGAGCGTGCGGATGATGCGCCAGCCGCCCATGTAGGTGCCGAGCGCGATCGTGAAGGCGCAGGCGAAGATGACCCACAGCTGCGGGTCGGCGTGCGCACCGTCCTGCAGGCCGGCCATGATGAGCGCGAGCGTGATGACGCCCATGGTCTTCTGCGCGTCGTTCGTGCCGTGCGCGAGGGCGACGAGCGACGACGTGAAGATCTGACCCCACCGGAAGCCGTCGCGGCCGTCCGGCTTGTTGTCGTAGCGACGCGTCATGGCGTACGCGAGACGCGTCAGGAGGAAGGCGATGACACCCGCCGTGAACGGCGCGATGAGGGCGGGCAGCACGACCTTGCTGAGCACGACGCCGAAGTCGATGGCGGTGACGCTCGCGCCGACGAGCGTGGCGCCGATGAGGCCGCCGAAGAGCGCGTGCGACGAACTGGAGGGCAGACCGAGCAGCCAGGTCAGCATGTTCCAGGTGATCGCGCCGATGAGGCCGGCGAAGATGATCGGCAGGAACGCCAACGGCTCGATCTGATCCTCTTGGATGATGCCGTGCGAGATCGTCTTGGAGACCTCGGTGGACAGGAACGCGCCGACGAGGTTGAGGCTCGCCGCCAGGAGCACGGCGACCTTGGGCTTGAGGGCACCCGTCGCGATGGGCGTCGCCATCGCGTTCGCGGTGTCGTGGAAGCCGTTCGTGAAGTCGAAGAACAGCGCCAGCGCGATGACGAGCAGCACGATGATTACGGCGGTTTCCACAGTTCGCTTTCCGTCGGGATTCGTGGGGAGGGTGCCGATGGGATCGGCGGTGCGAACGAACAGTTCACCGTGGGTTCATGTTCCGGCAACCGGACCACGGAAATCCTCGCACATCCGCGGCCGATCGCAGAACCGTCGCACCCGCCCCCGCGGGGGGTCGGTTAGCGTGGGACGGTGACCATCTCGGAGCCCTCCGCCCCCGCCGTTCCCGCCCGTCCGACCACCCGCAGCCATCACGGCGACGATGTCGTCGATCCCTACGAATGGCTGCGGGCGAAGGAGGACGAACAGGTCCTCGCCCACCTGGCCGCGGAGAACGCCTACACGCAGGAGCGCACCGCCCACCTCGAGCCCCTGCAGGAGCGGATCTACCAGGAGATCAAGGGCCGCACGCTCGAGACGGACCTGTCCGTCCCGAGCCGGCGGGGGTCGTGGTGGTACTACAGCCGCACGGTCGAGGGCAGCCAGTACGGCATCCACTGCCGCGCCCCGCTCGCCGACGCGGACGACTGGACGCCGCCCGTCCTCTCCCCCGACGTCGCGATCCCCGGCGAGCAGGTCCTCCTGGACGGCAACGTCGAGGCAGCGGGTCACGAGTTCTTCTCCCTCGGCACCTTCGACGTGTCCACCGACGGCACGCGCCTGCTCTACGGCGTCGACACGCAGGGCGACGAGCGCTACACGCTCCGCATCCGCGACCTCGCGAGCGGCGGCGACCTCGGCGACGTCATCCCGGAGACCTCGGCGGGGGCGATGTTCTCCCCGGACGGGCGCTTCGTCGTGTACACGACCGTCGACGACGCGTGGCGGCCCGACACGGTGTGGCTGCACGAGGTCGGAACGGATGCCGCGACCGACGCGAAGCTCTTCCACGAGCCCGACGAGCGCTACTGGGTGGGCGCGGGCTTCACACGCAGCGACCGCTACCTCGTCATCGCGGCGGAGTCGTCGATCACGAGCGAGGAGTTCCTCGTGGATGCCACCGACCTCCGGTCGCCGCTGCAGCCGGTCTGGCCGCGGCGGGAGGGCGTGGACTACTCCCTGACGCACGCCGTCGTCGACGGCGAGGACGTGCTCTACATCCTGCACAACGACGGCGCCCTGGACTTCGAGCTCGTCCGCGTCGCGGCATCCGACCCGGAGGGCCCCCACGAGGTCGTGCTGGCGCACGTGCCGGGCCGGCGCCTGGAGGATGTGTCGGCGTTCCGCGACTGGGGCATCGTGTCGTACCGGCGCGAGGGGCTGTCCCGGGTGGGGCTCCTCGACTACGGCAGCGGCGCGCTGACCGAGCTCGCGTTCGACGAGCCGCTGTACACCGTGGGCGCCTCCGGCAACCCGGAGTGGGCGCCGCCGGTGCTGCGGCTCGGCTACGGCTCGTTCGTCACGCCGGGCACCGTCTACGACTACGTCGTGGAGACCGGCGAACTGCTGCTGCGGCGTCGCCAGCCGGTGCTCGGCGGCTACGACCCGGAGGAATACGCGCAGGAGCGCCTGTGGGCGACGGCCGAGGACGGCACCCGCATCCCGATCTCGCTCGTCTGGAAGCGCGTCTTCGATGCGGGCGACGGCCCGCGGCCCGTGCACCTCTACGGTTACGGGTCGTACGAGCACTCGATCGACCCCGGCTTCTCGGTGGCGCGCCTGTCGATGCTCGACCGCGGCGTCGTGTTCGCGATCGCGCACGTCCGCGGCGGCGGCGAGATGGGCCGGCAGTGGTACGAGGACGGCAAGCTGCTGCACAAGCGCAACACCTTCACCGACTTCGTCGCGTGCGCGCAGCACCTCGTGGCCGAAGGCCGCACCACCCCGGACCTGCTCGTCGCCGAGGGCGGATCGGCGGGCGGCCTGCTCATGGGCGCGGTGGCCAACCTCGCGCCGGAGCTCTTCGCCGGCATCCTGGCCGACGTGCCGTTCGTGGACGCGCTGACGACGATCCTCGACCCCTCGCTGCCGCTGACCGTCGTGGAGTGGGACGAGTGGGGCGACCCGCTGCACGACCCCAGCGTCTACGAGTACATGAAGTCGTACACGCCGTACGAGAACGTCCGCGAAGGCGTCGCGTACCCCCGGATCCTCGCCGTCACGTCGCTCAACGACACGCGCGTGCTGTACGTCGAGCCCGCCAAGTGGGTCGCGCGCCTGCGCGAGGTGGGCGCCGACGCGCTGCTGAAGTGCGAGATGGTCGCCGGCCACGGCGGGGTGAGCGGCCGCTACAACGCGTGGAAGCAGCGGGCGTTCGAGCTGGCCTGGCTGCTGGACGTCCTCGGCCTCGCCGACTGAGCGCGGCTGGGGCCGGCGGCTCCGGGGGGGGTAACCCCGGCGCCCGGCATCCCTTCGGCGTCCCCGGCGCCGGGCATCCCTTCGGCGTCCCCGGCGCCCGGCATCCCCTTCGGCGTCCCCGGCATGTCACACCTGGCGCGGGGCGCGGACCCGCCTCCCGCAGTTGGCGAGACAACTGAGACAGGGATGTCACAGAAGTCGGACTTGCGGGCAGCTCGACCCGCATATTCTGTGACATGCAGCGGCTCCTCCCCAGGGGCTGGATTCGCGCACGTCACGACCGATCGCGCTGCCCATGGGCGGGTGACCGGCGTTCGGCGCTCGACTGGGCGGATGACGAGGATCACGCCGCTTCCCGCGGAATTCGGGGCGCGACCGTTTCGCGTCGCCGAGGCTTTGGCGTCCGGTGTGACGCCGTCAAGACTGAGAGCGGGAGACCTTCTCACGCCGACGCGTGGTGTCCGCGTTGCCCGCTCGGTGACCTTCGCGACGCCGGCGAGGTCGGCGCACCACCAGGACCGCCTCCGCGCCGACCTGCTCGAGCGCGCGGCGGCCGTTGCGCCCGCGCTGACTCCCGATCAGTTCTTCAGCCACGGCACGGCGCTCGCCCTGCTGGGCGCGCCTCTGCCGTACCTGCGTGCCACGGCGTGGGAACTGCACGTGTCAGCTCGCCGTCCGGCGGGCCAGCCGCGCCGGGAAGGCGTGGTGGGACATCGCCTGCAAGCCCGCGCACCCGCCCGGGGTACCGCTCACGGACTCCCGATCGAGCACCCCGCACGAGCATGGCGGCAGGCCGCGCGGACCTGGGATCTCGACGACGTGATCGCTGCGGCAGATCACCTCGTGTGTCCCCGGCATCGAATCATCACGCCAGCTGATCTCCGCGCCGAGATAGCGGACGCCGGCGACCTACGCGGGGGTGTCCTCACGCGTGCGCTTGCGGAGGTGCGCGTCGGCGCGGAAACGGCGGAGGAGACCCATGTGCGGCTGCTTCTGATGCGAGCCGGGTTACCGGAACCCTCGCTGAACCACCGGGTGCAGGATAGCCTCGGCCGCTTCATCGCGCGTCTGGATCTCGCCTATCCGGGCTACCGCGTTGCCGTAGAGCACGACGGACGCACGCACGCGTTCGATGAGCAGCAGTTCGCGAAGGATGCCGACCGGTGGGATGCCATTCGCGACGAAGGCTGGCTGCTCGTGCGCATCCTGAGCCACCACCTGCGGCCTGATCCCCGCCGGGCGCTCGCCAAGGTGACGGATGCGCTCATCGCCCGTGGTTGGCGCCCCGGCGTCGACTGACCCACCCCTCCGCTCGGCACCATCCGCATCCGCATCCGCATCCGACGTTCCTGTCACAGAACTCGCGGGTGTAGTGCCCGTCAGCCGCGGTTCGTGTGACATGCGTTGCCGCCATGTCCCGCTTGGCGCACGCGCACGCGCCACCAGCCGCCGCTTGTGTGACACAGGACGGAAGGGGCAGGCCTGCGGGATGGCGGGGACGCCGGAGGGGGCCGTCGGTCGCGCGAGCCGAGCCCGCGCCGCGCCCCAGCGCGTCACCCGAAGAGGGCGGCGGCCTCTTCGTAGCGATACAGGGGGACGTTGTTGAGCTCGCCCAGGGCGTCCTCGAACGACACGCGCACGATGTCGGTGCCGCGCAGCGACACCATCTGGCCCCACGCCTGCTCCATGATGGCGTCGGCGGCGTGCAGGCCCAGGCGCGTCGCGAGGACGCGGTCGAACGCCGACGGCGAGCCGCCGCGCTGGATGTGGCCGAGCACGGTCGCCCGGGTCTCGATGCCGGTGCGGCGCTCGATCTCCGGGGCGAGGATCTCGCCGATGCCGCCGAGGCGGGGGCGGTTGAAGGCGTCCAGGCCCTTGTCGCTGTAAGCCTCGTCCATGCCGGTGAGGGTGAAGCCCTCCGACACGACGACGAGCGGCGCACGGCCGCGGTCGTGGGCCTTCGTCACCTGGGCGACGATCTCGTCGATCGACATCGGCACCTCGGGGATGCAGATGACATGGGCGCCGGCGGCGACTCCCGCATGCAGTGCGATCCAGCCGACGTGGCGGCCCATGACCTCGGCGACCATGCAGCGCTGGTGGGAGTCACCGGTCGTGCGGAGGCGGTCCATCGCGTCGGTGGCGATGTTCACCGCGGTGTCGAAGCCGAACGAGTAGTCCGTCGCGCGCAGGTCGTTGTCGATCGTCTTCGGGACGCCCAGCACGTTGATGCCGTCGTTCGCCAGGCGGTTCGCCGCGGCGAGGGTGCCCTCGCCGCCGATCGCGATGATGCCGTCGATGCGGTGGCCGTACAGGGTCTTCGCGATGTTCTCGGCGCCGCCGCGCGGGCCCTCGTAGGGGTTGGTGCGGCTCGTGCCGAGGATCGTGCCCCCGACCTTCGACAGGCCCTTCACCTCGTGGCGGGTCAGCGGGAAGAAGTCACCGTCCACGACGCCGCGCCAGCCGTCGCGGATGCCGACGAACTCGATGTTGTAGTTGGTCGTGCCCTTGAGCACGACGCCGCGGATGACCGCGTTCAGGCCGGGGCAGTCGCCGCCGCTGGTGAGGATGCCGATCTTCATGGAGAGATCCTTCGTGGTGTCAGGGATGCTGCGGCACCGTTGCCTGGCTTCGACACTATCGCCGCCGGGCGCCGGGCTGCCACCGGGTCGGCCGTCGATAACCGTCGACGGCCGGCCCGGTGCGAGACCTGCGATCAGGCGCCGCCGAGCGCCTGCCGCAGCAGGTGCATGAGCGCGGACAGCTGCACGGAGTCGCTGGATGTCGGGTCGACGGCCTCGCCGTCGAGCGCCCGGGCCGCGAGTCCCTGCTTCGAGTCGATGAGTTCGGCGATCTTCGTGTCGATCGTGTGCGCGGCGATGATCCGCCACGCGGTGACCGGCTCGTCCTGGCCGATGCGGTGCACGCGGTCGATCGCCTGGGTCTGCTCCGCGGCGGTCCATGACAGCTCGGCGAGGACGACGTTGGACGCGGCCTGCATGTTCAGGCCGACGCCGGCGGCGGTCAGCGAGCAGACCGCGACAGCGACCTCGGGGTCGTTGTTGAACGCGTCGATGGCCTGCTGACGCGCGGGCGTCGTCTGGTCGCCGCGGATCGAGACGGTGCGCAGCCCCGCGGCGGCGAAGAGGTCCTCCGCGGCATCCATCACGTCGATGTGCTTCGCGAAGAAGACGACCTTGCCGACGGAGCGCTGCAGCTGCACGGTGTAGTCCGCGGCGAGCAGCGCCTTGGCCTGCCCGATGCGCCGCACCATGGTGAAGACGTTCTCCGAGCCGGAGCCGGCGGCCTTGGCTTCCTCGAGCTCGCCGTGCGCCACGAGGCGCACGATGTCCTCGTCGAACTCCCCGAGGAACACGCGGTCGCCGCGCGCTTCGATGATGCGGCGGTACTTCGCCGCGAGGCGCTGGCCCAGCTCGCGCTCGGCCTCGCGGATCGACCGGCCGAACTCGTCGTCGAGCTCCACGGGGAGGTCGGCGATGAGCTTGTCGGGCAGGTCGGCGGCGACGTCCTTCTTCTTGCGACGGACGATGCCCATCGAGATGACGGCGTCGCGGGCCTCCGGGTAGAACGCCTTGTCGGCAGGGGTCAGGCCGGTCGCGTCGAGCTTCTCCATGAGGGCGGGGCCGGGCTTCTCGCCGTTGGTCCAGCCGAGGAAGCGCCAGATCGCGTCGAAATCCTCAACGTCGTTGATGAGCGGCGTGCCGGTCAGCGCCAGCATGAGCGGGTCGCGCACCTGCTCGCGGATGCGGGTCGCGAGACCCAGCACGTTCTGCGAGCGCTGCGAGGAGAGGTTCTTGATGAAGTGCGCCTCGTCGACGACCATGCCCTTGAGCCCCAGGGAGGCCAGCCAGGACAGGTGCCGGTCGAGCACCTCGTAGTTGACGATGAAGACGTCGGCGAACGCGTCCACCTGGTCGCCGTCGCCGTGGATGACGGTGGCGCGGCGCTGCGGCGTCCACCGCTCGACCTCGCGGGCCCAGTTCATCTTGACGACGTTGGGGACGACCGCCAGCAGCGGGTAGGCGCCCGCGACGGATGCCGCGAGCACGGACTCCGCCGTCTTCCCGAGGCCCGGCTCATCGGCCAGGAGGAAGGAGCGGTGACCGGCGCGCACGGCTTCGAGGAAGCGGGACTGGTGCGGCATGATCTCGAGGCCCTTGGGCGAGAGCCGGTCGAACTCGGGGACCTCCGGGAGGTCCATCGACGCGGCGCCGCCGCCGGCGCCGGTCTCGAACGCCTTGTACAGCGGTCCCATGAGCTCCCAGCCGTCCAGGCGCCGGCGCGGCGTGGGCTGCGGGGCTCGGAGGCTGACGTCGGGGGCGAGGAACGGGTTCGACTCGCGACGCGCGTCGATCTGCGGGGGGACGACCTGCCGCTCGGCGAGGGCCGCCGGCACGACGGACGCCTGCACCGGCGCGGCGTCGGTGATGATGAGTTCATCCTCGGGCAGGTCGGCGCCCGACTCGAGGAGCCAGTCGCGACGCATGCGGCGGGCGACCGGGGAGGTCGCCTGGTCGACTTCGAGCAGCTGGATGAGCGAGGTGTCGCGCGCCGCGGTCTTGGCGAGGATGGTCGCGACGCCGTCGAGACGCTTGAGCAGTTCGGCGCGCGCGGCGGCGGGCACCTCCTCATCGGCCTTGACACGCGCCCGCTCCTCGCGGACGAGGAAGGCGATGACCTGGAACTTGACGCGGTTGGTGGGGCCGAGCTTGCCGCGCTGCGCCTTCGCCTCGACCTCGCGCACCTTGCGGGCGAGGATCGGGATGAGGGGCGCGTCGTCGTCGCGTCGTGCCGATGAGCCCGAGCGACGTCGGGACGACGATTTACGAGCGGTGGATGCCGTGGTCGGCATGCTCCTCCTGAGCGTGAGAGCCGGCGCAGGGCCGGCTGTGCCGGCGATCGTGCGGCCGGTCGAACGGAGTCGCCGCGAAGCGGCGGCGGGAATACGTGGGGCCCGATCCTCCCGGCTGCGGGTACTCGCTTCTGCGAGCTGCGGCGACGGCGGGGTGCGGTCCTCGCGGAAAGTCTAGCGCGTCGTCACGGCGCCGTGCGCAAGCGCAGGCTGTTGAGCACGACGAACACGCTGGAGAACGCCATGGCCGCGCCCGCGATCATCGGGTTCAGGAGGCCGAGCGCTGCCAGCGGCAGCGCGGCGACGTTGTACGCGAAGGCCCAGAACAGGTTTCCGCGGATGACCCGCATCGTGCGACGGCTCAGCCGGATCGCGGTGACCACGGGGGCGATGCCGTGCCCGGCGAGGGCGATGTCGCTCGCGTGCATGGCGGCGTCGGTCCCGCCGCCCATCGCGATGCCGAGATCGGCGGTGGCGAGCGCCGCGGCGTCGTTGACGCCGTCGCCGACCATGGCGACGCGGTGCCCCTCGGCGCGCAGGCGCGCGATCTCGTCGACCTTGCCCTCCGGCAGGACGCCCGCGATGACGCGGTCGATTCCGACGGCGTGGGCGGCGGCGCGCGCGGCGCCGGCGTTGTCGCCGGTGAGCAGGATGACGTCCAGGCCCAGGCGCCGGAGAGCCCCGATGGTCTCGGCGCTGTCATCGCGCACCG
>Ga0006562J51391_1054542_pt1 | contig 11229 bp, 11 predicted proteins | sample Ararhi6_input_d2_FD_51391 | JGI IMG/M metagenome (IMG submission 51391) | reverse complement strand
CGCGGTTGGTCAGCGTCGTCTCCGCGGTCACCGGGCGGCCGCCGAGCACCAGGTCGAGCAGCACGACGATCCGCTCCTCCGTGTGACCGGACGAGCTGCGCACCACGCGGCGGTCGTGCACCGCGCACTCGGCGGTGACCGCATCCCGATCGGAGTCCTGCCACGGCTGCACCCGGAACCGCACCCGATCGCCCGGCAGCTCCTCGATGTCGAAGGCGTGCAGGGACGAACTGCGGGCTCCGGTGTCGACCTTCACCTTGATCCACGGCACGCCGATGCCGGGAAGGCTCACCCACTCACGCCAGCCGACCGTGTCGGTGGTTGGATGGAGGTCGGCCATTCCCCCATCTTTGCAGGAGCCCTCCCGTGAAACTCGCCATCCTCTCGCGCGCCCCGCACGCGTATTCGACGCAGCGGCTGCGCTCGGCGGCCGAGAACCGCGGTCATACGGTCAAGGTGCTCAACACGCTCCGGTTCGCGATCGACCTCTCCGGCGACGAGCCGGACCTGCAGTACCGGGGCCGGCTGCTGTCCGACTACGACGCGATCCTGCCGCGCATCGGCAACTCGATCACCTACTACGGCACCGCCGTCGTGCGGCAGTTCGAGCAGATGGATGTGTACACGCCGAACACCGCGAACGGCATCACGAACTCGCGCGACAAGCTGCGGGCGACGCAGATCCTCTCGCGCCACAACATCGGGATGCCGCGCACGGCGTTCGTCAACAGCCGCGCGGACGTGCGCATGGCGATCGAGCGCGTCGGCGGTGCGCCCGTCGTGATCAAGCTGCTCGAGGGCACGCAGGGCATCGGCGTCATCCTGGCCCCGGAGGCGAAGATCGCGGAGTCGATCATCGAGACGCTGCACTCCACGAAGCAGAACGTGCTCATCCAGAGCTTCATCGCCGAGAGCCGCGGGCGCGACATCCGCGCGCTCGTGGTCGGCGACCGGGTTGTGGCCGCCATGCGGCGCGTGGCGAGCGGGGACGAGTTCCGCTCCAACGTGCACCGCGGCGGCACCGTCGAGAAGGTCGCGCTGACTCCCGAGTTCGAGGAGGCGGCGGTGCGGTCGGCGCAGATCATGGGACTCCGCGTCGCCGGCGTCGACATGCTGGAGGGCAAGGACGGCCCGCTGGTCATGGAGGTCAACTCCTCGCCCGGGCTCGAGGGCATCGAGCGGGCGACCGGACTGGATGTGGCCGGCGCGATCATCGACTTCATCGACAACCAGGTGGCGTTCCCCGAGATCGATGTCCGTCAGCGCCTCACCGTCTCGACCGGCTACGGCGTCGCCGAGCTGCTCGTGCACACCAACGCGGACCTCGTCGGCAAGACCCTCCGCGACTCCGGTCTCGGCGACCGCGACATCTCGGTGCTCACCCTGCACCGGGGCGCGTCCGTCATCCCGAACCCGCGCAGCGGCGTCGTCCTGGAGGCGGGCGACCGGCTGCTCTGCTTCGGACGGCTGGAGGAGATGCGGTCGATGATCCCTGACCGCCGCAAGCGCCGCGCCAAGGTGCGCAAGCTGCCGAAGGAGGCCCAGGAGGCGCTGACCGAGAGCGAGACCGCACCCGTCGCCGCGACGGAGTGAGCGGGAGCGCCGCCGCTATCGCGCGGCCCCTATCCCGCCACCGCCGTCGTGCGGGCACGGACATGCGCCCGCTCCCCCTGCGCGCCGAACAGTGAGAGCAGTTCGACCGCGCCGCCCGTCTCCGTCCCGAACCAGTGCGGCACCCGGGTGTCGAACTCGGCCGCTTCGCCGGTCTCCAGCACGACCTCGTCGTCGCCGAGCTTCAGACGCAGGCGGCCGCTGAGCACGTAGAGCCATTCGTACCCCTCGTGGGTCCGCTGCCGCGGCACCGAACGGGCGCCGGGCGGAATGACGATCTTGAAGGCCTGCAGCCCGGCGGCGTGCCGCGAGAGGGGGAGCATCGTCATGCCGTCGCGACGGATCGGCTGGGCTCGCACGCGCGGGTCGGCGGAGGGCGCGTGGACGAGCTCGTCGAGGGTCGTGCCGTAGACGCGCGCCAGCGGGAGCAGCAGCTCCAGGGTCGCCCGGCGGCGGCCGGACTCCAGGCGGCTGAGTGTGCTGGCGGAGATGCCGGTCGTCTCCTCGACTTCGGCAAGGGTGAGGCCGCGGTCGTTGCGCAGACGGCGCAGGCGGGCTCCGGCGGCGGCGATGGCGTCTTCGGTGTCCATCCGCCCAGTTTGCCACTTCGGCAAGATGATTTGCCATCCTGCATCCCCGCACCGACACTGGCTGCATGACGGACCAGTGGGAACAGCAGGACGAGACGGTGGACGCCGTGGTGATCGGCGGCGGTGCAGCGGGCCTCAACGGCGCGCTCATGCTGGCGCGCTCGCGGCGCGAGGTGCTCGTGATCGACTCCGGCTCGCCGCGCAACGCTCCGGCGGACGGCGTGCACGGTCTTCTCGGCCGTGAGGGGATGCCGCCGGCGGAGCTGCTGCGGATCGGGCGCGAGGAGGTCCGACGCTATGGCGGACGCATCCTCGACGGCGAGGTGACGGATGCGGTGCGCTCGGGCGACGGATTCGTCGTGACCCTCGGCGACGGACGCACCGTCGGGGCACGCCGCCTGCTGGTCGCGACCGGGCTGCGGGATGTGCTCCCCGACATCCCGGGCCTCGCCGAGCACTGGGGCCGCGACCTCGTCCACTGCCCGTACTGCCACGGCTGGGAGGTCCGCGACCGGGCGATCGGAATCGTCGCGACCGGCGAGGGATCGGTCCATCAGGCGCTGCTGTTCCGGCAGCTCTCGGACGACGTCGTGTACCTCGCGAACGGTCACGACCCCGACGAAACCGCGCGGGCGCGATTCGACGCGCTGGGTGTCCCGATCGTCGAGGGGCGCATCGCCGCCGTCGAGACGACCGACGATCGCATCACCGGCGTCCGGCTGGACGACGGCACGCTGGTCGCGCGGGAGGTGCTCGCCGTCGGCTCGCGCATGGAGGCCCGCACGCACGGCCTCCAGTCCCTGGGTCTGCGCAGCATCGAGCTGCCCGGCGGGATGGGCACCAGCATCGAGTCGGACGAGTTCGGCCGAACCGGTGTGCCCGGAGTCTGGGCAGCGGGCAACGTCGCCGACGCCAAGGCGCAGGTCGGCGCCGCCGCAGCCGCCGGCGCGCTGGCCGGCGCCCAGATCAACGCGGAACTCGCGCTGGAGGACGCCGACCGCGCGGTGGCGCTCAGACGGTCGGCTGCCGCGGGCCGTCCTGCGGGCCGCTGACGGGCTGCTCGACCGCCAGCAACCGCTCGGCGCGGCGGTAGTGCCGCAGCACGAGCCAGAGGGTCAGGATGCCACCGGCCGCGACGACGATCAGCACGACGATGTAGAGGATGCCGGCCAGCGCGGTCACGGCCGACGCGGTCTGCGCGCTGAGACCGCCGGCCGTGGTGAGCTCCTCGACCGCGCGACCGTTCGCGAGCAGGGCGATGACGGCCGCCAGATCGCTCGCCGAATCCCAGAGCCCGTGCAGGATGGCCACGCCGACGTAGGTCACGACGATCCAGATCGAGAATCGGAAGCGGTCGCGTCCCCGCGCCGCGCCGAACAGCACGGCACCGAGCACCGCCGTCCAGAGCACATGGCCGACCGGCGCGAGGATCGCGCGGAGCACCTCGGTCTGCAGCAGTGAGACCAGGTCGATGCCGCGCGCCGTGATCGCCGCATTGAAGGCGTACCCGGCCGACTCGAACGCGGCGAAACCCGCTCCGACGGTCGCACCGAGCAGAGCGCCCTGGGTGGCCGTCTTCGGCACGACCCGCCAGCCGATGATGACCAGCAGGATGCCCTTCACCAGCTCCTCGATGAGGCCGACCAGCAGATACAGCCAATAGCTCTGGTGCAGATTCACCTCGAGCAGCGAGGCGCCGAGCACGCCGAAGATCCCGCCGATGAAGAAGGCGAGCACCAGTTGCAGCGAGCTGACGCTGCCGCTCACGCGCTCGATGGCGAAGAGGACGACGCAGAACGGGACGAGGAAGCTCCCGAGGAGGATGAGCGTCGGGATGAGGTTGGTATTGCCGGTGACGATCGTCACGACGATCGTCAGGATCCACAGCGCCAGGCCCGTGAGCAGCGTCTTCCACCACCAGCCGTGATGATGGTGCGGGTGCGGCGCTGCTTCGGGCCGGTCCGTCCACGTCTGTGCTGCCATCCGACTCCCCTTCGCTCGATGCCGCGCCGCCCGCTGACAGTGCGATCATCTTCCCACTGCACCGGCGCGCCGCCAGGGAACCGGCTCGCCGACAGGGCTCAGGCGAGGGAGCGGAAGCGTGCGACGCCCTCGGCGACGAGCTCGCGGAGGTCGAGCGGCTCGTCGGAGGCGATCCAGCGTTCGAAGGCGATACGGAAGGCGGCCATCGCGGCCTCGGCGGCGATGGCCGCGTCGTCCGCATCGAAACCGCGCTCGACCAGAGCGGAGGCGGACGCGGAGGTGACGGTCGCGAGCTTCAGCAGCTCGCGCTCCTGAAGGCTCGCGTTCGCCGCGATGACGGCCGCGCGTCGGCGTGCGAACGTCGGGTCGGGACTGCTCTGGAGGAACGCTGCCGCGGCATCCATCCCCGCGGCGGCGGCGGCCAGCGCGGTCGTGGCCTCCGTGTGGTCCGCGATGGCCGAGAGCACCGTCTGCTGGAACGCGGCGGACCCGGCGAAGAGCACCTCGCGCTTGTCGGCGAAGTGACGGAAGAACGTTCGCTCGGTCACGCCTGCGCGGGCGGCGATGTCGGCGACCGTCGTCTGCTCGTATCCCGGGTCGAGGTAGAGCTCGAGCGCGGCGCGCCCGAGACGTCCCTGCGCATCCGGCTCCCAGCGTCCCATGTGTCCAGTGTAGTGATGACAGTTGCTGACATGAGTGCTACGCTGACGTCAGTCTCTGACATCAGCGGTCGATCGACCGGGAAGGGACGAGCGAAAGGAGCACATCATGCGTGTATTCATCACCGGGGGATCGGGCTGGATCGGATCGGCCGTCGTCCCCGAACTCCTCGCCGCCGGCCACGAGGTCCGCGGGCTGGCCCGGTCGGACGCGTCCGCCGCACGCCTCCGCGCCGCGGGCGTCGAACCGGTCTCCGGCGGGCTGACCGACCTGGACGTCCTGAGCGACTCCGCCGCCGCGGCCGACGCCGTCGTCCACCTCGGCTACAACCACGACTTCAGCGACCAGGCGGGAGCGGGTCGCGCGGAACGCGCCGCCCTCGAGACCTTCGGAGACGCCCTGGAGGGCAGGGATGCGCCCCTGCTGTTCGCCTCCGGTGTCGCGTTCGTCGCGCCCGGCCAGATCGCGACCGAAGACGACCTCGCACCGTTCTCCGGGCCGGACGCCCCGCGCGGAGGAGCGGAAGAGCTGGCGTTCGGGTTCGTCGACCGCGGCATCCACCCGGTCGCCCTGCGCTTCGCCCCGACTGTCCACGGCGCCGGCGACCACGGCTTCACCGCCGAGCTGGTGCGCGTCGCACGAGAGAAGGGCGTCGCCGCCTACGTGGGCGACGGGTCGAACCACTGGCCCGCCGTGCACCGGGGGGATGCCGCCCGCCTGGTCGCCCGCGCCCTGGAGAACGCCGGAGCCGCGACCGTCGTGCACGCGATCGGCGAGCAGGGTGTGCGCACCCGTGATATCGCCGAGGCGATCGGCGGCGGGCTCGGCCTCCCCACCGTATCGATCGACCCTGCCGACGTGGAGGCGCATTTTGGGTGGATCGGGCGGATCTTCGCCCTCGACCTCCAGGCCTCCAGCGCACTCACGCAGCGCCGTTTCGACTGGGCGCCGACCGGCCCGACCCTGCTGGAGGACCTGGCCGCCGGCTCCTACTTCGCCCGCGCCGCGGCCTGACCCCTCACGGGGCTCGAGGCGGAGAGGGCGGGGACGAGGCGGACGAGGAGTCGGCGGGTGGGTTCACGAGGACGTCGTCGAAGGTCGCCTTCTCCGCCGCGGTGCGCTGGTCCCAGCCGGGACGCCGCGCCGCGTAGAAGATCAGCGGAGGGACGCCCAGCAGGATGACGATCACCGCGACGAGCGCCGGGTACGCCCATCCCGGCGCGCCCGCCGCGAAGCCCTCTGGCGGCACGAACCCGAGCGCGAACGCGGCCAGGCAGGCGAGGAAGCCGATCGTCGCGATCAGCCCCATCGCCGGCGTGCGGTAGCTGCGCGTGACGTGCGGATGGGTGCGGCGGAGCCGCATCGCGGCCGCGAACATCATCATGTACATGATCAGGTAGAGCGCCGCGGCCATGTCCACCAGCAGGATGAACGCGGTGTTGATGTTCGGCACGAAGATGAACAACGCCGCGAGCAGCGTGACCACGATGCCCTGCACGTTCAGGATGCCGACCTGCACGCCCGCCTTGTTCCGCCGCTGCAGGAACGTGGGCAGGTAGCCCGAGCGCGCCGCCGCGAGCAGACCGCGCGACGGCCCGGCGATCCAGGTGACAACGGAGGCGAACGCGCCGAGCGCGATCAGCAGGGAGATGAGCGGGGTCGCCCACGACATCCCCCACGTGTCGAAGTAGGTCTGGAACGCGAGGTTGATGCCGGTGGTGAGCCCGAGCTCGGACGACGGAACAGCCACCGCGATCGCGATCGTCGGGAAGATGAAGATCCCGAGGATGAGGATCGACGCGATGAGCACCGTCTTCGGGTAGCCCTTGCCCGGGCTCTTGAGGTCGTTCGCGTGGACGGCGTTGACCTCCATGCCGGCGTACGCCAGCACGTTCGAGACGATCAGCACGATGGAGGCGATGCCGGTGAACGGCGGGATGATCGCCGACGCCTCCAGCGGCGTCTCGCTGGGCTGTCCCGTCCCGAGCCAGATCGCGCCGAACACGATCAGCAGGACGCCCGGGAAGATCGTGCCGGCGAGTCCCGACCACGACCCGACCTTCGCGAACAGGTTGCCGCCGCGCAGGGTGATGAACGTCGAGAACCAGTAGATGACGAGGATCACGATCGCCGTGTAGAGGCCGGAGTTCGCCAGGTTCGGGTCGAGGAACACGAACGCCAGCGACGCCGCGATGAACGCGATCTGCGTCGGGTACCAGACGACGTTCTGCACCCACTGGAGCCAGATCGCCTGGAAGCCCCAGCGTTCGCCGAACGCCAGGCGCACCCAGGTGAAGACGCCGCCCTTCCAGCCCGTGGCGAGCTCGGCGGCGACGAGCGCCACCGGGATCAGGAAGAAGATCGCCGGGATGATGAACAGCGTCACCGAGCCCAGCCCGTACCCGGCCATGGCGGGGAGGCTGCGCAGGGACGCGACGGCGACGACGGTGAGCATCGCCAGCTGGGTGATGCTCATGAACGTGCGCGCCGTCGTGCCCGGCGACCCGATCGCCGGCTTGTGCGGCACGGAGCCGAAGGGATGCGGTTTGACGTGGTCGGGTCCGGGCGCCGGTGTGCCGTCCGCCCGCGTGTAGTCCGTCGCGGACTTGTTCGGCTCGCTCGTTGCGGTCATGGTCTTCTCCCGCTCGTGTGAGGCGCGCTGCGCCGGGGTCTCGATCGCGTTCCGGCGATCAGTGGGTGAAGGAGGCCGTCTGGCCTTCCAGCGGCATCGGCCCCTCGAGCTGGTCGAGGTACGCGACGGCCTCTTGGATGTCGCCGATCAGCGACTCCGCCAGGTTGCGGCTCAGCCCGTTGCGCACGACGATGCGCTGCACGGTGAGGTCGCTGATGTCGTCGGGCATCGGGTAGGCGGGGATGAGCCATCCCTTCAGCCGCAGGCGCTCCGACAGGTGGTACAGGTTCCAGTTCTCGGTGTGCCCCTTCTTCAGCTGCCAGGCGAAGACGGGGATGTCGGAACCGTCGTTCCACAATTCGAAGGCGGGCATCTTCGCGATCTCCCCCGAGAGGTAGAGCGCGACATCCTGCGACGCCTTCTGCACGCGGTAGTAGCCGTCGAATCCGAGCCGCAGGAAGAGGTAGTACTGCAGCAGCACCTGCGCGCCCGGGCGTGAGAAGTTCAGCGCGAACGTCGGCATGTGCCCGCCGAGGTAGGTGACGTCGAACACCAGGTCGGAGGGGAGGTCCTCCACCGTGCGCCAGACCACCCACCCGAGCCCCGGGTAGACCAGGCCGTACTTGTGGGCGGACGTGCTGATGGAGACGACCCGATCGACGCGGAAGTCCCACTCCAGCTGCGGCTGCAGGAAGGGCGCGATCATCCCGCCCGACGCTCCGTCGACGTGGATCTTGATGTCGAGTCCCGTGTCCGCCTGGATGCGGTCGAGGGCCTCAGAGATCTGTGCGACCGGCTCGTACATCCCTGTGTAGGTGACGCCCATGATGGCGACGACGCCGATGGTGTTCTCGTCGACGTACTTCTCGAGCTCATAGCCGTCGAGGACCTTGTGGTCGAGGCTGATCGGCACGTACCGGGCTTCGACGTCCCAGTAGTTGCAGAACTTCTCCCAGCAGACCTGGACGGCGCTCGAGAGCACCAGGTTCGGCTTATCGGTCGACTTGCCCTCGGCCCTCCTCGCCTGCTGCCAGCGGCGCTTCAGCGCGAGGCCGCCCAGCATGCACGCCTCCGACGACCCGATGGTGGAGGTGCCGATCGCCTTCTCCGGGTCCGGCGCGTTCCAGAGTCCCGCGATCATCTTCCAGCAGCGGGTCTCGATCGCCGCGGTCTGCGGGTACTCGTCCTTGTCGATCATGTTCTTGTCGGCGGACTCGGCGTACAGCCGCGCGGCGTGATCGTCCATCCAGGTGCCCACGAAGGTGGCCAGGTTGAGGCGGGCGTTGCCGTCGAGCATCGACTCGTCGTGGACGATCTGGTAGGCGGTCTCGGGCAGCGACTCGTTGTCGGGGATACGGTCCACCGGCAGATCGGTACTCTCGCCCGGCCGGGCGAAGATGGGGTTGAGCTGGGTCCGGTCGCTGGTGCCGGTGTAGGCGGTGGAGGGCGACTGCGACGCCTTCGCCCGCTCCTTCGACTCTGAGATGGTCATTCGCTTCACTCCTCGGACGGCGCGGGCACCGGCTCGCGCAGTGGACGTTCGCTTGTACGTCGTCCGGCCGGCCGATCCGTGACCGCGCCGAACAGCGTCACCGTAACGAGGGCGTGATTCGCCGCGATAGACAGTTCTCGCGGCTTTTCCCGGATCAGCCGGCGGCCCCGCCGGACGGGCTCAGGAGCCGGATCGCTTCAGCGTGCCGATCGTGGAGCCGCCGTCGTCGAGGACGGTCATCGTGTCGCCGGAGACGTTGCCCGTCGCGGCCTTGCCGAGCCAGGTGTCCACGTCCTCGCAGGCCATGAGGGTGGATGCGATCGGGCCAAAGGTGATCTCGTCGCCGTCGATCTGGCCCTTGCCCGACAGCGTGTTGCAGCCGTCGGAGCCGGAGAAGGTGCCGTCGTTCTCGATGTCGAGGTTGGGCTGGCCTGCCGAGGTGGAGCCCCACCGACCCACGACCGCTTGCCCGCTCGGCGTGCCGGCGCACCCGGCGAGCAGCAGGACCGCGGCGGCCACCGCGGTCAGACGTTGCATCCGTCGGTGGCTCAGCATGATCCCTCCCCGCTTTCTGGGCGCCAGGGTAGCGCCGGTGCCGCCGCGCGCGACAGGGGGAATCGGGCGCGGCGCGGTGCTCGATCCGGGGTCAGTCGGCGGCTCGGTCGTCGGCGACGGCAGTCGGGGACAGCACCTCGTCGACGATGGCGAGTAGCTCGGGCCGGGCGAGGATGCGGAAGTGTCCGCCGACGTCCAGCTCGATGTTGCGGGCGCCCTCGAGCCGGCTTCCGGCGGGGACGTGCGGGTCGAACCATCCCCAGACGGAGATGATCTGGGCGTTCACCGCGCGGTTGAGCGCGAGCCGGACGAGTCCGGGAGACGACGGCATCAGTGCGCGGACGCTCGAGATCGGGATGAATCGGGCGAGCGACGACCCGCCGAACGGCGTGGCCACGGCGACGGTGGTGCGGATGCGCGGACCCGAGTCCGGCATCCCCATCAGGTACTTGGCGATCAGGCCGCCCTTGCTGTGCGCGACGATGACGACATCCGTGAGGTCCTGCTCGTCGAGGTGGCGCTGCACGAGCGCGGCGGCCTCCGGCACGGACATCCGGTTGTCCTCGAGCGCGGTGACGACGTGCACGGGGTGGCCGGACGCGTGGATGTGCTGGGCGAGCGGGCGGAGGAAGCGCCACGTCTCGAAGATGCCGGGGATGAGCACGACGGGCGTGCGCGAGCCCTCGCCGGCCACGAGCGCGTCCGGGTTGCTGCGGTCGAACGCGGCGCGCAGCTGGTGACGGCCGGCGTAGAGCCAGTCGAGCGCGAGCACGCCGGCACGGCGCAGCACGGTGCGCCTCATCCCGGCACCCGCACCAGCTGCGAGATCAGGGCGGCGGTGCGCCAGGGCGCGCCGTGCATGACGAGGTGGGCGACGGAGGGGACGCGCGCGGCCGTGCCACCGGCCCGCTTCGCCAGCTCGGCGACCCACTCGTCGCGAGCGATCGGGTCGCGGGCGCCGCGCACCACGACGACGGGCACGGTCGTGTGCTCCAGCTCCTCCTCGGTGCGGAATTCCAGCATGGCGGGCAGCGTAGCGAGATACCAGGCCGGTCCGCAGTGCAGGTAATCACCGATGACGATGCGGTTGCCGCGGGTGTCCTCCCGCAGGGTGTCGATCCCGAGCAGCACGCCGGCCTTCAGGGCGTTGCGATCCTGAGGTGCCATCACCGGGCCGAGCAGCGCGAGGCCGCGCACGAGGTCCGGCCGTCGGGCTGCCAGGCACACCGCGATCTGGGTACCCATCGAGTGGCCGACCACGACGGCGTCGGCGATGCCGGCGTCGTCGAGGAGGGCGGCGACGGAGTCCGCGAACTCCGCGATGGAGAGCCCGCGTCCCGGACGGAACGGCTTCGCCTTGCCGAACCCGGGCAGGTCGAGGGCGACGACACGCCCCTCCTCGGCGAGCGCCGGCACCAGCCGCTCGAAGTAGCGCGAACTGACCCCGATGCCGTGCACGAGCACGAAGACGGGAGCCGTCGGCTCCGCGTGCTGCGGGGCCGGGCGCTGCGGACCGGTGTCGACCGTGACGACGGCGCGGGGCGGGAGCGGAGGCGTCAGGTCGTCGGTCACTCCTCCACGGTACCCGGGGCCCTTTGCGGACCATGAGCGGCACGGGACCCGGTTGAAAACCCGGAGGAGTGGGGTAGCTGTGGAGAAGTACTAGCCCCGACGGCAGCGGAAGGAGTACCACAGGACCATGCCCG
>Ga0006562J51391_1001958_pt1 | contig 11245 bp, 8 predicted proteins | sample Ararhi6_input_d2_FD_51391 | JGI IMG/M metagenome (IMG submission 51391) | reverse complement strand
TACGCGCCAACTCATATTGCTCAATTTTATCCGCATAGGTTAAAGTAACACCAATCTCATCCCAGCCATTTAGCAGCATGACTTTAGGGTATGGAGCAATGTCGAAAGTAACCTTGAAACCTTCATTATCATAAACCACCTGATTTTCAAGGTCGACAGTTAATTGATATTCTTCAGATTCTGCCTTTTTAATAATGTACTGAACTTGTTCATTACTAGCCTGAATTGGAAGAATCCCATTTTTCACGCAATTGTTTTTAAAAATGTCTGCAAAACTTGGGGCGATGACGATTTTAAAGCCAAAATCTTGAACCGCCCACGGAGCATGCTCACGTGAAGATCCGCAGCCAAAGTTTTCACCGGCAACTATAATCGAAGCATTTTTATATTTCGGATCATTTAATGAGAAATCCGGTCGAAGATTTCCTTCATCATCAAAACGCCAATGATAAAAAAGGAATTGGCCGAAACCACTGCGTTCAATCCGCTTTAAAAACTGCTTCGGGATAATTTGGTCTGTGTCAATGTTCGACCGGTTTAATGGATAAACAAGGCCTTGATGAATTTTTAATGGTTCCATATTCTATCTTACCTCCTGTGCAGCAGCAAATTGTCGGACATCTACGAAGTGACCTGCAATAGCGGCAGCGGCTGCCATTTCAGGGCTGACAAGATGGGTTCTTGCCCCGTTCCCTTGGCGGCCTTCAAAATTTCGGTTGGAAGTGGAGGCACAGCGTTCCCCTGGAGGAACAATGTCATCGTTCATGGCCAGACACATACTGCAGCCGGCTTCACGCCACTCAAAACCAGCCTCTGTAAAGACCTTATCCAAACCTTCTTTTTCGGCAGCAAGTTTAACACTAAACGAACCAGGAACAACGATAGCAGTTACAGAAGGGCTAACCTTCTTGCCCCGGATTACCTCAGCTGCACTTCGTAAGTCGCTTAAGCGCGAATTCGTACAAGAACCGATGAAAACATGGTCAATTTTCACATTTGAGATGGGCTGACCAGCTTCAAGGCCCATGTATTCAAGCGCACGCTGGATCTCGTCCTTTTCACTAGGTTTCTCGGTTTCGTCTGGATTTGGAACATTTGCCGTAATTGGAATACACATTCCTGGATTTGTTCCCCAGGTTACTTGTGGTTCAACTTCGGCTGCTTCAATCTCAACGACTAAGTCATAGGCTGCCCCTTCATCAGAAGCTAGAGCCTTCCACTCAGCAACGGCTTGTTCAAAAGCTTCTCCTTGAGGTACATGACGTCTGCCGCGTAAGTATTCAAAAGTCGTTTCATCTGGAGTGATGAGACCAGCTCTTGCACCAGCTTCAATCGACATGTTACAAACTGTCATTCGTTCTTCCATAGAGAGCGAACGGATGGCTTCACCTGTGTATTCCATCACATAACCTGTTCCAAATTGGACACCGAATTTACCGATGATGGCAAGAATTAAGTCTTTAGCTGTAACACCAGTACCTAATTTTCCATTGACCTTGACATTTAAGGTTTTAGGCGGTGCCTGCCAAAGGGTTTGGGTTGCAAGAACATGCTCAACCTCGCTTGTACCAATCCCAAAAGCGAGCGCACCAAATGCTCCGTGTGTAGAGGTGTGACTATCGCCGCACACAATGGTTTTACCAGGCTGAGTAAGTCCAAGTTCAGGTCCAATTACATGGACAATCCCGTTATCAGGGTGATGAATATCAGCAAGTGGAACCCCGAAATCCTGACAATTTTGTTGTAAGGTATCAATTTGTTTCTTTGAAACAGGGTCATTGATTACAAGACGTTGACGGGTTGGAACATTATGGTCCATCGTCGCAAAGGTAAGGTCAGGGCGGCGGACTTTACGACCATTCATTCGTAAACCCTCAAATGCCTGAGGAGAGGTTACTTCGTGAACGAGGTGTAGATCGATATATAATAAATCTGGCTTTCCGTTTTCTTGATGTACCACATGCTTTTCCCAAATCTTTTGGATAATATTTTTTGGTGTTTGCATAGCGTCCTTCCTCACGTAAATGAATTTTAATACTTTGGATAAATTTAGGGGTAAACCGCCGAACAAGACGGTTTACCCTCCAAAATTATTTAAAAATAACAGCTGGCGATGCACTTTGAGGCATTTTGTGATTTGATATAATCTGCAATCCGTTTCGTCATTTCTGCTGTTCCAACAAGACGTCCATCTGGAATTTGAAGGTCGCCTGTGTGGAAGCCGGCATCTAAAACCGATTGAACTGCATCCTCAATCACTTTTGCCTCGTCATTTAATTGAAAAGAGTATCTTAGCATCATAGCTGCCGATAAAATCATCGCAACGGGATTGGCTACACCTTTACCAGCGATGTCAGGGGCAGAGCCGTGAACAGGTTCATATAGGCCTACTCCATTTTCATTTAAGCTAGCAGAAGGGAGCATCCCAAGTGATCCCGTAATAACAGAGGCCTCATCGCTTAAGATGTCGCCGAATAGATTCTCGGTAACGATGACATCAAATTGGCTAGGGTTCGTGATTAGTTTCATAGCGGCAGCATCAACTAATACATGTTCCACAGCTACATCTGGATATTGAGCTTTTTTCTCTTCAACTATTTCGCGCCATAGTTTGCTAGATTCCAGTACATTTGCTTTATCCACCGAAGTAAGATGACCCTGCCTTTGCTGGGCTGCTTGAAATCCCTTATCAACAATTCTTTCAATCTCTTGTCGGGAATAGACAAGCGTATCTACAACAGAACTTCCGTTATCACGACGTTCACTTGGTGTTCCGAAATAAAGGCCGCCAGTTAATTCACGTACGATAAGGAGGTCGCTTCCAGAGACTACTTCTTCCTTTAGAGGTGAGGCATGAAGCAGGTTTTTAAAACCTTTAATCGGCCTTAAGTTTGCATATAAATCAAGTGCCTTACGGATTCCTAGCAAGCCTCGTTCAGGACGTAAATGTGAGGGATTGTTATCCCATTTTGGTCCACCAACAGCACCAAGCAATACCGCATCGGCTTGCTTACAAGCATCAACGGTTGTTTCCGGAAGGGGAGTGCCGTAAAGGTCTATGGCTGCTCCTCCGATTTCATGGGTTTCAAAGCTAAAAGTATGATTGTATTCTTCAGCAATTGCATTTAACACATCTTTTGCTGAGTTAATAACTTCCTTGCCAATGCCATCACCGGGAAGTAAGACAATACGTTTTTTCATTAGAAGCAACCTCCTCATTTATTGTTTGTGGTTTATTAGACTACCGTTTCTTTTACAGCCGTATTTTGGTTGAAAAACACACGATTAACAGCGTTTAAGAATGATTTTGCAGAAGCTTCCAGTACGTCCTGTGCGGAACCGCGTCCAGTTACAGGGGTACCGTTCACGGTCATTTTGACATGGACCTCAGCAAGTGCATCACGTCCTTGACCAATCGAACTTAATCTAAAATCAGTAAGATGGATTTCTTCTTTAATTAGTGCTTCCAAAGTGTTCATTAAAGCTTCAACACTTCCAGAACCTGTACGGGCCGTCTCAACTCGAATACCTTCTGGAGTGGTTAATGCCACCGTCGCTGTCGGCAAGTTAGCTGAGCCGTAATGGACTTGGAAGGCAACAAGTTCATATTTTTTGATATCAACAGCTGTAGTTTGAATATCGGTTAAAATAGCAAAAAGATCTTCATCCGTTACTTCTTTCTTACGATCTGTTAACTGTTTAAAAGCAGTAAAAGCTTCAATCAAATTTTCATCCGAAAGTTCAAAGCCCATCTGCTCAATTTTATCTTTGAAGGCATGGCGGCCGGAATGTTTGCCTAGAACTAGATCATTAGATTTGACCCCCACTAATTCAGGGGTAATAATCTCATAGGTTAATGTATTTTTTAAGACGCCATCCTGATGGATTCCTGATTCATGGGCGAAAGCATTCTTTCCAACCACGGCTTTATTAGGTGGAACCATCATACCTGTAAAGCGGCTGACTAGATCACTCGTGCGTTTAATTTCTTTTAAAACTAAATTCGTAGTATAAGGATACTTATCTTTTCGAATGTTTAAGGCAACAGCGATTTCCTCTAAAGAAGCATTCCCAGCACGTTCTCCAATTCCATTGATTGTACCTTCGACTTGGGTTACACCGTTTTCAATCGCAGCTAACGAATTCGCAACCGCCATTCCTAAATCATCATGACAATGGCAAGATAATGCGGCCTTATGAATATTCGGAACGTTTTCCCGGATATAGCGGAACATACGTCCATATTCTTCCGGTGTGGTATAACCGACTGTATCAGGAAGATTAATGACTGTCGCACCGGCATCAATGACCTTCGTAATAATTTGAACAAGGAAATCCAGGTCAGAGCGGGATGCATCTTCCGCTGACCATTCGATATGCGGGAAGTTCCTTTTCGCATAAGACACCATGTCTACCGCAATTTGTGTAACTTCCTCAGGTGTTTTCATCAATTTATATTGCATATGGATAGGGGAGGTGGCAAGGAATACATGCAACCTTGGTTCTGCTGCATCTTTTAACGCATCCCACGCAATGTCAATGTCCGATTTCGTCGCTCTTGCCAGGCCTGTGACTGATACATTTTTAATATTCCGGGCGATTGCTCTTACTGCTTCAAAATCGCCTTGGGAGGAAGCCGGGAAGCCGGCCTCCATAATGTCAACCCCAAACCGTTCAAGTTGTCGTGCGATTTCCAATTTTTCCAACTGGTTTAAATTAACACCAGGGGACTGTTCGCCATCGCGTAATGTCGTATCGAAGATGTTAACGTGAACCATTTACCACCACTTCCTTCTTTGCATTTACTGGTTTGTTTTTAATAAACGGCATTAATGCACGAAGCTCACGGCCTACTTGTTCAATTTGGTGATTATTTTCAGCACGATTAATCGCGTTGAATTGCGGGCGGTTTGTTTGATTCTCTAAGATCCAGCCCTGTGCGAATTTACCAGTTTGAATATCTTTTAATACTTCTTTCATGCGTGCTTTTGTATCTTCGTTAACTACGCGTGGTCCGGAAACGAAATCTCCCCATTGAGCAGTGTCAGAGATAGAATAACGCATGTTTTCTAAGCCACCTTCATATAAAAGGTCAACGATTAATTTCAATTCATGTAAACACTCGAAATAAGCAACTTCAGGCTGATAACCTGCTTCTACTAGTGTTTCGAAGCCTGCTTTGATTAGGGCAGTAGTACCGCCGCAAAGAACTGCTTGTTCTCCGAATAAATCTGTTTCTGTTTCTTCTTGGAAAGTAGTTTCTAATACTCCGGCACGAGCAGAACCGATTCCTTTTGCATAAGCAAGAGCAACATCGCGTGCTTGACCAGTGTAGTCTTGGTAAACCGCATATAGGGCAGGAACTCCAGCACCTTCTGTAAACGTACGACGAACTAAATGTCCTGGACCTTTTGGAGCTACTAAGAATACGTCAACATCAGCAGGAGGAACGATTTGGCTAAAATGAACATTAAAACCATGTGCAAATACTAATGCATTACCTGCTTGAAGGTTAGATTTAATGCTTTCTTCATATACTTTTGGCTGCATTTCATCTGGAAGAAGAACCATAACTACCTCAGCAGCTGCAGTTGCTTCAGCAACAGAGGTAACTTCTAAACCATCTTCAACTGCTCTATCCCAAGATTTTCCTTGTCTTAATCCAACCACTACATCAAAGCCGCTTTCTTTTAAATTAAGGGCATGGGCATGACCTTGAGATCCATATCCGATTACTGCGATTTTCTTTCCTTGTAAAACCTCTTCTTGAATATCTCCGTTATAAAGTACCTTTACCATTATGAATCATCCTCTCAGATATATTGTTATTTTAATAGTGAATATGTTGCTGGATCGTTTACTTGCGGCTGGTGCCCGCGCTGGAGGGCAGTCAAACCGGTTCTTGCAATTTCCTTAATGCCATAAGGCCTGAGCATTTCAATCAATGCATCGATTTTATCAGGACGTCCTGTAATTTGAACGGCGAGACTGTCTTTACTTACATCAATAATTAGGGCACGGAACGGATCAATAATCCCGTGGATTTCACTACGCAAATGGCTGCTTGAAGCTACTTTAATTAGGGCCAATTCGCGGGCGACAATTGCTTTATCCGTAATATCGGAAACTTTTAAAACATCAATTTGCTTGTTTAATTGTTTCGTCACCTGTTCAAGTCGCTGTTCGTCTTCAACCTCGACCACTAGAGTCATTTTTGAAATTCCTTCGGTTTCAGATGGACCAACTGAAATACTTTCAATATTGAACTGGCGTCTTTGTAAGAGGCCGGTGACACGGTTTAGGACTCCGCTTCGGTCTTGAACTGTTGCTGTGATGATCCGTTTCATGGTTTCACCCCTATCATTTCATGAATTCCTTTACCAGGGGCAATCATTGGGAATACTTTTTCTTGCTGAAGTACACGGCAATCAACTAATACTGGACCATTATGAGCAAATACCTCTGGCAACACGGTAATCAGTTCTTCCTGATTGTTAACTTGATAACCCTTAATTGAATAACTGTCGGCAAGTTTGACAAAATCAGGTTGAGTATGAAGAATCGATTCCGAAATACGGTTTCCGTGTAAAAGTTCCTGCCATTGGCGAACCATTCCTAATGCGCCGTTGTTGACAATAATGATTTTTACAGGAAGGTTTCGTTCATAAATAATCGATAATTCCTGAAGTGTCATTTGAAAACCGCCATCCCCAACAATCGCAACGACTGTACTATCTGGCTCGGCAATCTGTGCGCCAATTGCGGCAGGGAACCCAAAGCCCATTGTTCCAAGTCCACCTGAAGTAATCCAGCGGTGAGGCTGTTTAAAGGTGTAATACTGCGCTGCCCACATTTGGTGTTGACCAACATCCGTTGCCACGATAGCGTCACCGTTCGTAACTTTATGGACTGCTTCAATTACCCATTGAGGACACATTCCGTTTGGATCATGTTTATACCATAGCGGATATTCCTGTTTGTCTTGGCTCAGTTTTTGCAGCCATTCACCAGCATTTGGTGATTCAATTTCTTGATTAAGCAGTTCGCTAAGTGCCTCTTTCGTATCAGAAACGATTGGAAGTTGTGTTGGTACATTTTTTCCAATTTCGGCTGGATCGATATCAATATGGGCCACCTTCGCAAACGGGGCAAAGTGTTTAAGATTGCCTGTTAGTCTGTCATCGAAGCGGGCTCCAAAGTTGATAAGTAAATCACATTCGTAAATGGCCATGTTCGCTGCATAGGTTCCGTGCATTCCACCCATTCCTAGCGAAAGGGAATGATCTGCCGGAAAAGTACCAAGTCCAAGTAAAGTAGTAACCACCGGGATCTGATGTTTTTCTGCAAAAGCAGTCAGCTCGGCTGATGCTTTTCCATGGAGAACACCTGCGCCTGAAAGAATTACCGGCTTGAAAGCCTTTGAAATCGAATCAGCAAGTTTTTTTATTTGAAATGGATTTGGCTTTGTAGTTGGCTGGTATCCAGGTAAATTAATGCTTGCTTCTTCAGGTTCCTCCGTTAAAAATCCTGCGGAAATATCTTTAGGGACATCGACTAAAACTGGCCCTGGCCGTCCGGTAGAAGCGATATGAAAAGCTTCCTTGACGATGCGTGGTAAGTCCTCAATGGATTGAACTTGAAAGTTATGTTTGGTAATGGGTGTTGTAATCGCCATAACATCAGCCTCTTGGAAGGCGTCTGTTCCGATGACGCTTCTTGCAACCTGCCCTGTGAATATAACAAGTGGCAGCGAATCCATCATCGCATCAGTTATTCCTGTCACTAGGTTGGTAGCCCCAGGTCCTGATGTGGCAAGAACGACTCCAGGTTTACCTGTAACTCGGGCATAGCCTTCAGCTGCATGGATCATTCCTTGTTCATGCCGGAAGAGAACATGCTTGATTGTACCCTGGGCGCGGTAAATGGCATCATAGATAGGAAGAACGGCACCCCCGGGATATCCAAACAGCGTTTCCACACCTTCTTTTTTTAGTAAGTCGATGAGAAGGTCTGCACCGGTTCTCGGCTCTGTAGTTGTTTGGACCTCAAGCTTTTTTGCTTCTACTTTCACTTTGTAATCCCTCCTTGCGGATGATTGAATTTTATTAAATTTCCTTTAAGCTACGGTATTAATAGAAATATAGTAAAAAAGGCCCTATTCTCCCAGAATAAACTGCAGTCAAGAACATCAAAAGCAGAATAATCGGGGAGAAAAGGCCTTCCATTTTCTCGGTACCACCCGTTTTTACAGCATCCTTACGAATACTGCCTTATGAAGCGTCGTCTAAGATATGAAGAACGCTTCTTTTTGTAACAGGTGTTCAAATATGGACACCCGATTAAGCCTACTTAGTTATGATTGTTCGGCTTAACACTCAGGGATGATGTCAGAATAAGTTGTATTACTGGGCTTCCAGCAACCCCAGCTCTCTGAAAATACGAATTCTTATTCCTTTATTCCCGTCATCGATTTATTGATATTTATTTGTCAAATGATCTTCATTTAACGCTTTAGCACCTTAACTTCCTAAGGAAGGGGAGGGGTACTAATTCATTCCCATGGATATTTTCTATATTTTCATTATCCCACCGGTATTGGCAGATGTAACTAGTGCTGCATATCTTGCAAGATAACCAGTTTTGATTTTAGGCTCTGGTTTCACCCATGCCTTCTGTCGTTCTGCTAAAACTTCATCATCAACTAGAAGTTCTATGGAGCGTGCTTCAAGGTCGATTAAAATTTTGTCACCATTTTCCACAAGAGCGATTGGTCCGCCTTCTGCTGCTTCTGGTGAAATATGACCGATGGAAATTCCGCGGCTTGCTCCAGAAAAGCGTCCATCCGTAATCAAGGCAACTTCCTTACCTAATCCACGTCCCATAATTGCGGAAGTTGGAGCAAGCATTTCAGGCATTCCTGGTCCGCCTTTTGGACCTTCATAGCGGATAACAACCACGTGCCCAGCTTGAACCGTCCCATTATTAATATTTTCTTGTGCCTCATCCTGGGATTCAAAAACGATTGCTTCACCCAAGAATGTTTTAATTGAAGGATCAACAGCACCTACCTTGATTACACTGCCATCTGGAGCGATGTTTCCATATAGGATGGATAGTCCACCAACAGGGCTATATGGATTGTCTTTGGTCCGGATGACCGTTTCATTTGTGATTGTTGCTTCCTTCACATTTTCTGAAAGTGTTTTTCCAGTAATGGTTAAACAGTTATCATGTAAGGCGCCTTCAACTTTATAAAGTTCATTTATAATGGCACTTACGCCGCCTGCATGATGAATGTCTTCCATTGAATAATCGGATGCTGGCATAATTTTTGCCAAATAAGGAACTCTTTCAGCAATTTTGTTAATCTCACGGAGGTCGTAGTCAATCCCAGCTTCATGGGCAATTGCCAATGTATGAAGTACGGTATTTGTTGAACCACCCATGGCCATATCTAGGGCAAAAGCATTATCAATTGCCTCTCTAGTAATAATGTCACGCGGTTTGATATCTTTTTTCACTAGTTCTATTAAATGCCTTGCGGCTTGACGAATTAATTCATGTCTTTCTTCAGAAGTTGCCACAATTGTTCCATTTCCAGGAACAGTCATTCCTAATACTTCCATTAGACAGTTCATCGAATTAGCTGTAAACATCCCGGAACATGAGCCGCAAGTAGGGCAGGCATTTGTTTCAATGTCTAGCAACTGCTGTTGACTGATGGTTCCGTTATGGTAAGCCCCAACACCTTCAAAAACAGAAGTGAGGGAAAGGTTCTTTCCAGTCGATGGTGAAACGCCTGCTTCCATCGGCCCGCCTGAGACAAAGACAGAAGGGACATTCGTTCTTGCTGCTGCCATTAACATACCTGGTGTAATTTTGTCACAGTTGGGAATGTAGAAAACACCATCGAACCAATGTGCATTAATTACGGTTTCAGCACTATCGGCGATCAATTCGCGGCTAGGGAGGGAATAGCGCATCCCAATATGTCCCATCGCAATCCCATCATCAACACCGATTGTATTAAACTCAAAAGGAATACCGCCTGCTTCACGAATAGCCTCTTTTACAATCTCACCGAAATGATTAAGGTGTTTGTGTCCTGGGATAATTTCAATGAACGAGTTACAAACGCCGATAAACGGTTTTTCAAGATCACTCGTTTTGACCCCGGTTGCATATAAAAGGCTGCGGTGGGGTGCACGATCAATACCCTTTTTAATCATATCGCTACGCATGTTTTTAGCTCCTAACTAACGATTGCATGGTTTGCACCTTCTGGGTAACAAGCCACACCGTCTGTTGTTACAATTTTCCTGAATTCTTCTAATAAATCTTTCGTAACTTCACCTGGTTTACCATCATTTATCTTACGTTTATCAACTTCAATAACAGCAATAACCTCTACAGCTGTCCCAGTTAAGAACACTTCATCAGCTACATATACATCATGTCTTGTGAACGGAGATTCTCTAACCTCATAACCCTTGGCCTTTGCGACATCAAGGATGGCGTTCCGGGTAATACCCTCTAACGCCCCCAAATATACAGGCGGGGTATAGATAGCACCATTTTTCACAATAAAGATATTATCAGCGGAGCCTTCGGTAACATAACCTTGGTCATTCAGCATTAATGCTTCCTCTACCCCAGCTTGATTAGCCTCTAATTTGACAAGAATATTATTTAAGTAGTTCAACGATTTAACCTGTGGGCTTAGAACATCTGGGCGATTTCTTCGACTCGCAACAGATGCAATTTTAATCCCGCGTTCGTAGAACTCTTTAGGATACATTCTTAATTCTTCAGCAATGATAATGACACTTGGCCTGGAGCAGGATGAAGGGTCTAAGCCGAGATTCCCTTTACCACGAGAAACAACGACACGAATATAGGCGCTCTCTAGCTGATTTTTTCTGATTGTATCGACGATTAATTGCGTCATTTCCTCTTGTGTGTAAGGAATATTCAGCATAATGGATTGTGCTGATTCAAATAGTCTCTTTAGGTGTGCATCGAGTCGGAAGACGTTACCGCTATAAACACGTATGCCTTCAAATACTCCATCACCATATAAAAAACCATGATCGAAAACTGAAACTACAGCATCCTCTTTCTTGACGAATTCACCGTCAAGGAAAATCCATTGACTCCCCAACTTAACCACTCCTCTTTTGTGATAGACCGCTTTAAATGACTAAAAAATTTTTAAAAAAGAATTACCATACCCTTCTCCAAATGA
>Ga0006562J51391_1002827_pt1 | contig 11251 bp, 13 predicted proteins | sample Ararhi6_input_d2_FD_51391 | JGI IMG/M metagenome (IMG submission 51391) | reverse complement strand
GTACCTGCTTCTACCCGGTCGGGAATGACCGTATGTTTTACACCATGCAGCTTCTCGACGCCTTCTATACGAATTACGCCTGTGCCTGCACCGCGTACTTTGGCTCCCATGCCATTCAGGAAGTTGGCGAGATCAACGATCTCAGGTTCCTTAGCAGCATTCTCAATGGTAGTTACGCCCTCAGCAAGAGTAGCGGCCATCATAATATTCTCGGTTGCTCCTACGCTGGCTACATCCAAATAAACTTTAGCTCCGCGCAGACGACCGTTACTTTTAGCTTCAATAAAGCCCTGGCCCAAGCTTATCTCGGCGCCCAACGCTTCGAACCCCTTCAAATGCTGATCAATAGGTCTTGTTCCAATTGCGCATCCGCCTGGAAGCGAGATTCTTGTACGTCCCAAACGTGTAAGCAATGGCCCCATAACCAAAAATGATGCGCGCATTTTCCTAACCCACTCGTAAGGCGCTTCACAGGAAATTATCTTCCGCGCGTCAACACGAATGACCTCGTCTTGGTATGTAACGCCTGCTCCTAAGGACTCCAGCACTTTGTTAATGGTCATCACATCGTCTAGAGGAGGTGCATCCATAATAACACTTTCTCCTTCTTCTCCTAACAGAGAAGCGGCGATGATCGGCAGAACTGAGTTTTTGGCTCCGCTGACTTTGACACTCCCGGTCAATCTGTTGCCACCGCGGACGATAAATTTGCTCATCTATGGTTCCCTCCGCGCGTCATTTCTCTTTTCCATTTTTGAAAAAAAGAACATATTCCGCTATTTTCATGCCTTGCTTTTTCATTACATAAAAAAACAAGATTTTACTAATACCCTAACTGCCATCATACCACTGATTAAAACAAGTATACAAGCGTTTTTTTGTACTTGACGACCATTGCGTTCTAACTGATTGAGCCAGTTATACATGTATGGTTCTTTTGTTTACCATTGTTAACAATATGGCACGATGTTATTCGACAATTCCTGCAACATCCACAGTCATAAAATCATATAACCCGCCTACTTCATGTTAAAACAAATTCTAGAGCATCTGGCTCCAAGAGATGTAGTTCAACAAGAAACCAGAAACCAACTGTCCCAAAATTATAGCAAGAAACAAGTGCAGCAATCTGCCCTGCGGTCCTTTGGGTTGCCGGATTAACAAATCCAGCTTTAAGCTTTGCAAAGCCCACCAAGCTAACGCTATACAGACGAGCGATACGATCATGGAGATCAGCGCGGTCATACTCGCCGATTGACTTAACTGTTCAGCCAACTGCTGCTTCCCGTTCATCCGTAATTCCTCCCATCTGCGTCACAGACTTCTTTATAATACTCGGCGAGCGCCTAATATGCCAGTGCTATTTCTGTTTCCAGTACATTTATTTCGACAAAATGTGAATAATCACTTCTGTTTCGCGAATTTAAAAGGTACTAAATACCTAGCCATCAAACAAGAAATAGGACTATATTTTTGGAAAAGACAGCTAAAAAAGGGCTCGATCACAGTGATCGAAGGAAGCAAAGGCGTCACTTACCTTCTGCAGGCATTCTTGGGCAGAAGTTATGAAGTGGTCTCTTTGTCATTCCATCCGTATACTATGCCGAACCCTTTTAAAATTCCACTCAAAATCCAATATTAATTCTTATTGGTTCTGATACTTGTAGCATTCAATCGGTTAAGCGCCCGTTGCAGAGCGACTTCTGCCCGATGATGATCTATCTGTTCCTGCTTGCTCTGGAGCCGCAGTTCTGCCCGCTCCCTTGCCGCACGGGCACGCTCCACATCAATATCTTCGGAACGTTCCGCACTCTCAGCCAAAATGACCACTTTATCTTTGCGGACTTCAACAAAGCCCCCATTGACCGCGATCACTTCAGTTTGACCACCGATTTTAATACGTATCGGTGCAATCTTCAAGGGAGTGACCAAGGGAAGGTGTCCTGGTAAAATCCCAAGATCGCCTTCCGAGCCGCGAACACTGATGCTGTTTACCTGTTCCGTATAGACCAGGCGCTCCGGCGTCACAATCTCTAGTAAATACGTGCTCACTTGAATCCCTCCTGGAAGCTGTCCACAGACAGCTCACTTCGTAAGGCTCGGCTATTCTCTGCCTGTATGTTTACAACGTTTTAGCTTTTTCAACTGCTTCTTCGATGGCTCCTACAAAAAGGAAGGCCGCTTCTGGAAGGTGGTCATACTTGCCCTCCAAAATTTCTTTGAAGCTTCGTACAGTTTCTTTAACCGGCACATATTTACCTGGGAAGCCGTTAAATGCTTCGGCAACATGGAAAGGTTGTGAAAGGAAACGCTGGATTTTACGGGCACGTGCTACCAGCATTTTATCTTCTTCACTCAACTCGTCCATACCCAGGATCGCAATAATATCCTGAAGCTCATTGTAGCGGGCCAAAATTTGTTTTACCCCTTGCGCTACATTATAATGCTCTTCACCCACAACGTCTGGAGCCAAAATACGGGAGCTTGATGCGAGTGGATCAACCGCTGGGTAAATACCCATTTCGGAAATTTTACGTTCCAGGTTTGTTGTAGCATCCAAATGGGCAAACGTCGTAGCAGGAGCCGGGTCAGTGTAGTCATCCGCAGGCACGTAGATTGCCTGAATGGAAGTAACTGAACCTTTTTTAGTAGAAGTAATCCGTTCTTGCAATTGACCCATCTCAGTTGCCAGCGTAGGCTGGTAACCTACTGCGGAAGGCATACGTCCCAACAGGGCAGAAACCTCAGAACCTGCTTGGGTAAAGCGGAAAATGTTATCAATAAAGAGCAACACGTCACGGCCTTCTTGATCACGGAAATACTCAGCCATCGTCAGACCTGTGAGGGCAACACGCAAACGCGCACCCGGAGGCTCGTTCATTTGTCCAAACACCATCGCTGTTTTGTTGATAACGCCGGAATCTCTCATTTCATGGTACAAGTCATTTCCTTCACGTGTACGTTCACCTACACCTGCGAATACAGAAATACCACCATGCTCCTGAGCGATATTGTTAATCAATTCTTGAATGGTTACGGTTTTACCTACACCAGCACCACCAAACAATCCGACTTTACCACCTTTGGCATAAGGAGCCAGCAAGTCGATAACCTTAATACCAGTTTCGAGCATCTCTGCTTGAGTTGTCAATTCTTCGAAAGAAGGCGCTTGACGGTGAATCGGATTTCTAGCCGTTTCACTCATATCAGCACCATTATCAATTGGCGTTCCAAGCACGTTAAATACACGTCCAAGAGTAGCTTCGCCGACAGGTACCGAGATAGGCGCTCCCAGATCTATTGCTTCAGCTCCACGAACCAAACCATCTGTGGAAGACATGGCAATACAACGCACACGGTTGTCACCTAGATGTTTTGAAGCTTCGAGCGTCAGATCAATTTTGACTCCGCTCTCCAGCACAGTCCCAATATGAATGGCATTCAGAATTTCCGGAAGCTGCCCACGTTCAAACTCAACGTCGACAACCGGACCCATGATGCTCACTACGCGTCCTTTGTTCATCTTTTGGTTTCCCTCCTACAAGCTTGCACAGCCGCAAATCCGAACCATTCTGATTTGTTTTGCGCCCGCAATTTATCATAATAGTGTAGACCCTGTTATAAAACAGTCGCAAGAAGTCGCATTAAGACTGAGCGTTAGCCCCTGCGACAATTTCCGTAATTTCCTGGGTAATAGCCGCTTGACGAGCACGGTTATAGGTTAAGGAAAGCTCTCCAATCAACTTGGTAGCATTCTTCGTAGCTGATCCCATTGCCGTCATCTTCGCTCCCAGCTCACTTGCTTTACCATCCAGCAAAGCGCCGTAAATGAGCGTTTCCGCGTAACGCGGTAGCAATACTTCAAGCACACCTTCTGGTGAAGGTTCATACTCATAGTTAATTGAGGATGAAGTCGTAGCAGAATCCGGTGTTGCCATCGGTAACAAACGATCAACTGTTGGAATTTGAGTCAATGCGTTGACAAAGCGGTTATAGCATAGATAAAGCTCATCAAATTCTTTAAGTTCAAAGCCTTGTACTGCCTTGCTAGCAATCGTTTTGATATCTGCAAATGCAGGTGTATCTGACAGATCTGTTACCGATTCAGCGATAGGAAATTCACGACGTCTGAAATAATCCCGTCCTTTTCGCCCAATGATGAAAATCATAAATTCATCCTGTGAACGGTGACGTTCAGCAATCGTCTGCGTAACCTGTCGCAAAATATTGGCGTTATAACCACCAGCCAGACCACGATCAGATGTAATGATGAGATAAGCCGTCTTTTTAACTGGACGCGTCTCTAGCATTGGATGCTTGATGTTATTCGCTCCAGAAGCAATGCTACTCACAACTTCTTTAAGCTTTTCCGAGTAAGGACGAGCCGATTCCGCTTTTTCCTGAGCTTTTCTCAGCTTGGATGCAGCGACCATTTCCATTGCTTTCGTGATCTGCTTCGTACTCTGCACACTTTTAATCTGACGTTTAATCTCGCGCATACCTTTTGCCATGATTTCACCACCTTCAAGCTTTGACAAAGCCAAAGCTAACTTCGTAAGATTCAAATCCAGCCGGACATATGTTAAAGGGCCTGTTAGTGAGGGTAAAACATGCCAAGGAAGCCACAACCCAGAGGGTACGCTTCCTTAGGACATCTTTCATCATAAACAGGCAAATTCCAATGTATTAAACCGACGTGGCGAATGATTTTTTGAATTTCTCGATAGCTGCCTTCAAAGCTGCTTCATTATCAGCAACCAAGTCTTTCGTGTCGCGGATAGATTGAAGCACATCCTGATGATCGGACTCCATGAAAGACAGGAAGTCTTTTTCAAAACGTTTTACATCCGCTACAGGAATATCATCGAGGAAGCCTTTTACAGCAGTATACAAGCTCACTACTTGTTGCTCTACAGCAAGCGGTTGGTTAACACCTTGTTTCAAAATTTCCATCATGCGTGCACCGCGATCGAGACGGGCTTTGGTGGATTTATCCAAGTCGGACCCGAATTGGGAGAACGCTTGAAGCTCACGATATTGAGCGAGATCCAGACGCAGGGAACCTGCAACCTTTTTCATCGCTTTAATCTGAGCGGAGCCACCTACACGAGATACGGAAATACCTACGTTGATCGCCGGACGTTGCCCTGCATAGAACAAGTCAGCTTCCAGGAAGATCTGTCCATCCGTGATGGAAATAACGTTAGTTGGAATATACGCAGAAACGTCGGAAGCCTGTGTCTCGATGAACGGCAATGCGGTAAGTGATCCGCCACCGAGCTCATCATTCAGCTTCGCTGCACGTTCCAGCAAGCGAGAGTGCAGGTAGAAAACGTCACCCGGATATGCTTCACGACCCGGTGGACGACGCAGCAACAGGGAAAGTTCCCGGTAAGCAGACGCTTGTTTAGTCAAGTCATCATAAACAACGAGGACGTGCTCGCCTTTGTACATAAAGTACTCACCCATGGCACAGCCAGAGTAAGGAGCAATGTACAGCAATGGTGATGGTTCGGAAGCAGATGCCGTAACGACAATCGTGTATTCCAGCGCACCATGACGACGCAATGTTTCAACAACTTGAGCAACCGTGGATTGTTTTTGACCAATAGCAACATAAATACATTTCATACCGTTACCTTTTTGGTTCAAAATAGCATCGATTGCGATAGAAGTTTTACCTGTTTGACGGTCACCGATAATCAGCTCACGTTGACCACGACCAATCGGAACCATCGCATCAATAGCTTTAATCCCTGTCTGCATAGGCTCATGTACCGATTTACGGGCCATAACGCCTGGAGCCTGACTTTCAACCGGACGGAATTCTGTTGTAGCAATCGGTCCTTTACCGTCTACCGGTTGTCCCAGCGGGTTAACTACACGTCCGATCATTGCTTCGCCTACAGGGACTTGCATGATCTGACCTGTACGTTTTACTTGACCACCTTCGCGAATGTCGGAGAATTGACCCAAAATAACAACACCGACATTGCTCTCTTCCACATTGAGCGCCAAGCCCAATACGCCAGTGTCGAATTCGACCAATTCACCGGCCATAACTTTTTCCAGTCCGTAGACGCGGGCAATACCGTCGCCGACTTCAACAACAGTGCCGACTTCAACGACCTCGATATCATTTTTATATTGTTCAATCTGACTTTTAATCAATGAACTGATTTCCTCAGGTTTGATACTCAAGTGTGTTCACCCCTATCTTCTATACTCGTCTGTTAAAGGATTTCTCGAGACGATCCAGCTTGCCGGCCAGACTGCCGTCGTACAGTGTATCGCCAATAACCACTTTCAATCCGCCCAGCAGACTCGGGTCCACTATATTTTCCACACGGATTGTTTTATGTTCACGGGTTCCGAATTCCTCGGCTACCGCTGTTTTTTCCTGATCACTTAAAGCATAAGTCGAATACACCTTAGCATGGGCAATTCCCAGCTTGTACTCCTGAATATCGAGATATCCGGCCAGGAGAGATTCGAACAAATCTGCTCTACTGCGCTGAATCAGCAGCTTAATCGTGTTAATCAGCGACGCAGACAACTTGCCTTCAAAATTGCTAGCCAGAACCTGAAGCTTGACTGCTTCCGTAATGTTAGGAGAATTAATGAATTTACGGATTTCAGCATCCCCCGATACAGCTTCTACAAAAGCACGTAGCTCCTGTTCGGTTTCCATAATGGTTTGCTCCTGCTCCGCTACTTCATACAAAGCTTTCGCATACCGTTTGGCAACTACCGTATCTCGGCTCATGCTTTGCCTCCTACCTCTTTAAGGTATTGGTCGACAAGCTCTCCCTGGACTTGGTCTTCCTTAATTTCCTTTTGAATCAGTTTGGAAGCAATTTGTACCGAAGCTTTACCCACTTCGCTGCGCAATTCGGCAACTGCCTTATTACGCTCGCTTGTGATTTCACGAACAGCTTCGTCTTTCAGGCGGACAGCTTCGTCTTTGGCCTGAATAATAATTTGTTCCGCTTGCTTGTTACCTGTTTGTTTTGACTGCTCTATAATATCGTAGGCTTCCTTACGCGCCTGCTGGAGAGCCTGCTTTTGCTCCTCAACATAAGCAACAGCCTGTTCACGTGTTTGTGCCGCCTCATTCATTTGCTGTAACACGAGTTGACGCCGCTTTTCCATAACGGAAAAGAGAGGGCCAAATGCATAGCGCGTCAGTAACCAGTACAAGATCAAAAATGCAATGATAGTGAAAACGATACTTGTCCAATTTAAACTCAATTGAAGTCACTCCTTTCCGGTGAACGTCGGTTCTGGATCTTTCATGTTCCAACGAACAAAGAAGGCGCGGATGGCTGTGCCTTCCCCGCCAAACCTTGCTTAGTTCAATTCATTAAGCCTTAGCGTAAAAAATAAATGCCAGAACGACACCGATAATAGGTAGGGCTTCGACCAGACCTACACCGATAAACATAATAGTTTGTAAGGTGGACTTCGCCTCTGGCTGACGAGCGATACCTTCAACTGTTTTACTTACGATCAGACCGTTACCAATACCTGCGCCAAGCGCACCCAAACCTACTGCGATAGCTGCTGCTATTAATGCCCAAGCTCCCATTTTAAAAATCCTCCTTAGAGATGTGTATTTGTATTGTACATGTATTTGCAGTTAAGCGCGAAGCGTACTCCTGAACTTAACTAAAAACCTGAAACATAATTCACCTAATGTTCTTCTTCATGTGTGTCAATTGCCTGTGATATATATACGAACGTCAAAATGGTGAAGACGAACGCCTGAATGCTACCGACAAAAATACTGAATCCCTGCCAGACTACGAGTCCCAATACGGAAGCAACCATACCTCCCACACCGAGTGCTGTCATTTTCAGCAGAACACTAATCAAAACTTCGCCGGCAAAAATATTACCGAATAGACGCATACCGTGTGTCAATAGTTTTGAGAACTGCTCAATCAAGTTAATTGGCAAGAAGAACGGAAATGGCTGAACATAATGCTTGAAGTAAGCTTTGGTATTACGGAAGATCCCCAGGAAATGAACCAGGACAAAGATCATCAATGCAAGTCCAATGGACACCCCTGCATCTGCGGTAGGTGATTTCCACCAGCTGATACCTACATGGGCAGCTTCGCCTGGGTGAGACGCCTGTGCTTGTTCTAGTGCTTCTTTCACTGGAATGATTTCATGTCCAAATACTTGGGCACTTTGCACATTATCGAATTCAGTCACAATCCCGAACGGTAAACCCAGCATATTGCCCACGAAAATGAACATGATCAGCGTCATCCCCAAGGAGAGGAATGGCTTCCCTTTTTTCAAATCCATTGTGCTGGAAATCAATCCTTGAACGAATTCTACAATCCATTCCATAAAATTTTGCAGCTTGCTCGGATTGTCCACAGACAAATTGCGTGTTGCAGCAAATGCCAATCCAAATACAATCGCGCAAGTCACAAAAAGCATAATAATGACGGACAAGTCAATGTTAAACCCGCCCAATTCGATAATCGGTGATTCATGCAACATGTTTTCTCACCCCTTTCTCAGTTGAGCCATTATTTTTCCTGTAGCGTGAATATGATGCCTATAATTAAAAGAAGAAACTGTCCAGTTACCAGACTTGCCATTACAGCGATCTCATGGAAATAGGCTGGGAATTCCATAGCCAGCACCACTGCCAAAATAGAGGTCGCCAATCGAACGCCAAAGCCAATCCCCACCTTTTTCTTCTTTCCTTCACCGGCAGCCGCACTCGCAACCTGTCGAATCTTGTAGGCCATATATAGCACATTTAGACAGCTTACTCCCGTTCCCAGAATGATTCCGTGAGCAATGTCACGATGTTGGGGCATGAAGGCGGAGACCAGGAAACACAGAGCCATAATCATAAGCGCTACGATCCATAACATCTTTTGCATTCGGGTCATCTCATTCATTTATCCCTCAGTACCTTTCCGATCACAAGGGCAATACTCAATGCGCCTACAACCAAGCCTGCGAGAACGCTTACGCCAGTCCAGATTCCAGATCCACCAAGTTTGGCATCAAGCCATTTTCCGGCATAGAAACCACCCAGTGTGCATATCGTCAAATCAATGCCGATCGCGCTCACCAGTCCTATAGCCTTAAAGGCATTTCCGGTGTTGTTTCGGTTGTTGTTTTGCTTGGAAGGTTTGACCACTTTTCTCATGTCACCCCTGCAATTCCAGTCCATTTTACTTAAATATAAGATGCTTTGTCAATTGAGATATTTTAGCGCCCTAAAGTATAAAAATCAGTCGACAAAGCATCTAAAAATGCTGTATCCCTTGGTAACCGTACAGTTTAACTGTATGCTTACCTTGTAAAGATTAATTATTACGAACGGACGCCTTTTGTGAACATTGTGTGAAATTCTTCAGGACGTTCTGTTTGAACACCATAATGGTGCAAAATCGCATTGACAATTCTTACAGATGCCTGTCCATCACCGTAAGGATTCGCTGCCTGACTCATAGACTCATACAACGCGGAATCTGTCAAAAGAGCCTTGGTCCGATTGTACACGTTCTCTTCACTTGTACCCACCAGTTCCAAGGTACCCGCTTCAATCCCTTCCGGTCTTTCGGTCGTATCACGCAGCACTAGGACAGGTACTCCGAACGAAGGCGCTTCTTCCTGAAGACCACCGGAATCGGTAAGAATCAGATGCGTGTGTGGATAAAAATTGTGCAGGTCCACTACATCCAGCGGATCAATCAGCTTAATACGCGGATGGTTGCCCAAAATTTCAAATGCAGGTTCCTTCACAGCCGGGCTCGGGTGAACTGGGTACACAATTGCAATATCCTCAAACTCATCTGCGATCCGCTTAACCGCATTAAAAATCTGACGATGCGGTTCCCCTTGGGATTCCCGGCGATGTGCTGTCATGAGAATCAGGCGCTTGCCCTGAGCCCAGTCCAGTACCGGATGCTCGTAGTCCTGGCGAACTGTATACTGAAACACATCAGTTACTGTATTGCCTGTTACATATATTCGCGATTCAGGTTTATTCTCCTTCCGCAAATTTCCAGCCGATAAAGAAGTAGGCGAAAAATGCAGATCGGACAGCACACCTGTGAGCTGACGATTCATTTCTTCAGGATATGGAGAAAGCTTGTTCCATGTCCGCAAACCTGCTTCCACATGCCCTACTTCAATTTGCTGCATAAAGGCTGCATAGCTAGCCAAGAAAGTCGTCAGCGTATCGCCGTGAACCAACACGATATCAGGCTTGGCTTCACGCAATACGGGTTCCAGACCTTGAAGTACACGTATGGAGATTTCATTGAGTGTCTGGCGATCCTTCATTACATCCAGATCATAGTCAGGGTGGATATTAAAAACTTCCAGAACCTGATCAAGCATCTGGCGATGTTGAGCTGTTACGCATACTACGGACTCGATATGCTCCGGATGGCGCTGAAGCTCCAAAATGAGAGGTGCCATCTTAATCGCTTCCGGACGCACACCGAAAATTGTCATTACTTTGATTTTAGACATTTTCTGTTGAACCCCTTTTCATAATAAACGTCTGCTTCCAGATCTTCCGTGATTCAGATAGATGATCTGTCTTAGCGTCCATAGATTGTGCCGAACCGCTAAAAGCAGTCTACTTAGTTCCGTACAAGCGGTCTCCCGCATCCCCAAGACCCGGAATGATGTAACCATGATCATCCAAACGCTCGTCCAGTGCAGCGACATAAATGTCTACATCAGGATGCGCATCCTGCACAGCTTTCACTCCTTCAGGAGCGGCAATCAGATTCATCATTTTAATTTGAGTACAGCCTCTTTTTTTCAACACATCAATCGCTGCGATCGCCGATCCACCTGTTGCAAGCATCGGATCAATTACGATCAATTCACGTTCAGTTACATCCGTAGGCAGCTTCGTATAATATTCTACGGGTTGCAATGTCTCAGGATCACGGAACAATCCCACATGTCCTACCTTTGCTGCCGGCAAAAGCTTTACGACACCATCCAGCATACCCAAGCCTGCACGCAAAATCGGGATAAGGCCCAGCATACGACCAGAAATCACTTTACCTTCAGTTTCAGCAACTGGAGTCTGCACTGTAATGCTCTCCAGCGGGATATCCCTTGTAATTTCATAAGCCATCAAGGTTGCTACTTCATCAACCAGTTCACGGAAATCTTTCGTGTTGGTCCGCACATCTCGGATAAATGTAAGTTTGTGTTGGATCAAAGGGTGATCGCAAACCACCAGTTTTGC
>Ga0006562J51391_1024847_pt1 | contig 11269 bp, 9 predicted proteins | sample Ararhi6_input_d2_FD_51391 | JGI IMG/M metagenome (IMG submission 51391) | reverse complement strand
GGCGGGCGGCTTCGCGGGCTGCCCGGTCACGTTCAGTAAGGGACCGGACATCGACCACGGCTTGCGGCGGCAGTTCCATGAGCACGCTTTCGACTACGTCGGCGATCGACAGGAAGGGCAGGCCGCCGGCAAGGAAGGCTGCCACGGCCACTTCGTTGGCCGCATTCAGGATGGCGGGCGCGTCGCCGCCCGCGCGCAGCGCCTGGAAGGCCAGGGCCAGGCAGCGGAAGGTGGCCAGGTCCGGCGTCTCGAACTGCAGCGTGCCGTGGGCGGCCAGGTCCAGCGGCGGCACGCCGGATTCGACCCGCTCCGGCCAGGCCAGTGCATGGGCGATGGCAGTGCGCATGTCGGGGTTGCCGAGCTGGGCCAGCACCGAGCCGTCGACGTATTCGACCAGCGAGTGGACCAGGCTCTGCGGATGCACCAGCACCTCGATGGCGTCGGGCGCGGCCTGGAACAGGTGGTGCGCCTCGATCACCTCCAGGCCCTTGTTCATCAGCGTGGCCGAGTCCACCGAGATCTTGCGGCCCATCGACCACTTGGGATGGCGGCAGGCCTCGTCCGGGGTGATGCCGGCCAGCTCGGCGCGGCGGCGGCCGCGGAACGGGCCGCCGGACGCGGTCAGCACCAGCCGGCGCACGCCGCTGCGCGCCAGCTCGGGCCGGCCGCCCGGCAGGCACTGGAAGATGGCGTTGTGCTCGGAATCGACCGGAATCAGTTCGCCGCCGCCTTCGCGCAGCGCCGCCAGCAGCAGCGGGCCGGCCATCACGATCGATTCCTTGTTGGCCAGCAGCAGGCGCTTGCCGCTGCGGGCCGCGGCCAAGGTGGAATCGAGGCCGGCGGCGCCGACGATGGCGGCCACCACGGTGTCGCACTGCCCGCCGGAGACGGCGGCGGTAATGGCGTCGTGGCCGGCGGCCACTTCGCAGCGCACGCCGGCGGCGGCCAGGCGGCGGGACAGTTCGCCCTCCAGGGCCGGGTCGCCGATCACGGCCAGGTCCGGCCGGTGCTGCTCGCACAGCGCGGCGAGCGCTTCCACCTGGCGATGGGCGGTCAGCACGCTGGCGCGGAAACGTTCCGGATGGCGCGCGACGACGTCCAGGGTGCTGCCACCGATGGAGCCGGTGGCCCCCAGTACCGCGATCTGGCGAGGCTTGCTCATAGACCCAGCAGCAATTTGCCGGCGGCGAACACGGGCAGGGCGGCGAACACGCTGTCCAGGCGGTCCAGCAGGCCGCCGTGGCCGGGGAACAGGTTGCCGGAGTCCTTCACCGCGGCATGCCGCTTCATCAGGCTTTCCAGCAGGTCGCCGACGATCGAGGCGACCACCGTGACCATCGACAGCAGGATCAGGCCGACCAGGCTGCCGTCGCGCACGTGCAGCAGCCAGCCGCCCACGCCGGCCACCAGGGCGCCGGCGATGAAGGCGCCGTACACGCCGGCCCAGGTCTTGCCGGGGCTGATGGTCGGGGCGAGCTTGCGCTTGCCGAACAGGCGGCCGCTGAAATAGGCGCCGATATCGGCGGCCCACACGATGGCCAGGGCCAGCACGGTCCACCAGTGGCCGTGCGGCTGGTCGCGGTGGATGCTCATCGCGGCCACCCAGGCCGGCACGATCACCAGCGCACCGGCGCCGAGCTTGAGCAGCCGGTTCTCGCGCGTCGGCGCGGCGCCGAAGGCGAAGTGGTTGAGCCAGACGCAGACCACGCCCCACCACAGCACACCGACGCCGATCAGCACCGGCCACAGGGCGGAGTCGCGCGCCCACCACAGCAGGGCGAACAACACGGCGGCGGCGGCCAGCAGGCCGCCGCGCACGCCGGTGTCGTGCTTCAGGCCGGACAGGCGGGTCCATTCCCACAGCGCGGCCAGGAAGGCCAGCGCCACCAGCGGCGCGAACACCGTCGTCGGCGGCCACAGGATCAGCAGGATCGCCAGCGGCGCGAGCAGCAGTGCGGTAAGAGTGCGCTGAAGCAGCATGCGGATCCTTAGGTTGACGCCTTGACGGCGACCTGCTCGCCGGTGCGCCCGAAGCGGCGCTCACGGCGTGCATATTCCTCGATGGCCCCGCGCAGGCAAGCCTGGTCGAAGTCCGGCCACAAGGTATCGGTGAAATACAGCTCCGCATAGGCGGCCTGCCACAGCAGGAAGTTGCTGATGCGCAGCTCGCCGCCGGTGCGGATGAACAGGTCCAGCGGGGGCAGTTCGGCCAGGCTCATCCAATGGCCGAGCAACTGCTCGTCGATCTCGTCGGCGCGGAACTCGCCGCGGGCCACCGCCTCGGCGGCCTTGCGCGCGGCCTGCACCACGTCCCAGCGACCGCCGTAGTTCACCGCCACGTTGAGATGCAGCTTGTCGTTGCCGGCGGTGTGTGCGATCGCCTGGTTCATGCGCTGGCGCAGGGTCGGATCGAACGCGCCCAGGTCGCCGACGAAGCGCATGCGTACGCCGTGCTGGTGCAGTTCGTCCACTTCCTTGTCCAGGGCGCGCACGAACAGCTCCATCAGCGCGCCGACCTCGTCCTGCGGGCGCTGCCAGTTCTCGCTGGAGAAGGCGAACACGGTGAGTGCCTGCACGCCTTCGCGCAGGCAGCCTTCGACCACTTCGCGCAGGGCCTTGCGGCCGGCGTTGTGACCGAAGCTGCGCGGGCGGTGGCGCGCCTTGGCCCAGCGGCCGTTGCCGTCCATCACGATGGCGATGTGGCGCGGGATCCGCGCGGCGTCGGCGTCGGCCATGCGGTCGGAGCGATGGCGCGTCAGAGCGCCATCAGCTCCTCTTCCTTGGCCTTGGCGACCGTGTCCACTTCCTTGACGAAGCGATCCGTGAGCTTCTGGATGTCGTCCTCGGCGCGGCGCTCGTCGTCCTCGGTGATCTTCTTGTCCTTGAGCAGGTCCTTCACCTGCTGCATCGCATCACGGCGCACGTTGCGGATGGCGATCTTGGCTTCCTCGCCCTCGTGCGCCACGTGCTTGGCCAGCTCGCGGCGGCGTTCTTCGGTGAGCGGCGGCATGTTGAGGCGGATCACCGTGCCGGCGGTGGTCGGCGTGATGCCGACGTCGGAGGACAGCAGCGCCTTCTCGACCGCGGCGATGTGGCTCTTGTCGAACGGCGTGATGATGATCGAGCGGGCATCGCCCAGCGAGATCGAGGCCACCTGGTTGAGCGGCATCTCCGAGCCGTAGGCCGGCACCCTGATGTTTTCCACCAGCGCGGTGCTGGCGCGGCCGGTGCGCAGGCGGGTCAAGCTGTGCTTGAGCGAATCGATGCTTTTGCCCATGCGGGTCTGGGCATCGGTCTTGATGTCGTTGAGCATGGGCATACCCCTTGATCGTGCAAGCCTGGAAGTATAACAGCGGGGGAAGCCCGCAAGCGGGCGGGCTTCCGGCAGGGTGGGGCGCCTTGCGGCACCCCGCCCGGGCGTCAGCGGTCGGTGACGATGGTGCCGATCGACTCGCCGCGCATGATCCGCAGCAGGTTGCCCGGCACGGTCATGTCGTAGATGCGCAGCGGCATGCCGTGGTCGCGGCACAGCGCGATGGCGGCGGTGTCCATCACCGCCAGCTTGCGCTCGATCACCTGGTCGTAGGTGAGCCGGTCGTAGCGGGTGGCGTCGGCGTGGCGCGCTGGGTCGGCGGTGTACACGCCGTCGACCTTGGTCGCCTTCAGCAGCAGGTCCGCGCCGATCTCCACCGCGCGCAGCGCGGCGGCCGAGTCGGTGGTGAAGAACGGATTGCCGGTGCCGGCGGCGAACAGCGCGATGCGGCCCTTCTCGATGTGGCGGATCGCGCGGCGGCGGATGAAGTCCTCGGCCACGTCGTGGATCTGGATCGCGCTCATCACGCGGGCGAAGCCGCCGCGGCGCTCGATCGCGTCCTGCATCGCCAGCGCGTTCATCACGGTGGCGAGCATGCCCATGTGGTCGCCGGTGACGCGGTCCATGCCCGCGGCGGCGAGGCCGGCGCCGCGGAAGATGTTGCCGCCGCCGATGACCACGCCGATCTGCACGCCGGCCTTCTGGATGTCGATGATCTCGTCGGCCAGGCGGCCGATCACTTTCGGGTCGATGCCGTAGTCGGCTTCGCCCATCAGCGCTTCACCGGAGAGTTTGAGCAGGATGCGGCGATATTTAAGCGGTTCGCTCATAGGGTCTCCGGATTGTGTGTGGCAAAACGCGCGCATTGTAGCGGCTGCGCCGCGCGCAGGTAAGCACGAAGCGCGCCGCGATGCGGTGCGCGACGATGTCCCGTTCATGCACGCGTGCCTGCGCTGCATGCGTGGACGTCCGGCCGTCCGTGCCCAAGTCCATCCGCGGGCAATAAAAAAGCCGCGGTTTCCCGCGGCTTTTCAAGCGAATGCGCGACAGGTCAGACCTGCATCGCCTTCTGCACTTCGGCGAGGTAGTCCTCCTGGACCTTCTCGATGCCTTCGCCCACGACCAGGCGCACCACCTTCACCACGTCCGCGCCTTCCTTCTTCAGGACGTCGCCGACGGTGAGGTTGGTGTCCAGCACGTAGGGCTGGCCGACCAGGGTCACGTCCGACACGATCTTGTTGATCTTGCCGGTGATGATCTTGTCCAGGATGTCGGCGGGCTTGTTCTTTTCCTTGTCCGACATGGCGGCGAGGGCGATGTCCTTCTCGCGCGCGATGAAGTCGGCGGGAACGTCCTCGGCCTTCACGTAGGGCGGGTTCATGGCGGCCACGTGCATGGCGATGCCCTTGGCCAGCTCTTCCGAGCCGCCCTTGAGCGCCACGATCACGCCGATCTTGCCGCCGTGCGAGTACACGCCGAGCGGGCCGTCGTTCTCCACGCGGGCGGCGCGGCGCACGTCGATCTTCTCGCCGATGGTCGCGGTCTTGGCCTTGGCGGCCTCTTCGATGTTGGCGAAGCCCGTGATCGCGGAGGCCTTGACGGCCTCGATCTCGGTCACGCCGGCCTGCAGCACGGCCTGCGCCACGGCATGGGTGAAGTCGATGAACTCGGCGTTCTTGGCGGCGAAGTCGGTCTCGCTGTTGACCTCGACCAGCACGGCCTTGCCGTTGTCGCTGGCGGTGGCCACGCGGCCTTCGGCGGCGACGCGGTCGGCCTTCTTGTCGGCCTTGGCCAGGCCGGTCTTGCGCAGGTGCTCGATGGCGGCTTCGATATCGCCGTTGGTCTCGGTCAGCGCCTTCTTGCAGTCCATCATGCCGGCGCCCGAGCGCTCGCGCAGTTCGCCGACCAGTTTTGCGGTAATGGCAGTCATCTGGGTTCCTCGAAAATCTTTGAAACGCCCCGGCCGCATGCGGCCGGGGCGGGGGATGGCTTACTCGCCGCCGTCCGCTTCGCCGTCGTTCTGACGACCGCCGCGGCCGCCACGACCGCCGTCGCGGCGCGGGGCGCCGGCGCCCTTCTTGGCCGGACCGCGGTTGTTGTCGCGGCGGGGAGCGGCCTTGCGCTCTTCCTTGGCGACCGGGTTGCCTTCCTCGTCGAGCTCGACGAACTCGTTGGCGTCGCCGTGGGCGGCAGCCGGGGCGGCGGCGCGGCCCTCGAGGATCGAGTCGGCGGCGGCGCGGGCGTACAGCTGGATCGCGCGGATCGCGTCGTCGTTGCCCGGGATGGCGTAGTCCACCAGTTCCGGGTTGTAGTTGGTGTCGACCACCGCGACCACCGGGATGCCGAGCTTCTTGGCTTCCTGCACGGCGATGTCTTCATGGCCGATATCGACCACGAACAGCGCGTCGGGCAGGCGGTTCATGTCCTTGATGCCGCCCAGCGAGTTCTCCAGCTTCTCGCGCTCGCGACGGCGGGCCAGCACTTCGTGCTTGACCAGGCGGTCGAAGCTGCCGTCGGTCTCGGCCGCTTCCAGCTCCTTCAGGCGCGCCACGGACTGCTTGACGGTGCGGAAGTTGGTCAGCATGCCGCCGAGCCAGCGGGCGGTCACGAACGGCATGCCGGCGCGGCCGGCTTCCTCGGCCAGGGCCTCGCGGGCCGAGCGCTTGGTGCCGACGAACAGCACGGTGCCGCGCTTCTGCGCCACGGCCGACAGGAAATGCATCGCGTCGGTGAACAGCGGGAGGGTCTTTTCCAGATTGATGATGTGGATCTTGCCGCGGGCGCCGAAGATGTACGGCGCCATCTTGGGGTTCCAGTAGCGGGTCTGGTGACCGAAGTGCACGCCAGCCTCGAGCATCTGGCGCATGGTGACTTGTGCCATGGGAAAAACTCCTTCATTGGGCCTTTTTTGTGTGGCCCGGGGGTTGGGACCTCCACGCATCCCCGGCTTCGACCGCGGTACCCGAAGGCCCGCGGCACCCCGAAGGCGGTGCCGATGCGTGTGTGGCGTTAGGTTTGTCCGATCAAGGACTTAAGTGATCATGCCGCAGCGCGGTTACAATCGCTTTTCGCTTTGCGGCCAATCGGGAAACGCCTTCTAAGGCGCGTTCTCCGGGCAGCAAAACTCCGAAATTATAGCCGGCGCGCCGGCGCAGCGGCAAGTCGGCCCGCCCGGTTGAAGCCGGGGACTTGCGGCGCCATCTGAGTGGACCTATGGCCGTTACCCTGAAATCCCCCGCCGACATCCAAGCCATGCGCGAGGCCGGCAAGCTCGCCGCCGAAGTGCTGGCCATGCTCAAGGAGCACGTCAAGCCGGGCGTGACCACCGAGGACCTGGACCGCCTCGCCTACGAGCACATCGTCAACGTGCAGAAGGCCATCCCGGCCAACGTGGGCTACAACGGCTTTCCCAAGACCCTGTGCACCTCGGTCAACCACGTGATCTGCCACGGCATTCCCAGCCCGGGCAAGCTGCTGAAGGACGGCGACATCATCAACCTGGACGTCACCGTCATCCGCGACGGCTGGCACGGCGACACCAGCCGCATGTATTACGTCGGCACCCCCTCGGTGCTGGCCCGGCGGCTGGTGGAGACCACCCACGAGGCGATGATGCTGGGCATCCAGGCGGTGCGCCCCGGCGCCACCCTGGGCGACGTCGGCCACGCCATCCAGAAGCATGCCGAGGCGGCCGGTTTCTCGGTGGTGCGCGAGTACTGCGGCCACGGCATCGGCAAGGTCTATCACGACGAGCCCCAGGTGCTGCACTACGGCAAGCCCGCCAGCGGGCTGGAGCTGAAGAAGGGCATGACCTTCACGGTCGAGCCGATGGTCAACGCCGGCAAGCCGCAGACCCGCCAGCTGCCGGACGGCTGGACCGTGGTGACCAAGGACCATTCGCTGTCGGCCCAGTGGGAGCACACCATCGCGGTGACCGACGACGGCTTCGAGATCCTGACGCCCTGGCCGGATGCCTGAGGGGCGGGAAATAGTTTGATAGAAGGGCGGCCTTGGCCGCCCTTCTTCGTTTCGGGGCGCTCCGTGCCGTCCTCGGCGTGGCAGACTGCTTCGGTTCCCCGTTTCCCGGTCCCCGCCGCCCATGACCGTCGTGCTGCCGCCCTTGCCCCGCCTGCCCACCGCGGTCCCGCGCTCGGGCGTATCGACTGAGGCGCGGCGGGCGCTGCGGCAGCTGCTGGGCGACGTCGACCGCGCCATCGCCACCGCCTTCCGCGACGGCGCCGACGCCACCGCGCTGGCGCGCCGGCGCGGCGATTCGGTATCGCGCATCGTCGCCCACGTCTGGACCGCCTGCCTGGGCGAGGTGGAGGGCGCGGCCTTGTTCGCGGTCGGCGGTTTCGGCCGCGGCCTGCTGTTTCCGCATTCGGATGTGGACCTGCTGGTGCTGGCCGAGCGCGCCGAACCGGCACGGCTGCGCGCGCTGGAGCAATGCTTCGCCACGCTGTGGGACATCGGCTTGAAAGTGGGCCATGCGGTACGCGACCCGGCCCAGTGCCGCGCGCTGTCCGCGCAGGACGCCAGCGTGTTCACCAGCCTGCTCGATGCACGCCGGCTGGCCGGCGATCCCGCGCTGGAAGCCTCGCTGCAGGCGATCGTCGACGACCCCGCGCTGTGGCCGCCGGCTGCCTACCTGGCGGTGCGCCTGTCCGAGCGCGATGCGCGCCATGCGCGCTACAACGACACCGCCTACAACCTCGAACCCAATCTCAAGGACGGTCCCGGCGGCCTGCGCACGCTCGATTCGCTGCGCTGGCTGGGGCGTCGCCTGGCGCATGCGGACGATTTCGACGGCATGGTCGAGGAAGGCTTGCTCGATCCGGCCGAGCGCTCCACCCTGGAAGAGGCCGAGGCCACGCTGCGCCGCTACCGTTTCGCGCTGCACCTGGAGGCCGGCCGCGCCGAGGAGCGCCTGCTGTTCGACTACCAGCGCGCGCTCGCCGAGCAGTTGGGCTTCCGCGACGAGCACGAGAAGAACCTCGGCGTCGAGCAGTTCATGCAGGGCTACTACCGCGCCGCCAGCCAGGTGGAACGTTTAGGGGTGCAGATTGCCGAGCGCTTCGAGGAAATGCTCGAGCCGCCGGCCGAGCCGCAGCCGGTCGGCGCGGATTTCCTGCGTTACGGCTCGCGCCTGGCGGTGCGCGATCCGGATCTGTTCGTGCGCCGTCCGGCGGCCCTGGTCGAGGTATTCATCCTGCGCCTGGGCGAGCCGGGCATCGTCGGCTTCACCGCCGACACCATGCGCCGCATCCACCAGGCCACCGCGTTCTTCGGCGCGGCGCTGGCCGACGATCCGCAGGTGCTCGATGCCTTCCTGCAGCTGCTGCGCAAGGGCGCGCCGGCGGTGGAGGCACTGTGGCGGATGAACCGGCACGGCCTGCTGGCGGCGGTGCTGCCGGCCTTCGGCAAGGTGTTCGGGCGCATGCAGTACGACCTGTTCCATGTCTACACCGTGGATGAGCACACGCTGCGCGTGCTGCGCAACGTGGCGCGCTTCGCCGATGCGGCCGCGCGCAGCGAATTCCCGATCGCCTGCGGCATCTGGCCCACGCTGGAGAAGCCCGAGCTGCTGCTGCTCGCCGCGCTGTTCCACGATATCGCCAAGGGCCGCGGCGGCGACCATTCCGTGCTGGGCGAGGAAGACGCGCGCGCGTTCGGCGCCCGCCTCGGCCTGCCGCGCGAAGACATCGACCTGATCGCCTGGCTGGTGCGCTGGCACCTGCTGATGAGCGTGACCGCGCAGCGCCAGGACATCACCGATCCGGACGTGGTGCAGCGCTTCGCCGAAGCCGTGGGCGAGCGTGAGCGCCTGGACCTGCTGTATCTGTTGACCATCGCCGACATCATCGGCACCAGCCCGCGGCTGTGGAACGCGTGGAAGGACCGCCTGCTGGCTGACCTCTACACCGCTACCCGCTACGCCCTGGCCAGCGACGACGAACTGCCGCGCGACGCCGCCGCGCGCGTGCGCGAATGCCGCGAGGCGGCGCTGGCCCTGCTGCTCGCGGACGGTTTTGCGGAGCAGGCCTGCCAGCGCGTATGGCACGACTTCCCGGAGCAGAGCTTCCTGCGCCACCGCCCGGAGCAGATCGCCTGGCAGACGGCGGCGATCATCCGCAGCGGCGGGGCGACGCCGCTGATCGAAGTGCATCCGCTGTCGGTGCGCGGCACCACCGAGCTGTTCGTCTACACGCCGGACCGCGACGGCCTGTTCGCCTCGGTCACCGCCATGCTCGACCGCCTGCATTTCTCGGTGATGGAGGCGCGCATCCTCAACAGCCGCAACGGCATGGCACTGGACACCTTCCTGCTGCTCGAATCGGACAGCCAGCAGCCGGCCAGCGCCGATCGCGCCGAGGAACTGCAGCAGCGCCTGCACCGCGCGCTGTCGCAGCCGGCGCATACGCACCAGCCGTCGCGGCGGAACATGTCGCGGCATCTGAAGCATTTCCAGGCGGCGCCGAAGATCGCCTTCAGCGCCATCGGCGAGCGCACCCGGCTGGCCCTGGTGTGCAGCGACCGGCCCGGCCTGCTCGCCGCGGTGTCGCAGGCCATGGTCGACGCCGAGGTGCGCGTGCACGATGCGCGCATCGCCACCTTCGGCGAGCGCGTGGAAGATTTCTTCCTTATCAGCGACCGCCGCAACGCGCCGCTTGGCGTGGTGCAGCAGGACCGCCTGCTGCACGCCCTGCTGGATCGCCTGGGTGCGGCCAGGCGCGCGGGCTAGGGCATCCGCCGATAGACGGCCAAACCGGCTCGCCCCCTGCGGCCAATCCCGCTAGCATGCTTCAGTTTTCCCAAGGTCCCCGCACGCCATGCAAAGCATCGAATCCCTGATCAACGACGCCTTCGAGCGCCGCAACGACCTCACCCAGTCCGACATCGAAACCTATCTGCGCCCCGCCGTGGAGCAGGTGATCGACCTGCTGGAATCCGGCGAGCGCCGCGTCGCCGAGCCGGACGGCCATGGCGGCTGGACGGTCAACCAGTGGATCAAGAAAGCGGTGCTGCTGTATTTCCGCATCAACGGCAACCGCGTGGTCGACGGCGGTTCCGCACTGGCCTTCGACAAAGTGCCGCTGCGCTTCGCCCACGGCAACGACGCCGAGCTGCAGGGCCTGGGCGCGCGCGTGGTGCCCGGCGCGCTGGTGCGCCGCGGCGCGCACGTGGCCAAGGACGCGGTGCTGATGCCCAGCTACGTCAACATCGGTGCCTACGTAGGCGCCGGCAGCATGGTCGACACCTGGGCCACGGTCGGCTCCTGCGCGCAGATCGGCGCGCACGTGCACCTGTCCGGCGGCGTCGGCATCGGCGGCGTGCTGGAGCCGCTGCAGGCCAATCCCACCATCATCGAGGACAACTGCTTCATCGGTGCGCGTTCCGAAGTGGTGGAAGGCGTGGTGGTGGAGAAGGGCAGCGTGATCGGCATGGGCGTGTTCCTCGGCCAGTCCACGCGCATCTACAACCGCGCCACCGGCCAGATCAGCTACGGCCGCGTGCCGGCCGGCAGCGTGGTGGTGGCCGGCAGCCTGCCGGCCAAGGACGGCACGCACAGCCTGTATGCCGCGATCATCGTCAAGCAGGTGGACGAGAAGACGCGCAGCAAGACCAGCATCAACGAACTGCTGCGCAGCGCCGAATGACGGCGGCCGCGGCCGGGGCGGGCATCGAGGCGGCGCGCAGGCGTGCGCGGATGCTGGCCCTGGCCGGCATCGTGCTGGCGATCGTGGCGTTAGCGCTGCCGCCGATGGCGCAGCCGCAGTCCTATCACGGCTTCGCCGACCAGCGCGGGTGGCTGGGCATCCCCAACTTCGGCGACGTGATGTCCAATCTCGCGTTTCTGGCGGTCGGGCTGATGGGCCTGGCCGCGATGCGCCTGCCCGCCGTGCAGGCAATGGGCAGGACCAGCATGCATGCCTATGGCATGACCTTCGCCGGACT
>Ga0006562J51391_1072458_pt1 | contig 11300 bp, 11 predicted proteins | sample Ararhi6_input_d2_FD_51391 | JGI IMG/M metagenome (IMG submission 51391) | reverse complement strand
AGGTCGCAGTACCAGTCGTAGAAGCTCATGCACACGCCGCCGATCAGGCTCAGGTAGCGGCTGCCCGCGGCGTAGCTCACCATCGACATGGCGGGAATCGGCGAGAAGCCGATGATGCGGTCGGGCCCGTGGCGGCGGATGGTGTGGATGTTGCTGGCCGCGACGATCTCGTTGACCTCGTCCCAGCCCGAGCGCGCGAAGCCGCCGAGGCCGCGCACGCTCTGGTAGCTGCGGCGCGTGGCCTCGTCCTGCACGATGGAGGCCCAGGCCTCGACGGGTGCGAGCGTCTTGCGCGCTTCGCGCCACGCCTTGAGCAGCGCGCCGCGCACCATCGGGTACTTGACGCGGTTGGCGCTGTACAGGTACCAGCTGTAGCTGGCGCCGCGGGCGCAGCCGCGCGGCTCGTGGTTGGGCATGTCCCAGCGGGTGCGCGGATAGTCGGTCTGCTGGGTTTCCCAGGTGACGATGCCGCCCTTGACGTAGATCTTCCACGAGCAGGAGCCCGTGCAGTTCACGCCGTGCGTGCTGCGCACGATCTTGTCGTGCGCCCAGCGCGTGCGGTAGGCGTCCTCCCAGGTGCGGTCTTCGCCGGTGACCTGGCCATGGCCGTCGGCGAAGGATTCGCGCGGCTGCGCGAAGTAGGTCAGGCGGTCGAGAAAGTGGCTCATCGTGGGTCTTTCATACGAATTCGATTGGCTGGCTCAGGGGTTCTTCACATAGGCGCCGCGGCGCAGGTAGAACCACCAGTTGAGAACGAGGCACAGGGCATAGAACACGGCAAAGCCGTACATCGCGTATTGCGGCGTGCCGGCCTTGATCTGGGCGCCGATGACCACGGGCGCGATGAAGGCGCCGTAGCCGGCGATGGCGGAGGTCCAGCCCAGCACCGGGCCGGCCTTGGCGCGGTCGAAGATCACGCCGATGGTGCGGAAGGTGGAGCCGTTGCCGATGCCGCTGGCCGCGAACAGCAGCACGAACAGCAGCATGAAGGGCAGGAAATACTGCTCCGGCTGCGGCGAGCCGTAGGCCAGCAGCATCACGTAGCCCACGGCGGCCGAGGCCACCACCATCACCGCGGAGATCGCCTGCGTGACGATCGAGCCGCCCACCTTGTCCGAGATCCAGCCGCCCACCGGGCGGATCAGCGCGCCGACGAAGGGGCCGATCCACGCGTAGGTGAAGGCCGAGGGCGCGTTCGGGTTCTTCAGCGTGTGCTGCAGCACGCCGGCCGCGTCGGGCACGTGGCTGATGCCGAAGATCACCGCGATCGACAGCGGCAGCGCCATCGAGAAGCCGATGAAGGAGCCGAAGGTCACGATGTACAGCGCAGTCATCGACCACGTGTGCTTGTCGCGGAAGATCTCGAACTGCTTGGCGATGTTTTCCTTCATCGTGCCGAACGCGGCGAGCTTCATGGTGAACAGCGTGGCCACGATGATCAGCGGCATGGCCACCCACATGTTGAGCAGGCCCAGGCCCGTGGGCGCCGGCAGGTACAGGTACAGGCCCGCGATCGCCGGGGCGAACGACAGCGTGTACAGCCAGGTGATCTTCAGGAAGGCCTGGACCGGGCCGCCGGTGTCGGGCGAGACGGTGCGCAGGTTGTTCATGCCGAACCAGCACAGGATCGACAGCGGCACCAGCGACAGCACCCAGGCGAAGCCCGCGTTCTGGATCCAGGTGGGCGTGCCGGCGGTGATCTTGCCCATGATCCAGCCGCTGTCCTTGAGCAGCGTCATGGGCTCGCCGCCGATGCTGCCCAAGAGGCCCACGGTCATCACCAGCGGGATGACGATCTGCATGGTCGTGACGCCGAAGTTGCCGATGCCCGCGTTCAGGCCCAGCGCCGTGCCTTGCAGGCGCTTGGGAAAGAAGGTGCTGATGTTGGACATGAACGAGCTGGCGAAGTTGCCGCCGCCCACGCCCGACCACAGCGCCATGAGCTGGAACACCCACAGCGGCCACTCCTTGTGCTGCAGCGCGATGCCGGTGCCGATGGCCGGCGCCAGCAGCATTGCCGTGGTCAGGAAGATGGTGTTGCGCCCGCCCGCCAGGCGGATCAGGAACGCGGCCGGGATGCGCATGGTGGCGCCGGCCAGGCCCGCGATGGCGGTGAGCGTGAACAGCTCGGCCTGGGTGAAGGGAAAGCCCAGGTTGTTCATCTGCACGGTGATGATTCCCCACATGCCCCACACCGCGAAGGCGCACAGCAGGGCGGGCACCGACAGCCACAGGTTGCGCCATGCCACGTGCCTGCCGGTGCTTTCCCAGAACTGTTCGTCCTCGGGGCGCCAGTCGGCGATGTCGGTGCGGCCGCCGGTCGTGCCCGGGGGAACGGCGATGGTGCTGGTGCTCATGATTTGGCTTCCAGGTTGAGTTTCGATTCGCGCGCGCCGCCCATCACCTGGGTGCCGCGCACTTCGGTCCAGTACATCCAGACGAGGGAAACCCAGACCACGCCGTACATCAGCATGAAGGCGCTCGAGCGGATGCCGGTGAGGTCCATCAGCGCGCCGAACATCACGGGCAGCACGAAGCCGCCGAGGCCGCCGGCCAGGCCGACGATGCCGCTGATCGCGCCGATGTTGGCGGGGTAGTCGTCGCTGATGTACTTGAAGACGCTGGCCTTGCCGAAGGCCATCGCGATGCCGAGCACGAACATCAGCGCGGTGAAGCTGTAGACGTTCAGCCCGATGTGGAAGGTGCGCGGGCCGTTCACCGTGACGAGCGTGAGATCGGTCTGCGGATAACTCAGCAGGAACAGGCAGATCCAGCACACCCACATCACCCACCAGGTGACGCTGTGCGCGCCGTACCGGTCCGACAGCCAGCCGCCCGCGGCGCGCAGCACGCCGCCGGGCAGCGAGAAGCAGGCGGCCAGCAGCGCGGCGACGCGGATGTCGAGCCTGTATTCGCCGACGTAGTACTGCACCATCCACAGCGAGATGGCGACATAGCCGCCGAACACGATGCTGTAGTACTGGCAGTAGCGCAGCACGCGCGGGTCCTTGAGCGTGCCCAGCTGCTCGGCGAAGCCGGCGCTGCGGCCCACCAGGTGCGCGGGGTCGCTCGTACTCAGCAGCCAGAACAGGACCGTAGCACCGAGCATGATCGCCGCGTACACCTGCGGTACCACGGCCCAGCCGACGGCCACCACGATGGCGGGCGCCACGAACTTGTTGACGGCCGCACCCGAGTTGCCGGCGCCGTAGATGCCCATCGCAAAGCCTTGCCGCCCGCGCGGAAACCAGCGCGCCACGTACGGCGTGCCGACCGAGAAGGCACCGCCCGCGAGCCCGACGAACATGCCCAGCACGATGAAGTGCCAGTACTGCGTGGCGTAGGACATCAGCCAGATGGCGGGCACCGTGGCGGCCATCAGCAGCGTCATGACGATGCGGCCGCCGAAGCGGTCGGTCCAGATGCCCAGCGGCACGCGCACCAGCGAGCCCGTGAGCACCGGCATGGCCGTGAGCAGGCCGAACTCGGTCGCGTTGAGGTCGAGCGCCTTGCGGATCGGGATGCCGATCACGCCGAACATCATCCAGACCATGAAGCAGACGGTGAACGCCAGCGTGCTCACCGCCAGCACGCGCCAGGCCTTGGCGGGCACGGCCTGGGTGGCCGATGGCGGCGAGAGTGGGGGGCTGGTTGCGGTGGCGCGCTGCTGCACGGTGGGTCTCCTGAAAGGCTGACCGGAGCTTAGGAAGGGGGCATTGCGGGCGGCTTGATCCACATCAAGCGGCAGCGCTTGTGCACAGACACACTGGGCCATGGATCAAAACCCGCGAGCCCGGCCCGCACGGCCATACCCTGTGCTGGACGACGCACAGGGCTTCGCGACGGCCGTGCTGCTGGTCGGGCTGGGGCTGGCGGTGCTTCGCAGCGCCCATCTGCTGACGGGCGGTCTTCCCGGCCTGGCCTTCGTGCTGAACTATGCGACGGGCTGGCCTCTGGGGTGGACCCTGCTGATCGTGAACCTGCCCTTCATTGCCTTCGGCTGGCATGCATTCGGTTTGCGCTTCACGTGGAAGACGATGCTCGTCGTTGCCGGGCTGTCGCTGAGCGTCGAAGGGATAGGGCGGGTGCTCAGCGTGCATTCGGCGCACCCGCTGGCCGCGGCGGTCGCCGGCGGCCTGCTGATCGGCGTTGGCCTGCTCATCCTGTTCCGCCATGGCGCGAGCCTCGGCGGATTCGGCGTGCTGGCGCTGTTCCTGCAGCGCCGCTACGGCTGGCGCACGGGCGCCGTGCAGATGGCGTGCGATGCCGCGATCGTGGCCTCGGCCTTCGCCCTCGTGGAGCCGGGCCGTGTCGGCTACTCGATCGTTTCGGCGCTGGTGGTGAACCTGGTCCTGCTGTGGAACCACCGGCCCGGTGCGCAGGCAATGCGATCGTTGAGCGGCATCAAGGGACCACCCGCCGGGCATCGATAACCTTGCCGCCAGTTCCATCCTCAGAGGAGACCGCATGGCTGTCCTGGACCGATCCGATACCGCTTCGCTCGGCCTGCCTTTCATGGACCAGGCGCGAGGGCGATTCGCCGGCCTGCTGGCGCAGGTGGAGGCCGCCGGCAACGCCGCGTTGCCAGAAGCCTGGCGCGATCTGCTCGCGTACGCCGCCGAGCTCTTCGCCTGCGAGGACATCTGGATGCGGGCGTCCGGCTTTGCTGCGCGCCGGGATCACGCGGCGCAGCACCGCGTGGTGCTGGAGGTGATGCGCGAAGGTGCGGTGCATGCCGCCGAGTGGCGGCTTGCGCAGCTGCGGGAGATGGCGCGCCAGTTGAGGGCCTGGCATGAGGCGCATGGCCGGACGATGGACGCGCCGCTGGCGCACCATCTGCGCATGCGGCGGGCCGGCCGCGGGAGCGTCGCTGCGCGCCTAGGCCGCGGCGCCGGGCAATCGCAGCCCGCCGCGTCCCGTGAGGCGCGCGGTGATCGCCGCCTTCAGCGGCGGTAGATGCTGCGCGCCGCGAAGGAGCAGTTGGCGCGCCAGGCGCTGCGGCGTGCCCGTGCTGGCATAGAGTTTCGCCACGGCGTTGGTGCCGTGATAGACCGGCGCGGCATCCCGCCGGTGCGCGCGCTCGTAGCCCGCGAGCACCGCGGCATCGCCGATGTCCCGGTGGGCCGCGCGGGCGGCGCAAAGCGCATGGACCAGCGATGCCACGCTCTGCAGGCCGAGGTTGTAGCCGTGCGCCGTGACCGGATGCATGCCGACGGCCGCGTCTCCCACGAGCGCGCTGCGCTGGCCCACGAAACGCCGGGCATAGGCGGCGACGAGCGGATAGGGAAAGCGCTCGCCCAGCAGCTGCATCCGGCCCAGGCGGCTGCGGAACTGGCGCTCGACCAGAATCGCGAATTCGCTTTCGGACAACTGCATCAGCCGCTCGGCGGCCGAGGCGTCGGCAGTCACCACGACCGAGGACACCTGGCCCACGGCGGGCAGCACGGCGAGCGTGCGCTCGTAGCCGAAGCACTCGTAGGCCACGTCGTGATGCGGCAGTTCGTGCTGCATCCGGCAGACGATCATGGTGCGGCCGAAGTCGTGCATGTCGGCCGCGATGCCCAGCTGCTTGCGCGACCACGAGAAGCGGCTGTCGGCCGCGACGAACAGCCGGCCCTGCAGCTGCTGCGGCAGGCCCGGCGAGGTTTCGAAGTCCAGCTGCACGTGGCCGGGCTCGGTGGCGACGCGCAGCACGTGCGCGCGGTCGATCAGGCGCAGCCCCGGGCGCTCGGCCGCGGCCGCAAAGTTGACGCGGCGCAGCGCATGGTTGGGCACGATCCAGCCCAGGCGCTCGGCGCCGGGGCCGTGCGGCGCAAAGCTCAATGCCGCGTCCTGCCGGTCGCCGTCGATGACGCGCGCTTCGCGGATGCAGCCGATCTCTTCGGGCAGCAGGCGCTGCCACAGTCCCAGGGTGCGCAAGGTGGCCACGCTGGCGTGGGTCAGTGCGATGTCGCGTCCGTCCTCGGCCGGAGCGGCGAGCGCTTCGCGCGGCTGCGCGTCGAGCACGGTGGCGGTGAAGCCGGCATCGGTGAGGGCAATGGCCAGCGCCAGCCCGGCCGGGCCGGCGCCGACGATGAGGGCGTCACGTTCTTGCTGCATGCGGATTCCTGCGGAGGTGAAGGCAGGAATTGTTGGGTGGGGCGATGGCGCCCGCCTTGACGGGCATCAAGGCCGCGGCCGCCGCGGGGCAGGGGCGTCGCCCGCGTACACCGGAAGCGCGGTGCCCGCGAATGCCTCGAGCACCGAGCCGACATTGCCGCAGCCGTGCAGCGCCGTGACGATCGTGCGGAACAGCGGCTTGTACGCATTGTCGGCTTCATGGCCCGCGAGCGGATCGCGGTTCATGCGGAAGGCGGCATCGAGCTCGGCCCATTCGCCGTCGCTCAGCACCGATTCGGCGAGCGGCAGGATCTGCGTTTCCTCGACCTGCATGTGGGCCAGGTAGAAGTCGGCGTAGTGCCGCATCAGCTGCTCGAAATGGTCGCGCCGCATCTCGCACTGGGCGGTGCCGCTCATCGTGCGGAACCCCAGCAGCGCATGCTCGAGCTCGCGGATGGCGAACTCGCCGTGCGCATGCTCGCGCTCGAGCCGGTCGAGTACCGCATCGGTCTGCGCGCTGCGGCCGCGCAGCTTCGGAAACAGCAGCAGGCTCTCCTTCGGATGGTGCAGCTTCTCGGGGAACTCGTCGACGTAGAACAGCATGGCCTGCAGCGCGTCGAAGTCGGGCAGGGTGCCGTGCCGCCGGTGCTCGCGCAGCAGCAGCGTGATCGAGCGCAGCATGGCCGACAGGGCGCGGTGCTCGTGGCGGATGATGGTCAGGCTGTCGTGGGTCATGGGGCACCTCCCGCGGGGACCGGGGCCCGCTTTTCAGGTTGTCAGCAACGCACCGCTGTCGTCGAAGACGCGCACCTCGACCGGAATGGCGGCGCGCACGCTTTGCGTCACGACGCAGAAGTCCTCGAACTGGGCCAGCGCCCGGTCGAGCTGCCTGAGCGTCGATCCCGCAACGCCAAGCCGGATCGCGACCTCGATGCCCGCCACGCGCAGCCGGCCCTGGGCATTGCGCGACAGCGTGGCATCGGCCGTGGTTCGCATGGGGACCGCCTCGTTCCTGAACTTGCGCAGCGAGAACAGCAGGCTGGACGACAGGCAGTTGGCCACCGCGGCCAGCAGCAACTGCTCCGAGTCCGGGCCGGCCCCCGTTCCCAGCGGCGGCTTCACGTCGGTCAGGAGCGCGGCGGCGCCGGGCAGTCCGAAGTCGACGGCAAACCGGTAGGCGTCGTGCAGCACCAGTGTGATGTGCCCGGTGGGTTCAAGGGTCGTCGGGGTCTTCATGGCAATGCCAGTGTGGAGCCCGCGGCGGCGCACGGGCTTGACCTGGCGCAAGGACCGGCGAAGGAATACCCGGAGGCCGCGCCGGGCTCAGCTGCCGGCCATCGTGGCAAGCAGCATGGCCTGCAGCACGAAGCGATGGTTCTGCGCACGCTCGGCGGCATGCTCGCCGAGACAGGCGGTCCGTGCCCGCACATCGGCCGCGCAGCCGTGTTCGCGCAGCGTCATCAGGTCCGCCAGCACCGAGGCGGGATGATCGATGCCTTCGAGATCGTCATAGACCGGCACGCCCGCATGCTGCTCGATCTGCCGTACTTCGGCAGGCGTCAGGGAGGCGCAATCGATGGCGTCGTACAGCCGGCCCAGCATCTGCGAAAGGTGGCGGAACTCGGTGCCCCCCGGATCGACCGGGGGACCGAGCCGCACATGGGCCACCCGCGCGCCCAGGTCCAGTGCGGCGCGATGCAGCGCTGACATTTCCGCATCGGCCGGCCGCTGGCGCAGCAGGGCGATGTTCTTGCCCGCCAGCGGCCGCTCGCCGGTGCGGCCTGCAAGCGATGCGGCCTTCAGCCGGCAGGCGAGCTCGTGCACGGCCGAAAGATCGCCGGCCAGGAATTCGCCGCCGGCGTGGAGGCCGGGGCTGTGCGGGGAACTCAAGGTCGATTGCATGACGATCGCAGCCTATAGCCCGTGCCGCCGCAATCCTTGACGGGCATCAACTCCCCGCCACGGCGGGAACGAATGACACGCTGCATTCACAGGCGGTTCACCAAACGCGCGAGGTCCTTCGCTTCCGGCCGAGGGTCTCTTCCAGTTTTTTTGCCCTGGCAGGTGAAGAAGATCACAGCCTGCCGCGCGATGCGCAGCCACGTCGGCACGATGGCCCGCATGAACCACAAGCGCCAGCCGCATCACGGCGATACCAGGCATGCAGCGCGGGAACCGGCGGGTTCTCGGGCGCATGCGGATGCGCCCGCGAGCGGTCCCTTCCTCAACTGTTCATGCGGGCTCGCGCACCTGGAGCGCATCCATCGGCATTGGTGGATGAAGCTCCTGCCCTGGCTGCGGTTCTATTGCTGCAGCCGGTGCGGAAAATCGCAGCTGGCCTCGAAGCGGGCGGTCAGCTTCGCGGTCACGTCTCTCAGGAGTGGAAGCGAGGCGGCGCAGGCGCCTGCGCCCTGAGCGGGGCCGCTGGCGATGCCTCGGGCAGATCAATCCGGCTTCGGTCCGGCGTTGCCCGCGTCTTCCGGCATGGTGAACAGCTCGGGGTCGAACATGGGATGAGCTTCCTCGGCTTGCTCGGCGGGCGCATCCGGAAGCAGGCTGCCGAAGTCGGTCGAGGCGAAGTTCGGCGGAATGTGGATGCCTTTCTCGTCGCGGCGGACCAGGCCGCGGCTCTCCAGGTCGCGCATGGTCTTGTTGACCACCTCGCGCGAGAGCCCCGAATACGACGCGATGACCGCCTGGGTGATGCGCTTGTCGTAGCCGCCGCTGCCCGCAGGCGCCAGCTGGGTGAGCTCATGGAGCACGCGGCCGACCAGGTTCTCGGCCGACAGCGACGAGATCCGCCGCAGCTGGCCGCGGATCATGGTGATGCGTTTCATCGCAACCTCGAGCAGGCCGATGGTCACCTCGGGGTAGGTCGAGCACAGCCTGCGGATCGCGGCGATCGGCATCAGGTAGACCGAGGAGGGCAGGGCCGCGACCAGGGTCGACGTGGTCTGGTAGCGGTCCTCGCCCAGTGAAGGGCCGAGGAAGAAATCGCCCCTGCGGATGAAGTCGGTCGTGACGTCGCGATCGACGGCTCGCAGCAGGCCGCTGGCCACGCAGTAGATGCTGTCGGTCCAGGTGTCGGCAAGAAGCACCGTCTCGTTGCGCCGGTAGGACCGCAGTTCGCTGCTGCGGATCAGGGCGGCCCGGTCGGCGGGCGGCACGCTGGCAATGAGGGGATGGAGGTACATGGCGAAGGTTATGTCGGCCACCTCATTTGCAGTCCGCCTGAAGCAGCCGGAACAGCGCCTCGATGCGGTTTTGTTCTTCGGCCTCGTGCAGGGCGCGGCCCCGCAACCAGAGTCTTCCGGCTTTTCTCTCGACATGCACGTCGTAGACACGATCGACGCAATCGACCACGACATCCGGCGCGAGCCGCTCCTGCGCGGCCCACAGGGCCAGCTCGATCTCCGCCGCGCCCAGGCGCCTGGACGCGCACATCGCGATCCAGTCCGCATGCAGCCGCGGCAATGCCGTCATGCCGCGCACCTTGAGCGGCTCGCTGCCGAGCTTCGCCAGCAGTTCCTCGAGCTGCCCGCCGCCGGAGCGCTGCGCGGGCGCGGAACTGGCCGTGCAGGCGGCGCTGGTGCGCAGCAGGAAGCAGTCGTCGCGCAGGCAGCTCAGGTCGGTGTCGGCCGAAGCCAGCAGGCTCGCGCGGATCCGGCGCCGGATCTCGCGGCTGACGTCCGCGGCAACCTCCGGCCCATCGGCATCGACCAGCTGCGCGAAATTGGCGATGAAGAAGAGTGCGCACACCCTGGCAGGCTGGCCGCTGCGGTTTCGCTCCCTCGCTGCCGCCGCAGCGGCGGCACCGCGATGCCTTGAGGGCAGGAAATGCGCCAGGGCCGCGCGCCAACGCGGCCCGAAGAGCCTGTTTTCCATTCGCGGCAGGGCGATCGCTCCATCGCCTGCGTGACACCACTTTCTTTGCATTTGGCATGCCCCTGAATCGTTGAACCATTTCTTGGATCCGCTCGTGAGCGGTCCTCAGGGGAATGCTACGGAGCAACATGCGGCTTGGCATCGGGTTTCGAGTCGCGGATGTGTTCCGAATCACAATCAGACACAATTGGCGTTCGACCTCTTGCGGTTCACGAAATGTCGAAGGTGGGCGGGGTCCGCCGCCGCGGGAGGCGTTTCAAGTTCATTGTGTGGGGGCGGGTGCTGGGCAGCACTCCCACAAAAGGGTGAGTGGCCGATGCGCGACAGGAGAGGTGCGCGGCTTGCGCCCGGCAAGCCGCTACCGGCTCATCGCCGGCCGTCGCCGGCAATGCGCCGGGCCACTGCCAGGCAGTCCGCCACGAAGCGCCGCGCCGAGGCGGCGTCCGGGTCGCCGGCCGCCAGGAGCGCAGGTGCATCGCCTTCGGGCGCAGTGCAGGCCGACAGGGCGATGCACAAGGAACGCCAAAGGGCAGGCGGCATGTTGTCGTCGCCAACGAGAAGAAGCGCGGCAATCCGTGCAGCTTCGGGCGTGAGCTGCATCGCCTGTTCGTAGAGCGGGCCGATGTGCATAGGCCAGCCGTCAAGCAAACGCAATGCCCGCTTCGCCCCGGCCTTGGCGGTTTGCATGCACTGTCGGCGCGCCTGCGCCGATGTGAGCACCGCCCTGCATCGCTGCGATCATGAAAAAACAGGATGGCGGAGCGATGCCGCAAGACGTGCAGTCATTCTTGCCGCCGGCCCCAGCTCCGGCTCCCGGGCCGTGCGCGGCCGCTCGGGCTGCGGCCATCGTGTTCATCGCGATCGTGCTTGCCTGAAGCGCGAAGCCGCGCGGTGCTGCTCAGCGTTCTGCGAAGACCTCGATCTCGACGCGGCGGTTCGGTGCCAGGCAGTCGATCAGGGCCGCGCGCGCCGTTTGCGTGCACTGCACCTTCGGCTCGGATTCGCCCTTGCCTTGCACCTGTATGTTCTGCGCCGGCACGCCGGCCTGGACCAGGTAGTCGCGCACGGTGTTGGCGCGCGCCAGCGAGAGGGCGCTGTTGTAGGCCTGGCTGCCGAGCCGGTCGGTGTAGCCCGTCACCTTGACGGCATCCGCCCCCTTGATGTCGCCGGCCAGCGCATCGAGCTTGCGGCGGCCCTCCGGCAGCAGGTCGGCGAGCGACCTGCCGTCGAAGCGGAACAGGCCGTCGGCACCCAGCGTGGTGCGCCGCGGTGCCGGGCTCGCGGCGGCCGGCCGTTCGGCCGCCGGCAGCGCACGC
>Ga0006562J51391_1022501_pt1 | contig 11310 bp, 7 predicted proteins | sample Ararhi6_input_d2_FD_51391 | JGI IMG/M metagenome (IMG submission 51391) | reverse complement strand
CTGTGGGTCAGTGTGCTGTTCAAGCTCGCCGCCGATCACTACATCTGGTATCAGCGCGCGCATCACATCGTGCTGGACGGCCACGGCGGCGGCCTGCTCGCGCGGCGCCTGGCCGAGCTGTACACGGCGCTGGTGCGCGGCGAAGAGCCGCCGCCCTGCGCATTCACGCCCGCCGCCACCGCCATTACGCTGGAAAACGCCTACCGCGAATCCGACCGCTTCCGTCGCGACCGCGACTACTGGAAGGAGTTGCTCGCCGGCCTGCCCGAAGCCGTCACGCTGTCACGCCGCCAGCATCGTCCTGGCCTGGCCGACCGCCTGTGCCGCAGCACGGCGTATCTGTCGGCGGAAACCTCGCGCCGGCTCGGCGAACTGGGCAAGGCCACCGGCGCCAGCCTGCCGCAGGTGCTGATCGGCCTGGTGGCTGCCTACTATCACCGCGTCACTGGCGCGGACGACCTGGTGATCGGCATGCCGGTGACCGCGCGGCTCAATGCCGACGCGCGCCAGATGCCGGGCATCTTCGTCAATGTTGTGCCGATCCGCCTGCGCTTCGCGGCGGACCTGACGCCCGGCGAATTGTTCGAACAGGTCGCGCGCGCGGTGCGGCAGACGCTGCGCCACCAGCAGTATCGCTATGAAGACATGCGCCGCGACCTTGGCCTGGTCGGGCAGGGACGCAGCCTGGCCTGGCTGGGCGTCAATATCGAGCCGTTCGACTATCAGCTCGATTTCGCCGGCGCGGGTACGTCCTCGCACAACATGTCCAACAGTTCAGCCGAAGATCTGATGATCTTCGTCTACGACCGCGGCACCGACGCCGGCCTGCGCATCGATCTCGACGCCAATCCGCTGTTGTACGACATGCCCGAACTGGACGAGCACCGCCGCCGGCTGTGCCGCCTGATCGAAGGCGTGCTGGTCCAGCCGGAAGCGCGCCTGCAGGACCTCGACCTGCTCGGCGAGGAGGAGCGTCAGCGCGTGCTGGTGAACTGGAACGAGACCGCCGCCGCACTCGATCCGCGCAGCCTGCCGGCGCTGGTCGCGCACCAGGCCGCGCTGCGACCCGACGCGCCCGCGGTCATCCATGGAGACACCGTGCTGAGCTATCGCGAACTGCACCGGCGCAGCGTGGCGCAGGCACGGCAGCTGCTGGCCGATGGCGTCGCACCCGGCGATATCGTTGCGGTGGCGTTGCCGCGCAGCGAACAGCTGCTGGTGGTGTTGCTGGCGATCATGCGCAGCGGCGCGACCTATCTGCCGATCGATCCGGACGGTCCGGCCGAACGCACCGCGCTGCTGCTGGACGATGCCGCGCCGATCGCACTGATCGCCACCCGCGCGATCCACGACCGCCTGCCCATGGGCGGCGGCCTGCAGCTGTTGCCGGAGCAGTTCGACGCGGCGGTGCTGGAGTCGACGCAGGAGCCGGACCTGAGCCGCCCCGACGGCGTCGCCTACGTGCTGTACACCTCCGGCTCGACCGGCCGGCCGAAGGGCGTGGAAGTGACGCACGCCAATCTGGCCAATTTCCTGCAGGGCATGGCGCGCCTGCTGGAGCCCGCGCCGGGCCAGCGCTACCTCGCGGTCACCACGGTGATCTTCGACATCGCCGGGCTGGAGCTGTACCTGCCGCTCACCGCCGGCGCCTGCGTGGTGATGGCCGGCAGCGGCGCCGCGCAGCAGCCGCTGGAGCTGGCGCGGCTGATCCGCGACAGCGGCGTGACGCATGCGCAGGCAACGCCTTCGCTGTGGCGCATCCTGCTGGCCGGCGCGGAAACGCGCTTGGAAAACGTGCATGCACTGGTCGGTGGCGAGGCGCTGGGGGCGGAACTGGCCGCGCGGCTCAAAGCCGCCGCGGCGCGCGTGACGCAGTTCTATGGCCCCACTGAAACCACGGTGTGGTCCACCGCCTACGAGCTCGAGGAAATCGGCGCCGGCATCCCGCCGATCGGCCGTCCCATCCTCAATACCCGCCTGTACGTGCTCGACGCCGCGCGGCGCCCGGTGGTGACTGGTGCGACCGGCGAGCTGTACATCGGCGGCGCCGGCGTGGCGAAGGGTTATCTGCATCGCCCGCAATTGACCGAGGAGCGCTTCCTGCCCGATCCCTTCGCCGCCGACGGCAGCCGCATGTACGCCACCGGCGACCTGGTGCGCTGGCGCGACGACGGCCTGCTCGAATTCGTCGGGCGCGCCGACAGCCAGGTGAAGATTCGCGGGCATCGCGTCGAGCTGGGCGAGATCGAGAACCTGCTGACCCAGCACGCCGCGATCGCCGCGGCGGCGGTGACCGCGACGCGCGACGGCCACGGCAACATGGCGCTGGCCGCCTATGTCGTACCGCGCGACGTCGATGCGCTCGATCCCGACCAGTTGCGCGTCTTCCTCAGCCGCCGCCTGCCGGAGCCCGCGCTGCCGTCCAGCTTCACCGTGCTCGATGCGCTGCCGCTCACGCCCAACGGCAAGCTCGATCGGCGCGCGCTGCCGGAGCCGGACCGCGTCGCTCGCGCCGCCTTCGTCGAGCCCGGCACGCCGGTCGAGCGCAAGCTGGCCGAGCTGTGGCAGCGCCTGCTGCGCATCGAGCGCGTCGGTCTGCACGACAACTTCTTCGAGCTGGGCGGCGATTCGCTGACCGCGGCGGAGATGGCCGTCGGCTTTCCCGCGGAGTTCGGCGTGGAGCTGCCGCTGGGCAGCCTGTTCGAAGCGCCCACGGTGGCCAACCTGGCCGCCTTCGTCGAGCGGAGCGGCGGCGAGAGCGACGACCCGCTGGGCGAAGTGCTGGCGCTGCGCGCACCGCCGCGGCTGCGCGAGGTCGGCAAGGAGGCGCCGCGGCCGCTGTTCTGCATCCACCCGATGATGGGCCTGAGCCTGGGCTTCACGGCGCTGCTGCGGCATCTGGACCCGACGGTGCCGGTGTACGGCCTGCAGTCGCGCGGTCTGCGCGGCGATATGCGGCTGCCCGGCAGCATCGAGGAGATCGCCACCGATTACCTGGCGCAGATCCGCCGCATCCAGCCGGAAGGACCCTACCGCCTGGCCGGCCGTTCGATGGGCGGGCTGATCGGCCACGCCATCGCCGAGCAACTGCTGGCGATGGGCGAGCGGGTGGAACTGCTGGCGATGATCGACAGTTACCTGTTCACCGCCGGCGAGCGCTCGCGTCCGCGCGAGGAAGCCAAGGAAGTGCGCGCCGCGCTGAGCTTCCTCGGACTGCACCAGCATGTGGGCGAGCACGCGCCGCAGACACTGAAGGAGCTGGCCTCGCTGCTGCTGCACAGCTACAACGCGCGCTCGATCCCGCTGGTGCAGGAGATCATCAAGAGCCATCCGCAGTTCATCGAGCACCTGTTCGCGGTGATGCGCAACAACCTGGAGCTGGCGCGCCAGTACACGCCGCGCCGGATCAACCTGGACCTGCTGTTCTTCCAGGCCACCGAACGCGAAGGCAGCCTGGACGGCATCCTCGACCACCGCCCGTCCGCATGGCGGCCCTTCATCGGCTGGCGCATCGAGGTGCACGAGCTGGCCTGCCACCACGAAGCGGTGCTCGATGCGGCGCCGGCGGAGAAGATCGGCAGCGTGCTGCGGCACCGCCTGTCCGACATCCCCGACGAGCGCATGCTGTCCGCGCCGCTGGCGCCGCAGCCGGGGCTGGCCGCGGCATGAGCGCCAGGCCGATCGTCATCTTCACCATCGGCACCCAGGGCGACGTGCGGCCCTGCGTGGCACTGGGACAGGGGCTGCGCCGCGCGGGCTATCCGGTGCGCATCGCCACCAGCGGCAACTTCGCGCCGCTGGTGCGCGAGGCGGGACTGGAGTTCTTTCCGCTCACCGCCGATTTCCAGGCCATGCTGGAGGCCGACCGCAGCATCGCCGAGCAGGGCCTCAACCTGCGCGCGATGGCGCGCATTTTCCGCCAGCGCTATGCGCAATGGGCCGAGCACTGGGCGGAGGAGGGCATGGCGGCGAGCGCAGGCGCCGGCCTGCTGATCGGCGTGAGCAACAGCACCTTGCTGGCCAAGGCGCTGGCGGAAAAACGCGGCGTGCCGTTCGCCATCGCGCGCCTGCAGCCGCTGACGCCCTCGCGCCTGCAGCCGCCGATGGTGCTGAGCGGTTCGCGCGACCGCCTGCCCGGCCCGCTCAGCCTGGCCGCGCACCACCTGCTGTGGCTGCTGGTGTGGCATGTGATGCGCCCGGCGATCAACGACATCGTGCGGCCGCGGCTGGGCTTGCCGCGCTATCCGTGGCATGGCCCCTACCTCGGGCGCCATGCGCTGGAGGCGAAGGTGCTCAACGGTTTCAGTGGGCAGGTGCTGGCGCGGCCGGCGGACTGGCCGGACAGCTCGCAGCTCACCGGCTACTGGTTCTTCGATCCGCCGGCGTGGACGCCGCCGGCCGGGCTGGCCGATTTCCTCGCGGCGGGACCGAAGCCGGTCTATATCGGTTTCGGCAGCATGGTCAGCAGCAGCGCCGCCGAGTTCACCCGCATCGTGCTGGACGGCGTGCGCAAGAGCGGCCGCCGCGCGGTGCTCGCGGCTGGCTGGGGCGGCCTGGAGCTCGACGAAGGCGCGCTCGACGAACAGATCTATGGCTTGCGCCAAGCGCCGCACGACTGGCTGTTTCCGCGCATGGCCGGCGCCGTGCACCATGGCGGCGCGGGCACCACCGCGGCGGCGGTGCGCGCGGGCATTCCTTCGGCCGTCGTGCCGTTCTACGGCGACCAGCCGTTCTGGGCGCGCTGCCTGCAGCGCCGCGGCGTGGCGCCGCCGGCGCTGGACCGCCGCCGGCTCGATGCGGATGCGCTGGCCGCGGCGTTGATCGCCATGCAGCAACCGCAGATGCTGCGCGAGGCGGACGCGCTGGGCCGGGCGATCCGCGCCGAGGACGGCGTGGGTGAAGCCGTGCGGCTGCTGCGGTACTGGGGCCTGCTGGAGCAGCCGGACAGCGTCGAGATCGCCGAGCAGCCGCAGCGGAGCGTGGCATGAGCGCGCGCCGCCCCTTCGCCCTGTTCGAGCGCGGCATGTACCTGGATGGGCAGCGTGCCGTCGCCTTCGTGCTGCCCGCGACATTGGCCGGCACGCTCGACGAGCCGCGCCTGCGCCTGGCGCTGGATCGCGTGCAGGCCAGGCATGCGGTGCTGCAGTCGCTGGTCGAGCATGCCGCCGATGGGCATCCGTGGTTCGTGCAACAGGAAGCACCGCCGCCGATCGCGCTGCGCATCGTCGAGCGCCAGGGCGAGGACGATTGGCAGGAGCAGGCGCGGCTGGAATGCGAGCGCCTGTTCGACGGCGCGCGCGAGCCGCTGGTCCGGCTGGTGTGGCTGCGCGGCCACGGACGCAGCGACCTGCTGTTGAGCTGCCACCACTGCATCTGCGACGGGCTTTCGGCGGTCGGCCTGCTGCGCGACATCCTCACCGTCTGCGGCCGCCCCGACGCGCGGCTCGGGCCGCGTTTCGAATTGCAAGGCGGCGCAGACGTCGTGCCGCCCGAGGCGAAGCGCAACCGCTGGCTGCAGCGGCGCGCGCAGCTGAAGGCGGCACTGTTCAAGGGGTTCATCCGGCTGCAGCGGATCGGCCCGCCGGTGAGCTACGGCGCGGCGTATACCCTGCGCTGGTCGATCGAGCCGGCGGCGGTGCAGGCCCTGGTCCGCCGCGCCAAGGACGAGGACGTCGGCGTATTCGCGGCGCTGTGCACCGCCTTCATGCTCGCCTGCTGGTCGGTGCGTGGAGTGCGTGGCGTGGACAAGTTCGTCGCGCCGGTCGATGCGCGCCGCTATCTGCCGTCGCTGCAGGGCGGCGCGTTGTTCACCATGGCGCCGACCGTGCGGCTCGGCTTCGGCGGCCGCAAGCCGCGCGCCGCGGATTTCTGGGGCCTGGCGCACGCGTTGCAGGCCGACATGCGCCGCCAGGTCGATCGCCTCGCGCCTGCCGTCTACGAGCAGCTGCTGGGCCTGGAACGGCTGCATCCGCTGTTCGACCGGCTGATCGCGTTCTCGCGTTCGCGGCCTGCCGGTCGTGGCGTATCGCTGTCGTACCTGGGGCGGCTGGACGATTCCTCGCGCGACGAGGGCGGCCTCCGCCTGGAAGCGATCCACGCGCCTTCGGCCATGCTCGAGCCGACGCCGGCGAGCCTGATCACGATCGTCGGTTTCGCCGAGCGGCTGGACCTGGCCTTCATTTCCGATGAGAGCTCGCTGCCGGGCGTGCAGGCGGCGCAGATCCGCCAGCTGGCGATGGAACTGCTGCAGGCGGCCAGCGCGCTGCCGGCCTTGGCCACATCCGCGCCCGGTTCCGCTTCCTTGCCTGTGGAGAGCGTATGAAAAGCTATGGCGTGATCTTCGTGCTCTACCACCCCAACGAAGCGTTCCTGCGCAATCTCGGCAAAGCGGCGGCCGCAGGGCAGAATGTAGTTGCGGTCGACAACTCGCCGCAGCCGGACGCGGTGCTGTACGACGCGCTGCAGCGCCAGGGCTGCACGGTGCTGCACAACGCCAACCGCGGCGGCCTCGCCGGCGCCTACAACCGCGGTGCGGAACGGCTGCTCGAACGCGGCTGCGAGGTGATCTTCCTGCTCGACCAGGACTCCGACATTGGCGAAGACTTTTTCGCGGCGATGATGCAGGCCTGCGAGCGCGAACCAGGCGAGGCCTTCGTGCTGGGCCCGAAGATCTACGAGATCAACCTGGAAAAGTTCATGCCGGTGCTGCCGCCGGGACCGCGCTGGCCCAAGCCGCAGAAGATGCGCGAGCCCACTGAAGGCGTGTTCGATACCTTGTTCGTGATCTCCTCCGGCTCGGCGATCTCGGCGCAGGCGTACCGGCGGCTGGGCGCGTTCCGCGAGGACTACTTCATCGAGTACATCGACATCGAGTACGGCCTGCGCGCCAACAGCCAGGGCATTCCGGTGCGCATGAACGCGGCGGTGCAGATGCGCCAGACCACCGGCCAGATCGAGCGCCACGGCCGCCTGTTCACCACCAACCATGCGGCGTGGCGGCGCTACTACGGCGCACGCAACGGCGTGTTCACCCTGCGCCTGTATCGCCGTCGGTGGGCGCTGCACTGGTTCGGCGGGCTGCTTGCGCTGCACCAGGCCTTCAACGTGCTGCTGTTCGAGCCGCAGAAACTGCGCAAGGTACTGGCGGTGGCCTGCGGCTATGTCGACGGGCGGCGGGGACGGCTGGGCACGTTCGAAAGCCTGCATCCGCGCCTCGCCGCGTTCTGCAAGAAGGAGCCGGCGCAGCGCGGTGCGCTCGGCGCGGCGCCGGTCGCCACGGAATCCAGCTCATGATGCGCAAGCTCACCACCATCGAGCAGCTGATCGACGGCAACATCACTTATCGCCTGACCCTCGACGGCTCCTTGTCGATCGAACGCCTGCGCGCGGCGCTCGATCGCGTGCAGCGCAAGCATCCGGCGCTGCGCATGCTGCTGCGCGAGGAAAGCGACGGCCTGTACTACGCGCTGGACGCGGCCGGCCCGGTGCCGTTGCGCGTCGCCATCTGCACCTCGGAGCAGGTGCTGGCCGGCGAGATCGCGCGCGAGGAAGCGGCCGCCTTCGCTCCCGACGAGCCATTGCTGCGCGTAGCGTGGTTGCGCACCGGTCGCGGTGGCGTGCTGCTGATCACCACGGTGCATCGCATCTGCGACGGCATGAGCATCCTGACCCTGGCGCGGGAGCTGCTGGCCGCCACGCATCGGGAGACGCCGCTGCTGCCGTACGCCCCGATCAGCCCGCTGGACATCGCAGGGCCGCCGGGCGGTCCGGGTGAAGGCAAGCGCCGCATGATCGCAGCGGTGATCAACGGGCTGGTCAGCCTGATCCCGGCTTCGCGCCGGCCGCTGCGGCATGACAGCCTGTGGCGCGAGTGGCACGTCGACGCGGGCCTGACCGCCGTGCTGAAACATCGCTGCCGGGCGGAGCAGGTGTCGATGCATGCGGCCTTGCTGGCGATCCTCGACCAGGCCCTGCAGGCGGCGCTCGGCAAGCAGGCGCCGACGCGCATCGACAATCCGTTCGACGCGCGGCGCGGCCGGCTGGCCCAGCTCAAGGACGACATGCTGTTCTTCGGCGGCGGCAGCTTCAAGATCGAGGTGGGCCGCGAGCGCGGCGGCGACCTGTGGGAGCGGGCGCGCGATATCTATCGGGAGATGAGCGGGAAGATCGAGCAGGAGCTGCAAGATATTCCCGGCAAGTATCGCTTCTGCGAGATGCTCAGGCCGCCTTCGGAGGGCAAGCTGCGTTCGATCGTGCGGCTGGGCGATGCATTGAGCCGCAACGGCAACTGGAACCAGTTTTCCTTCTCCAACCTGGGCCCGATCGAGTTGCTCGACGCGGATGCGCCATTCCGGTTGGAGGACTTCACGCTGTCGGTGCGCTCGTTCGGCATCCGTCCGCTGGGTCTCATCGCCTTCGCGCTGCACGGGCGGCTGCGCTTCGTGTTCATGGGCGAGGAGCAGTGCATGAGCACGGCGCAGGTCGATGCGCTGGAGCGGGTGTTCATCGGGTTGCTGCGGGAGCAGGCGACGCAGCGCAGGCGCGAGGTCGAACCGGAGGTGGCGTTGGCGGCGGATTGAAGATTGCCGTTGTTTCCCCTGCGCCGGAATGACGGGTGAAAGGGTGTGGCAGGAGCGAGGCACGTTGGGGTTCGCTGTGCTCACCCCAACCTACGTCGGCTGTCGCCGGATCAGACCGGCTCCAGCCAACCCCACTGGTCATTGGTCTTGCCGTTGAACAGCCCAAAAAACAGCTCCTGCATCCGGCGCGTCACGCGGCCGGCCTTGCCCGAGCCGATCTTCTTGCCGTCGACCGAGCGGATCGGGGTGATTTCCGCGGCGGTGCCGCACATCAGCAGCTCGTCGCACAGATACAGGTACTCGCGCGGGATGTCGCGCTCGATCACCTCGATGCCGTCCTCGCGTGCCAGCGTGATCAGCGTGTGGCGGGTGATGCCGGTGAGGATCGAGGCGCTGGCCGGCGTGGTGTGCAGCACGCCGTCGAAGACCAGGAACAGGTTCTCGCCCGCGCCTTCGCTGAGCAGGCCGGTATTGGCCAGCGCGATGCCTTCGCCGAAGCCCAGGCGGCGCGCTTCGCGCGCGATCAGCTGGCCGGAAAGATAATTGCCGCCGGCCTTGGCGCCGGCCGGAATGGTGTTCGGCGCGAAGCGCTGCCAGCTCGACACGCAGGCGTCGATGCCGCTTTCCAGCGCCTCCGGCCCGAGGTACGGACCCATCGGCCACGCGGCCACCGCCACGTCGATCGGCGTTTCCGCCGACAGGCCGAAGCCGCCGAGGCCGCGGTAGGCGACCGGGCGCAGATAGGCGGCGCCCAGGCCGTTCTGCTTGATCACGTCGCGGCAGGCGGCGGCGATCTGGTCCTGCGAATAGGGCAGCACCATGTCGTAGATCTTGGCCGACTGGTACAGGCGCTTGAGATGGTCGGTCAGCCGGAAGATCGCGGCGCCGTCGGGCGTGGCGTAGCTGCGGATCCCCTCGAACACCGACGAGCCGTAATGCAGCGCATGCGACATCACATGCGTGGTGGCCTCGCGCCAGGGCTTGATCTGGCCGTTCTGCCAGATCCATTCGGGATACTGCTGCGCCATGTCGATTCTCCGAAAAATGAGCGACATGATAACCGCTGCGGGGCGGGCTCATCTTTCAGCCGGCTTGCACCTGTTCAAGCGCCCGTTCGAATGCGCTCGCCGGCGGCGGCTCAACCGGCGCTGCGCAGCCACAGGCAGCCGGAGCGGCGCACGATGTCGAAGCGCGTTTCCCGCGGCACACCGCTGCCGTCGTCGGCGGCGGTATGCACCACCAGCTGGTGTTCCGGCGGCGCGGCGGGATGCTCGGCGGGCGCTGCGTCGGGATCGGCGGCGGCCTGGTCTGCCGCGTTCTGTTCGCCGAAATCCAGCAGCGGGCGCTTCATCAGCGCGCTCAGCGTGCGGATATCGGCGACCACCGCGTTGCGCCCGGCGCCTTCCCACAGCATCAGGCCGGCGAGGCGGTTGGGATCGCGCGTGGCGAACGCGTCGGTGACGCTCTGGCGCAGTTCGGCGACGGTGGAGGCGCACAGGATCGGCGGCGGTGCCGACGGCGGCGTATTGGGTGCGGGAGCGGTCGTGGATTTGGGAGCCGCCTGCACCGGCGTGGCTTTCAGCGCGGCGCAGGGCTGGTCGGTGAACAGCGGCGTGCCGTCGGGGCCGATGCAGCGATGCACGCCCTCCTGCGCGGTGGCGGGAGCGGGCAGCAGCCAGCAGGAAACGAGCAGTGCGGAAGCAACAATGAAGAGACGCATGCCGCGCAGGATAACCCGCGCGGCCTGACTGGAAGTTCGAATCCGCGCTTGATCGATACGCGCTTAGATCGACAGGCGCTCCAGCACCGCCTGCGTCGCCTTGGCGCGGTTGAGCGTGTAGAAGTGCAGCCCCGGCGCGCCGCCGTCGAGCAGGCGCTGGCACAGCTGCGCGACGACGTCGGCGGCCAGTTCGCGGATCGCTTCGGCATCGTCGCCGTCGGCGCCTGCATGCGCTTGGCGATCCAGCGCGGGATCTCCGCGCCGCAGGCATCGGAGAAGCGCTTGAGCTGCGAGAAATTGCCGATCGGCATGATGCCCGGCACCACCGGCACTTCCACGCCCAGGCGGCGCACGTCGTCCAGGAAGCGGAAGTACGCATCCGCGTTGTAGAAATACTGGGTGATCGCGCCGTCGGCGCCGGCATCGACCTTGGCCTTGAAGTGCTGCAGGTCGGCCAGCGCATCGTCGGCCTGCGGATGCGTTTCCGGATAGGCCGCCACTTCGATATGGAAATGCCGGCCGCTGTGCTGGCGAATGAAACTGACCAGTTCGGCGGCGTAGCGGAAGTCGCCGGGCGAAGCCATGCCCGAGGGCAGGTCGCCGCGCAGCGCGACGAGGCGGCGGTAGCCGGCGGCGCGATAGCCGTCCAGCAGTTCGGCGATCTCGGCGCGGGTGCCACCCATGCAGGACAGGTGCGGCGCCACGTCCAGGCCGTGCTCGCGATGCAGGCGGGCCACCGTCTCGCCGGTGTAGCTGAGCGTCGAGCCGCCGGCGCCGAAGGTCACCGAGACGTAGTCCGGTCCGCGGCCCTTGAGCAGCCGGGCGGTGCGGTCGAGTTGTTCGCGCTGTTCGTCGGTCTTGGGCGGGAAGAATTCGAAGCTGATGGCCGGCATCGCGGGGCTCTCGATGAGGAATGCGGGCGATTATATATCTCTTGGTCGCGATGAAGCGATATATGTGAATCAATCTTCCAGGATGAAGTCCTTCTCCCTCCGGGAGAAGGTGGCGGCA
>Ga0006562J51391_1006153_pt1 | contig 11310 bp, 13 predicted proteins | sample Ararhi6_input_d2_FD_51391 | JGI IMG/M metagenome (IMG submission 51391) | reverse complement strand
ATTTAATGAAATTATGTTTTTAATTGAAGAAGAGAGCAAAATGATAAGTGCTTTCGCTAAAAATCTAAAAGACTAAGGACTAAGAACTAAGTACTATAATAAATGAAAATAGGTCTTTACTTCGGAACATACAATCCTATTCATGTTGGTCATTTGATCATTGCCAATCATATGGCCGAGTTTGCCGATTTAGATCAGATTTGGATGGTCGTTACACCACATAATCCGTTAAAAAAGAAATCGACTTTATTAGATGACCAGCAGCGCCTGCAAATGGTGTATCTGGCAACAGAAGATTATTCGAAGATAAAACCGTCGGATATTGAATTTAAATTACCTCAGCCAAGTTATACCGTAATTACTCTGGAACATTTAAAGGAAAAATATCCAAACCATGAATTTTCTTTAATCATGGGAGAAGATAATTTGAAAACGCTTCACAAATGGAGGAACTATGAAGTAATTCTGGAAAACCATGATATTTATGTGTATCCTAGAATTTCTGATGAACCTGAAAACGTTGAATTAAAATCGCATCCAAAAATTCATGTCATTGATGCACCGATTGTAGAGATTTCTTCGACTTTTATTCGAAACAGTATTAAAGAAGGCAAAAATATTCAGCCTCTACTTCCTCCTAAGGTTTGGGAATATATTGATCATAATAATTTTTATAAGAAATAAATAATTTGAATTGCCTCCAGTTTTAACTGGAGGTTTTTTATTTTCAACAATACATGGCTTTAGCCAAAATCGTTATGTTTGGCTAAAGCCGATATAAAAACATCAATATTTTACCTCCAGCTAAAGCAGGAGGCAATTCATTCAATAACAGGAAAAAACCTTTGACAAAATTTAAAACTTTGACAAAGGTTTTGGTGACTAAATATCTTATTCAAAAAAGCTCCAGCGGAGCTAAATATTTATAGAAAAAATAGTAAGACCTAATCCCAGAGCTCCAGCGGAGTGAAATAGCGCTCCATTAGGAATTATTTAAAACGATGAACACAAATATGTCGTCCCTCTGGGACTTGATTTTGAATGAGTTCTAACCTTTGATGTTATGCTTCGATACTCACTTCACTTTTTACTCTTGTTCTAATTTCACTCAGCGATTGATCAATCAAAAGTTTTCCATCTCTAAAAACTTCTTTCAATTCACCTTGTTTTTCTTCTTCCCAAGAAACATTATCACTTAAATGATACTTCCCGTCGATTAAATCAATTTTCATTAATCCTTTGGCTGATTTTTTAGTTCCGTCATCCGTAATTGGATCTTTGAAGATGGCTCTTCCCTCTCCGTTTACTTCTCCGTAAGTTGCTTTCATTGCAAATCCGAAAGTATCTCTAGTGTTATATTGATAGGTAAAAGAGCCAATTCCAAGAACAACATTGGTAGAAGCAAATCCTTTTTCTTTTAATCTTTCACAAATTTGAGTTGCTCTTGCTACCGTAATACTATCTCCGTAAATTGCGCCAATTTGCGGCACCAATTCTTTGAATCCTTTAGCATTTGTAGTTCCGCCAAAAACATCCCAAAGCAATTCGATAACGCCTTTTTTCTCCTGTTCTGTTTTTCCGTTTGGATTTCCGCAGATAATATCAACCGGATCACCACTGTCAGGACGAATTACAACTTTACCTTCTCTTGAAACAATATCTTCTCTCAATCGTGGTAAATAATCCGTTAAAACTTTCCATAAATCCCAAGTATCAGAAACGATAGAAACAATTCCTTTCGGATACACTTCTGTAATTAATCGTTTAAAGGTTTCATACTCGCCTTCTGTAGTTCCCATACACATAACAGAATGTTCTGTTGCTGCAACTGAACCTGCAACCAATTCCTGATCTGAATTGGCTTTGTAATATTCTTCTAAGAAATCAATTGCCGGAATCGTGTCAGATCCTGTAAAACTCAATAAATGTCCTGCTGCAGAAGTTACAGAAGCTTCAATTCCGCCCATTCCTCTCATTGAGAAATCATGCGCCTGCCAATCAACAAATTCTGGAACCGAAGAAGTTTCTGCAGCATATTTATCCAATACTTTTCTGTATTCTTTTGCAATTGTTGCTGAGTTACAAGGCAACCAGATTACAGCAGAAAGTAAGGTTTCGAAATAATTTGTCAGCCAGAAAAATTCAGGAATTGTATTATACATTGTAAACATTGGCACTCTCAACGGAACGCTTGCTCCTTCTGGCAAAGCTTTAAAAACCATTGGAATATATCCTAAATCGTGTAAATCTTCAATATGTTTGGTACCAACTTGGTTTTCGCCTAAATAATTATTGATTCTTCGAGCGTATTTTGCAACAACTTCTTCTTTTGATTTTTTAAAGAAATACTCTTCAAAGTCGTGAATAATATATTTTTTGATAAAATACTGAAGTCCAAAAAAGATCACTTCATCAACTTCTTCAATTCTTGATTTTCTTGGTGTCCAGTTAGAATATACTAAGCTTGTTCCGTCTGGGTATTGTCTTCTGTGGTCAACTTTGTAACCATCGGTTAATAATAATGGGTTCATATATTTTCTATTTATATTTATCTGATAAGCGTTCTGCTAAATCTTTTATATCATTGGATCTGACTAAATTGTCGATCCATTTTTGCGGCATATTTTCAATTCCGTAATAAATTCCTGCCAATCCACCTGCAATTGCGCCCGTTGTATCTGTATCTTCGCCTAAGTTTACTGCTTTTAAAACCGTTTCTTCATAAGATTCAGAATTTAAAAAACACCAAAAACTGGCTTCTAAACTATGCAGCACATAACCCGATGCACGAATTTCATTTTCAGGATAAGTCCAAATATCATTCTTCAATATCTTTTCAAATAGTTGAATTTCTACAGGATTATATTTTTTATCTTCTAAAAATTTCGAAAGAACATTTTGCATTTCTTTATAAGCTTCGAATTTATCTTTATCTTTTAGAATCTCCAAACAATATACAACATAAATGAAACAAGAAAATACCGAACGGAAATGAGCATGTGTAATTGACGAAACTTCTTTTACTTTTTTATAAAGAACTTCAATATCATTCTCTTTTTGAAGATAAAAAACGAATGGCAAAATACGCATTAAGGAACCATTCCCGTTATCTTCTTCAAAAAAATTACCTGAATTTCTAGCCGATTCTCCTTTTACAACTCTTGCTAAAGAATGTTTCGTAGTTCCTCCAATGTCAAATACTTTATGATGCGCTCCCCAATATCCTTCCTGCATCCATTTTACAAAAGTTACGGCCATATCTTCTATATCGTAACCTTTGCACAAACTTTCGGCAGTACAAAAAGCCAATGAACTATCGTCGCTAAATGTTCCAGGCGGCTGATTCCAGGACATGAAACCCATCATATCAACAACCGGATTCTGTTTTAATTTTTCTCTGGATTTAAATTCAACCGGAACACCTAAAGCATCGCCAATGGCAACACCAAATAAACCTGATTCTATTCTATTTTTCATTTTATTAATTTCTTCCTTTTTCATTTGGATAAAAGGTCTGTACAGCATCACTTTGCCAAAAAGCTTTTGATTCTATATCAATACAGGAAAGTTTTCCGTAAAAACCTGCTCCGGTATCAATATTCCAAACATTGCATCCCTGCATCGGGATTTCAACATTATAATGCAATGTCGGTGTATGGCCGATATAAATCTCATTAAAAAGCAGTAATCGTTTTGGGTACGAAAGTGAATCTTTCTGGATTCGTTTATCCATCGTTAAAGCCATTTCCCAAAGTGTCCTGTCCCAGGAATAATTGGTTTTGTAATGTTCTTTTTCCGGACCGTGCATTGATGAAAAACCTGCATGAATAAACAAATTGTTGTTTTCGTCTACAAAGTAATCTTTCATTCCGTTGAAGAATTCGAGATGCTTTTCTTTTTCTAAAAAATCTATATTAGCATAACTTTCTATAGTCGATTTTCCTCCATGCAAAAACCAAATATCGTTTACGATATCATTTTCTAACCATTCCTGACACCATGCATCGTGATTTCCTTTGATAAAAATACATTCCTGTTTTTGGGATAATTCAATAAGAAAATCAATCAGTTGTTTCGATTCGCTCCAGCCGTCGACATAATCTCCCAGAAAAATAAATCGGTCATTTTCTGAATAATCTATTTTTTCAAGCAACTGAATTAACGCTTTTAATCCGCCGTGAATATCTCCAAAAACTAAGGTTCTTTTCATGATTTAAATTCGATATACTTTGGAGGAACTTCATCTGTCAGCCAGACATTATTTTCGGATAAATAAAATTTAAATCCGTCTCTATGCATAGCACCGCTTCTAACGGTTAAAATTTGTGGAACTCCCCTTCTGCTTCCCACTTTTGTTGCAGTTTCTTTGTCTTTGGAAAGATGCACATGCTGACGGCTCATTTTTTTTAAGCCTTCTGCGCGAATGTTTTCCATAAACTTCCCAACGGTTCCGTGATACAGATATTCCAGAGGTTTTGTTTCTGCTAAATTCAATTCAACCGAAATCGAATGTCCCTGACTTGCGCGAATTCTAGTTTTATCTTCGTTATAAGCGAAACGCTTTTTATCGTTATTTTCTACTACGTAATCTAAAAGTTCGGCATCGAGACGATTCCCTTTTTTAGTACATTTTTCTATTAATTCATTGACATCTGCCCAACCATTTTCGTCTAATTTTAATCCGATTTTTTCTGGCGAATGTCTAAGTACTAAACTTAGAAATTTACTTACTGTTTTTGCTGTATTTTCATTCATGATTTCCAGAAATTTTTAGTTTTTTATTCAATTCCTCGTCTTGAAAAAAGAGAGGCTTTTCGGCAGGAATCAAAAGGTTTTCCAATTGTCTTTTCTGCACAAACTCATATTGTTCTTGTACAAAATCCGAAATATCTTCAATCAACAGAATATCTTCTTTTGAAAATGATCTTGTAAATTCATCTCGTAAACCAATCTGAATGGCTCTTCTTTCTAATTTTGATCCGTAAGGGTCGTGATCCGGATCCCACTGTAATCTCACCGAAGATGTTTTTACTTCAATTTGCCATTCTTCATAGCTTTTTCCAAGTGAAGAATCATGAGTAGAATAAACTGCATTTTGAAGGTATTTTTCGAATGCTTCTCTTTTTAGATGAATTGCCAAAACAACTTCTTGTCCTTCTTTTGTTCCCCAGCCGTTTCTGTACATCATCCAAAGAAAATTAGGTTTGATCCACGTCATTCTTTCCAGACTAAATGCACCTCCAAAAAACTGATTTTTTACGGCAAATTCACCGATTTCTTTTCGATACGACTGATAAACAACTATTTTTTCATCGTCATATTGAGCCATTATATGATGACCAGATTTTGGCCATTCTATTATTTGCTCGCTATATTTTTTTAATTCTATTTTCATTTTATAAATACACAATAGCTTGATTGTGTTTATTTTCTAATTATTTTTTTTGTGATTTAAAAATCATAGACCACAACTTCTACATTCTGATCAGACAGTGTTTTAAGAATAATTGGTTCAATCATTTCCCATTTTCCACCAGCTAATCCACATCCAATTCTGGGCATATGAACTGATGCTTTGTTTGTAATTGCGAAATCAGAAACTGCTTTTAATCCTTCTTCAATTGCATTGTAACGTATTGGAGCTCCGTCGTTTTCATCTTTATTGATTTTATGCTGACCAATTAAATTTGCTACCCACAAATCTTCTTCAACCTGGACAAACTGTACTTGACCTAACTCAAAATTATCTTTTGATTTAAACCATTCTCTATATTGATTTTCCGGTTTTTTCCATCTTTTTGAAATTGCCATTACAAATCCTTTTCCCCATCCGCCAATATCATTACAAACGTGAACAATTATTTTGTTTCCTAATGTTTGAGGCGATGTAGCGTCTCCTTTTGTATATTGAATGTCTTTCATTTTTTTTATCTATTTTAATCAAACGTTCCTATGGAACGTGAATACGATCTGATAATATTTTATTCTACCCATGAAATGTTCCTATGGAACATTTTGCAGAATGTTTTTGTAAATCTTGTAATTGTCATCATCGAAACAGACGAATATTACCTTTTCTATTTCATCTGACTTATCAAAATCTCTAACCGTTTTTACTGCAATTTCTGCTGCTTTATCTTTTGGAAAATGATAAATTCCAGTACTTATATTCGGAAAAGCAATAGATTTTATTCCTTTTTGAATCGCCAGATTTAAACTATTTGTGTAACAGTCTGCTAATAATTTGGATTTTTCTTCTTTATCACCATTCCAAACCGGACCTACTGTATGAATAACATATTTTGAAGGTAAATTCCCGGCGGTTGTTATAACTGCTTCACCCGTTTTGCATCCGCCCTGCTTATTTCTAATTTGAATACATTCCTCTAAAATTGCTTTTCCTCCTTTTCTGTGAATAGCCCCATCAACTCCGCCTCCACCCAACAAAGAAGTATTTGCTGCATTTACAATCGCATCAACATTTATCTCTGTTATATCTGCTTTTAGAAGTTCTATTTTCATAATTTTTAATTATTTCAATTCATCTCTAACCTCCATTAAAGCAAAACCTAAAAGATTCAAGCCTTTCCACTTTTCAGGATTTAAAGCATCTTTATGGTCTCCTGCCATTCCAATTCCCCAAATTGGATCAACTGGACTTGCTTCTACAATAACTCGGTCATTTGTGTTTAGAAGAAAGGTTTTCAAATCAGAATTTTGACTGAATTTGTGATAGTTGCCTTCTTTTACAATTTCAAATCGGTTTTCTAACCAAATTTTATCATCATAATTTCTTACTTTACGGCCTAACTTTTTGGCTTCGGCAGGTGAATTGCATTGTATGATTTTTTCTAAAATTTCCCGATCGTTAAACAATTCGGCTTTCTTTGCCATCATCCAGTGTTCAGCCGTTTTATAGGTTACTTCATTTACTTTAAACGAACTTAACCACCACTGGCTGAAGCAGGTTTTAGTAATCGTTCCGTCTTTACTTGGCTGATGTCCCCAGAAAAATAAAAACTTACTTTCCGGAGCTATAGTATCTATATTGTATTTCATTTTTTCTGTTATTGGAACAAAGAAGTTATTTCCTTAAAATCTTTAGAATCTGGTGAAAATGATCCATAAATGGTATCGAAATCTGTTGTCAGGTTTTCAAATTCATAATCCTTTTCTAACTGATCCATACAGGTTACGACCAAATTTCTTTTTGCCATTGGACTGTAAGTGGCATCTAATTTTAAAGCGTAGTTCAACAAATCGTAATCCAGATCCCCAAATCTGAGCTGTTTTTGATATTCGTTGAAAACACAGGTTTCTTCTTCGTTGTTTTTTAATTGTATTTCTCTTTCATTTGGCATCCAGCCGTGACCGTGCCTTGTGGTGTAACTTCTGGTTGCATAATAAACTTCTACATCTTCAATTTTTAATTTATTACAAATTTCAACTGCATTTTTTGAAGTCGTATTTGCATACGTAACATTCGGGAAAACACCGTGATCCATATCAAGCAGGATTCCCTGGCTTCCTTCAAAAATCAGATTATCGTATTTTAAAAGGAAAGTATAATCGACAATATTCCATTTCAATTTATCAACTGCCTCTAGATAAGCCTGAATTTCTTCGTCGATTCCACTTTCATTTAAAAATCCATAATAGTACGCGATTTGGTTTAGTTTTTCTAAAAGCATTTCACGAGGCGCAATTAAATCTATGGCAAACAATTTATATGGCCCTTCGTTTCTTTTCATGGTTGAACCAATGCCTTTTCCACAGGTTCCGTGATCTATATTTCTGGTGTTTCCTCTGTTGTGCCAAACATCAAATGGAGTGGTAACTTTTGCTAATGGATGAATATATAAATCCAGATTAGCGTTTTTTTCTTTTAATTCTTCTCTCTCATTGTATAAAAAGAGCGGATGAATCGTGCAATGTTCACTGTAATAAGACGGAAGACCGCGAAGCGCACCACTGGCAAAGCTGGAATGAACGTGTTTTTTATCGCCAATCATAACCGTATGCGCAGCCTGTTGTCCTCCCGAAAACCGAATAACTATAGATTCAGGATTTTGTTTCGCCAGAAAATCTGTCGTTATTCCTTTTCCTTCATCACCAAATCCTAAACCTATAACTATTTGTGCTGTTTTCATTTTGTTCTTATTTATTTTAAACACATAGAAACATAGATTTTGGAAACGTTATAAAGGCATTTCACTTGTTTCAATTCACATAAGTACTATGTGTTAAAACTAGTTTCTTTTTGTTTTCTTTTATTCTCAAACAAAAACCTATGTTTCTATGTGTTTAAAAATTTAAAGCATTTGTATATTATCTAAACCTGTATCATTGGTATCAGAAACTGGAATTGTTCCTAAACCAGAACCAGAACTTTTATGTTTATCGCAGATGATCTTCTTGATTACATTTGGAATTTCTCTGTGATCTTCAATTGAAAGACAATTTTGTCCCAGTAATTCTTTCCATTCTACATCGGCGTTAATGGCTTGTCCTGAATGCAAGACACTAATATGATAAACATCGTATCTTTTTTGCGCTTCTGCCAATAATTCAAGATGTGTATAAGTCTGTTGTCCCTGACCCATAATTTCTTTTATTGCTGATGCTGGAAGTGTTTTTAAACCTGGTTCATCGCCTACTGTAAACAACAATCCTTTTTGTCCTCTTTTTTCGAATGCATCTGTTTTGGTATGAAATGCTGCAAAATACCAAGCCAAAAGATAACTTTCGCCAGCGTTTCCGCCTCCTCCGCCTTCAATGTAAGTTCTCGTTAACCACATATCCAGTTCTTCGTCACCAGATTCAAACTGACCAACCTGCAAAGGATATCTGTCGCATTCATGATCACCGATTCCTAAGAATAAAAGCGCCGGATCTGGAACACCTCCCTGAATAATTCCTCCCATTAATTTTGGAAGACCTTCTTTAATCAGTTCGTGCGGAATGTGTCCCATACTTCCTGTGACATCCAATCCTAAAATAATTGGAACTGTGTTTGGATGAACTTCTGAATCTCTCGCTTCTCTAAAAACAACTCCATTTGGATTCATTGATTCATGCGCTTTTCTTAACGCATTTTGTGTAAATATTTCACTAGCTGATTTGCTTGCATAACCTACTTTTTTTGCTCTGTCTTCACGAGCTCCGAAATCATATCTTGTACCTCCCATGACTAAAATGTTTTACCAAATAAATACTCAAATCTCTTTTTTGTTACTTCAAACTGGATATTCAAATTTCTGATGGTCAGCGAAAGTTCCATATCTTTTTGTACAAAAGCTTCTGGCTGAAAATCGGCAAAGGTTAAACTGTTTTTATCCAGCGGACTAATATCGATCAATCCTTCTTGTTCTCTTTCGAGTCTTTTTATTTTTAATTCGATGTCTTCAACGCGACGTCTGTATATTAATTCAGAATCTTCGCCAATGGTTTTGGCTCTGTCTTCTCTAATTTGATCATTGTTTCTTCTTAAAGATTCAATAAATCTTGGTTTTAAATCATCACTCATAACTTTTTGGTTGTTTTGGTTTCAGGTTTAAAGTTTCAGGTTAAGCGCTTAACTTGAAATTTGGTTTTAACTTGAAACGGTTAATAGGATTTCTTTTGTTTCAATTTTTCACGTTTCAAAAAGAAACTTGAAACTTTTTAAACTAATTCAGCACCTCTTCAAACTTCTTAAAATTTGTTTTTTTATCAGAATTGTCAAATACTGCAAAAACTATTTTCTTAAAAGCACCTGAATATTTTTCTGCAATAATCTCTTTAAACAAATGTGCTACATCTTTGGGTTCATTTCTAAAAACACCACATCCCCAGGCCCCTAAAATCAATGTATCGCTTTTTTGCTGTAAAGCAATTGCTAATACTTTATCCATTCTTTTTCTAAAAACGTCTTCTATTGCTGCAATTTCTTCTTTTCTATTATGCTGCAGCATCGCACCTTTGTTTGGAGCCGGTGCTGTAATCATATCTACAACAAATGGTTTTTCAAAATAATCTCCATTATCATCATTCCAAAACAAAATATTTGGACTATAAATCATGTAATCTGAATATAAAAACGAGGACTGATTTCTATTAAAATCATACATTGTTTTGTCTTTGATCTGTGTTTCATAAAGGCTTGAAGATCTCGCCAGACTTTCTTCCTGAGCCGAAGCTCCTCCTAAAAATCCGCCTCCCGGATTTTTTGCCGAAGCGAAATTCAAAACACAGATTTTACCATTTTCCTCCTCAACAATTGCCTCAATTGTAGAACAATTTTTGGTGATTATTTCTGTTTCAAACTTATTTTCAATTGGTGTTTTTAAGATTTCTTCCCAATCTTTTGGTGCAATTGTAAACGTATTTTTTATTGACTCTTCGAGTTCATTTTTTATGTCAATCTTTTTTCCTTTGTATTCATAGAAACCATTCTTTATGATTTCTAAAGTTTTATTTGCTATTTCTACTCTATAATTTTTATTCATAATTCAAATTTTACCACCTCAACCCTTTGATCATCAAAATCTTTAAAAGAGTTCGTAGTAAATATTTTGTCAAAACAATCTAAAACATCAAAACCTTTATTAAAAATTCCGTGGCTAACGGCTAGGTATAATTTTCCGGCATTTTTCTTTTTTAATTCTTCGGCTAAGCCAACAAACGTTCCGCCGCCGTCGCAGATATCATCTACAATTAAACAATCCATTCCCTGTAAATCATCTTCATACACTTTAAAACCAGATAATTTCCCTGTTTTTACGTCTCGGCTTTTACTGCATTCTACAACCTCAACACCGCCTAAAAATTCAGAAACTTTGTAGATTTTCTTTAAAGCACCTCCATCTGGAGAAATCAATTTTACGTTTTGACCGATCTTATTCAAGACTTCTTTGATAAAAGCATAGTTTGGAATTACTGTACTGTTGTTCAACAAGGCCGGAGTAACTTCTGAGTGTGCATCAAAAACAAAAACTTTATTCAATTGCATTGCATTTATAATATCTGCATACACTTTTACAGAAAGCGGTTCGCCTGGAATCATAACTCGATCTTGTCTCGCTGCCGGGAAATACGGTATAAAGAGTTCAATGATTTTAACGTCCATTCTGCGTAACGCATCAACTGTAACACACAATAAACCTAAATCGTTGAAAGAGTTTAGTCTATGTGTAATTGTTACTTTTCTGTTTGTATCAAAATCCGGAACGATTTTAATATGCGGTTCTCCGCCAGAAAATGTAAAACTTTGAAATTTGATTTCTTCCTGATTTTGGAAAGGAGCGAATTTTGGGTCGAGATTTAGTATCA
>Ga0006562J51391_1032261_pt1 | contig 11320 bp, 9 predicted proteins | sample Ararhi6_input_d2_FD_51391 | JGI IMG/M metagenome (IMG submission 51391) | reverse complement strand
CGCGACTCCTACTGCCGCACCGTCGGCATCGAGTACATGCACATCCAGGACCCGGCTCAGCGCAAGTGGTTCCAGGACAAGCTGGAGCGGCCGTACGAGAAGCCGACACACGACGAGCAGCTGCGCATCCTCGGCAAGCTCAACGAGGCCGAGGCGTTCGAGACCTTCCTTCAGACCAAGTACGTCGGCCAGAAGCGCTTCAGCCTGGAGGGCGGCGAGTCCACGATCGCGCTGCTCGACTCCATCCTGCAGGGCGCTGCGGAGGCCGGGATGGACGAGGTCGCCATCGGGATGGCGCACCGCGGCCGCCTCAACGTCCTCACCAACATCGCGGGCAAGACCTACGGTCAGATCTTCCGCGAGTTCGAGGGGACGCAGGACCCGCGGACCGTCCAGGGCTCCGGCGACGTCAAGTACCACCTGGGCACCGAAGGCACCTTCAAGGGTGCCGGCGGCGAGGAGATCCCGGTCTACCTGGCCGCGAACCCCTCGCACCTGGAGGCTGTCGACGGCGTCCTGGAGGGCATCGTCCGCGCGAAGCAGGACCGCCGCCCCGCAGGCACGTTCCTGACCCTGCCGATCCTCATCCACGGCGACGCGGCGATGGCAGGTCAGGGCGTCGTGGTCGAGACCATGCAGATGTCGCAGCTGCGGGCGTACCGCACCGGCGGCACCATCCACGTCAACATCAACAACCAGGTCGGCTTCACGACCCCTCCCGGCGAGGCCCGCAGCTCGGTGTACTCGACCGACGTGGCCAAGACCATCCAGGCGCCGATCTTCCATGTGAACGGCGACGACCCCGAGGCCGTCGTCCGCGTCGCGGAACTCGCGTTCGCCTACCGCCAGGAGTTCAAGCGCGATGTCGTCATCGACCTCGTCTGCTACCGCCGCCGCGGTCACAACGAGGGCGACGACCCCTCGATGACCCAGCCGCTGATGTACAGCCTCATCGAGGCGAAGCGGTCCGTCCGCCGCCTCTACACCGAGGCGCTCGTCGGCCGCGGCGACATCACCGAGGAGGAGTACGAGCAGGCGCACCGCGACTTCCAGGACCGCCTCGAGCGCGCGTTCATGGAGACGCACGCGGCTCAGACGAACTCCACGCCGGTGCTCGACTCCGACGAGTCCGCGGACCTGGAGAAGCCGGCGCAGTCGGACGCCAACGACAACGTCGGCGAGCCGGAGACGACGGCGGTCAGCGAGCAGGTCATCGGCATGATCGGCGACGCGTTCAACAACCCGCCTGCCGGCTTCACCGTCCACCCGAAGCTGCAGCAACTGCTCAACAAGCGCAGCGAGATGAGCCGCAACGGCGGCATCGACTGGGGCTTCGGCGAGTTGCTGGCCCTGGGCTCGCTGCTGGTGGAGGGCACCCCGGTGCGCCTCGCCGGACAGGATGCGCGCCGCGGCACCTTCGTCCAGCGCCACGCGGTGCTGCACGACCGGGTCAACGGCCAGGAGTGGCTGCCGCTCGCGAACCTCAGCGACAACCAGGCGAAGTTCTGGATCTACGACTCGCTCCTCAGTGAGTACGCGGCGATGGGCTTCGAGTACGGCTACTCGGTCGAGCGCGCGGACGCCCTCGTGCTGTGGGAGGCGCAGTTCGGCGACTTCGCCAACGGCGCCCAGACGATCATCGACGAGTTCATCTCCTCCGCCGAGCAGAAGTGGGGCCAGCGCTCGTCGCTGGTGCTGCTCCTCCCCCACGGCTACGAGGGACAGGGACCGGACCACTCCAGCGCCCGCATCGAGCGCTACCTGCAGATGTGCGCCGAGAACAACATGACTGTGGCGCGTCCGTCGACGCCCGCGTCGTACTTCCACCTGCTGCGCCGCCAGGCGTACGCCCGTCCGCGCCGGCCGCTCGTCGTCTTCACCCCGAAGGCGATGCTGCGACTGCGCGGCGCGGCGAGCAACGTGGAGGACTTCACCAATGGCCGCTTCGAGCCGGTGATCGACGATGCGCGCATCAGCGACAAGGGCTCGGTGAAGCGGGTGCTGCTGATGGCCGGGAAGCTCTACTACGACCTCCTCAACGAGCTCGAGAAGAATCCCAACCCGGAGATCGCACTGGTGCGGGTGGAGCAGTACTACCCGCTGCCCGCCGCCGAGCTGAAGGCGGTCGTCGACTCGTACCCGAACGCCGAACTGGTCTGGGTGCAGGACGAGCCGGAGAACCAGGGCGCCTGGCCGTTCATGATCCTCGAGACGTCGAAGCTCGGCCCGCGCCCGCTCGGTGTGGTGTCGCGTCCGCCGTCGGCGTCGCCCGCCGCCGGGTCGGCGAAGCGTCACGCTCAGGAGCAGCAGGTGCTGATCCAGCGGGCGCTCACGCTGTAGTCCGCACGCGCGTCACGGGAGCCCCGGTCCGATCAGGACCGGGGCTCCCGTCGTTGCGCCGCGTGCCGGCGACTCAGACGTCGGCCGCACAGCGGAACCCGATATGGGTGGTCGCCGTGTCCTCCGCCTGCGGCGACCGTGCCGCCGGCCGGAAGCGGAGGCAGTACTCGGGGCTGCACAGGTACGAGCCGCCCTTCAGCACCCGACGAGGGATGTCCGACCCGGGCTCCGCACTGCTCGCCCCGAGCAGGTTCAGCCGTCCGCCAGTGTCCGGTGCGCTCTGGCCGGGGATGACATGCCGCGGCGCGTAGTAGTCGCTCGTCCACTCCCACACATTGCCGATCAGGTCGTGCAGCCCGTAGCCGTTCGCCGGGTACGACCCGACGGGCGCCGGGGTCGCCCCGAAGCGTCCCTGGTTGTCGTAGGGGAAGTGCCCGATCCACGAGTTCGCCTGCGCCTCCCCGCCCGGGTAGGCCTCGTCGCCCCACGCGAAGCGCGCGCCGTCCACGCCGCCTCGGGCCGCGTACTCGTACTCCGCTTCGGTCGGGAGGCGCTTCCCGGCCCAGGCGGCGTAGCGGGCCGCATCCTCATAGGCGACCTGAACGACCGGCCGGTCCATCCGCTCGTCGATGCCGGACCTCGGCCCCTCGGGATGCCGCCAATCCGCTCCCGGCTCCCATCGCCACCACTGCCGCCAGTCGGAGAGGTCGACCGGCCCGTCCGTCGCCGTGAACACCAGAGCACCCGGGAGGAGGTCGTCGTCGGGCAGCTCAGGAAACTCCGCCGCGTCGAGGGGACGTTCGGCGACAGTGGCGTAGCCGGTGTCGGCGACGAACGCGGCGAAGTCGGCGTTCGTCACCTCGAACCGGTCGATGCGGAACGCGGCGACAGAGCGCTCGTGGACGGGCTGCTCGTCCGGATAGAACTCGGCGGAGCCCATCCGGAACCGTCCGCCCGGCAGGGGAACCATGTCGTCCATGGCCTCACGCTATCGACCCCGGAGGCTCGCGGACAGACCGCCGTCACCGCTGGCCGGTCCGGCGGCCTGCGGCGTATGGTGAGCGCATGACCGTCGTCACCACCCACCGCCTCGGCGAGCCCTGCTGGGTCGACTACACCAGCTCCGACGTGCCGCGCGCGACCGAGTTCTACACGAGCCTGTTCGGCTGGACGGCCGAGACCGCCGGCGAGGAGTACGGCGGCTACGTGACGTTCCGGCGAGACGGACGTACGGTCGCGGGCCTCGGTCCGACGATGGGCGACGCCCAGGCGAACACGTGGCTCACCTACCTCCTCGTCGAGGATGCGGACACGGCCGAGAAGGCGGCGCTGCAAGCCGGCGCACAGGTGATCGCTCCGACCATGACGGTCGGCGACCAGGGCCGGCTCGCGGTCATCGCCGACCCGGGCGGAGCGGTCGTCGGGCTGTGGGATCCCGAGCAGCACCGCGGCTTCGAACTGGTCGCCGAGGTCGGGGGCATCGCCTGGCACGAGCTGTACGCGCGCAACTACGCTGCGCAGGTCGACTTCTACACCCGGGTCTTCGGCTGGAGGACGCAGGTGCTCGGCGACACCGCCGACTTCCGGTACGTCACCTTCGGCGACCCGGACTCGCCCGCCGGCGGCGTCTACGACGCGGACGGGATGCTCCCGCCGGGTGTCCCGTCGCACTGGGTCGTCTACTTCGGGGTCGCGGACGCGGCGGCCGCCTCACAGCGCGTGATCGAGCTGGGCGGGACCGTCATCCGCGATCCGTGGGACAGCGAGTTCGGCCGCTTCGCGCAGGTCACCGACCCGCTAGGCGGTCTGTTCTTCCTCCACGAGGTCGGGACGGGCGGCTCCGCTTAGGCGATCGCAGCCGGGCGCACCGCGCTGACAGCGCTCAGTGCACGCTCGCCTGGAACGAGCGGATGCGCAGCAGCACCTCGGTGCGCAGCGTCTCGGGCGCCGTCTCCTTGCACGCCCGCTGAACCACCTCGGTGAGCACCACATTCAGGTGCGCCTCGTCGGAGCACCCGGTGCAGTTCGCCAGGTGCTCGCGCACGTCGGCAGCATCCTCGCTGCACAGTTCGTTGCGCAGGTACTCTTCGAGTTCGGCCTTGGCCTTCTCACAACCGCAGTCGGTCATCTCTTGCTCCTGGGGGTCTGCACGGCCCGGTCCCCCTGGACGGCGGAGAGACCGCGCTCGTGCGCGTAGTCGGTCAGAAGCTCCCGGAGCATCCGGCGGCCGCGATGGAGGCGGCTCATGACGGTGCCGATCGGGGTCTTCATGATGTCTGCGATCTCCTGGTAGGAGAATCCCTCGACATCGGCGAGGTACACGGCCAGCCGGAAGTCCTCCGGGATGGCCTGCAGCGCGTCCTTGACGGCGCTGTCCGGCAGGTGGTCGATCGCCTCGGCCTCGGCCGAGCGGCTGGACGACGAGGACATGGACTCCGCGCCGCCGAGCTGCCAGTCCTCGAGCTCGTCGATCGTCCCCTGGTAGGGCTCACGCTGCTTCTTGCGGTACGTGTTGATGAACGTGTTGGTGAGGATGCGGTACAGCCACGCCTTCAGGTTCGTGCCCTGCTGGAACTGGCCGAACGCCGCATAAGCCTTCACGAACGTCTCCTGCACGAGGTCCTGCGCGTCGGACGGGTTGCGTGTCATGCGCAGGGCAGCCGCGTACAGCTGGTCCATGAAAGGCAGGGCCTGATCCTCGAAGAGGTGGCCCAGATCCTCGGTCTCGGTGCTCATCACCGGCCAGTCTAGTTGCGACGCCAGCGACGCGCTGAGAAGGCCTTCGGGGTCGACGAGGTCGTGCGATGCGACGCTGGGGGCGTCGAGCACGGCGGTGGCGGCCACGGGCGGATCCTTCCTGATACCGGGAACACGGATAATCTGGACAACAATGCTGATCTCGAAATATTCCGCCCCCGACTTCGACCCCTACGGCGACAACCGCGTCGAGGAGCCGAACACGCTCTGGCCCGCTCCGGTGGCCGGCGGTCCGGTCGCCGCGACCGTGTCCCTGCCCGGCTCGAAGTCGCTGACCGCGCGGGAGCTGGTGCTCGCCGCCCTCGCCGACGGACCGTCGCTGCTGCGGGCGCCTCTGCACTCGCGCGACAGCGCCAACATGGTGGAGGCCCTCCGCGCCCTGGGCGTGACGGTCGAGGAGAAGCCGGGCGACGGCGAGTTCGGCGCTGACCTGCTCGTCAGGCCTGCGGAGGAGCTGCTCGGCAGCACGACGATCGAATGCGGTCAGGCCGGCACCGTGATGCGGTTCGTCCCGCCGATCGCGGGGCTGGCGCTCGGTCCGACCATGTTCGACGCCGACGACTCGGCCCGCGGCCGTCCGATGGGCGCGATCATCGCCGCCCTGCGCGCGCTCGGCGTCGACGTGAACGACGACGGCCGCGGCTCCCTCCCGTTCACCGTTCACGGCACCGGCCGGGTCGCGGGCGGCGCGGTCGAGGTGGATGCGTCCAGCTCCAGCCAGTTCGTCAGCGCGCTCCTGCTGTCGGCCAGCCGCTTCGACGACGGTCTCGATCTGACACACGCCGGCGAGCGGCTCCCCAGCCTCCCCCANATCGAGATGACGATCGCGGCCCTCGCCGCCCGCGGTGTGACCGTCGAGTCGCCGGAGGTCGGCCGCTGGATCGTCTCGCCTGGCACGATCGCCGCCCGCGACGTCGACATCGAGCCGGATCTCTCCAACGCCGCCCCCTTCCTCGCCGCGGCCGTCGTGACGGGTGGGACGGTGACCATCACCGGGTGGCCCGCGTCCACCACGCAGGTCGGTGCGGATCTCGCCGACCTGCTGCCGCTCTTCGGCGCGACGGTCACGCGCGAGGGCGACCGCCTCACCGTCACCGGGCCCGACCGCCCGACGGGCATCACGCTCGACCTCACGACGGGCGGCGAGCTCGCGCCCGCCCTCGTGGCGATCGCCGCCCTCGCCGACGGCCCGAGTGAGATCACCGGCATCGGCCACATCCGCCATCACGAGACGGACCGCCTCGCTGCCCTCGCCGCCGAGATCAACGGCCTCGGCGGCGCCGTCACGGAGCTGGAGGACGGCCTGCGCATCGACCCGCGCCCGCTCCACGGCGGCGTCTGGCGCAGCTACGAGGATCACCGCATGGCGACGGCCGGCGCGATCGTCGGGCTCGTCGTCCCCGGCGTCGAGATCGAGAACGTGGCCACGACGGCCAAGACGCTCCCGCAGTTCACCCAGCTGTGGGGCCGGATGCTGCAGAAGGGCGCCGACGTCGCGTGACGGACAACAGCGGCTCCTGGTGGGCGGACGACGACGAGGACGACGACGAGCTCGACCTCTACGACGAGTCCAGCATCCGCAGCCGCCCGAACCCGAAGGGCAACCGCCCGCGGACGAAGACCCGGCCGGAGCACGCCGACGCCCAGATCGCTCGCGTGCTGGGCGTCGACCGCGGCCGGTACACGGTGCTGCTCGACGAGGACACCCCGGAGGAGCGGCAGGTCACCGCTGCCCGCGCCAGCGAGCTGCGGCGGAACCCGATCGTCACCGGCGACCGCGTGGCCGTCGTCGGAGACACCACCGGAGAGGAGGGCACCCTCGCCCGCATCGTCCGGGTGGAGCCGCGCACGACCCTGCTCCGGCGGAGCGCCGACGACACGGACGAGGTGGAGCGCATCGTCGTCGCCAACGCCGACCAGATGCTCATCGTCGTGGCAGCAGCCAACCCGGAGCCGCGCACACGCCTCGTCGATCGCTACCTGGTCGCCGCCTACGACGCCGGCATCGACCCGATGCTGTGCGTGACGAAGACCGACCTGGCCGACCCCGAGCCGTTCCTGTCGAACTTCGCCGGCCTCGACCTGCCCGTCTTCACCAGCCGCCAGGACGACATCCCGCTGCACGACATCACGGCGGCGCTGATCGGGCACGACACGGTCGTTGTCGGGCACTCCGGGGTGGGCAAGTCGACCCTGGTCAACGCGATCGTCCCGAGCGCGCACCGCGCCACCGGTCACGTCAACGTGGTCACCGGTCGCGGACGGCACACGTCCTCGTCGACCGTGTCCCTCCGCGTCGAAGACGACGAGGGACGCCACGGCTGGGTCATCGACACCCCGGGCGTCCGCTCGTTCGGGCTCGGGCATGTGAACACCGACAGCATCCTGAAGGCCTTCACCGATCTCGCGAAGCTCGCCGAGGACTGCCCGCGCGGGTGCACACACCTTCCCGATGCGCCGGACTGCGCGATCATCGAGGCCGTCGAGGCCGGGAAGCTCGGCGAGGCCGGGCGCGCGCGCCTCGACTCGTTGCAGCGCCTGCTGGAGACCTTCGCGCGCTGAACCGCCGACTCAGGGCGTCGAACTGGACTGAGCGTCCGTCCGCGATCCGCGGAACGCCGCGCGGTGTACCCAGACGCCGCGCCCGAGTCCGGCCCAGAAGACCGCACCGAACGGGATGACGTAGAGCAGGAACGACAGCACGGCGCGCCCCGCCGCCGCTCGCGCCGCCGAGACGAGCACCAGGGCGAGGATGCCAGAGACGGCCAGGGCCAGCACGACGATCACCAGCCACCAGAGGCCGAACGCGATCGCGAGCACGAGCAGGATGAGCGCGACGACCGGTGCGACGACCAGAGCGACGAGGACCAGGTTGCGGAGGAGGCCCGTGCCTGCGTAACTGTCGACGAACAACGTGCCCCGCACAAAACCGTGACGGAGGAAGCCGCCCACCGTGATGCGCGGCCGGTAGAGCGCACGGAAGCCCGGGTCGATGCGGAGGGCGCCGTGGTCGGCGATGTACCGCAGCAGCCGCGTGTCGTCCGATACGAGATCGGCGTTCTCCTCGGGCCAGGCCGCACGGCAGGCGTCGGCGAAGGCGGCACGGTCGATCACCAGGCACCCGGTGCCCTTCGGCACGCGGTCGAAATTCTCCGGAGTGATGTCGGTCGGCGCGGGATGCGCCAGGTATCCACCCCAGAAGACGTGGGTGGGCACCTCCCAGAAACGTCCGACGAGCGGTGCCGCAGGGTCCGTCGGCACGTGCCCGACCCACGCGCGGGCGTCCGGGCGGAGCGCGTCCACGCTCTCAAGGTAGGCGAATGCGTCCGGAGCCATCAGGAGCCGCGAGTCGAACAGCAGGATGCGGTCGGCCCGCGCAGCCTGGACGCCCTCCCAGCGCGCGAGGAACCGCCCTTTGTTGGGCTGGGAGATCACGCGGAGCGGAACAGGGGACGACGCCGCGATGCCCGCGAGCACGGCGGCGGTGTCGTCGGTGGAGCCGTCATCGACGACCACGATCTCCGCCTCAACCGAGCTGTTGCCGAGGGCGGTCGTCAGCGATCCGATCGTGGTGGGGAGCCAGGGCGCCGAGTTGTACGACGCGATGACGATGCTGAGGGCAGGCGAGGTCATGGCGCGGGCTGCTCCTCGACGACGGCCTCCCGCCCGGTGCGCCTGCTGCGGAGCAGGAGCGCCCAGTGGATGCCGTACAGCGCCAGGAAGGTCACCAGCCCGATGAGGCCGTTGCCGACCAGCCAGGCATCGACGTCGGGCAGGGTCGCGGAGGCGACGAGCCACTGCGCGACGGCGGCGAGCAGGAAGACGGCGAGCGCCGCCTTCGACGCCGCGGCCGTGATGCGCACGAGCACACCCTGGGCCAGCGCCCACGGGATCCAGGCGAGAGAGAAGCCGACCACGATCTGCGCCGTCGCGGCGTAGTGCGAGCCGAACAGCAGGCCGACGATCCACGGCCCGAACGGCACGACCAGGAGGAACATCGCCACCCCGGTCAGCAGCGTCACTCCGAGGATCACGGTCACACCGAGGTTCGTCAGTGCGGCGTTGCCCTTGGAGCGGACGAACCGCGGCAGCAGATAGAGCGAGAAGGTCGCCGGGATGATGAGGGTCGTCTTCACCAGCACGGCGGCCGCTGCGTACGCTCCGGCCAGCTCCTCCGGCGTTCCGGCCCGGACCAGCACAACGTCGGCGTTCGTGAGCCACGCGAACCCGACGGTGAGCAGCAGCACGACGGTGCTCTGCATCGTGAACGGCGACCGGCCGACCGCCAGGGAGCGGCGACGGGCCACGGCACCTGCGCCGATCGCGCCGGTGAGGGCGGTCAGGACGAGGATGGCCAGGATGGCCGCGGAGCCCGCGTAGGCGAGCATGGCGATCAGGGCGAGCACCGCCTGCGCGACCTGGGCACCCGTCGACCACCAGACCACGGAGCGGGAGTCGCCTGCCCCCTGCAGGCGCCCCTGAGCAAGCGCGAACAGGAAGTTCGGGATCATCGCAGCGGCCGTGAGGACGACGGTCAGGACACCGGTGGCGCCGGGAGCAGCGAGGGTCGACGACAGGGCGAAGACGCCGAGCGTCCCGATCCCGCCGAGCACGAGCGCCTCGACCAGGGCGCCGTCCACCCGGCGGACGCGATCGCCGGGGATGCTGCGCGGCGCGTGCAGCGCCTCGGCCGTCGTGACCGCGACGGAGTTGCGGAGCGCCGAGCTNCCGATCGCCGCAACGTTGATGAGTGCCAGGGCCGCAGCGAGGAGGCTGTACGAAGCGGGCCCGAGACCGCGGATCGTGATGAGCTGGAACGCGGTCGTCGCCACGATCCCCACGATGCTGACGCCGGCGATCTCGGCGAGCGCGCGACCGTGACGGCTGATCATCCCCGGCGCTCGACGCTGCGGCTGCTCGCCGCCCCCGCTAGTCGGCATACCCTCGGCTGATCAGGTCGTCGACGATGATGTCCGACGGCGACCGCTCCGGGCGGTCGGGCTCGTGCCGGAGGGATTCGTAATCTCTCAGGAACGAACGCAGCCGGCCGAGGTCCCATTCGGACAGCACGATGTTGCGGCCGATGCCTTCACCCTGCTCCGTGGTCTTGCGGTGGATGAGCGTCGGGACGCCGAGCAGCGCCGACTCGGCCTGGATTCCGCCGGAGTCCGTGACCACGAACGCGGCGTTCTCCAGCAGGGCGACGAACTCGTCGTGCCGCAGCTTGGGGAGGACGGTGATGCGGTCGCCGCCCTGATTGGCGAGCAGCTTCTCCAGCGTCTCCCTGTTGTAGGCGTCGACGATGAGCCGCAACGGGACCTCGCTGGTCGCGAGAACCTCGAGGGTGTCGTCGACGAGCTGGCTGTTGGAGACGAACTCGAACCGGTGCAGCAGCACGACGCCGTACGGCCCATCCGTGCCGGCAGCGCGCATCCCGTGGTCGAGCACAGCGTCGAGGGCCGTGTTGCCGTGCGTGTACACGACGTTCGAACGCTTCTTCAGGTTCTCGGTCGCCTCGATCGACGGCGTGTAGTGCACCGTCGCCATGGTCCCGACGATGCGCCTGTCCAGCTCCTCCGGGAAGGGGTGCCGCCAGTTGCCGCTGCGGAGACCCGCCTCGATGTGGGCGCAGTCGAAGCCCATGCGCTTGGCGATCCAGGCGCCGACGACGCTCGTCATGGTGTCGCCGTGCACGACGATGACCGTGTTCTTCGGCAGCGATGCCGCGACCCGCTTGCGGTTCTTCCGCAGCCAGCCGAGCACTGTCATGCCCCAGCGGACGACGTCGCCGGTGCCCCGGAGCGGCTTGCCTGCGGCACCGTGGGCGATGACCTGATCGGGAGTACCGAGTCCCAGCTGCTCCATTGCGGTCATCAGAGCCTCGGTGTGCTGCATCGTCACCCACTGCTGGGTCGCAACACCTCGCTCACGGAGCCGGCGGATGACCGGGGCCAGTTTGATGGCCTCCGCCGTCGTTCCGTAGATGAACACGATCATGGTCGAGTGTTGCGCCTTCTGGGTCGGAGAGCTTCATGTCGCGAGCTGACCGCTCCACCGTTGGGATCGGCGCTGTGACACCTGGGTGATCCCACACCATCCGCCTGCGTCCGTCCGACCGCGCAGATGCTGTGGAGAGCCCGAGCCTCCAGCCGAACCGGAAGCCACTCGATGATACATTCTATTTGGTCTGCCCGACGTGGCCGGACGACGCGCGCCGAGACGG
>Ga0006562J51391_1047600_pt1 | contig 11341 bp, 9 predicted proteins | sample Ararhi6_input_d2_FD_51391 | JGI IMG/M metagenome (IMG submission 51391) | reverse complement strand
GCCGCCGGCGCGGGCCGCGAGGGCGACCGCCGCGGCGTCCGAGCCGAGGCGCTCGCGCACCGTGGTGACCAGCATCCGCAGGTCATCGGCGCTGTTCAGCGTGCCCGCGTCCTCGGCTACGACGGTGACCGCTCCGCGGCGCGACGCCGACTCGAGCAGCGTCGGCACCTTGTCGAGCACCGCACGGGCCTCGAACGCCTGGATGCGCTTCTCCGCCGCCTTGAGGTTCGCCATCAGGTCGGCGATCTTCTCGGGCAGCTGCTCGCGCGGCGTCTTGAGCGAGCTCGACAGCTGCGACACGATCGTGCGCTCGACCGCGAGGTCCTTGAACGCCTCCAAGCCGACCAGCGACTCGACGCGGCGGTTCGTGGAACCCACCGACGACTCGCTGACGAGGTTGATCATCCCGATCTCGGAGCTCGTCGAGACGTGCGTGCCCGCGCAGAGCTCGCGCGACCACGGGCCGCCGATGTCGACGACGCGCACGACATCGCCGTACTTCTCGCCGAACAGCGCCATGGCGCCGAGCGCCTTCGCCTCGCTCAGCGGCAGCTCGCGGGTGGTGACCTCGAGGTTCTGCCGGATGGCGTTGTTCGAGATCTCCTCGATCTCGCTCCGCGTCTCAGCCGAGAGCGCCTGGTTCCACGAGAAGTCGAGACGCAGGTAGCCGGCCTTGTTGTACGAGCCGGACTGGTGCGCGTTCGAGCCGAGCACCTGGCGGAGCGCCGCGTGGATGATGTGGGTGCCCGAGTGCGCCTGTCGCGCGCCGCGGCGGTAGTCCGCATCCACGATGCTCGTCGCCGGAGCGCCGACGCCGACCTCGCCGCTGCGGACCAGCACCTTGTGGCTGATCAGGCCCTTCACGGGCTTCTGCACGTCGAGCACGTCGAGCTCATATCCGGGGCCGACGATCGAGCCGGCGTCCGCATCCTGTCCGCCGGACTCCGCGTAAAGCGCCGTCGCGCCGAGGATGACCTCCGCGACCTGGCCCTCGCGGGCGCTGTTCACGGAGCGCCCATCGACGATGAGGCCGAGGATGCTCGACTCCGTCTGCAGCTCGGTGTAGCCGGTGAACACGGTCTCGCCGAGCGAGCGGAAGCTGCTGTACACCGACAGGTCGGCCAGCGCGGTCTTCTTCGCCTTCGCGTCCGCCTTCGCACGCGAGCGCTGGTCGGCCATGAGCTTGTCGAACGCGCCGCGATCGACGGTGAGCCCGGCCTCCTCCGCCATCTCCAGGGTGAGGTCGATCGGGAAGCCGTAAGTGTCGTGCAGGAGGAACGCGGTGTCGCCCGCGAGCTGCTTCCGCCCCTCCTTCTGCGTGGTCGCCACCGCGGTGTCGAGGATGCTCGTTCCCGCGGTGAGGGTGCGCAGGAAGGTCTCCTCCTCCGCGTAGGCGAGCTGCGAGATGCGGTCGAACTCGGTGTCGACCTCCGGGTACGCCGCCTTCATCGCGTCGCGCGAGACGGGGAAGAGCTCCGGGAAGGTCGCGGTCTCGACGCCGAGCAGGCGCATGGCGCGCACGGTGCGGCGGAGGAGGCGGCGCAGCACGTAGCCGCGTCCCTCGTTCGACGGGGTGACACCGTCGGCCATCAGCATGAGCGCACTGCGGACGTGGTCGGCCACGACGCGCAGCCGCACGTCGTCCTCGTGCGCCTCGTTGCCGTACGGCTTCTCGGCGAGCTCGGCCGCGCGGTCGAGCACCGGACGCACCTGGTCGATCTCGTACATGTTGTCGACACCCTGCTTGAGGAACGCGACGCGCTCGAGCCCCATGCCCGTGTCGATGTTCTTCTTCGGCAGGTCGCCGAGGATCTCGAACTCCTTGCCGTCGCCCTCGCCGCGCAGGTACTGCATGAAGACGAGGTTCCAGATCTCGACGTAGCGGTCGTCATCCGTCGCCGGTCCGCCGTCGATGCCGTAGGCGGGGCCACGGTCGAAGAAGATCTCCGAGCACGGGCCCGCGGGGCCGGGCTGGCCGGTCGACCAGTAGTTGGTGTCCTTGCCGAGGCCCTGGATGCGCTCCGCCGGCAGGGTCGAGACGCGCTGCCAGATCTCGCGGGCCTCGTCGTCCTCCTCATACACCGTGACCCACAGGTCCTTCGGGTCGAAGCCGAGGCCGCCGTCGTCCTCCGACGTCGTCAGCAGCTCCCAGGCGAAGGTGATCGCCTGCTCCTTGAAGTAGTCGCCGAAGGAGAAGTTGCCGCACATCTGGAAGAACGTGCCGTGCCGCGGCGTCTTGCCGACCTCGTCGATGTCGAGCGTGCGGATGCACTTCTGGACGCTCGTCGCGCGCGGGAACGGCGCCGGCACCACGCCGGTCAGGTACGGCACGAAGGGCACCATCCCGGCCACCGTGAAGAGCAGCGACGGGTCGTCGCTGACCAGGGAGGCGGAGGGGACGACGGTGTGGCCGCGCTGCGCGAAGAAGTCGAGCCAGCGGCGGTGGATTTCAGCGGTCTGCATGGGTTCCGGTCGATCGAAGTCTGCGGGTGGGAGGGAAAGGGGGCGTCAGTCGCCCTGGATGGCCGAGCGGATCTCGGCCTCGCGCTGACGGTATCCGTCGGTGACGGCCTCCCCGAAGTCGCGCGCCTTCTGGTCGATGTTGCTGAAGAATTCGCGACCCTTGGCGGTCTCGTTGACCTTGTGGGCGACGGCGAAGCCGATGGCCACGCCGGTGAGCAGCCACAGGAAACTCTTCATGCTGATCCTCCCTCTCTGGATGCCGCCGCGCGCGGGCGCGGCGCACGAGAGTCAAGTCTAGTGCGAGCCGCCGCGTCCCTTCCTGGAGCCGAATCCTCCAGCGGCCCGGAACGCCGCCCGCGCCGCGGCGCTGAAGCCGGCGAGCTTGATGAGCGGGCCGCCGACCGTCGCGGCGAACAAGGCCACCAGGGCAGACACGTTACCGGTGACGTCCGCGACGTTCTTGGTGATCACGTCCACCCGGGCGAGCTGCTTGTTCGTCTCCTGCAGCGTCGTCGCGGTCTCGTCGAGGATCGGCGTGATGCCGTCGCTCGCCTCCTTGATCGCGTCGCGCGTCGAGTCGAGCACCCGCCCCAGCTTGATCAGGGGGATGGCGATGAAGCCGACGAGGACCGCGAACACGACGGCCGCGATCAACCCTGCGATGTCTCCTCCGGACACGTGGGCTCCTTCCATTCCGCCTCAGGCATACGGGACAAGCGTAGTCGCACGCGCGGGCGGCGGGAACGGCGCGAGCAGGAAAGGCGTGCCCGGAAACGACGAACGGGGCCGCGACGAAGAGTCGCGACCCCGTCCGGGGTGGTGCTGATGCTCAGCGAGCCGCGTAGTACTCGACGACCAGCTGGACCTCACAGGTCACGGGGACCTCTGCGCGCTTCGGGCGACGCACGAGGCGGGCCTGCAGCTTGTCGATCTCGACATCCAGGTAGCCCGGGGTCTTCGGCAGAACGTCGAGGTGACCGCCGGCGGCCGCGACCTGGAAGGGCTCGGTGCCCTCGGAGCGGGCCTTGACGTGGATGAGCTGGCCCGGCTTCACGCGGAAGGACGGGCGGTCGACGAGCTGGCCGTCGACGAGGATGTGACGGTGCACGACGAACTGGCGCGCCTGCGTGATGGTGCGGGCGAAGCCGGCGCGGAGCACGAGGGCGTCCAGACGCATCTCGAGGAGCTCGACCAGGTTCTCACCGGTCAGGCCCTGCGTACGGCGGGCCTCCTCGAAGGCGATCCGGAGCTGCTTCTCGCGGATGCCGTACTGGGCGCGCAGACGCTGCTTCTCGCGCAGACGCACGGCGTAGTCCGAGTCGGCCTTGCGCTTGGTGCGGCCGTGCTCACCCGGAGCGTAGGGGCGCTTCTCCATGTAGCGCGCCGCCTTCGGGGTGAGCGGGATGCCCAGGGCCCGCGACTCGCGGGTCTTGCTGCGGGAACGTGAAGACACGGTTTCCTTTCGAAAGTTCTCTCTGACGTGATGGATGCGGGCATACGTGTGCGCCCGCAGAGAGAGGGATTGTCGCCAGGGACGCCCGGCTACAGGGCTCTTCCCATCGAATCGTGGACGCGGCAGCCGCACCCCGAACACGCTTCTAGGCGCAGAAAGTCTAACAGATCGCGGTCAGCGCCCGCGCACGATGCGACGCAGCTTCGCCAGCCGCGCGGAGACGTCCCGTTCGTTGCCGTGCTCGGTGGGCGTGTAGTAGGTCGTGCCGGCCAGCTCGTCCGGCAGATACTGCTGCTCGAGCACGCCGAGCGCGTCGTCATGCGGGTACTTGTAGCCCTTGCCGTGACCGAGCCGCTTGGCTCCGGGATAGTGGGCGTCGCGAAGGTGCTTGGGCACGCGTCCGATCTTGCCGGCGCGCACGTCGGCGATCGCGGCGTCGAGCGCTATGTACGCCGCGTTCGACTTCGGCGCCGTGGCCAGATGCACGACCGCCTGGGCGAGAGGGATGCGGCCCTCCGGCATCCCGATGTACTGCACGGCGTCGGCCGCGGCGATGGCGACGCCGAGTGCCTGCGGGTCGGCCATCCCGATGTCCTCCGACGCCAGCACGATGATGCGGCGGGCGATGAAGCGCGGGTCCTCCCCTGCCTCGATCATGCGGGCGAGATAGTGCAGGGACGCGTCGACGTCGGAGCCCCTCACCGACTTGATGAAGGCGCTGATGACGTCGTAGTGCTCGTCGCCGTTGCGGTCGTAGCGGAGCAGCGCGCGGTCGACGGCCTGCGCGACGAGCTCGGCGGTGATGACCGGCTTCTTCTTGGAGGTCGCCGGCGTGGCCGACGCCGCTGTGACCGAAGCGGCCTCCAGCGCCGTCAACGCCCGCCGGGCGTCGCCCGAGGCGAGACGGATGAGGGCGGCACGCGCCTCCGGGTCGAGCGTGTACTGGCCACCGAGACCACGGTCGTCTGCCACGGCGCGGTCGATGACGACGCCGAGGTCGTCGTCGCTCAGCGTCTCCAGGGTGAGGAGCAGGCTGCGCGAGAGCAGCGGCGAGATGACGGAGAACGACGGGTTCTCGGTCGTCGCAGCCACNAGGATGACCCAGCCGTTCTCGACGCCGGGCAGCAGCGCATCCTGCTGGGCCTTGGTGAAGCGGTGGATCTCGTCGAGGAAGAGGACGGTGGAGACCCCGTAGAGATCGCGCGTCGAGAGCGCCTCGTCCATCACCAGCCGGACATCCTTGACGCCGGCCGTCACCGCCGACAGCTCGACGAACCGGCGGCCCGAGGAGTGCGCGATCGCCTGCGCGAGGGTCGTCTTGCCCGTGCCGGGCGGACCCCACAGGATGACGGAGACCGACCCCGACTGCCCCTCCTTGTCGGAGGCGAGCGCGACCAGCGGCGAACCCGGCTTGAGGAGGTGACGCTGACCGGCCACCTCGTCGAGCGACTTCGGGCGCATGCGCACCGCGAGAGGAGTCGCTCCGGTGCGGAGCCCAGGTTGCACGTCGACCACCCGTCCAGGCTAGTCGTGACCACCGACAGTCCGCCTGGGAGCGGCGAGTTTGTCGTCCATAGGGCCGCCGGATAGGGTTCTCCATGATCCAGCGGGCGCACGCCTCGCGGAGATCCCCCGTACCGACGCCGGAGGACACACGTGGCACCGAAGCAGAACGACCGCGAAGCGCGACAGGCACGCGAGCGGCTGCGCGCCTACCAGGCGCGACAGACCGTGCACGAGCACAAGGTCAAGCGCCGCAAGCGTGACAACTGGGTGGCCGGAATCGCGGCCATCGTGATCGTCGCCCTCGCGGTGGGCACGCAGCTCCTGTACTTCTCCGCCGGACCCGGCGCGGCGAAGGCTTCGTCCTCGTCGTCCCCGTCCACGTCGACCTCCGCGGGCGGCGTCCCGCCGAAGACGCTCGCCGAGGACCGCACCTGGACGGGCACCATGACGATCAACGGCGTCCCGCTGGGGGTCTCGCTCGACGGCGCCGCGGCCCCGCAGGCCGTCTCGTCCACGGTGTCGCTCGTGCAGAAGAAGTTCTACGACGGCCTGACCTGCCACCGCCTGACCAACGGCGGCTTCTACGTGCTGCAGTGCGGCGATCCGAAGGGCGACGGCTCCGGCGGACCGGGCTACGAGTACGGCCCGATCGAGAACGCGCCTGCCGACGACGTCTACAAGGCGGGCACGATCGCGATGGCCCGTCAGGGCAACAACGCCGAGAGCCAGGGCAGCCAGTTCTTCATCGTCTACGAGGACACGAAGATCCCCTCGGACGACGCCGGCGGCTACACCGTCATCGGCTCGGTGACCAGCGGCCTCGACCAGCTCAAGGCGCAGGTCACCGACAAGGGCATCGAAGGCGGGAAGACCGACGGCGCCCCCGCGGTGAAGACGACGATCGACAGCTTCACCCTGCAGTGACCGTGGCACGTGCAATAGGCTGATTCCCAAACGAGGGGCGGCATCCCGCCCGATCGCGCAGCAGCAAGGTGAGGCTCTTGGCTACTTCTGAACAGCACCCCTGGGGACGTGTCGACGACACCGGAACCGTGTACGTCCGCGAGGGCGACGGCGAACGCGTCGTCGGCGAGTACCCCGACGGTACGGCGGAGGAGGCGCTCGCGTACTTCGAGCGCAAGTACACCGATCTCGCCGGGCAGGTCGGCCTGCTGGAGCAGCGGGCGCGCCGGGGAGCCCCCGCGAGCGACGTCGCCAAGTCCGTCGCCAACCTGCGGTCCGCCGTCGAGGGCGCGAACGCGGTCGGCGACCTCGCGTCCCTCCTGACGCGCCTGGATGCACTGGGCGGCACCGTGGAGGAGCTCACCGAGCAGCAGAGCGCCGAGGCGAAGGCCGCCCTCGACGCCGCCATCGCCGAACGCACCGCGATCGTCGAGCAGGCGGAGGCCCTCGCGGCGCAGGACCCGGCGCGGACGCAGTGGAAGACCACGAGCGCCGAGCTCGACGCCCTGTTCGCGCGCTGGCAGGCCCACCAGCACGACGGCCCGCGCATCCCCAAGAACGAGGCGAACGAGCTGTGGAAGCGGTTCCGTGCCGCCCGCTCGACGATCGAGCACAACCGCAAGGCGTTCTTCGCCGAGCTGGACACGCAGCACCGCGACGTGCGCAGCCGCAAGAACGCGCTCATCGAGGAAGCCGAGAAGCTCATCCCGCTCGGTGCGGACGGGGTGCCGGAGTACCGCCGCCTGCTCGACCAGTGGAAGGCCGCCGGCCGCGCGGGCAAGAAGAACGACGACGCCCTGTGGGCGCGCTTCAAGGCCGCGGGCGACTCGATCTACTCGGCGAAGGCCGAAGTGGATGCGCGCGACAGCGCCGAGTACGAGGCGAACCTCCAGCAGAAGCTCGCGCTCCTCGACGAGGCCGAGCCGCTGCTGAAGGCCACCGATCGTGAGACCGCCCGCGCGCAGCTGCTGTCGATCCAGGAGCGCTGGGACCAGATCGGCCGCGTGCCGCGCGAGCAGGTGCGGCCGATCGAAGACCGCCTGCGCCGCGTCGAGGCGGCCGTCCGCCGCCTCGACGAAGAGCACTGGGAGAAGAACAACCCCGAGAAGAAGGCTCGCTCCGAAGGGCTGGCCAGCCAGCTCAACGCGGCCATCGCGAAGCTGGAGCAGGAGCTCGCCGATGCGCAGGCGACCGGCGACAGCGCCAAGGTGAAGGCAGCGCAGGAGGCCCTCGACGCCCGCAAGATCTGGCTCGACGCGCTGGGCTGAGTCGTCGTGATGACGCGGCGGTGATCTCNCCGCCGCGTCGCAGTTCTCCACAGCACGCCTGACGAGGACGTTCTCCACCGTTCCGAGAATCCCGGCCCGCCCGGGATCCTCCCGGACGAGGCTGGGGGCATGAACACGATCTCCGCTCCCCTGCTCGACGCCGACATCCTGCCTGTGGTCGAGCTGCTCTCCCTCTGTCTCGACGGTCACCTGTTCCGCGTCGGCGACGCGTTCGCCCCGGCCGACGCGGTCGACGGGCCGGCGCTGCGTTCGCAGGCGTTCGCGCGCACCGCGCCCGGCTGGGCCGTCGCCGACCGTGGGTCGGCGGCCTGGATCCACGGCACGCGCGCCATGGCGCCCCCGGTCCCACAGGTCTGCGTCCCGCCCCATCGCCGCGGAGGCGCGCTCTTCCCCGCTGTCGACACCTCNCATCGCNTGCTCGGTGACGGCGAGACCGTCGTCTACGACGGTGTGCGGGTCACGAGCCCCCTACGCACAGCGGTCGATCTGCTCTGCTCCGGCACGCGCTTCGGCGAGACGGAGGCGCTCGAAGTCCGGCACCTCCTGCTGCTTGCCGGAGTCTCACCGTCTGAACTCGACGACCGGCTGCGGAGCAGTCGGCAGAAGGGATGCGGCCTCGCGCGGCAACGGCTGCCCGCCGTGGCACGGGCACGGCTGCCGCTCGCGATAGAGCCGGCGGTCGGGTCGGCGGTCGTCGGCGGTCAGCCGCCGCTGACGCGGTAGACGTCGTAGACGGCGTCGATGCGGCGCACCGCGTTGAGGACGCGGTCGAGGTGGGTGGTGTCTCCCATCTCGAAGACGAAGCGGCTGAGGGCCAGCCGATCGCTGGAGGTGGTCACCGTGGCCGAGAGGATGTTGACGTGATGTTCGGACAGCACGCGGGTGACGTCGCTGAGCAGGCCGGACCGGTCGAGGGCTTCGACCTGGATCTGCACCAGGAAGACGCTCTTGGAACTCGGCGCCCACTCGACGTCGATCATCCGCTCGGGCTCCTGCAACAGCGACTGCACGTTGTGGCAGTTCGCCTGGTGCACCGAGACGCCCTGGCCGCGGGTGATGAACCCGACGATCGGGTCGCCCGGGACGGGTGTGCAGCACTTCGCCAGCTTCACGAGGATGTCGGGGGCGCCACGAACGAGGACGCCGGAGTCGCTGTTGCGCAGCTGACGGCGGCCCTTGACCGGGATCTCGAGCTCGCCGTCCGACTCGACCTCGGTCTGCAGCGAGGCGACGATCTTCTCGATGACCGACTGCGTGGAGACGTGCCCCTCACCGACGGCCGCGTACAGGGCGGACACATCCGGATACTTGAGCGAGAAGGCGACCTCGACCAGGGCGTCCTGCGTCATCAGCTTCTGAAGCGGCAGGTTCTGCTTGCGCATCGCGCGCGCGATCGCATCCTTGCCCTGCTCGATCGCCTCGTCGCGGCGCTCCTTGGTGAACCACTGGCGGATCTTGTTGCGCGCACGCGGGCTCTTGACGAAGTTGAGCCAGTCCTGGCTCGGGCCGGAGTCCGGGTTCTTCGAGGTGAAGATCTCGACGACGTCGCCCGTGTTGAGGCTGCTCTCCAGCGGGACGAGGCGTCCGTTCACCTTCGCGCCCATCGTNCGGTGGCCCACCTCGGTGTGCACGGCATACGCGAAGTCGACCGGGGTCGCACCGGCGGGCAGGCCGATCACTCGTCCCTTCGGCGTGAAGACGTAGACCTCCTTCGCGCCGATCTCGAAGCGGAGCGAGTCGAGGAACTCGCTCGGGTCGGCGGTCTCCGCCTGCCAGTCCGAGATGTGGGCGAGCCAGGCCAGGTCGGTGTCCACCTTCGCGGGGCCGCCGGAGCTCTTGCCGGTGGTCTGCTCCTTGTACTTCCAGTGCGCAGCCACACCGAACTCGGCACGCTGGTGCATCTCCTCGGTGCGGATCTGGATCTCGACCGGGCGGCCCTGCGGACCGATCACGGTCGTGTGGAGCGACTGGTACAGGTTGAACTTCGGCGTCGCGATGTAGTCCTTGAAGCGGCCGGGCATCGGGGTCCAACGCGCGTGGATCTGCCCGAGCACCGCGTAACAGTCGCGCACCGTGTTCACCAGAACGCGGATGCCGACCAGGTCGTAGATGTCGTCGAACTCGCGGCCGCGGACCACCATCTTCTGGTAGATCGAGTAGTACTGCTTCGGCCGGCCGACGACCTTGCCGCGGATCTTGGCGGACTTCAAGTCGTCATTGATCGCGTCGATGACCTGCTGCACCAGGCGCTCGCGCTCCGGCGTGCGCTGCTTCACGAGACTCTCGATCTCGGCGTACAGCTTCGGGTACAGCACCGCGAACGACAGGTCCTCGAGCTCCCACTTGATCGCCTGGATGCCGAGACGGTGCGCGAGCGGTGCGTAGATCTCGAGAGTCTCGGTCGCCTTGCGCGTCGCNGATGCGGCGGGGACGAAGCCCCAGGTGCGCGCGTTGTGCAGGCGGTCTGCGAGCTTGATGATCAGCACCCGGATGTCCTTCGACATCGCGACGATCATCTTCCGGACCGTCTCGGCCTGCGCGCTGTCGCCGTACTTGACCTTGTCGAGCTTGGTGACGCCGTCGACCAGCATCGCGATCTCGTCGCCGAACTGGTCCCGCAACTCGTCGAGCGTGTACTCGGTGTCCTCGACCGTGTCGTGCAGGAGCGCAGCGGCGATGGTCTTGGCGCCGATGCCCAGGTCGGCGATGATCTGCGCGACGGCGACGGGATGCGTGATGTACGGCTCGCCCGAACGACGCTTCTGGCCGCGGTGCGCCCGCTCCGCAACGGAGTAGGCGCGCTCGATCAGCGACAGGTCGGCCTTCGGGTGGTGCATCCGCACCGTGCGCATCAGTGTCTCGACAGCACCGCCGGACGGCTGCGCTCGGGAGAAGATGCGCGGCACGAGACGGCGCAGGGAAGCGCTCTGCGATGTCGTCGTGTCAACCATTCGCGCGCCTCCTGTCGTCCATTATGACCGCTCCGGAACACCGTTCTGTCACGGTGCGGGATCTCGGCCCTAGACGATCGCTCCTGGCGTACCGTCGTCGCGCAGAACGGGACCACCCTCGGCGTGCCAGGCACTCATCCCGCCCGCGACGTTGGCGACGGGATAGTTCGCCTCGATGAGCGCATCGGTGACCCTCCGCGACCGGGCGCCGCTCCGGCAGATGACCAGCAGCTGCTGGTCCTCAGGGAGCTCATGCTGCCGCTCCCCCAGCTCACCGAGCGGGATGTGGTGCGCACCGGGCGCGTGCCCGGCCTCCCACTCGAAGGGCTCGCGTACGTCGAGCAGCCACGCGTCACCCGCGTCGGTCAGCTCGCGCGCACGTGCAACGGTGATCTCGTCCTCGGGGAGGAAAGGCGTCTGCGGGGCGGCGTCGGTCATCCGGCCAGGCTACTCCGCGGCCGCAGCGACTGCGTCGGCCTTGACCTCGGCCTTCGGACGGATGGACAGCACCTTCTGGTCGTGCTTCCGGATCGCCGGCTCCTTCTCTCGGAACTGCGAGTACATCGGCGCGGCCAGGAAGATCGTCGAGTACGTGCCGACGATGATGCCGATCAGCAGGGCGAGCGAGATGTCGCGCAGCGTCGCCGCGCCGAGCGCGTAGGCACCGATGAACAGGATGGACGCGACAGGCAGCACCGCGACGACGGCCGTGTTGA
>Ga0006562J51391_1044944_pt1 | contig 11350 bp, 9 predicted proteins | sample Ararhi6_input_d2_FD_51391 | JGI IMG/M metagenome (IMG submission 51391) | reverse complement strand
TTGACGCAACACGCCGTCCGCCACATCTGGCGGACGGCGTGTTGTGTCAACTCGGCGGTGCTTAGGCGACGCCCTTGACCGGCGGGTGGTGGAACGTGTCCCCGAACACCCGCTCGGAGGCTCCGACGCGATCCAGGTACGGCGTGATGCCGCCCATCTGGAACGGGAAGCCGGCGCCGAGGATCATGCACAGGTCGATGTCCTCCGGCGCCTCGACCACGTGGTCGTCGGCGAGCATGCGGTGGATCTCGTCGGCCAGGCCGTCTTCGAGGGTGCGGAGGATCTGCTCCTTCGTCCACGGGTTCGTGCCGCCGGAGACGATCTTCGCCGCGCCCTTGTCGAGGCCCTTCACCTTGCCCTTGGCGTCCTTCTCCAGCAGCGTGCCGTACTCGGCGAGCTTGTGGAGGTTCTCCGACCGGTAGAACCGGTCGGGGAAGGCCGCGTGGTGGGTGTCGAGCACGTGCGCGCCGACCTTGAGCCCGACCAGGTCGAGCAGGGCGGACGGCGCCATCGGCAGGCCGAGCGGCGCGATGGCCTCGTCGACGACGTCGAAGGGCGTCCCGTCGTCGACCGCGTGCATCGCGTCGCCGAGGATCTTCGCGAGGATGCGGTTCACGACGAAGCCGGGGGTGTCGGCCGTGATGACCGCGTTCTTCTTGAGCGCGGCGGCCGTCACCATCGCGGTCGACAGCGTCGCCTCATCCGTGAGCGGCGTGTTCACTACCTCGATCAGCGGCATGACCGCGACCGGAGTGAAGAAGTGGAAGCCCACCAGTCGCTCGGGATGCTTCAGCTTCGCGCCGATCTGCTCCACCGACAGGGACGAGGTATTCGTCGCGAGCACCGCCTCGTCGGAGATGAACTGCTCCACCTGCTCGAAGACGTCCTGCTTCACGCCGAGCTCCTCGAACACCGCCTCGATGACCCAGTCGCAATCGGCGAAGTCGGCCTTGTCGGTGGTGCCGGTGACCAGCGCGCGCAGGCGGTTGGCCTCGTCGGGGGAGATGCGGCCCTTCTCCTGCAGCTTGCCGATCTCGTCGTGGATGTAGGCGACGCCCTTGTCGACGTGAGCCTGGTCGAGGTCGGTGATGACCACGGGCACCCGGAGGCGGCGGACGAAGAGCAGCGCGAACTGGCTGGCCATGTACCCGGCGCCGATGACGCCGATCTTGGTGACCTTCTTGGCGAGCTTCTTGTCCGGGGCGCCGGCCGGGCGCTTCGCGCGCTTCTGCACCAGGTTGAACGCGTAGATGCTCGCCTGGAACTGGTCGCCGGCGATGAGCTCCGCGAGCGCGTCGTCCTCGAGGGCGAACCCGGCCTCGCGGTCGTTCGACTTCGCGGCCTTGAGCAGGTCGAGCGCCTTGTACGGGGACTTCGGGACGGTCCCGATGCGCGACTCGAGCATCTTCCGTGCGATGCCGATGGCGGCATCCCACTTGACCATCCGCTCGATTTTGCCCGGCTCGTTCGGACGCTTGACGACGACCTCGCCGGTGAGCACCTTGTCGGCCCAGCGGAGGGAGTCCTCGAGGAAGTTGGCCGAGTCGAAGATCGCGTCGGCGATGCCGAGGTCGAACACCTCCTGCGGCTTCAGCATCCGGTTCTGCTTCAGCGGGTTCTCGACGACCACCTTGAGGGCGTTCTCGATGCCGATCAGGTTCGGAAGGATCGTCGCGCCGCCCCAGCCGGGGATGAGACCGAGGAACACCTCGGGGAGGGCGAACGCGGCCGCGTTGCGGTCGATGGTGCGGTAGTCGGCGTTGAGGCCGATCTCCACACCGCCGCCCAGCGCCAGGCCGTTCGTGAAGACGAACGAGGGCACGCTGAACGTCGCCTGCTTGCCGAGGACGTAGTGGCCCAGCTGCGGGAGCAGCTTCGCCACCTCGACGCTCGGGATGGCGTCCACACGGCTGAGGTCGGCCCCGGCGGCGAGGATGAACGGCTTGCCGGTGACGGCGACCGCGTCGATCTCGCCGCGCTTCGCCCGCTCGGTCAGCTCGTCGAAGGTCTTCCCGAGCTCCAGCAGCGTCGCCGGTCCCATGGTGTTGGGGCGGGTGTGGTCGCGGCCGTTGTCGAGGGTGACCAGGGCGAGGGTCTTGCCGCTGGGGAGCGGCACATCCCGGACGAAGGAGTGGGTGACGACTTCGTCGTCGGTGAGGTCGGCGAGGGGGGAGAAGTCGATCTTGCTGTAGTCGGTCACGTGCGTGTCAGCCCTTCCGTGCGGCGCGCTTGTCGTAGTTCGGGTTCTCCCAGATGACGGTGCCGCCCTGGCCGAGGCCGACGCACATCGCGGTGACGCCGTAGCGCACCTCCGGGTGCTCCTCGAACTGGCGGGCCAGCTGGATCATCAGGCGGACGCCGCTCGCGGCGAGCGGGTGACCGATCGCGATCGCGCCGCCCCACTGGTTGACGCGCGGGTCGTCGTCGTCGATGCCGAAGTGGTCGAGGAACGACAGCACCTGGATGGCGAACGCCTCGTTCAGCTCGAACAGCCCGATGTCGTCGATACTGAGGCCGGCCTTGCGCAGCGCCTTCTCGGTCGACGGGACGGGGCCGAGGCCCATGATCTCCGGCTCGACGCCCGCGAACGCGAAGCTCACCATGCGCATCTTCGGGGTGAGCCCGAGCTCCTTCACCGCGTCGGTGGATGCGAGGAGGGAGGCGGTGGCTCCGTCGGTCAGCGGCGACGAATTGCCGGCGGTGACCCGGCCGTGCGGCCGGAACGGGGTCTTGAGGGTGGCGAGACCCTCCATGTTCGTCTGGGGGCGCATCCCCTCGTCCTGCGTGGCGAGGCCCCAGCCGGACTCGGAGCGGATGGCGACCGGCACCAGGTCCGGCTGGATCTTGCCGGCCTCGTACGCGGCGGCCACCTTGTGCTGGCTGCGCATGGCGAAGCGGTCGGAGCGCTCCTTGGTGAGCGCCGGGAACCGGTCGTGGATGCGCTCGGCGGTCATGCCCATGTTGAGCGCGTCCTCCGCGACCATCTTCTCGGAGAGGAAGCGCGGGTTCGGGTCGGCCCCGAAGCCCATCGGGTGACGGCCCATGTGCTCGACGCCGCCGGCGATCGCCAGGTCGTACGCGCCGAACGCGATGCCGGACCCGAGGGTGGTGACGCTGGTCATGGCGCCGGCGCACATCCGGTCGATCGCGAATCCGGGGACCGACTTGGGCAGTCCGGCGAGGAGGGCGGCGGTGCGGCCGAGGGTGAGGCCCTGGTCGCCCTGCTGCGTCGTCGCGGCGATCGCCACGTCGTCGATCCGGTCCTTGGGCACCTGGGGGTTCCGCTCCAGGAGTCCGATCATCGCCTTCACGACGAGGTCGTCCGCGCGGGTGTTCCAGTACTGCCCTTTTTCGCCGGCCCGTCCGAACGGAGTACGGACTCCGTCGACGAACACGACATCGTTCCTATCGGCCACAGTGCCCTCCCAAATCAAGGTCGGAAACGATCCTAGGTACACCGCTGTGCACGAAAAGAATCGTTTGATCCTTCCTACGAAGCGGGCTCGGACCCCTCGTCGGCGCTTTGGCTGCTTTCCACAAATGCCTGGGCGATCACCTGTGAGGTTGCGGCAACCTGCCACGGGCGTGCACCGTGCGCCGCGAGGGCCTCGCCGACGCTCTCGGGGGTGATCTCGGCAGGCGGAGCCCACGCGACGCGGCGCAGCGTGTCGGGGGTGAGCAGATTCTCCAGAGGGATGCTGCGCTCCTCTGAGACCGCCGTCAGCGCCGCCCGCGCGGCCTTGAGCCGTGCATCGGCATCCGGGTTGCGGTCGGACCACGCTCGCGGCGGCGGAAGGGTGTCGCCGTTGCCGCGCAGCACGGGGAGGTCGTCGGTGGTGCGCCCCGCTTCGATGGCCGCCCACCAGCGGTCGATCTCGGTGCGGCTCGCGCGGCCGGTGAACTCCCGCATCGCCGCGAGGGCGCGCTTCGACTCCGGCATCGCCTTGGCGGCGGCGGTCAGCGAGGCGTCCGGCACCAGGCGGCCGGGCGCGGTGTCGATCTCACGGGCGAGCGCATCCCGCGCCTGCCACAGCTCGCGCGCGACGGCGAGGTTGCGGATGCCGCGGATCGAGTGGATGCCCGACAGGCGCCGCCACGGCTCGTTGCGGACGGGCACGAGGTCGCGGACCAGCTCGTCGGCGAACTCCTGGTGCGCGATGTCGGTCTTGCCGGCCTCGTCGAGGAGCGCCGCGATGGCGTCACGCAGGTCGGGCAGCAGTTGGACGTCGAGAGCGGCGTAGTCCAGCCACGGCTGGGGGAGCGGACGCGTCGACCAGTCGGCCGCGCTGTGCTCCTTCGCCAAGTGGATGCCGAGGAGCTCCTCCACGACCGTCCCGAGCCCGACGCGCGGCATCCCGAGCAGACGTGCGGCGAGTTCCGTGTCGAAGACGATCGACGGGTCGAGGCCCACCTCGCGGAGGCAGGTGAGGTCCTGCGTCGCCGCGTGCAGCACCCATTCGTCGTCGTGGATGGCCTCGTTCAGCTCGTCGAAGCGTCCGACGGCCGGCGGGTCGAAGAGGAACGTGCCCGCCTCGCGCCGGAAGACCTGGATGAGATAAGCCCTCTGTGAATACCGGAAGCCGCTGGCACGCTCGGCGTCGACGGCGACCGGGCCGGTTCCTGCGGCGATGCGCTCGACCGCCGCCAGGTAGTCGGCACGGGTCTCGATGACCGTGTATTCAGCCACGCGGCGCCTTCCTGGGCGTGGCCGCCCGGGCGCTGAGCAGGCTCACCCCCTCGCCGGTCGGGGGGAGGCCGGCGAGCATGCAGAGCAGCTCACCCCATCCCTCGACGTGTGCGGAGACGTCCGCCTCGAGCGGGCTCCACGAGGCGCGCAGCTCGATCTGCGAGCCGTCGCCCTGGGCGGCCAGCTCGCCGAAACCGGTGGAGATGATCTTGGTGGCCGTTCCGCTCGCGGCCGTGTAGCGCGCGTGGCGCGCATCCAGCGCATCCACCAGCCACGACCAGGCGACGTCGGCGAGGAACGGGTCGAGCCCGATGTCGGTCTCGAGCGGCGCCTGTGCGAAGCAGACGATGCGGAACGGGCCGCCCCACGCCTCCGGCTCGTCCGGGTCGTAGAGCAGGATGAAACGGCCGGTGCCGAGGTCCGAGTCGCTTCCGTGCCGTGCGGGCCGGACGTCGGCCGCGAGCGCGACGGAGTACGGCGCCAGCTGCGCTGGCGCGGGGATCTCCTCGATCACGAGCTCCGGACGCGACACTGCGGTGCGGATGGACTGCAGCGCCGTGGCGAACTCCGCCGGGTGCTGCGGTGGGGATGTCGGTGTCGGCACGCTTCGAACACTAGAAGCCTTTGGCGTCCGGCGGCAGTAAGGCACGCCGCCTGGGGAACTCCTGAGTCCGCGTGCGGGCCGCCGCCGGTACGCTGCCGTTATGGCGGCAGGCGGCTCGGATTCGGCATGGGGCAAGGCACTCGGAACGGCGGCGTTCGTCGCGGGAGGGCTGGTCGTCGGCACCGCCCTGATCGCCGGATGGGCGACGGCCCGCGTCGCGCGCACCGTGATCACGCCGGTGCGGCGCCGCCCGCAGAACCAGACCATCCGCTCGTTCGACGAGAGCGTCGGAACGGTGACCCTGCGGGAGACCCCGGACGCGACGATGCCCGGCCGCCTCGGCCTTTGGTGGGGCGGCGACACCGGTTACGCCAAGCTCGGCGGGCTCATCGAGCGCGCTGACGGCTCGGTGACGCGCGAGCTGGAGCGCGTGGAGTTCGGCAACCTTCGTGCGGGACGTTCGCGCATCAGCGGGTACTACTACCTCCAGCCCGGCGAGCTCGGGCTGCCGGTCAGGTCCGTCGAGATCTCCACAGAGCTCGGCCAGGCGCCCGCGTGGGTGTTCCCGGCCCCGGAAGACGCAGGCGACGAGCGCTGGGTCATCCAGGTGCACGGCTGGGGCGCCAGCCGCCAGGAGGGACTTCGCGCCGTGCGGGTGTTCCACGACGCCGGCTTCACCTGCCTGCTCGCCTCCTACCGCAACGACGGGGATGCGCCCGAGAGCGCCGACCGCCGCTACGGGCTGGGCGGGACGGAGTGGCGCGACATCGAGGCCGCGATCGATTACGCGGTGTCGCAGGGCGCGCGCTCCGTCGTCCTCATGGGCTGGTCGATGGGCGGCGCCGTGGTGCTCCAGACGATCACCCGGTCGCCGTCGGCGCGGCACGTCGCCGGTATCGTGCTCGAGTCTCCCGTCATCGACTGGATCGACACCCTCGGCTACCAGGGCAACCTCCTTCACCTCCCGGACATGATGACCCGCGCCGCCATGCGCCTCATCGAGTCGGAGTGGAGCGGCCCGATCACCGGTCAGGGCGCACCGATCGACCTCCGCAGCATGGACTTCGTCGCCCGGGCCTCCGAGCTCAGCCTGCCGATGCTCATCCTGCACAGCGACGACGACGGGTTCGTGCCGTCCACAGGGTCGCGTGCGCTCGCCGAGGCGCGGAGCGACATCGTCACGCTCGTGCCGTTCGACGTCGCGCTCCACACCAAGCTGTGGAACTACGACGAGGCCAAGTGGACGGGCGCCATCGCCGAGTGGCTGGGCGCGAACATCCCCGCCGAGGCTCCCGCCGCCGCTACCGCATCCAGCGCTGACTAGTCGTGCGGCGGTAACTCGCCCGCGGTGAGGGCGATCATGCGCGAGGTCGAGCGCAGGTACTTCTTGCGGTAGCCGCCGCCGAGCATCTCGTCGTCGAAGACGTCGCTGAGCGGAACGCCGGACTGCACGATCGGGATCTCGGCGTCGTACACGCGGTCGATGAACGCGACCAGGCGCAGGGCGGCCATTTGGTCGTGCAGCACCTCCACATCCCGGAGGCCGATCACATCCACACCGTCGATGATCTTGATGTAGCGCGAGGGGTGGACGGTCGCGAGGTGCGCGATGAGGTCCTGGAAGCCGTCGCTCGTCACGGTCTCGCCGCGGCCGGCCAGCGCGGTCACGACGCGCTCGTACTCCGCCGGTTCCACCGTGATGGCGCTGCCGGTGGTGTCGCGGCGGCGGTAGTCGAGGCCGTCGATGCGGACGGTCTGGAAGTTCGACGAGAGCGACTGGATCTCGCGCAGGAAGTCGCTCGCCGCGAACCGGCCCTCGCCGAGCGCGTTCGGCGGGGTGTTGCTCGTGGCAGCGATGCGGGTGCCGGAGGCGACCAGCTCGCCGAGCATCCGCGTCATCATCATCGTGTCGCCCGGGTCGTCGAGCTCGAACTCGTCGATGCAGATCAGGGTGGACCCGCGCAGCAGGTTGACCGCGCCCGCGTAACCGAGCGCGCCGACCAGGGCCGTGTACTCGATGAACGTGCCGAAGTACTTCGGACCGGGCGCCTCATGCCACAGCGCCGCGAGGAGGTGCGTCTTGCCGACGCCGAAGCCGCCGTCGAGGTAGACGCCCGGCTTCATCGCCTCCACCTTCTTGCGGCTGCGGCTGAACAGGCCGGCCGGCCGCTGCGGCTCCCACGTCTTGGCGAACAGCTTCAGCGTGGCGACGGCCTCGGACTGCGACGGGTAGTCGTGGTCGGGACGGTACGAGTCGAACGTCGCGTGCTCGAACTGCGACGGCGGCACCAGGCTCTCGGCGATCTCGGCGCCCGTGATCTCGGGCGAGCGGTCGGCGAGACGGGGGAGGGCGCCGGTCTGTTCGAGGGTCATGACGGGTTCTGCACCTTTGTGTCGAAGTCTTACCGCGGCTGTTCCGAGCCGCTTACGCTGGACGTAGATTCCAGCTGTCGCAGGCTTCCCAGCCTAGTCCTGCGCCACCGACCGATTCCCTGGAGGGCATCACAGACATGACCATCGAGACCGACCCGTCGCCCGAGTTCGCCGGCTACGCGCACCCCGAGCGCCTCGTGAGCACCGACTGGCTCGCCGCGCACCTCGGCGAACCGGGACTCGTCGTGGTGGAGTCGGATGAGGACGTGCTGCTGTACGACACCGGGCACATCCCCGGGTCGGTCAAGATCGACTGGCACACCGACCTCAACGACCCGGTGGTCCGCGACTACGTGAGCCCGGAGCGCTTCGCCGAGCTGCTCGGCTCGAAGGGCATCGCCCGCGACACCACCGTCGTCATCTACGGCGACAAGAACAACTGGTGGGCCGCCTACGCGCTGTGGGTGTTCACTCTCTTCGGGCACGAGGACGTCCGCCTGCTCGACGGCGGCCGCGACAAGTGGGTCGCCGAGGGCCGCGAACTCACCCGCGAGGTGCCGCAGCCGGCCCCGGTCGAGTACCCCGTGGTCGAGCGCGACGACACCGTCGTCCGTGCCTTCAAGGACGACGTGCTCGCCCACTTCGGGCAGCCTCTGATCGACGTCCGCTCGCCCGAGGAGTACAGCGGGGAGCGCACCGAGATCCCCGGGTACCCGACCGAGGGCGCCCTGCGCGCCGGGCACATCCCGTCGGCGAAGTCGGTGCCGTGGGCCCGCGCCGCCGCTCCCGACGCCACCTTCAAGAGGCGGGCAGAGCTGGAGGAGGTCTACCTCGACGGCGCGGGGCTGAAGCCGGGGGACGACGTGATCGCGTACTGCCGCATCGGCGAGCGTTCCAGCCACACCTGGTTCGTGCTCACCCACCTGCTCGGTTTCGAGAACGTGAAGAACTACGACGGCTCGTGGACGGAGTGGGGTTCGGCCGTGCGCGTCCCGATCGTCACCGGCTCCGAGCCCGGCGAGGTGCCGACCCGCTGACCGAGCGCGGCGCAATCGGACGTAGCCTTAAGGGATGACCGAACTGACGGGAACTCTCGCCGAGATCCGCGACGACTTCCAGGCGCTGGAGCAGAACGACCGGCTGCAGCTGCTGCTGGAGTTCTCCGACGAGCTTCCCGACCTGCCCGAGCGCTACCGCGACCACCCGGACCTCCTGGAGCGCGTGGAGGAGTGCCAGGCGCCGGTCTACATCTTCGTGGAGGTCGACGGCGACGGGATCGTGCACCTCTACGCCACCGCGCCGGCGGAGGCTCCGACGACCCGCGGCTTCGCCTCCATCCTCGTGCAGGGCCTCGCCGGTCTGACCGCCGACGAGGTCCTCGCGGTGCCGGACGACTTCCCGCAGACGCTCGGCCTCACGCAGGCGGTCTCGCCGCTGCGGTTGCGCGGGATGTCGGCCCTCCTCGGCCGCGCCAAGCGGCAGGTGCGCCAGAAGCTCGCCGCCTAGGAGGGTTGCAGCACCCGCCGAGCACATCGGCAGCATCCCGAAACACAGTGTTTACACACCGCCGGGATGCGTAACACTCGCGAAACACGAGCATCCCTCTCACGAAACCTCTCCCGTCGAGACTGGCTCCACCCCGAAAGCGCCCCCCACCCGGATCGGGATCGCGTCACCCCGCGGGGCTATGCACAGAGAGGTAGACAATTCGCATGGTGCTCCACACAGCAGCGGACTACGCGGAGGCAGGGACGGTCAACGCCCTCTGGCTCCTTGTCGCCGCAGCCCTCGTCCTGCTGATGACCCCCGGTGTCGCCTTCTTCTACGGCGGCATGGTTCGGGCCAAGAGCGTCATCAGCATGATGATGATGAGCTTCGGCGCGATGGCCCTGGTCGGCGTCCTCTGGGTGCTCTACGGCTACGGTCTCGCGTTCGGCCCCGCATCCATCCCTCACTTCCTCGGAACCCCCGACTGGTTCCTGTCCAGCCTGATGGGCAAGGACGGCATCACCCCGGACCTCGGCGGCCTCGCGTTCGCCGGCTTCCAGGCCACCTTCGCGATCATCACCGTCGCGCTGATCTCGGGCGCGATCGCCGACCGCGCCAAGTTCGGCTCGTGGATGGTGTTCGCCGGCATCTGGGTGACCATCGTCTACTTCCCGGTCGCGTACTGGGTGTTCAACCTCGCTGACGGCTGGGCGCCGGCCGTCCTGCACGTGAACGACTTCGCCGGTGGCACCGCGGTGCACATCAACGCCGGTGCCGCGGGTCTGGCCCTCGCGCTCGTCCTCGGCAAGCGCGTCGGATTCCAGAAGGGCATGAGCAAGCCGCACAACGTGCCGCTCACGCTCCTCGGTGCCGCCCTGCTGTGGTTCGGCTGGTTCGGCTTCAACGCCGGCTCGGAGGCCGCGGTCGACGGTGTCGCTGCGATCGCCTGGGTGAACACGCTCGCCGCCCCGGCCGCCGCCACGATCGGCTGGTTGATCGTCGAGAAGCTGAAGGACGGCAAGCCGACCTCCATCGGTGCCGCATCCGGAGCCGTCGCCGGTCTGGTCGCGATCACCCCGGCCTGTAACATCCTGACCCCGGGCTTCGCCATCCTCCTCGGCCTCGTGGCCGGTGCGGTCTGCGCCCTGGCGATCGACCTGAAGTTCCGCCTCGGCTTCGACGACTCGCTCGACGTGGTCGGCATCCACCTCGTCGGTGGTCTCATCGGTACCCTGTGGATCGGCTTCTTCGGCTTCACCCACATGTACAACAGCAAGGGCGAGGCGACCTCGCAGTTCTCGAGCCTGCTGTACGGCGGCAGCTTCTACCAGCTGGGCGTCCAGGCCGTCGGTGCCTTCGCGGTGCTGATCTACTCCTTCGTCCTGGCCTACGCCATCGGCTGGGTCATCCAGAAGACCATGGGCTTCCGGATCAAGAACGAGGACGAGCTCGCCGGTGTCGACACCGTCGTGCACGGCGAGGAGGGCTACTCGCTCGAGACGGTCTGATCGGACCGTCACTCGACCGCAGCGGACGGGGCGTCGCCGGAAGGCGGCGCCCCGTTCTGTCGTCGCTAGGGTGAGTGCAGGCATTTCGACCGAGGGAGCCCATGGCACACGCCACGCCGGACCAGGTGGATGCGCTGCTGCTGTTCTTCTGCGGCGCGCTGGTGCTGCTGGCCGCGTTCGGGCTGGCGTTCTTCGCCGGCGGCATGGCCGGCCGTGCCCGGGCCGCCCGGGCGCTCCGGTTCGTGCTGGTCGGCGCGGCCGTCGTCGTGCTGCTCGCCGTTCTGGGCGGGTACGGCATGATCGTCGGCGACCCGCTCATCCCGCACCTGGTCGGCCGTCCGGACGTCGGGCTGGCGTCGATGGCCGGCCCCGGCGCGGCCGACGCGTCACCCTATCCACTCGCCCGCGCCGGTTACCTGATGGCCCTTCTGGTGCTCTGCACGGCGATCGTCGGGGTGGCCGTCGCCTCGCGGCTGACCTTGCGGGCGTGGATCGTGTTCACGGTGCTCTGGTTCCCGATGGTGATCGTGCCGGTGGCGTACGGCGTCTTCGCCCTCGACGACGGCTGGGCGGTCGCCGGGCTGAAAGTCGTCGACTTCGGCGGGTCCCTGGCGGTGCTCGCTGCGGGTGGGAGCGCAGTCGGCATCCTGCTCGCCTGCGGTCGTGGCGAGCACCTGCCGACGCATGCCA
>Ga0006562J51391_1006293_pt1 | contig 11350 bp, 13 predicted proteins | sample Ararhi6_input_d2_FD_51391 | JGI IMG/M metagenome (IMG submission 51391) | reverse complement strand
CTTTTTCTTTACTGTAACACTTTAGACGTTGTATAAATTTTAACAACATGTCCGTTTTCCATTAATTGATCAATTTGCTTTGCAATATCTGTTTCTAACGTGCTGAGTCCTTGCGTTCCTTCAAAATCTTGAGCACTCATATCTGAGAGCCTTTTGATAATAATGTCCCTTACTTGAAAATCTCTTTTTTGAAGCTCTGCCGCTGCTTTTTTACTATCCATTTGAATTTTAAAAGAGATGCTGATGTAGTTATTGCTTTTTAAATTTGTTTTAATATCCGTTACATCTACAGAAGCTTTAATCACATCGTCGATAGATGGACCTTTTTCAGTACTTGCCTGCTCTGTATACTTTAGCGTCACGATAACAGCAATGCTTCCTATTAAAGTAAGAGAAAGCATGATAATAATCATCTTACTAATTAGCTTATTTTTAAACACACTTTATTCCTCCGTCGTTTGCTGCAGCCCTAATACGTTAATTCGCTGATAATAGCTCGTCACTTTCTCATTCACTTCTTCAACTGAATCCTTTACCACTAGCTTTTTGTTATTCGTTAGCGTAATGGTCGTATCAGGAAATGCTTCAACCTGCTCGATGTAGAGTGCGTTTAACGTAAATGTTTTGCCGTTTAGCCTCGTTAAAGTGATCATAATTAACCGGAGTAATACCTACCCCTTCCTCCCGCCTATCGTTTTAGATTCACTAGCTCTTGCAGTATTTCATCGGATGTTGTAATAATTCTTGTGTTCGCTTGAAATCCACGCTGTGCAACAATCATATCCGTGAATTCTTCCGATAAATCAACGTTGGACATTTCAAGGGCGCTTGAAATTAAAGTTCCTGTACCGCTGTTTCCGGGAGCAATGTTTGCAGGAGTTCCAACCAGCCCAGCATTTGGAGTATTAGCGAACAAATTTCCTCCTGCTTTTTGAAGCCCTTCATTATTAGCGAATTTTGCAAGCTTGATAGTCTGAGGATTCGGAAGCATAGTTCCGTTTAGACCAACAATATTAATGGTTCCATTTGCCCCGATGCTATAGCTTTTAGCTGTAGTTGGATCAATTTTAATTCTTCCATTGTCATTATTACTAGTAGATTTTACAAACAACCCATCACCTGTCACTAGATAACCATCTTTATCTAGATAGAAGTTCCCCGCTCTTGTGTAATAGTCTGATGTTCCATCATTTACAACAAAATAGCCGTCTCCAGAAATAGCTAAATCTAGAGGACGTCCTGTTGACTGAATGCTTCCTGCCGTTTGAACTGTATCAATTGTGCCAATTTGCGAACCTAATCCGACTTGTTTAGCGTTAACACCTCCACGGTTCCCAGCCGGCCCTGTTGCTCCTGCTACTTGCTGACTCACTAAATCTTGAAACGTTGTACGTCCTTTTTTATAGCCGTATGTATTAACGTTGGCAATGTTATTTCCTAGGACATCTAATTTAGTTTGAAAATTTTTCATGCCGCTGATTCCTGAATACATCGAACGTAACATAAAATCACTCCTTAAATTTGGTTGGTTAACTGCTTACTTCTAAGATATCGCTTAGCGAAAGTACCGTATGATTTTCATCATTGATCCCAAACGATACCTCATTGTTTTTGACGGATGCTGTTAAAATAACTCCTTGCTTTTTATTTCCTTCTTCATCTAACCATGCAGCGGTTTTACCAATTAATTCGCTTCCTTTTAAAATAGGAGAAGCCTGAGACTGCGTTAAAAACGTATTGAGCGATGTGCTCATATTTGTCATTTGTTCAAGAGATGAAAACTGAGCCATTTGAGCAATAAAGTCTTTGTCTTGCATTGGATTCATTGGATCTTGATTTTGAAGCTGCGCAATCAAAAGCTTCAAAAAGTCATCTTTGCCAAGCGAGCTGTTTCCCGTTTGCTTCACTGGTGTGTCCCTATTGCTTAAATACAAGTCAGACGTAATTTCATTTGTCATTGTTATCACCTATACGTTGTAGTTAATGAGCGCTGCTTCAAAAGAAGATAGAAAGGAAGCCGATTCTTCCAATTGTTGTGAATCTTGATCTTCTTCTTTTTTAAACGCTTCTTTTTCTTGTCTTTCTTTTTGCTGGTCGTTTTCATTGTTATACGACATCGCTTGTTCTGACAGTAGCACATCGATTTTATCAATCAATACATGCTGAGACGCGAGACCGTGCCGCAAAGTTGAAAGGTTAGCCTCCAATAACTCTTTTGTTTTTGCTGACGATACGACAATTCGCGCAACCGTTTCACTGTCTTTCTGAAGCATTTCAATTGAAATCGCACCTAGCTGTTTTGGAAATAATTTAATGAAAAGCTTGGATGTTCCCTCTTCAGTACTGATCGAAGCTTTACTCCATATTTTTTCAAGCTCGTTTACCAAATTGCTAGACTGTTGATAGTCAGATTTTGCTTGCCCTAGATAAATAGAGAACTGCTGAAGCTTAGGCATTTCTCCACTTCCAAAGGATGATGGCTGATTCTCTACTGTCGCTCCGGTTGTGTTTGTACCTGCAGAAATTTCGCTATTTTTTAAAGAGCTATTTGCATCTATACTTTCGCTGTGTAATACCACATCTTTTTTCCATGGAAGCTGATTGAAAAACGGTATTTTTTCTTCTTTACGAAAAGCGTTCATGTTTCCCACAGAACTTTCTGAAGCTGTATGAACAGCGTCCACACCAACTTGATCAACGGATACATGCTGAGACGTGAGAGCTTGTCGTAATTTGAAAAGGCTGGCGTCTAACAGCTCTTTTGTTTTCCCTGACGTTACCACAACCTGCGCAACCCTTTCATTTTCTTGTTGAAGCACTTCAATTGAAATCGTCCCTAGCTGCTTTGGCCATAACTTAATGAAAAGCTTGGATGCTCCCTCTTCAGTACTGACCGAAGCTTTACTCCATATTTTTTGCAGCTCGTTTACCAGATCACTAGACTGTTGATGGTCTAATTTCACTTTCCCTAAATCAATAGAAAACTGCGGCACTTTTTCTTCTTTAGCAAAAGCGTTCATATCTTTCACAGAACTTTCTAGAGCTGCTTGAACAGCCGCCACATCGACTTGATCAACCGATACATGCTGAGAAGTGAGACCTTTCCGTAAAGTCGAAAGATTGGCGTCTAACAGCTCTTTTGTTTTTGCTGAGGATACAACCACTTGCGCAACCGTTTCATTTTCTTGCTGAAGCACTTCAATTGAAATCGTGCCTAGCTGCTTTGGCCATAACTTAATAGAAAGCTTAGATGCTCTCTCTTCAATACTGATCGAAGCTTTACTCAATATTTTTTGCAGCTCCTTTAACAGATTGTCAGACTGTTGATGATCAGATTTTACTTGCCTTAGATCAATAGAAAACTCTTGGACCTTAGGTACTTCATTAGATTTAAAAGATGATGGATTATTTTCTAACGTCGCCTCGGCCGTGTTAGCAGTGAAAGAAATTTCACTATCCTTTTTTGAACTATCCCTATCCATACTTTCGTTACGTAAAATCACATCTTTTTTCCATGGAAGCTGATTCAAAAGCGGCACTTTTTCCTCTTTATGAAAAGCGGTCATATCTCTTACAGAACTTTTTGGGGCTGCTTGAACAACGGCGAAGAAATCAGCTGAGCGCTTTTCATGTAAGGTATCGGTTAATACACGTGGTTGTTTATGAATTTTCTCTATTTTTTCAGCAGCAGTTTTCCGCAAACCCTCAAGCTGCGAATCCGAAAGCTTCACTGACTGCAGCTGCGGTTTTTGTAGTTCTTCCATCAGCTGAGCAAACTCTGTTTGAAAAACAGCTGACGTATTTTTACATAGTTCCAGCAAAGTAGAAATAGAAGTTAAATACTGTTCTTGACTGTCTGTTTCAGGTGAAACAGGTGCCCGCAGCATGTCTGTTAACACATGCTGCAGCTTTAGAAGCGGCTGTTCCGAATCTAGACTACTTGGAATACTACTGATCATCTCGGCTAGATGTTCGTACAAGACAGATGGTTCATCTTCTTCATCTTCTGCTTCGCTTAACTGAATCGCAATTAACCCGACCGCCTTGAAGACGTCTTGATCTACCGCTTGTTCATCGGATGATTTCTCCCCGCGCGTTAAAGGCTGCGCATCTAGCTGCTTAAGCTGCTGAACAATTTCTTCAAAAAAACCCTGAGTCTGAATAACAGCTGCTTTTTCATCACAGTTTACCTTTGATGCAGCTGCTGGACGTAGTGAAATTTCCACTGTTTTCACCTCTGCTTTTATTCCTCAATCTGATCTGTTAACAATGTCGTATAGCGTGCAGCTACTTTTGGGTCCATTTTTTCTAAGATTGCTGTTCTTGTACTCGCTTTGAACTGCTTAAGCATCGCGACCGCTTTGTCTTCTTTTAATTCGGCAAAGATAAGTGCTGCATTTTTAGGAGACATGTTTTCATAGGTAGCAATGACATCTTTTTTTGCCAGCTGATTGTCCTTTTGTTTTTTGGCTTCATCATCGGCTTTTTCTTCCATATCGCGCATTTCAATTTTTAGTTCATCCATTTGACGATCTTTTGTAGTGATCGTTTTCTCATAAGCTGCGATTTGCTTTTCTTTCGTGCTCAGCTTCTTTTGAAGGCTATCAACCTGCTTTTGTATTTCTTCATTGCTTTCTTGAATATTTTCATTTTTTTGCGACTGTTCACTTGATACAAACGGAATGGCGTGTGTAATACCTGAAACTTTATCATTTACATTAACGCCTAAAAGCGTCAGAACAATATAAGCCGCCAAGATGAGGAACACTGCTGGAATAAAGATTAAAAATAAAAACACTTGGCTTTTACTGTAAGACTTTTCTTCTTCGTACTCTTCTCTTAACTCTTTTTGATTAGCCATGTTTTCCACCTAATTCCTATGCAGCATATACTGCTGTAGCGACAGCTCATCCATTTGCTTCGCTTCTAACTGTTTTTCCGCGGTTATATAAGAATCGTAGTCTCTCTTTTTTAACTTTTCATACTTCTTTACTTCTATGTTCTTTTCTTCTAGCTTCAGTTTCTTTAAGTTCATTTGCTGTCTTGCAAACATGACCTCTTGTTGCAACCTCTCAATCACTCGTTCGGCACTTGTTAAAAACTGCTGAAATGACGTAATTTCTAAAATCGAAAGCCCTTGCTTCATTTTGCCCGTATGCTGTTCAATTAGCGTTTCTTTTTCTTTTAACTTTTTATAAAGCTTTTCACCCGCTGTTTCAAACTGCTGCAAGGATTGATTATATTGAGATAGCAGTTCATCTTTTTCATTTGACTTGATTGCCATTATTTTAGATAACCTAAATTCATATGCCATATTTACTCACCTTTCACAAACAGTTCACAGAGCTTTGTTACACTTGTTTCAAATGATGGATGTTCGTTCGTTTTTTGTTTTAAAAATGCATCAATGACAGGATGATAGTGGATGGCCTCATCAATGTAAGCAGAAGATCCTCTTTTGTAGGCACCTATGTTAATTAAGTCTTCAGAATTAGCATAGGTAGCCATTAATGAACGCAATTTTTCAGCTGCTTCTTTGTGCCGTTCACTTACGATATGGTTCATCACGCGACTAACGCTTTTTAAGACATTGATGGCCGGATATTGACCTTTATTGGCCAGCTCCCGGTCCAGTACAATATGTCCGTCTATAATGCCTCGCACCGTATCCGAAATAGGTTCGTTCATATCATCACCGTCTACTAATACAGTGTAAAAAGCAGTAATAGATCCATGTTGATTAGTTCCTGTACGTTCAAGCAGCCTTGGCAAGCTAGCAAAAACAGATGGTGTATAACCTTTGGTAGTTGGAGGTTCCCCTACGGCTAATCCAATTTCTCTCTGAGCCATTGCTACACGGGTAACAGAATCCATCATCATCATGACGCTCAGTCCCTCATCTCGAAAGTATTCAGCAATAGAAGTAGCTGTATATGCTGCTTTCATTCGAAGGAGAGCAGGCTGATCCGAGGTAGCAACTACTACAACGGAGCGCTTTAATCCTTCCTCTCCAAGATCTCGCTCAATAAACTCTCTAACTTCTCTTCCTCGCTCGCCTACAAGGGCAATGACATTGATATCTGCTTTTGTATTGCGTGCAATCATCCCGAGCAGCGTACTTTTCCCAACACCGCTTCCTGCAAAAATACCGATGCGCTGCCCTTGACCTACTGTTAGCAAACTATCAATCGTTCGTACCCCTACTTCAATCGGCTGTTCAATAGGCGGACGCTCTAAGGGATTAGGGGGGTCTTGATCAGTTAAAACAAAAGGCAAATAATGAGAAAGTTCAGACCCGTCTAAAGGGTTCCCTAACGAATCAAGCACTTGACCTATTAACTCTTTTCCCACGCTTACCTGCAGAGGTTTTTCTGTCGTTTCCACTAGGCAGCCAGGTCCGATATATCGAACAGACGTATAAGGCATTAAAACGACGTGCTCGCCGTTAAAACCAACAACTTCTGCACGAATTTTATCTCCTCGTTCGCTAAGATGAATAAAGCAAACATCTCCTATTGACGTTCTAGGCCCTTTAGATTCAATCATCATTCCTACTACTCGGCTGACTTTCCCGTACCGTTTAAAAGAAGATGTGCGCGGGATTTCATGAATGAGTTGTGCGACTTTCATGTTTACTCTCCTCTAACAAACGTTCTTTTAATTTTTTCTTCATTTCCGTTAACTGACTATCAAAAGAAGCAACAAGACGCCCATAAGAGGAATCGATGACACAATCCATTTCCTGAAGATTTTCATCTGCATAAATAAATAGCCCCGTTTCTCCGTTTAATAAATCGAACAGTTCTCGTTTATGTTCACATACATATGCATATTTTTTCGGAGAAACAAAAAGCTGAATTTCTTTATGTTCTCTAACTTCTTTTAAAGACCTTGTAACAAGTGATAAAAATGATTCATCTCTTTGAAGCTGCTCACTTAAAATCGTTTCAGCTAGGGTGAAACCTAATTCAAAGATGACTTCTTCAGATTGATTTATATATTCGTAATACTGATTCTTTGTTTCATCAACAATGTTTCGGGACATGGCTAATACATGCTCATACTCTTGTTTTCCTTGAAGCAGCCCTTCTTCGTATCCTTCTTCATAGCCTCGCTTTTGTTCTTGTTGAAACAGCAGCACCTTCTCTTCTTCCCACTGCTTTTTCAAACGTTCAATTTCGTTTTGAGCTTGTTTTCGGTAAGCGTCTGCCTCGGCCTTTATTATTTCAGCTTCACTGTGCGCTTGTTCAATAACATGCTTTGCATTTTCTTGCTGAAGATGTTCTTCTGAGGGCTCATCTTGTACCGGAAAACCAAATGGAATGACTTGAATGTGCTTTGCATTTTCGTCTGAAAGTTTGTTCGTATAAGTTGATTTAATGATATTAGACAATAATATCGTCTCCTCCACCTCGAGCTAGTACAATTTCACCAGCATCTTCTAAACGTCTAATTGCAGCAACGATACGTGACTGAGCTTCCTCTACATCTTTCAAACGCACAGGACCCATAAATTCCATTTCTTCTTTAAACGTTTCCACCATCCGGCTAGACATATTTTTAAAAATAATAGATTTCACTTCTTCGCTTGCTACTTTTAAGCTCAACAATAAATCATCATTTTCTACATCTCGTATCACACGCTGAATAGAACGATTATCGAGCGTTACGATATCCTCAAATACAAACATTCGCTGCTTGATTTCTTCTGCTAATGCCGGATCTTGAATTTCAAGCGTATCAATAATAATTTTTTCAGTCGCTCGGTCTACTCCATTTAATACTTCAACTACTGCTTCTAAACCACCTGTTTGGGTATAGTCTTGGGTAACAGTAGCAGAAAGCTTTCTCTCTAAAATTTGCTCCACTTCATTAATGACTTCCGGAGACGTACTTCCCATCGTTGCAATTCGTCTTGCAATATCCGCTTGCCTTTCCTGAGGCAGTGATGATAAGATTTGTCCTGCCTGCGGAGGCTCTAAGTAAGATAAAATAAGGGCAATCGTCTGAGGGTGCTCATGCTGAATAAAATTTAACAGCTGCATAGGATCAGCTTTTCTGGCAAAGTCAAACGGACGAACTTGCAAAGAAGAAGTTAATCGATTGATAATCATCATAGCCTGCTCTGGTCCAAGTGCTTTTTCTAACACCTGTTTCGCATAGCTTACTCCTCCTTTTTCAAGGTAGTTTTGAGCAAGCGTTATTTGTTCAAACTCATGAAGCACAGCTTCTTTTAGAGACGGCTCTACTTTTCTCACTGAAGAAATTTCAAGCGTTAGTTGCTCAATTTCATCTTCACTGAGATGTTTATAGATAGAAGCTGATACATCCGGACCGAGAGAAATCAACAAAATTGCTGCTTTTTGCTTTCCAGTTAACTCATTTTTTTGCATAGCCTTTACCATTAGCTTTCCTCCTAATCCTCACTAATCCATGTTCGCAGCAGTTTTGCAAACTCTTCCGGGTCTTGCTTCGCTAACGTTTCAAGATTGCTTTTTGTTTGCTGTTCAGCACTTAAAACAGGGGCTTTTTGTGCCGCTTCATATGCTTCAAAAGTTTCATCGTACTCTTCATCATATTCCTCTTCATCTAAGTCTTGACGTCTTTTCCTAACCAACAGCACAATAAGAACAACAATAATAAGCAGCAGTGCTCCTCCGGTTATATACATCCACAATGGAATCGAACTTGCTGTGTTGTCAGCTGTTTCTTGTCCATTAAACGGCTGAACGGAAACGGTAATCTTATCGCTGACCGCGTTATCCGAGAGAGCTTTCGTATTTGCATCTTTTGAAATAGAAGTACGGACAATTGTACCTAACATTTTTTGAACGTCTGACTCAAGCGTATCGGAAACTTGTGATTTCCCTTTTGCATTGGACGGATCTATCATTACTTGAATGCCAAGATCTTGAATTTTGTATGGACTTTCGACGATTTCTTTATGAATTCGATTCACTTCATAATTAATTCGTTCTTCGTTTTTTTCGTAGTCTCCGTCTCCACTTGTTGTACTAGATGAGTAATTTGTTGTATCTTCTTCTCCTGTTCCAGCAGCGCCTCCATCTTGAGCGTTTTTACCAGAAAATGTTTCATTAATTTTTTCAGCGCTAACGGCAATTCCTTGCATATTATCTTTATCAACAGGCTCTACTAGCTTTTCTTCGCGATTTTCCTGTGTGAAATCAAGATCTGCTGTAACAGAAACCATTACTTTGTCTTGACCGACCAGTCTTCCTAGCATTTGTTGTACTTGACGCTGAATATCTCGCTCAACTTCTTTTTTCGCTTCGTTCTGCGAAGCAAATGAGCTAGAAGCTGAATTCGTTTCGTTACCTTTTAAATCAAAGTACTCAAAATATTGGTTCATGATGACGATATTATCGGTAGGAAGGTTTGGCACACTTTTGGATACTAAATGATAAAGAGATTTAATTTGCTGATCATCAAATTTATAACCAGCCTTTGTATTAAGCACAATCGATGCTGATGCTTCTCCCTGCTTTTCATTCGCCCAGACGCTTTCATTGGGAAGGGTAATCATCACTTTTGCATCGTTGACTCCTTGAATGTTTTTCATTAAGTTAGCCAATTCAGTTTGCATCGCATCGAGTTTTAACACATCAAATTCATTATCTGTCATACCAAAACTCGCATTTTTCCCAAAAAACGAATAGTCGATACTTCCGCTATCAGGAATTCCTTGTGCAGCTAAATCAACTTTTAGCGAGTCAACGCTTTGTTCAGGCACCGAAATGGTTGTTCCATTATCAGAGATTTCTGAAGGAACGCTTCTAGCATCAAGCTCTGCTTTGATTTGTCCTGTTTCTTGAGCCGATAGATTGCTATAAAGAGGGACAAATTTATCCTTGTTTAAAAAAACAGATGCTAAACTAATGACTAGAATAGCCGCAAGAGGAGCAGCGATAAGGGCTATTTTCTGTCCTTTTTTGCGGTTATTCCAAAAGACTTTCATCTTATCTCGATAAAGAGCTATTCTTTCATTCATGGTATTCCTCCGGTTATTACTATTTTCATTTTCTTTAATAACCGCTCAATTACATTTGCATTCTCATCATTTCCTGATAGGCTTCAACAGCTTTATTGCGTATTTCAAGAGCCGTTTGCATCGTAATACTTGCTTTTTGAGCAGTAATCATTACATCTTGGAGTTCGACGTTTTCTCCTTTAGCAAGCTTTTCAGTCGCTATATCCGAAGCTCGTTGAGTATTGTTTAACTCATTGATTGAGTCTTTTAAAAACGTTGAAAACTGTTGAGTTGTTTGTCCAGTGCTAGTAGAAGCTGCTGTTTTTGCTATGGCTATTTGATTGCTGATACCATTAATCATTTTATCGCTCCTTTATTTCCCAATTTCTAACGCCTTTGTTAATATACTTTTGTTTGTATTAAAGACCGTCACGTTTGCTTCATAAGATCGAGTAGCACTAATTAAATCCGTCATTTCCTTTAAAGGATCTACGTTCGGCATCTGCACGTACCCTTGGTCATTCGCATCTGGATGCGTCGGGTTATATACTAAATTAAAAGGAGTATTATCTTCTACGATATCTGTGACTTTTACACCATTGTTTTGATTTTTATTGATTTCGGAGTGTAAGACGGACGAAAAAGAAGGCGAACGATCAGACTGCATGACAACCATTTTTCTTTTGTACGGCTGCCACTCACCATTAACGTACGTCCCTCTTGTCGTTTCAGCATTCGCCATATTAGATGAAACAACGTCCATCCTTAAACGATTGGCAGTTAAAGCTGAAGATGTAATATTCATATTTTGAAAAATAGTCAAACTTATTTACCTCCTCTAATGACTGTTTGAAGAGAATTAAATTTTCCATTTAAACGATCTACTAGCGCCTCATAGTAAATTTGATTTTCAGCCATATCCGCCATCTCTTTATCCATATCCACATTATTTCCGTTTGCTTGATAAGAAGTGTTTCCTTGCTTGGTAATCACTCGCTGCGATGAATCGGAAAATGGGATATGTTTTGAATCAGTCTGATATGCTTCTAACTCGTTATGTAATAAATCTCGAAATTCACTCGTACGCGATACAGTTTTCGATTTATAATTTGGAGTATCAACGTTTGCGATATTTTGTGCAATCGTCTGCTGCTTTTGTGACGCGTAGCTAATTCCATTTTCAATTGTTTGAAAAGTAGTTGAAAACAAACTCAATGCTTACACCTGCTTACCTATTCTATTTTCCTCAAAAATGAGACAAATTTCGACTTTAGTACCATAGAACTTATTGTAAGAAAAACTTCATGCAATGTCTATCCTTTTTTAAGAACTTTTGGACTATAAACCAAAATTTTCATTCGT
>Ga0006562J51391_1054905_pt1 | contig 11400 bp, 8 predicted proteins | sample Ararhi6_input_d2_FD_51391 | JGI IMG/M metagenome (IMG submission 51391) | reverse complement strand
CCGGCCACTGGACGCACTGGGTCATCACCTTCGCCGTGGTCGCCACCCTCGTCGTGTGGCGGCTCATGGCCCAGATGGCGACGGCGGACGGCCGGCGCTACGGCGAGGTCGTCTCGGACGCGCTCGTCGCCGGCCTGCTGCCGCTCTACGTCCCGTTCCTCGGGAGCCTCTGCCTCGTGCTCCTCCGTCAGGAGCAGGGCGAGCTGTGGGTCCTCACGATGATCGCGACGGTCGTCGCCGCGGACACCGGCGCCTACGCGAGCGGACTCGCCTTCGGCCGGCATCCCATGGCGCCCCTCATCAGCCCCAAGAAGACGTGGGAGGGTTTCGCGGGCGCCGCCCTCGCGGCCGTGGCCGCCGCCGTGCTGATGGGGATCTTCCTCCTGCACGTCCCGTTCTGGGTCGGGATCGTCTTCGGCCTCGTCGTGCTCGGCTCGGCCACCGTCGGCGATCTCGGCGAATCGATGATCAAGCGGGACCTCGGCATCAAGGACATGAGCTCGTGGCTGCCCGGGCACGGCGGCGTGCTCGACCGGCTCGACTCCATCCTGCCGTCGACGATCACGGCGCTGGCGATGTACTTCCTCTTCTTCCCCCTGGTGAGCGCATGACCTCCGAAATCCCGATCGGCACGACCACGGAGTCGACGCCCTTCCCGCTCGCGACCGGCCGATTCAAGGGCTACGACATCGCCGCGGTCGACGAATTCCTCGCCGTCGCCCGCGCCGCCTTCGAAGACGACGACGACGCGCGGATCTCCTCGGCCGACGTCCGCCAGGTGGGCTTCCCGCTCGTGAAGCACGGCTACCAGATCGCCGCGGTGGACGCCGCGCTCGGGCGCCTCGAGGATGCGTTCGCCGCGCGGGAGCGGGAGCACGCGCTGTCCCGCGCGGGGGCGCGCGGCTGGGTCGGGCGTTCCCGCCGGCTCGGGCAGGAGATCCTCGACCGGCTCAACCGCCCGCGCGGTCACCGCTTCGAGCGGGTCGGGCTGCTCACGTACGGCTACCGCGTCGACGAGGTCGACGTCGTCGCCGACAAGATCGCCGGCTACCTCGAATCCGGTGAGCACATCACCGCCGACCAGGTGCGCAGCGTCGCCTTCCGCATGCAGCGGCGGGGCTACCGCGAGGACCAGGTGGATGCGGTGCTGGACGCCGTCGTCGAGGTCATGCTCGCCGTCGGCTGAGCCCGTCCCGCGACGCCCGGATGGCACGACCGCGGACCAGCCGGTAGACTCGCGGCACTGTGACTTCCGAAGGCGAGCTGATCCCCGCGTCATCCCGAGAGGTGGCGGGGCCGGTGACCCCCGTCGTCCGCCGGCCTCCGGCATCGGCCCGCTGGTCCCGCCGTCGCCGTGTGCTGTCGGTCTTCGCGGCCCTCGCGGTCGCCGGGTTCGTCGCGGCCTACATCGGCCCGGTCGGCGCGTCGGTCTCGCAGGCGGAGGCCAGCGAGATCGAGCCGGTGTCGCTGTACGCGAGCTCCATCCAGGACGCGCAGGCGTACGTCGCCGACGCGGGGACCGCGACGACGCTCGACCGCGGCGCCCTCACCTACACGGTCTACGTCGCGCCGAAGCCGACGCCCACCCCGACGCCCACCCCGGAGGCCGCGAAGAAGCGGACCGGCACCTCGACGTCGTCGACCTGGTCGCCGCCGTTCGTCTCGCCCGACCCCGGCAGCGCGCAGGCGATCGCCTACGAGATGGTCACCGCCCGCGGCTGGGGCGACGACCAGTTCGCGTGCCTCGTGGCGCTGTGGAAGAAGGAATCCGGCTGGCGGGTGAACGCCTACAACGCCTCCAGCGGTGCGTACGGCATCCCGCAGGCCCTCCCCGGCAAGAAGATGGCGTCTGCGGGCGCCGACTGGGAGACCAACCCCGCGACGCAGATCGCCTGGGGCCTCGGGTACATCTCCGGCCGGTACGGCGACCCGTGCGGCGCGTGGGGCCACTCGCAGAGCGTCGGCTGGTACTGAGCGCATGCCGAGGTCGAACCGTCGTCGCCCGCAACCCGGTGACGACTCCCTCGAACGCCTGCTGAGCGGCTGGAAGCGCACGGAGACCCGTCGTGGCGCGGCGTGGACCGTGCAGCCCGTCTCCGCCGCACAGGCGCAGAAGACCTACACGTGCCCGGGTTGCGGGCGCGACGTCGTGCCCGGTACCGCACATCTCGTCATCTGGCGCGCCGACGGCGTGCTGGGCGATGCCGCGGACCTCGCGGCGCGTCGACACTGGCACACGGCATGCTGGAGGATCAGCTGACATGGAGATCCGCGGCCCCGTCCTGCTGCCCGCGCGGCGCGAGGACATCGCATTCGAGACCATCGACGGGCTGACGCTCGTGGGGGAGCTCGCGCTCCCGGCGGAGACCGAGCCTGTCGCGACGCTCGTGACGCTGCACCCGCTGCCGACGGCGGGCGGGTTCATGGACTCGCACGTCCTGCGCAAGGCCGCGGGGCGCCTCCCGGCCCTCGCCGACCTCGCGGTGCTGCGCTTCAACACGCGGGGGACGAGCTCTCCGCGCGGGACGAGCGAAGGCGCGTTCGACGGCGGACGCGGCGAGGCGTTCGACGTCGCCGCGGCGATGGACTTCGTCCGCGAGCGCGGTCTGCCCCGCCCGTGGCTCGTCGGCTGGTCGTTCGGCACGGAGCTCGCACTCAAGTACGGCCGGGATCACGATGTGGAGGGCATCATCCTGCTCTCCCCGCCGCTGCACCGCGCGACCGACGAGGACATCGCGGCGTGGGAGGGCGTCCCGCGGAGCGTCATCGTCGTGGTGCCGGAGTTCGACGACTACCTCCGCCCGGAGGAGGCCCGGCGCCGCTTCGCGCCCATCGGGCACGCGACCGTCATCGCCGTGGACGGCGGCAAGCACCTGTGGGTGGGGGAGACGCAGACCCGCCGCGTGCTGACGGAGATCGTCGCGGCCGTGAACCCGGACGCCCTGCCGCTGCCCACCGAGTGGCACGGCGCGGTCGTCGGCTGAGCGGCGGCCGCCGACCGGCGGTCAGAGCTCGTTCTGCCGCGGGATGATCACCTGGCGGTAGATGATGAGGATGCTGGCCGCCACCGGGATCGCGATGAGCGCGCCCAGGAGCCCGAGCAGCGAACCGCCCGCGAGGGCCGCGATGACGACCACGGCGCCGGGCACCGAGACGGCGCGGTTCATGATGCGCGGGGAGAGCAGGTAGGCCTCCACCTGCATGTAGATCAGGTACCAGATGAGCGCGACGAGCGCCGTCAGCGGCGAGCCGAGCCCGGGGATGAGGCAGGTCAGGACGATGATCGCCGAGCCGGTGAGCGTTCCGACGAGCGGGATGAGCGAGAAGAAGAACGCGATCACGGCGAGCACGGCGGGGAACGGGGCGCCGATGATGCTAAGGAAGATCGCGCTCAGGATCCCGTTGATGATGCCGAGCGATGCCTGCCCCATGACGTAGTAGCCCACCGACGCGGTGATCTGCTCGGACAGGTCCACGAACCGCTCCCGCTTAGAGGCCGGGACCAGCTGGTAGACGGCGGCCTTGAGCGACGGCGTGGAGGACGTGAAGTAGATCGTGAGGATGAGGACGATGATGGCGCCGGTCGACGCGGCGATGATGCCCCCGCCGATGCCGAGCACCGTCGTGCCCACCGACTGGCCGATCTCACCCATGTCGAGGGATTCGTACCAGTTCGAGACGTATTCGAAGACCTGGTCCACGTTCAGCAGCGGGAAGGCGTCGTGCAGCCACTGCTTCGCGGCGTCCACCGGGTCCCACGTGCCGGCCACGGCATCCTCGACGAGCGTCTGGATCTGGGTCACCAGCTGTGTGATCTGCCCCACGATGATCGGCACGACCATGAGGATGAGCCCCGCGAAGACCGCGAGCACCCCCACGAAGGTGACGAGCAGCGCCGCCCACCGGGGGAGGCCACGCCGCTCGAGCCACGACACGAGCGGGTCGAGGCCCAGCGACAGGAACAGGGCCGTGCCCACGTACAGCAGCACGGTCTGCAGGGTCGTGATGCTCGTGATGAGCATGATGCCGACTCCCACACCGAGGGTCGCGATGAGCGCGGTGCGGAACGGATGCTGGATCTTCACGGGCCCTCTTTCCGGGGGGTCTCTGTGCTGTCAGGATACGCACGCGACCACCTTCCGTGAGGACGCCTCGCCCGCTCCCGGGCGACATTCAGCCGGTATTCGCTAGTCTGGAACGTCGATTGTGCCTCCCCGCGCGCCGCGGAGGCAGAGAGGTGTCGTTTCGTGCGTTTCGTGTGGGCTGTGGCCGCTTTCGTGCTGGCCACGCTGATGATCGGTGCCGGCATCGCCCAGCGCACCGTGTTCCAGGGCCCGGAGACCGAGACGCGCGCGATCGAGATCGACGAGACCGCTCCGTACATCGTCGTCGACGGCGGCGTCCTGAACAGCCACCGCGGCGCGCAGACGCTCCGCGCGCGGGGCGACGGTGAGATCTTCGCCGCGTACGGGCGCACGACGGACATGACCCAGTGGCTCGCCACGAGCGACCATGTGCGCGTGACGCTCGACGACGACGGCGACCCGGTCGCCGAGTTCGTCGCGGCTCCCGAGCCGGAGGAGCCGGCCGAGGGCGAGGAGACCGCCGAACCGGCCCCCCTCACCCCGGCGGGCTCCGACCTGTGGCTCGACGAGTTCCAGCAGGAGGACGTGCTCGTCACGTCGCTGCAGCTGCCCGAGGAGATGAGCCTGCTCGTGGCGGCCGACGGCGAGCAGCCCGCGCCGTCCCGCCTCACTCTGACCTGGCCGACCGGCGTCACGACCCCGTGGGCCGGTCCGCTCATCGTCGGCGGGTGCCTCGTCATGGCCGCCGGCATCGTGCTCTACATCCTCGGTCTCCGCCACGCGCGCCGTTCCCGCGGCCCGCGCCGCAAGGGCCTGCCGATGGCGCAGACCGAGCCCATCGACCTCGCGGTCGAGGGGTCCGACAAGGGCGTCATCAGCGCCACGCCGACGCGGCGGAGGATCTCCGCGGGCAAGCGCGCCTTCGCGGCGGTGCCCATCGTCGCGGTCTCCGCGCTGCTGTTCACCGGCTGCACCGCCGACGCGTGGCCGCAGCTCGGCGGGACACCCACCCCCACGCCCACCGAGACCGTCATCGTCCCGGCAGGGCAGGGCCAGCCGGCCGTCACGAAGGCGCAGGCCCAGCGCATCGTGACGCGGATCGCCGAGCAGGTCGCGACAGCGGACGAGGCGAAGGATGCCGCCGCCGCGGCGGCCAGGCTCGCGGGTCCCGCCCTCGCGGAGCGCGAGACCAACTACACGCTGCGCGCCCAGCTCGCCGACCACCCCGCGCTCGACCCGATCCCGAGCGGACCGCTCTCGCTCGTGCTCCCGCAGGCGTTCGACGGCTGGCCGCGGACGTTCATGGCGGTCGTCGACGACCCCCAGGACAAGCAGTCCACGATCATGACGATGTCGCAGGAGGATGCGTGGGCCGACTACAAGCTCACCTACATCGCGAACCTCGCCGCGGACACCAGCATGAACGTCGCGCCCGACTACGTCGGCGCCACCGCCGTCGAGCCCAACTCGCCCTTCCTCGTCCTCCCGCCGGATCAGATCGCCACGGCGTACGCCGACGTCCTCAACAACGGCGACGACAGTGAGTTCGCCGCGTTCTTCGACGAGGACACCGACACGTTCCGCGCGGAGGTCGCGCGGGACCGAGCCGGGCGGCTCGAGCAGTTCAACCAGACGGGGCAGGAGACCGGGAAGCTGACGTTCGCGGCCACGGCGGGGACGCAGGCCCCCGTCGCCCTCGCAACGCTCGACAGCGGCGCGATCGTGGCCGTCACGATCAACGAGAGCGACACAGTCACCCCCACGAACGCCGACGCCGTCATCAAGGTCGACTCGAACCCGATCGTGAAGACCCTCGCCGGTGTGACGCAGTCCGCCACCGGCTTCACGACGACCTTCGCCGACCAGCTCTTCTTCTTCGTTCCCGCCCAGAGCTCCAGCGAGAGCATCCGGTTCCTGGGCTACTCGTCCAACATCCTCTCTGCCAAGGTGGTGAATCAGTGAGCGACATCGCTCCCGGCGCCGTCCTCCGCGGCGCCGTCGACCTGTCCACTCTCCGAGCGCGGGCAGCCCAGCCCGCCCAGGCCGCCGGTGCGGCCTCCGATGGCGCGCCGTCCGGCGCGGTCCCGTCGCTCGTGTTCGACGCGACCGACGAGACGTTCGGGCAGGTCCTGGAGCTGTCCCGCTCCGTCCCGGTCGTCGTGGACCTCTGGGCCGAGTGGTGCGGGCCGTGCAAGCAGCTGAGCCCCATCCTCGAGAAGGTCGTGGCAGAGCTCGGCGGCCGGCTCGTCCTCGCGAAGGTCGATGTCGACGCGAACCCGCAGCTCGCGCAGGGTTTCCGGGCGCAGTCGATCCCGATGGTGGTCGCGCTCATCGCCGGCCAGCCGGTTCCCCTGTTCACGGGCGCGGTCCCGGAGCAGCAGGTGCGCGAGGTGTTCGCACAGCTGCTCCAGCTCGCCGCTCAGCACGGCGTGACCGGCACCGTCCCCGTCGGGGACGCGCCGGAGACGGATGCCGAGGAGCCGCAGCTCCCGCCGCTGCATCTCGAGGCGTTCGACGCCATCGAAGCCGGCGATTACACGCGCGCCGTCGCCGCCTACGAGCGCGCTCTCGCGGAGAATCCGCGGGACGAGGACGCGCGCGCCGGTCTCGGGCAGGTCCGCCTCCTGGAGCGCATCCAGGGCGTCGACCTGCAGGCCGCCCGCGCCGCCGCCGCGGCCGCGCCGACCGACATCCCCGCCCAGTTCACGGTCGCCGATCTCGACCTGGCCGGCGGCCACGTCGAGGACGCGTTCGATCGTCTGCTCGACCTGTTCGCGTCGCTCCCGGGCGACGAGCGCGCCCCCGTGCGCGAGCGCCTCCTCGAGCTGTTCGGCCTGATCGGCACCGCCGACCCCCGCGTCATCCGCGCGCGGGGCCGGCTCTCCAGCCTGCTCTTCTAGACCGGTCTTCTACACCGCGTCGTCGCCGGCCGCGGTCCGGTGGCCGAGCCACAGCACGCCCAGGGGCGGCAGGACCATGTGCGCGCGGCCGGCGCCGTCGGCGTGCACCGTTCCCATGTTGCCGACGCCGGAGCCGCCGTAGATCAGCGCGTCCGAGTTCAGCAGCTCCGACCACTCCCCGGCTTCGGGGAGGTCGAGGGCGAAATCGTGGATGGGGGCGCCGGAGAAGTTGCAGACGACCGCCACGGTGTTGCCGTGGTGGTCGCGGCGCGCGAAGGCGATGACGTTCGGGTTCCATGCGGGAGCGCCCAGACGCTGGAACGCGTCCCCGTCGCTGTCCCGCGCCCACAGCGGCGCATTGTCGCGGTATACGCGGTTCAGCGCGGCGACGAAGTCGTGCAGCTGGCGGTGCGGCGGCTGGTCGAGGATCCACCAGTCCAGGCCCCGGCCCTCGGACCACTCCGACAGCTGGCCGAACTCCTGGCCCATGAACAGCAGCTGCTTGCCCGGATGACCCCACATGTACGCGAGGTAGGCGCGCATGTTCGCGAGCTTCTGCCAGTGGTCGCCCGGCATCCTCGTGAACAGGGTGCCTTTGCCGTGCACGACCTCGTCGTGACTGATCGGGAGGACGAAGTTCTCGGTGAAGGCGTAGACGAACGAGAAGGACAGCTCGCCCTCGTGGTGCGATCGGTACATGGGGTCGCGCTTCATGTACACGAGCGAGTCGTTCATCCAGCCCATGTTCCACTTGAAGCCGAACCCGAGGCCGCCCTGCGACGTCGGGGCGGTGACGCCGGGGAAGCTCGTGGACTCCTCGGCGATCATCGCGATGCCCGGGTAGCGCTTGTAGGCGGTCGCGTTGACCTCCTGCAGGAACGCGAGCGCCTCCAGGTTCTCCCGGCCGCCGTGCACGTTCGGCTCCCACTCGCCGGCTTCGCGGGAGTAGTCGAGGTACAGCATGGATGCCACGGCATCCACCCGCAGACCGTCGACGTGGAACTCCTCGAGCCAGTACAGGGCGTTCGCGACGAGGAAGTTGCGGACCTCGCTGCGGCCGTAGTCGAAGATCAGCGTGCCCCAGTCGCGGTGCTCGCCGCGGCGGGGGTCGGCGTGCTCGTACAGCGCCCGCCCATCGAAGCGGGCGAGGGCGAACTCGTCCTTCGGGAAGTGCCCGGGGACCCAGTCCATGATGACCCCGATGCCGGCCTGATGCAGGCGGTCGATGAGGTAGCGGAGGTCGTCCGGAGTGCCGAAGCGGCTCGTCGGGGCGTAGTAGCCGCTCACCTGGTATCCCCACGACCCGCCGAACGGATGCTCCGCGAGCGGCATGAACTCGACGTGGGTGAAGCCCTGCGCGAGGACGTAGTCGACGAGAGGGTCGGCCGCGTCCCGATAGCCGAGGCCCGGGCGCCACGAGCCCAGGTGCACCTCGTAGGTCGACATCGGCTTGTCCAGCGGGCTCTGCGACGCGCGCGCCGTCATCCACTCGTCATCGGCCCACGTGTAGCCGCTCTCCGTCACGACCGACGCGGTCGCGGGGGGCACCTCGGCCCACTGCGCCATCGGGTCGGCCTTCTGCACCCACGCGCCGGCCTCGGTGAGGATCTCGTACTTGTAGGCGGTGCCGGCGGACAGGCCGGGGACGAAGAGCTCCCAGATCCCACTCGAGCCCATGGAGCGCATCGCGTGGCCGGCGCCGTCCCAGGAGTTGAAGTCGCCGGTGACGCGGACCGCACGGGCGTTGGGGGCCCAGACGGCGAAGGACACCCCGTCGACGCCGGCGAAGTGGCGCACGTGGGCGCCGAGCACCTGCCAGAGCTGCTCGTGACGTCCTTCCCGGATGAGGTGGATGTCGAGCTCGCCGAGCGTCGGCAGGTGCCGGTACGGGTCGTCGGCGCGGTGGTCCGGTCCGCCGTCGTACGTGGCGACGAGGTCGTACGCGTGCGGCTGGGCCGCGGTGCGCCCCTCCCACACGCCGCTGCGGACGTGGGCGAGCTCGACTTCGGTGGCGTCGTCGAGGACCGCCGTCACGGTCTTCGCGAAGGGCCGGCGGGCGCGGATGAGCCAGCCGTCGCCCTCCTCGTGCGGCCCCAGGATGTCGTGCGGGGCGAAGTAGGAGCCCGCCGCCACGGTGTCGAGGACGGAGTCGGACGGTCGGTTCATCGGTGCCCCTTGACGTGGAGGATGTGGACGGGCTCGGCGAACGCGTCGAGTCGGACGAAGTTGTCCTGGTTCCAGGTCCACCGTGCCCCCGTGAGCAGATCCTCGACGTCGTAGTCGTGGCCGCGCGGGACACCGAACTCGGACGAGTCGATGTGGACGGTGGTCTGGCGGGTGGAGTGCGGGTCGACGTTCGCGACGACGATGATCGTGTCGGACTCGCCGGTCGGCGACAGCGCCGCGGGGAGGTGCTTGACGTACACGAGGATCGCCTCGTCGTCGCTCCAGTGGATGCTGAGGCCGCGCAGCTGCCGCACGGCCGGGTGCGCGCGACGGATCTCGTTCAGCCGACGCAGGTACGGGGCGAGGGAGTCGCCGGAGGCCTCGGCAGCGGACCAGTCACGGAGCTTGTACTCGTACTTCTCGTTGTCGATGTTCTCCTCGGAACCGGGCCGCGCCACGTTCTCGAACAGCTCGTAGCCGGCGTAGACGCCGTAGGACCCGGCACCGGTCGCCGCGATCGCGGCGCGGATCTTGTAGGCCGGGCGGCCGCCGTACTGCAGGTACTCCGTGAGGATGTCGGGGGTGTTGACGAAGAGGTTCGGCCGCATGAAGTCGGCGGTCTCATCCGAGATCCAGCCGAGGAACTCCTCCAGCTCGGCCTTCGTGTTCCGCCAGGTGAAGTACGAGTAGCTCTGCTGGAAGCCGGCCATCGCGAGCCCCTGCAGCGGGGCGGGTCGTGTGAAGGCCTCGGCGAGGAAGACGACGTCGGGCTCCTCCGCGTTCACGGTCCGGATGAGCCACTCCCAGAACTGCAGGGGCTTGGTGTGCGGGTTGTCGACGCGGAAGATCTTCACCCCCTGGGCGATCCAGTGCCGGACGATGCGCAGCACTTCGGCGCGGATGCCGTCCGGGTCGTTGTCGAAGTTGACCGGGTAGATGTCCTGGTACTTCTTCGGGGGGTTCTCCGCGTACGCGATGGAGCCGTCCGGGAGCGTCGTGAACCACTCCGGGTGGCTCGTGACCCACGGGTGGTCGGGGGCGGCCTGCAGGGCGAGGTCGAGGGCGACCTCCAGGCCCTCCGCGCGCGCCGCGCGTACGAACGCGCGGAAGTCCGCGAGGGTGCCGAGGTCGGGATGGACGGTGTCGTGGCCGCCCGCGGCGGAGCCGATGGCCCACGGCGAGCCGGGGTCGCCGGGCCCGGCGGTCAGGGTGTTGTTCGGTCCCTTGCGGTTCTGCTCGCCGATCGGATGGATGGGCGGCAGGTACAGGACCTCGAACCCCATGGCGGCGACGGCGGGGAGGCGCTTGACCGCCGTCCGGAACGTCCCGCTGCGGATCGTGCCGTCCTTGAGCCGCCGCGCGCCCTCCGAGCGCGGGAAGAACTCGTACCAGGCGCCGACGCCGGCGCGCTCCCGCTCCACGAGCAGCTCGAGGTCGGGGCCGACGGTCACGAGGGACTGCAGCGGCCGGTCGGCGAAGAAGCGCGCGATGGTGGGGTCGCGGACGACGAGGAGCGCCGCGTCGTCGTCGACGGACGTGTCCCGCAGGGTGGCGGATGCGGCGGCCAGGGCGCGCCGTTCGGCGGCCGGCCGCGCGCTCTCGGCAGCCGCCCGGTCGAACAGCGCCGCGCCCATCTCCCGCATGAGCGGCGCGTCGACGCCGGCGGCGATCTTCAGGTCGGCGGCGTGCTCCCATGTCGCGAAGTCATCGCCGAACGACTCGAAGCGGAAGCGCCAGACGCCCTGCTCGAGCGGAGCGACGAGGGTCCGCCACCGGTCGAAGCCGTCGTGCAGCGCCGTCAGGCGGTGCAGCGTCTCCTCGCCGGACGGGGCGAAGAGGCGCACGTGGACGCCGATGATGTCGTGACCCTCGCGGTAGGCCGTGACGCCGAACGGCACCGCCTCTCCCGTGACCGCCTTCGGACGGTACAGGCCTCCCGGAACGCCCGGCCGGGCGAGGCTCAGGGGGATGCGCCCCGCCACCGCGTCGGCGGGCGGGGCTGCGGCGCCGGCCGGCCGCAACGGGATCTGACCGTCGCTTCGCACGGAGGCAGGGGCGGAGGAACGCGTCGTCGTGGCCACCCATCGAACCTACCGCCGTTGCGTCTGCGGACGACAGCCGCGGCGGCGAGCCGCGGGTTCACTCGGCGCGGAAGAGCCGCATCGCGGTGCCCGGGATCAGCACGGTCTCGCCCGGTGCGAGCGGGTCGCCATCGTCGGCGGGGCGCTCATCCATGCTCGACCACAGGG
>Ga0006562J51391_1025617_pt1 | contig 11401 bp, 6 predicted proteins | sample Ararhi6_input_d2_FD_51391 | JGI IMG/M metagenome (IMG submission 51391) | reverse complement strand
GTGAGATCCATTTGGAACGGCGCCATCTCCTTCGGCCTCGTCAGCATCCCGATCAAGCTGGTGAACGCCACCGAGAGCCACTCGATCTCCTTCCGCCAGATCCACACGGAGGACGGCGGCCGCATCCGCTACCGCAAGGTCTGCGAGCTGGAGGACCGCGAGGTGAGCTCGGCGGAGATCGGCAAGGGGTACGAGGACGCGGACGGCACGATCATCCCGATCACCGACGAGGACCTGTCCCATCTGCCGCTCCCGACCGCCAAGACCATCGAGATCGTGGCCTTCGTCCCGGCCGACCGGATCGACCCGCTCCAGATGGACGCCGCCTACTACCTCCAGGCGGGCGGTGCCCCTGCGGCCAAGCCGTACACGCTGCTCCGGGAGGCCCTGAAGCGCAGCCACAAGGTGGCGATCGCGAAGTACGCCCTGCGCGGCCGCGAGCGGCTCGGGATGCTCCGCGTGGTCGGCGAGGCGATCGCCATGCACGGTCTGCTCTGGCCGGACGAGGTCCGCGCGCCGGAAGGCGTGGCCCCGGACACCTCGGTCACGGTCCGCGACAAGGAACTCGACCTCGCCGACGCCCTGATGGACACCCTCGGCGAGGTCGACCTGGAGGACCTGCACGACGAGTACCGCGAGGCGGTGGAGGAGGTCGTGGCGGCGAAGGCGGCCGGAGAGACACCCCCCGAGGCCCCGTCCGCGCCGTCCAGCGGCAAGGTGCTGGACCTGATGGCGGCCCTGGAGAAGAGCGTGCGGGCGGCGAAGCAGTCGCGCGGCGAGGAGCCGGAGCGGGCCGCTTCGGGGAACAAGGCGGAGAAGACGGAAGAGGCGGGCGAGGCGGGGGAGGCGGCGGACCGCGAGTCGGAGTCGGAATCGGGGGCCGAGGTCAGACACCTTTCGCAGCGCAGGTCGGCCCGTGCCGCGCCCAAGGGGACGGGTGGCAAGAAGTCGACCTCGACGGCGACGGCGAAGAAGACCACCGCGGCGCCGAGGAAGTCGACGTCCAGGACGGCGAGGTCGACGCAGCCGGCGAAGAAGGCAACGGCGTCGAAGAGCACGGCGGCGACGAAGAGCACGGCCAAGAAGGCCGCCGCGAAGAAGACGACGACGGACAAGGGGACGGCGGCGAAGGGGGCGACGAAGAAGTCGGCTGCGAAGAAGACGACGACGCCCCGCAAACGCACGGCCTGACCCCGCCCGAAGCCCACCCCCACCTCAACCCCGCACCATCTCAACCCCTCTCACCTTCGCCCCCCGCACCATCTCAACCCCTCTCACCTTCGCCCCCCGCACCACCTCAACCCCTCCCACCTTCGACCCCGGCACCACCTCAACCCCGGCGGGCCCGCCCCGACGGCTGGGCCTGCCCCGACCGCCTCGACCGCCCTGCTCGCCTTGGCTCCTGAGCCTCGACGCCGCCGTCGTTGTCGTCCGCGTCGCTCCCGCCGCTTCCGTCGTTACCCGCGCTTCCGGCGTCCCGGCGGGGGAAGGCCGCGCACAGTGTGACCACGCCCAGTGCCAGCCCCACGGCCGGCCGCACCGGGAACTCGCCGCCGTAGGCGAACCCGTGCCCCGCGAAATACGTCAGCGCCCAGACGCTCACGCCGAGCCCGGCCCACATCCGCCAGGCCGCCGCCCCCCGGATCCCCGCGCCGGGTCGCACGCGCACCTCCACGGAGGCCAACGCCCGCTCCACCGGCCGCAACGCCCGCACCACCCCCACCAGGGCGACGCCCAGCACCAGCAGCCACGGCACCCGCAATGCCCACCAACCCGTCGAGCCGTAGCGGGGTTCGGGGGCGAGGCCGGTCAGATAGAAGGCGGCGGCGACGATCAGCACCGGCAGCATGTGCCAGAGGTAGAGCGCCATGCTGCCGGCCCCCAGCACCCGCACCGCCTGCCGCACCCGGGCCCGCTCCAGCATCCGTCGCACGACCGGTGCGATCAGCAGCGCCACCCCGACCTGAGCCAGGCTCCACGCCAGCATGGCCGCCGACGGGGGATTGGTGTTGCTCAGTTCCTCCCCGGTCACCAGGATCAGGCTGACGGGAAACGGACCGGGTCCGACGAGCAGGGCGAACCCCGCCCCGCCCCCCACAGCCATGGCCACCGCCCGGCCCCGCGCCCGCCGCGCCGTCCCCCCGTCGCCGCCCAGCAGCCCGTCCCGCCAGCAGAGGCCGAGCTGGTAGACGACGCCCCACACGAGCAGGTAGTTGAGCGACCCGATCGCCTCGACGGCCGAGCCGCGCGAGGACGCGTCGCCCGCCGCCACGAGCATGCCGACACCGAGCCCCACCACACCCATGACCACAGGGACGCGCAGGCCCCACCGTTCATGAAGGGCGTACAGCACCGGAGTCAGGGCGCTGAGCAGCAGATACACCGGCAGGAACCAGAACTGCATGGCCATGGCCCACCCCACCAGCGCGAGGGTGGCGCGGTCCACGCCGAGCGCGGAGCACACCCCGACGGCGAGCAGCACGAGGCCGCTGTACACGGCCGTGGGCAGCAGCAGCCGCACGGCACGCTGCCCCACCCATCCCGCTGCGCTCCCGCCGGCGGCCCGGGCCCGCGCCCAGGAACCTGCGGCGGCATGTCCACCGGCGAGGAAGAACAACGGCATGATCTGGAAACCCAGGGTCAGCCACTGCGTCCAGGGCACGCTCGCCAGCAGCTCCGGGGCGGTGATCTCGCCGTCCGGATGCCGGATCAGCCCGGTGATCAGCCAGTGGCCCAGCACGACGAGCAGGATCGCCCACGCCCGCAGGAAGTCGACATACCGGTCTCGGCTCATGCGTCGCATGCTGCCCGCCCCCCAACTTCCTTGCGGCGACTAGTCCTTGTCGCAACCAAGCCGTACCCGGGACGACACCGGCAGGCCCGCTCCCACCCGAAGTGGCGGTCGGGCGGCCGCCGTCCGCGCCACGTCCGCGAGCCCCGGCGGCGGTTCGACCCCGCACCCATGCTGACAGCCACCACTGACAACGGCCGGAGAGCCGGAGCCGAAGAGCACCGACTACGCGTCAGGCATCTTGACGCTCTGCATGTTACCGGTAACATCGTTGTCCGTCGGAGCACCAACCGCACGCCCACGCAGAGGTGGGCCGTCCGCCCCCGGGAGTCCGCGTGACCGACCACCCCACGGCGCAGCGCGCCCCGGCCGGGCCACCCACGCCGGACTCCACCGTCGGCACGCCCCACGGCCCGACCGACGACACGACCCACGTCACCAGTACCAGGGTCGGCACCAGGATCGGCACCAGTACCGTCCCAGTCCCAGTCCCAGTCCCAGTCCCAGTCCCCGCCTCCGTCCCGGCCCCTGTTTCCGCCCCCGTCTTCACCCCGCCCGCCGTGGTCGCCTCCTGCGTCGGGTTCATGCTCATCGGCGCTCTCCAGGCGTTCTACGGCCCCGCGATCCCGGGCCTGCGCGAGGAGTTCGGGCTCTCGCCCTCCGTGGCGGGTCTCGGGCTCAGTGCGCACTTCGTCGGCGGGGTCGCGGGGGTCCTCCTCCTCGACCGGCTCTACGGCCGTATCGGCAACCGGCGGATCCTGGCCGCCTCGTATCTGCTGATGGCCGTCGGTTCGGCAGGCTTCGCGGTCGCGCCGAACTGGCCGCTCGCCCTCACCGCCGCGCTCCTCGCGGGGTTCGGCTTCGGTGGAATCGACTACGGCCTCAACCAGCTCTTCGCGGTCGGCTTCGGGCACCGCTCGACCGCGATGCTCAACGTCCTCAACGCCCACTTCGGCATCGGCGCGATCCTTGGCCCGGTCCTGATCGGGGTGGTGGGCGCCGAGCACTACCCCGTCGTCTTCCTGGTCTTCGCGCTCGCCAACCTGCCCCTGCTGTTCTGTCTGCGCGGCGTACGCGACAGCCCCCCACGGTCATCGCAGCCCCCGGGGCGCCCCACGTCCACCGGGGCGTCCACGCCCGCCGACCGCGCCCTGCGGTCCGTCCTCGCCGTCTTCGTCACCCTCTACGTCCTGCACGTCGGCATCGAAGCGGGTGTCGGCGGCTGGGAACCCACGCACCTGGAGACCGTCGGGCACGGCGCCGGCGTCGCGGCCACCGCGACCTCCGTGTACTGGCTGATGATGACCGTCGGCCGATTCCTGGTCGCACCGATCGCGCTGCGCTTCTCCGCCCAGAGCATCATCACGGTCTCCTGCGCGGGCATGACCGGCTGCCTCCTGCTGGCGGCCGTACCGGACCTGGCGCCCTTCGCCTACGCAGGCGTGGGCCTCTTCATCGCACCGATCTTCCCCACCGGACTGCCCTGGCTGCACCGGGCCGCCCCGCACGCCCGCCGGGCCGGCGCGGTCGTCATCGCCGCGTCCATGATGGGCGGCGTCGCGGCGGGCCCGGCACTCGGCAAGGTCATCGAGTGGTCCGGCGTCCGAGCCGTCCCGCTCCTGCTCGCCGCCGTCTCCGCCGTCTGCCTCGCGGCCACCCTCTGGCTGACCCGAGCGACCCGACCGAAGCCCGCGCGGTGACCGCCCCGCCGCTCCCGGCCGCAACGCGGCACCGCAGGCCCGGGGCGGTGCGGCCGATCCCGTCGCCGACCCGCGGGCACCCCGACGCACACCCACGCACCCGCACGTCCGCCCCGACGAGGCGGCACCCCGAAGCACGAGACCGATCACGAGACCGCGACCGCGCCCGCGACCGAGACGGCAACCGAGCACGAGACCGCATCTCAGACCGAGACCTCGACCAAGACCAAGCACGAGACCGCGCACGAGCACGAGACCGCGCACGAGACCGAACCCGCACGTCCGTTTCGACGAAGGGACCCGCATGCCAGCCCTGACCACGACCTCCGACGGTTTCCTCCTCGACGGCGAACCGTTCCGCATCCTCTCCGGCGCTCTGCACTACTTCCGCGTCCACCCCGACCAGTGGACCGACCGGCTGCGCAAGGCCCGCCTCATGGGCCTGAACACCGTCGAGACGTACATCCCGTGGAACCTCCATCAGCCCGAACCCGGCACCCTCGTCCTCGACGGACTCCTCGACCTGCCCCGCTTCCTGCGGCTGGCCGCCGCGGAGGGCCTGCGCGTCCTCCTCCGCCCCGGCCCCTTCATCTGCGCCGAGTGGGACGGCGGCGGTCTGCCGCACTGGCTCACCACCGACCCGGACATCCGCCTGCGCACCAGCGACCCCCGCTTCACGGACGTCGTCGACCGCTACCTGGACCTCCTCCTCCCACCCCTGCTGCCGCACATGGCGGCGTCGGGCGGCCCGGTCATCGCCGTACAGGTGGAGAACGAGTACGGCGCCTACGGCGACGACATCGCCTACCTCGAGCACCTCGAGCACTCGCTCCGCTCACGCGGCGTCGAGGAGCTCCTCTTCACCTGCGACCAGACCGACGGCGATCACCTCAAGAACGGCGTGCTGCCCGGTGTCCTCGCCACCGGCACGTTCGGCAGCCGCGTGGAGCAGTCCCTCCGGCGACTCCGCGAGGCTCAGCCCGAAGGCCCCCTGATGTGCGGGGAGTTCTGGATCGGCTGGTTCGACCACTGGGGCGGTCCGCACCACGGAAGGGACGCCGAGGACGCCGCCGCCGACCTCGACCGGCTCCTCTCGGCGGGCGCCTCCGTCAACATCTACATGTTCCACGGCGGCACCAACTTCGGTTACACCAATGGTGCCAACCACCACCACGCCTACGTGCCCACGGTCACCTCCTACGACTACGACGCCCCGCTCACCGAGAGCGGCGACCCGGGCCCGAAATACCACGCCTTCCGTGAGGTCATCGCCCGCCACGCCCCGGTCCCGGACGAGCCGGTGCCCGCCCCGTCGCCCAAACTCCCCCCGACCACGGTCCGGTTGACCCACCGCGTCCCGCTCCTCCCGCTCGCCGACCGCCCCGTGCACGCCACGGACCCCCGCTCCGCCGACGAGCTGAACCAGCGCTCCGGGTACACCCTGTACCGGACCACCGTCCCCGCCCCCGGGGCCGGCCTCCTGCACTTCGCCGGCGGAGTGGGGGACCGCGCCCAGGTCTTCCTGGACGGCGCCCCCGCGGGCGTCCTCGAACGCGAGCGCTACGACGAGACGCTGCCCGTCCACGTCCCCCGCGCCGGCGCCGTGCTCGAGGTGCTCGTGGAGAACATGGGCCGGGTCAACTACGGCCCCCGCATCGGCGTCCCCAAGGGCCTGCTGGGCCCGGTCACGCTCGACGGCACACCCCTGCACGGCTGGGACTCCCACTCACTGCCCCTGGACGACGTACCGGCCACCGCCGTGTTCACCCCGGCCGAGAACCCCACCTCCGCCGAACCCGCCCTGCACCGCGGCACGTTCGAGGTGCGGACCCCCGCCGACACCTTCCTCGCCCTCCCCGGCTGGACGAAGGGCCAGGCCTGGGTCAACGGGTTCCACCTCGGCCGCTACTGGAGCCGCGGCCCGCAGCGCACCCTCTACGTCCCGGCCCCCGCCCTGCGCCCCGGCGTCAACGAGCTGGTGGTCCTCGAACTGCACGGCACCACCACCCTCGACGCCCATCTCACCGACACCCCCGACCTCGGCCCGGAGCGGTCCTGATGCGGCACCCGGTGAGCCTTCCGCCTCCCTCCGGGCCCCCGCTCCGAGGCCACCTCCCCTTCGCCGACGCCCCCGACGCGCCCGACCCCGTCGAGGTGACCAGCCGCTGGCTGACCCGGGGCGGCCGCCCCTGGTTCCCCGTCTCGGGGGAGTTCCACTACTCCCGGTACCCGGCCCGGGAGTGGGAGGAGGAGCTGCTGAAGATGAAGGCGGGCGGGGTCACGGCCGTCGCCTCGTACGTCATCTGGATCCACCACGAGGAGACCGAGGGCCGCGTCCGCTTCGACGCCGACCGCGACCTGCGCCGCTTCGCCCGGCTCTGCGCCCGCCACGGCCTGGACTTCATCCCCCGCATCGGCCCGTGGTCGCACGCGGAGGTCCGGGGCGGCGGCCTCCCCGACTGGGTACTCGCCCGCACCGCGGCCCCCCGCACCGACGACCCCGCGTACCTGAGCGCCGTCCGCCCCTGGTGGGAGGCGATCGCGTCGCAACTGGACGGCCTGGACCGCGCGCACGGCGGCCCGATCGTCGCGATCCAGATCGAGAACGAGCTCTACGACCGGCCCGGCCACCTCCGCACGCTGAAGCGCATGGCCCAGGAGGCCGGACTCAGCGCCCCCCTGTGGACCTCGACGGCATGGGGCGGAGTCCACCTCCCCGACGACGAACTGCTGCCCCTCTACGGCGGCTACCCCGAGGCCTTCTGGACCGAGGCCGACGGCGGCTGGCCCGACACCTGCCGCAAACACTTCTTCTTCACCCACCAGCGCGACGACGAGGGCATCGGCGCCGACCTGCGCCCGACGGCCGTACGCGACACGGACCCCGACGCCCACGCGGACCGATTCCCCTGGGCAACCTGCGAGTTGGGCGGTGGCATGGCCGTCGCCTACCACCGTCGTCCGCGGGTCGACGCCGCCGACATCGGTGCCCTCGGCCTCACGAAGATCGGCTGCGGTTCGGTCTGGCAGGGCTACTACATGTTCCACGGCGGCACCAACCCGGCGGGGGAGCGGACGACCCTCCAGGAGTCCCACGCCACCGCCTACCCCAACGACCTCCCGGTCCTGACCTACGACTTCCAGGCCCCCCTCGGCGAATACGGCCAGTACCGCCCCTCGTACGACGAACTGCGCCTCCAGCACCTGCTGTTGGCGGACTTCGGCGAGGTGATCGCCCCCATGCGGTCGGTACTGCCCGACGGCCGTCCGCGAGACCAGCACGACCGCGACACCCTGCGCTGGGCGGTCCGCGGCGACGGGCGCACCTCGGGCTTCCTCTTCGTCACCAACCACCAGCCGCACGAGCCGCTCCCGGACCACCCCGACACCAGCTTCACGATCGGCTTCCCCGAGGCCCCACCCCTCACCCTCCCCAGCGCCCCCGTCACCGTCCCCACGGGCGCCTACTTCTGCTGGCCGCTGCGCCTGGACGTGGCGGGCCTGCGTCTGGACTGGGCCACCGCCCAGCCCGTCTGCACGATCCTGGACGACGACGGCCGTACGGTCCTGGTCCTGGCGGCGACGGACGGCATCGCGCCCGAACTGGCCCTGGAAGCACGGACGGTGAGGTCCGTCGCCACCCCGCCCGGTACGGACGTCGCGACCGTGACCGACGGCGACCGCATCCTGATCACCGGCCTGTGCCCCGGCACGGACGCCCTCGTCGAGACGGAGACCCCGGCCGGCGACCGGGTCGCCCTCCTGGTACTGGACGCGACCACCGCCCGCACCGCCTACCGGGGCGAGGCCTGGGGCGCGCAGCGGCTCGTCCTGTGCCCCGAGGGCGTGGTCTTCGACGCGCCGAACGGCGAGGTACGCATCCACCCCCGCACCTCCCGGGACGAGGGACCCCGCGCCCGCACGGCCGCCCCTTCGGTCTCCCTCTCCGTCCTCCCGGCCCCGCACCGCCCGCCGACGACACCCGGTGCCACCGTGAAGGAGAGCCAGGACGGAGCCCTGACCCGCTACACACTCGTCCCCGACGAGGACGCGCCCGCCGTCCCCGCCGTCACCCTCACCACGCTCCGCCCGGCGGGCCCGGCACCGACCCCGGAGACGGGTGTACTGGGCCGGGCGAGCGCCCCCGCCGACGAGCACTACGAGACGAAGGCGGCCGTCTACCGCGTCGACGTGCCGGCGACCCGCGCCGGCACCCCGACCCAGCCCGGCTCCGACCTGCTGCGCCTGCACTGGACCGGCGACGTGGCCCGCGCCTACGTGGGCGACACCCTGGTCGCCGACCAGTTCTTCACGGGCCGCCCGTGGGACATCGCGCTCGACCGGCTTCCGCCCGGTGAGCCGCTCACCCTGAGAATCCTGCCGCTCGCAGCCGACGCGGCGGTCCAACTGCCCGTCACCCCGCCGGCCGGTGTCGCCGAGCTGCGGCACGCCGAACGGATCACGACCCGCACCTGGCGGCTCGGCACGACCTGACCCGCGCTTCCTCGTCCGCCCGGCCTATCCTGTGGGTCCGCCGGGCGGCCCAGCGCGACTGGCCCCGGACCAGTCCCGAGGAAGAAGCCCCCACCATGACCCGAAGCGCCGCCGACGGCCCGGCCGGCCCGGCGTCCAGGGGACGCAGCAGACGCAACTTCGCGGGCTCACGTCCGGTCATGGACGACGTCGCGAAACTGGCCGGAGTCTCCAAGCAGACGGTCTCCCGGGTGCTCAACGACCACCCGGCCGTCCGCGCCGAGACCCGGGAGGCGGTCCGGGCGGCCATGCGCACCCTCGGCTACCGGCCCAGCAGCAGCGCCCGCTCACTGGCCAGCGGCCGCACCCGCATGCTCGGTGTGATCTCCTTCGACGCGGCCCGCTACGGCCCCGCCTCCACGCTGACCGCCATCAACACGGCGGCCCAGGAGGCCGGTTACCTGGTGAGCTCGATCGCGCTGGACACCGCGGACCGGGACACGGTGGTGCGGGCCGCGGACCGGCTGTCGGCGGAGGGCGCGGACGGCGTGATCGCGATCGCCCCCCAGGTCCGGGTGGCCCGCGCGCTCGCCGAGGCCCACCTGGACACCCCCTTGGTCGTCATGGACAACGACCTCGGTGACGGCACCCCGATGGTCACCTCGGACGCCCGCACCGGCGCCCGCAAGGCCACACGGCACCTCCTCTCCCTCGGCCACCCCACGGTCCACCACCTGGCGGGCCCGGCGGGCTGGACCTCGGCGGACCGCCGGGCGGAGAGCTGGCGCACCACCCTCGAGGCGGCCGGAGCCGAGGTGCACGCCCCCGTCTTCGGCGACTGGAGCGCGGACTCGGGCTACGACCTGGGCCGCGAACTGGCGAAGGACCCGTCCGTCACCGCGATCTTCGTGTCGAACGACCAGATGGCCCTCGGCGTCCTGCGCGCCCTGTACGAGGCGGGCCGCCGGGTCCCGGAGGACGTCAGCGTCGTCGGCTACGACGACATCCCCGAGGCCGCCCACTTCCTTCCCCCGCTGACCACGATCCGTACGGACTTCACGGACATCGGCACGATCTCCCTCCGCATCCTGCTGAACCGCATCGACAGCCCGTCGACCCCCGGAAGCCCGCTCACGCTCGTCCCCGTCGACCTCTGCGTCCGCCACAGCACGGCCGGCCCACGCGGACCGGGATCACGGGTCTGACCGGGTTCCCTCGCCCGGTCCCCGCAAGGCCGCGGCATGGAGATGCTCCAGGGCGTCCAGCACGACGGTGTTCCAGTGCCAGGCCAGCCACCGGCCGACATCACTGCCGATCTGCCGCAGGGCGGCCAGCTCGGCATGGGTGAAACCGGTCAGCGGCCGCTCGTGATGGGAGGACACCATCCCCAGCGGCACGCCCAGCCGGTTCACCAGCGGAACACTGTGCGCGGCCCGACTGCCGGTCTGCAGGATGGCGTGGCGGGAGGCCTCGTCGAACACCGGCGCCGACTCCACGTCCCGCACGGTGACCTGGCGACGCTGGCCGGCCGCCTGCGAGCAGGAGGTGGTCGGGGAGTCGACGAAGGCGAAGAAGTCGCTGAAGTACCTGTTCAGGCCGGTGTGCCGGGCCAGCCGGAGCCGGCCTCGCTCGCTCAGCTGGACATTGCCCATGGGCGTCTGGGTGATCGACAGCACCCGTTGCAGGGTCGCCGCGACGACGGCGCCCTGGCTGGTGCCGTTGCCACGCTCCACCGGGAGCCCGGGAAGCGCGGGCGGGCCGCGCCGCACCCGGCCGGGGAACCACAGCTCGGCGTCGGCATCGGGCGCCGGTGTGCGTACGACGGCGTCGGCGAGCGTGGAGAGCTTGATGTTGAACTGCTGGGAGGCGTTCTTCATCAGCGCGAACGCCGCATCGGTGGAGCCGAGACCGTAGCGGTCGAGCAACACCCCTTCGGCACGGGCGACCCCGGCGCGGCCGTACAGACGGTTGCGCAGATCGAGATCGTCCTGCCGCCACCGCGGTGCGCTTCCCTGTCGGGACCCGGAGCCGGACACGTCGGCCGCCGAGCCTCCTTCGGCAGGGTGCCGGGACAGCTGGCTCATACCAAGGGCTCCCATCCGGGGTGAGTCCGCGCGACGGACGACGATGAACCCGGCGGGCGTTCCCCGACCGGCCGGGGGCGTGCCTCCTTACCGAGCACTGCCAACGCCTAACCGGAAGCCTGCCGAGTAAACCCGCGTAGACCCGATGGCTTTACGTCACAGCGGATGCCGAGCGGTGCGCGGGCCGGGCGGCGCCACCGCACGAGAGGTCCGAGGTCCCGGTGTCCTGGGGTCCCGAGGTCCCGGGGTCCCGTACCGAGTCGGCACCCCCCTCAGGGGAACCGCCTCCCGCGCTTTGCAGGTCTCCGCCACCCCGAGGAGATGACCTGTCCCCCCCGGCAGCGGGTAGTGCT